>Ga0207873_1001713_pt1 | contig 19971 bp, 17 predicted proteins | sample BGWIniCompost_FD_187373 | JGI IMG/M metagenome (GOLD analysis project Ga0207873, IMG submission 187373) | Cellulose adapted compost microbial communities from Newby Island Compost Facility, Milpitas, CA, USA - BGW Initial Compost (SPAdes)... ...
CTTCATCGAGCGCTTCGCCCGCTGGTACACCCCCTTTATCATTGCCCTCAGCGCGGTCGCCTTCCTGATCACCCGCAACGTGGAGCTGGCCCTGACCCTGCTGGTAATCGGCTGCCCCGGAGCGCTGGTGATCTCCACCCCGGTCTCGGTCGTCGCCGGCATCGGGCGCGCCGCCCAGCGCGGCATCCTGATCAAGGGCGGCGAATACCTGGAGAATTCGGGCAAAATCTCAATCGTCGCCCTGGATAAGACCGGCACGATCACCCGGGGCCGGCCCCAGGTGACTGAGATCATCGCCCTGCAGAACGTCCCGCAGCTCGCTTCCGCCGTCGTTCCGGCGGGCGAAACGGCGGCCAGCCTCCCGGACCAGGCAGCCAGCGTGCTCTACTGGGCTGCAATCGCCGAGGGCGGCTCTGAACATCCCCTGGCGCGCGCCGTGCGCCTCGCCGCCGAGGAGCAGTTCGGGCCGCTTCCGCCTGCAGACGAGTTCGAGACCTTCACGGGCAAAGGTGTGCGCGCCGTCTACGGGAACGTCGAGATCCTGGTCGGCAATCAGGAGTTCTTGCAGGAAATGGAAGTCACCATCACCTCTGAGCTGCAGGAGCATCTGCGGGAGCTGCGCAGCCGCGGGCATACCGCTGTTGCCGTGGCGCTCAACGGGCAGCCCGGCGGCGTTCTGGGTATCTCCGACCCTCTGCGTGAAAGCAGCCCGAGCATGATCCGTAAACTCAGAGAGGCTGGTGTGCGGCGCATCGTCATGCTCACCGGCGACGATGAACTCACCGCACGTGCCATCGCCGCAGAGGCGGGGATCGAGGAAGTGCGCGCCAGCCTGCTGCCCGAGGAGAAACTGGATGCTATCCGGGAGCTGCAGCGCAGCGGTCAGGTGGTCGCCATGGTCGGCGACGGCATCAACGACGCGCCCGCCCTGGCCGCAGCCGACATCGGGATCGCCATGGGTGCCGGGGGCACGGATGTGGCCATCGAGACCGCCGACATTGCCCTGATCGCTGACGACCTGCACAAAATCCCCGAGGCCATCCGCATCTCGCGGGCCACCATGCGCAACATCCGCCAGAACGTGGTCGTCGCCCTGGCGACGGTCACCCTCCTGCTCGCCGGCGTGCTGCTGGGCGAGGTGCACATGGCCGGCGGTATGCTGGTCCACGAAGCCTCCGTCCTGCTGGTGATCCTCAACGGTATGCGCCTGCTGCGCATCTGAGCCGGTCTTCACTGGAGACCCGGAAGCCTGCGGTTCGAACCGCAGGCTTCCGGGTTTAACTTCTCAGGAAGTCCAGCAGCCGGGCGTTGACCGCAGCCGGCTCTTCGTGCTGCAGCCAGTGGCTGGCTTCGTCGAAGTAGACCAGCTGGCCCTGTGGGCACAGGTCGATGCTTGCGCGGGCCAGGTGATGGTTGAGCGCGAAATCCTTCTTCCCCCACAGCACCAGCGTGGGGACCTGGATGACCGGCCGGTCCGGGATCTGCGGCGGGCGCCGGATGAATGCCCGGTACCAGTTCAGCATGGCCGTCATCGCGCCTTTGCGCCACCATGCGCTGCGGTAGTGTTCGAAATCGGCCTCGCTGAACGTCCCCGGCCGGCTGGTGCGCTGCAGGGTCCTCACCATCAGCTCCCAATTGTTGTTGCGCAGGATCGCTTCGGGGATCAGCGGGATCTGGAAGAAGGCGATATACGCGCTGCGCAAAAACTGGTCGGGATGGCGAAAGGCGCCCCGGAAAGCGACCGCCGGATAGGGGACATTCAGGATCGCCAGATGCTCCACCATCTCGGGATGCAGGGCCGCCAGGCTCCAGGCCACGGCCGCGCCCCAGTCGTGTCCGACCACGCTGGCCCGCTCGTACCCCAGGGCATGGATCAGGCCGGTCACATCCTCCACCAGGCGGTTCAGCCGGTAAGCATCCAGCCCCTGGGGTTTATCGCTCAGGTTGTAACCGCGCTGGTCGGGGACAGCCACCCGGAAGCCAGCCAGCGCCAGGGGCTCGATCTGGTACTTCCAGCCCCACCAGAACTCTGGAAAACCATGCAGCAGCACGACCAGCGGACCATCCTGCGGCCCGGCCTGCATCACGTGCAGGCGGATACCGTTCGTGGTGATCATGGATTCTGTTAACGCACTTTCATTCAACATACAGGCCCCCTTTGTTTCACGCCATTTACGTTTTCAAGCCCCCACACAGCAAAGGAAAACAACGCCTCACCCGGTTTCCAGTATACGCTGATACACCTGGTCCAGAGCGCCGAGCGGCAGCCGCCGCACCAGGCTGCGGAAATATTCTTCAAAAGGTACATCCGCCGGTTTGGGACGGCGGCGCAGCTCATCGAAAAGGACCACTGAGAAACGGTGCGAGCCTTCATCATGCCGGGCGAAATAGCCCATCGGATCCGGTTCCAGGTTAAGGCGGTGGCAGATGGAAATGGCCATCGCTTCTACGACGTTTTCTTCGATAAACCCCTCCATCGTACGGTAGGCGTAATCCGGATTCTGAGAGCGGAAGGATTCCGCCAGCAAAGGATCTTCTCCAAGCGCCTGCAGCTCCTCCTTCAACCGGCCGACATTGTAGGGCGGGTGGAACATTTCGTGAACAGCCACGCCGATGACCGTTTCTCTGGGGAAGCGTACATCAGCAATATACCGGTGACCGCATATTTTGATCCCGTGCGGGGCGGCGAACGTACACAGGTAGGCCGTGATCCTGTCTGGCGCCTGCCCCCTGCCCAGCATGTTCTCGATCTCCTCCTCCAGACGAAACTGAGCCGCGAAGCGCTTCAGATCCTGCAGCACAGACTCGACCAGCGGCAGACGCTCGCTGCGCCAGTACTCGCGGAACCCCAGCCGCTCCAGTTCCCGGATCACGGGAACAATTTTTCCCAGGATTGAAACCTGCTGCGGCCACTTCTCAGCGCTGTAGTAGGGGGTGGTGGAAAAGTGTTCGAACAGGAAATCCGGACTGGCAAGCAGCTTTGTCAGGCTGCGGCGCTCGAAATTGGGAGCTGCAGAGACGATCAGAGAAAGGATAGGGCCCAGCATGGGGCTCCCGTTAATATCCGCAGCTTCCTGCACAGCATCGAAGAACGCTGGCTGAAGCAGGGCTTCGAACCGCTGTGCGGCCGAACCATGCTCACGGACGTAAAACTCGCTGCGGGTGAGTACGTTGATAAAGTTGAGCAGGTCCAGGTTACAGGAAGTGCGGAAATCGAATTTCATCCAGAGCCTTCAGGTGATCATATCCTGCGGCAGGTAATCGATGCGGTTCATGTAAGCGATATCGATCCCGCCATCAAAGAAGCGGATCCAGGTCATGCCCACGTTGTAGAGCTGGAACCAGATCCCGTCCCGCTTTTCCAACCCTAGCAGGGCATCGATCAGCCGGTTGTAAAATCCGCCGTGGCTGATGATGGCCACCCGGTCATTCGTACCGCCGTGACGTTTCAGCAGATCCTCCAGGAAGCGCCGGGCGCGCGGCACACGCGCCTCGAGCGGCTCGAAGGGCCGGTTGTACCAGCCGCCCTCCGGAAGATCATCGGGAAGCTTTAATTCCGGGAAGTTCTGAGCAAAGAAAGCCCGGTCGCTGCCCGGCAGACCGATCAGCTCGCCGGTTTCTTTGTCCTCCAGGTAAATCCCCCCTTCCTCATGGATGTCTGGCCAGGCTTCGAGTGTCAGCCCCAGCGCCTGCGATACTTTTGCCCCGGTCTGCACGGCACGCACCATCAGGCTGCAGTACAGATGGGTCAGATCGGATCCTTTTATTTTTTCCTCGTAAGGGTAGCCTCCGATGGGCTCGCCCGAACATAAGAATTCCGCCAGCTTTTCCGCCTGGCGGTGGCCAAGTTCTGTCAATTTGGGGTCAGATGTTCGATTTGCACTTGAACCAGTTTTTAACCACAGGGCGTTATTTTCAGACTGTGCATGCCGGATAAAAAATAGGTCCATAGATATCTTTTACTCCGCTCCGGGTCCTCCTTTCAGAAATTTACAAACTGCACCTTTTCACGGCCTCCTCGTGAGGAGGGCCGAGACAATCCTCCCCTGATTATAAGGGATTGCGGCGGTATCCACAAAAAAGCCCCGGGCTCATGCCCGGGGCAGTATGGATTTCGATTTGAGAGGTTCAGCGTGAAATATCCCGGTAGAAATCTTTGCAGTACACCTGGTCGGTACGGGCGTTCTTCAAGCACACCCGGATGCGAGAATCGTCCGACAGGTCATCGGAAAGGCGGAAGGAGCGTGCGCCCTCACCTTCCTTGTTCACGCGCATCACGCCCAGTTTTTCCCATGTGAGGGTGCGGCGGGCCAGATTGGCGACACGCACGTAGTAAATTGCCCGGTTCGGCGATTCGGACACCACGACCTCGATCCGCTTGCCCAGATCGTTGATGGTGAAATCAACTTTCTTCGAAGAGGATTTCGACGAAGATTTGGCGGTCTCCGTAGCTGTGGACTTGGCTGCTCCAGGGATGCACAGCTGCTGACCGATGTAGATGGTGTACGGATCTTTGAGATTGTTGGCCTCCGCCAGAGCGGCAACCGTCGTATTGAACTCATTGGCGATTACGGTGAGGTTATCGCCCGATTTGACGGTGTATGTGCGTCCCGAGCAGGTAGCCGCCTGAGCCTGTACGGCGGTGAGCGACAGCGAAGTGATCACGAAGGACAGGATCAGAAGGACGCCAAGAACGCGTGCAGCCCTTTGCAGAGGTCGATGTTCGGACATTGTTAACATATTGTTCTCCTGAAACGATGTTGTTTAGCTACTATTTTCTTTTTGATACGCACGAACTTAAGTCGGCGCATTAATAACGAAAGTTAAAGCGTAAGAAGGTACTGCCCTATAGCTGCCTCCTTTCACGGGGGTTCCGCGGGGCATTATAGCGCACTTTACGGGATTCAAGATTAATAATTTACGCATCCAGCGTCAATAATACACAGCGCCATCTGTGTCTGTAAAACAAAGCCCTGCAGGTGTGAACCCGGATCGAAAAACGATCTTCAAAAAGGGAACGAAAAGCGGGTGTGCAGCGTCTTATCAGTGAAGGAACCTGCAAAAATGTAAGGCAGGTTAATCATCGTGAAGGAGTAAGCGCAAATGCACACCAAGAAGTTGTTCCAACTCGTTTTAGCTCTCATCATTGCCTTCAGCGCCACAGGCGGCGCATGGCTGGGTGCATCGGCGGCGAGCGGATCGAGCAGCAAAGTCATCACCAAAAAGATCTCCTTTGAAGAAGAGGCCGATATTTTCCAGGGCAACAGCGGCGTATATTTCCCCAGTTCAGCTTTCACGGCTGAGGTCGAGCTGATCCGCAGCGATCCCAACAGCCGGCTCGGGCGCAAAGATCTGGACTTCGTCCAGCGCTGGACAGAAGTACGCCTGTACGACTCGAAGGGCGCTGAGTTCAAACAGGTTTACGGGCTGATTTACGTCTACTATAACCTGACCAAACAGCAGCGCAGAGCCTGGGAAGATGGCGATCTGGGGATCTACTACTACAATCCCAACGAACGCGACTGGGAACGCTGCGAGATCGAGCGCCTGATCAGCACCAAGAACCGCCCCAACGGCCGTCTGGCCTGCGTGATCAGCGACTTCGGCCTGTACGGCATGGCCTACAAAGACTGACGTTCTCCTCTCACCTACCCATTAACAGAGCAGGAGATCCTGTGGAATGCAGGATCTCCTGCTCTTTATTAAAATCTGTCCGGATTCAGTCGGGCAGGCTCAGCAGCCACAGGTTGTGATCATCTGCCGAAACATAGGCCACCCAGCGCCCATCCGGAGAGACGACCCAATCATTGTTGGCGATCCGCAGCGGCGTGACCACTGGATCTGTCAGGTAGCGGGCTGCCTGCGGATCGCGAGCGTCCACTTCCCAGAACCGGTGCACGGGGCTGCTCAGATCCTGCGGCACCACCAGCAGACGTGCGTCGTCACGCCAGCGGTATGCGCCGAACTGCTCCAGGCGAAAAGCTGGGCCCCCCTGCGTGCTGACCAGCCACAACCCGTTCTCCGCTTCCTGGGGTGAAAACGTGACCTGATAAGCCACCCAGGAACCGCCAGGCGAGGCCAGGATCCCTCGCATACGGTGAGCATGCGCCAGCTCGACCAGCGCACCGTCCTGCGGGGAAAGAACCCACAGGGTATCGCCTTCCTGAGAAGGTTCCGTGCGGCCGCGCACCAGGAGACGGCCGTCGGGGAGCCAGCCGGCAGGTCCGCCTGAAAACACCGTGAGGACGGCTCGGGCGTCGGATCCGTCCAGCCGGCTGATCCAGATATCACTGCGAGCCCGGTCGAAGGGCGGGCCGTCCTGACCCTGTGTCCAGTACACCTGGGTACTGTCCGGAGACAGCGCAACCGGCCGGCCGCCGCTGGGGATTACCCAGCGCTGCCCGTCCTCCAGCCGCTCGACGACAGCCTGTCCGTTTTCCGGGAACACACGCCACTGCAGGTCGGCCGAAAAGATCCCCAGCCGGTCGGTAAACAACTGCGGCTCACCCCCGGCGATGTTCACGCCCCAGATCCCGGCAGACATATCCGGGTTGGGCCGGTCCAGAAAGAGCACGTGCTGTCCATCCGGATGCCAGAAGGGATCCACGCAGCAGCCCCCGGAAGTCAACTGGCGCAGGACCGGGACCGGTGTGGGCGAGGGGAGCGGGCTGGGCGATGCAGTAGGGAGTGATGTGGGGGTGACCGGCGCGGCCCCGGTCGGGGGCAAAGCAGCCGCACCTGCCCGGGTGGCAGCTGGCGGGAAGCCGGCATCAACCGGCCCTACCAGCGAACAGCCGGCTGTCCCCAGCAGGAGAACCAGCCCCATTAATGCGGTGTAGTTTCTGCGGGCCGCCATCTTTTAATCCCAATCCGAGAGCCAGGGGCTGCTGTAATTATTCAACAGCGGACCCCAGAAAGCGATATCGGGCTGGTCGCCCAGATGCTGCCAGCGGCGCGGGTCCTGCAGGTCGCGCGCAAACCCTGGACCGGAAGGGCCAGACAGGGCGATCGTATCCCAGTCGGCGTCGATGAGCGGGATCGGGTTGAAGGCGCGGTTATACTGGCCTGCGTTGCGGATCTCGAGGTGCAGATGGGGGCGCGATGTGCAGGTCTCATCCGGGTCGCCGACCTTCGCGACCACTTCGCCTCTGGAAACCCGCTGGCCCACCTGCAGATTGGGCCGTTCCAGCAGGTGCCCGTAAAATGAGGCGTAGCCGTTGGCATGGTCGATCATCAGGTTGTGCGGTGCCGACCCGTGCTCCAGGGCATCCACTTTGGCGACCACCCCATCCCCAATCGCGACGATGGGATAACCACAGCGCGCCGAAAGGTCCACCCCAAAATGAATCCCCTGGCCGGCGCCGTAGGTGCTCCTGCGGTTGTTATATGCCGAAATGGTGTTGCCGTACGGCTGGACGAGCAGCCAGGTATCCGGCCCTGGCGGTTCGGCAAAGGGCAGGGAAAAAGGCGGCCCATCCTCCTGCAGCGCGAGTGCGGGATTAAGTTCCAGGGAAAAGAAAAGGATAAATAGAACAGACAGGATCAACAGGCGAACGCGCATTGGCCCTCTGGTGCGTTTACCAGATCAATGAGACCGGAGGATGTCTCACCGGCTGTGGAGGAATCCTACCATAATTATCAGAGATCTGCGGCGGCGAGGCCGTCGGGCTGCAGAACGGGTTCTTTCACGCCGTCCAGAATTATCTTCTTCACCTCTTCACCGGCCAGCACTTCGCGTTCGACCAGCGCATCCACCAGCGCATCCAGACCGGCGCGGTGCTCTTTCAGGGTCTGCAGCGCACGCTCGTAAGCCTCGTTGAGAACTGCCCGGATCTCTTCGTCGATTTCGCGCGCCGTGGCCTCGCTGTACTCGCGGCGGTGGGCAATCTCCTCACCCAGAAAGACCTGATCGCTGTCTTCGCCATAAGCCACCTGGCCCAGGCGCTCGCTCATTCCCCAGTTGAGCACCATTTTTCGCGCCAGGCTGGTCGCCTGTTTAAAATCGTTCTCCGCGCCGCTGGTCATGGTATTTAATACCAGTTCCTCCGCAGCCCGTCCGCCCATCATCACAGCCATGCGGTCTAGCATGTAGTCGCGCGGATACAGGTAGCGGTCGCGCTCGGGGAGCTGCTGGGTTACCCCCATGGAACGACCGCGCGGCACGATGGTGACTTTATGGATGGGATCAGTATGCGGCAGCACGGCGGCCACCACAGCATGGCCGGCTTCGTGGTAAGCGAGCAGGCGTGTCTCTTCTTCCGTCAGCAGCATATTTTCGCGCTCCAATCCCATCAACACCTTGTCGCGCGCGTCACTGATATCCTCATTTTCGATCACCTGTTTATCCCGCCGGGCGGCCAGCAGTGCAGCCTCGTTCAACAGGTTGGCCAGGTCTGCACCGCTGAAGCCGGGCGTACCCCGCGCAACCTGCTCCAGGTCCACATCCCCGGCCATCGGCTTGGTGCGGGCATGAATATGAAGGATTTCCAGGCGGTCCTGCAGCAGCGGCAGATCCACGGTAACCTGGCGGTCAAAGCGACCGGGCCGCAGCAGTGCGGGGTCAAGGATATCCGGCCGGTTGGTGGCCGCCATGACAATCACGTTTACTGTAGGCTCGAAACCGTCCAGCTCCGAAAGCATCTGGTTGAGGGTCTGCTCACGCTCATCATGCCCGCCGCCCAGGCCTGCTCCCCGCCGCCGGCCGATCGAATCAAGTTCATCGATAAAAATAATGCTGGGGGCTGCTTTCTTCGCCTCTGCGAACAGGTCGCGCACGCGCGAAGCACCCACACCAACGAACATCTCCATAAAATCGGAACCGGTGATGCTGAAGAAGGGCACACCCGCTTCGCCTGCGACCGCCCGCGCCAGCAGGGTTTTCCCTGTCCCCGGTGGACCGACCAGCAGGACACCTTTGGGGATCTCCGCACCCAGGCGCTGGAACTTCTCAGGATCTTTCAGATACTGCACGATCTCCTGCAGCTCACGCTTGGGACCATGAGCGCCAGCCACATCGTTGAAAGTGGTGGCTTTTTTCTCCCGGTCGTAGAGCTGCGCGCGGCTCTTCCCCATCGATAATATATCGCCGCCCTGTGAACGCATACGCCGCAGGAGGTAGAAACCCAACCCAACGAACAGCAGAAACGGAAGCAGGTTCAGCAGCAACAGCGTGGGGGAGATGATTTGAGACGGCCTGGTATCCACCTCGACTCCCTGCTCGCGCAGCAGCGAAAACAGCTCCTCATCTCCAAACGAAGGATAGTAGGTGGTGAAATTCGTGACGCTGACCGGCTGATTGGTCAAACTTTCCTGCTGAACAGGCTGCCGCAGCTCTCCATGGATCTCGTCGCCGGAGACACTGATTGCAGCCACGTTCCCGTTCTCCACCTGCTGGCGGAACTCGGTATAAGGGATCTCCATTGCACCGGCTCCGCCGGTCGTGAACATCCGGATCACCCAGGGTGCAAACAGGGCAAGCAGCACCAGCCATAATACCCCGGAAGAGCGGCCGAACTGCTGCCTGAAGCGGTCCTGGAAACCTCCGCCGCCCTGATCTTTGTCGGGTTCATTGGGATTTGAAAACATGGTCTTACCTTTCTCATTGAGCGGCTCTGCCGTTCCCCGTCGGGGCACCCAGCCGCAGGCGATCAGGGAATATCCCCAAGAGGGCGTGGTTCCAGCACGGCATCCACCTGGCGGGCTTCACCGTTGCGTAAAATGGTCAGGTGGATGGTCGTTCCGGGGCTGCTGAAGGCTACCCGGGCAAGGAGTTCGTCGAAATTCTCCACCGGTTCGCCGTCTGCCTCGATGATGACATCGCCGGGTTCAATACCGGCATCGTCAGCCGGGCCGCCCGGGGTGACCCCGGCAATATACGCCCCACCCTGCTCTTCCAGGCCCAGTTCACGCTGCACCAGCAGATTGACATCCCCGCCTTCCACGCCCAGGTGCGGCCAGCTGTAAGCCCCTTCGGACATCAACACAGGAACCACCTGCCGGACCACATTCGAGGGGATGGCAAAGCCCACACCGGAGTTAGCCGCCACGCCGCCGGTAGCAATCTGAGCATTGACGCCGATCACTTCACCGGACAGGTTGATCAGGGGGCCGCCCGAATTACCGGGGTTGATCGCTGCATCGGTCTGGATGGCCTCTGGAAGCAAATAGCGGGAAAGGCCGCCGCTCTGCAGGCCCGAAGGGATCGAACGGCCGATGGCGCTGATGATCCCCAGGGTCATGCTGTTGGTGTTACCGAACGGGTTACCGAAGGCCAGCACCCACTGCCCCGGCCGGGCGCCGTCTGAATCACCTAAAGGCAGCGGGTGACTGCCCTCCGCCAGTTCGTCGACCTGCAGAACCGCCAGATCGCTGTATTCGTCGGCGCCGATCACCCGCGCCTCCGACTGGAAACCGTTGTAATATTCAACAATAACGGTGGTTGCGCCTTCGATGACGTGGTTATTGGTAATGATGTGCCCCTGCTCGTCGATGATGAACCCGGACCCGGCGCCGGTTCCCATCTGTCCGGCGCGCTCCACCGCAACGGCGATGTTGACGACACCCGGAATTAACTGGTTATGGAGTTCAACCAGCCGGTCAGAGGCCACCTCCGGAAAAATGGACGCATCTTCGACTGCCTCCGAGTTGGGGGGCGGGGTTCCCTGCGGTGACGCATTGGGAGCCACGGTAAACGTGGGGATGCTCTGCCGGGAGCCGTTCTCTGACTGGTTTTGCGGTTCACCCTCGCCGGTCTGCTCTTCCTGTCTACCTGTATCGGGAGGGGCCTGGAAATCGAAATCAGGGGAAAATTCAACAGGCGCACCGCAGGCCAGTGAAACGAGCAGCACAAACAACACGCCGGTTAAAAACCAGAAGGAAACCGCCTTTGATGCGGGCCGGGGCGGTTTCATTGGCCCCACTCCCCGGCCTGACTGCTGTCATCCAGGGGGTGCACGCGCCGTGGATCAACAATAGACAGGCGGTTGTGAATGGTCCTTACACCGGATACGCCTTCTACCAGTTTTTCTGCAGTTTGCTTGGCCCAGCGGCTGTCGACACGACCGTCCAGGGTCACCTCGCCGTTGATAACCTCTACCTTAATTTTGCTGGCGTCCAGACGACCGTGCTGCGCCAGCCGCTCACAGACTTCGTTATACAGGTCCTCGTCCGGCCGGCGAGATCCGTAAGATCCCCTTTTCTCATCCGGTCCTCGCAGTGTCCAGTCCATGCGCTCATCATAATAATCACCCTCTCCGTACCCGGAAGTGATGCGTTTGTAGGGCTCAGCGGAAAGTGCCTTTTCCAGCTTTCGCCTTCTTGCCTCCACATCATCCGTCCGTCCGCCCTGCAGGCCAGCCGCCTGTTCAGCCATGAGAATTCCCTCCATGATTCAGAAAACACATCCTACAAATTATCCATCGCCCGAATACGATCACTCTCAGCAATACCGAAGCAGGCTGGAAACAATCCGGGCTTGCATATGTCAAAAATAGTGGGGATTAGGCGAAATCGCTCGATCCCCCTGTATATACCGCGGAATATTCCGCCTGCCGCACCTCAACCGTGCGAAAGGCGGAACTCGATCACTCTGACTATACGGTGAAAGGGGAAATAAAACAATGGGGAACCATCCTATCAAAGGGTAGGGATTCCCCTATAAAGGACGGCCTACACCACCGGACGCTCGCGCATAAACTGGGTGCGGTACAGGCTGGCGTACAGGCCGTCCTGGTTGAGCAGTTCCTCGTGCGTGCCGCGCTCAACAATCTCACCGCGGTCCATAACCAGGATCTGGTCTGCCGCCAGTATGGTGCTCAGGCGGTGGGCGATCACGATGCTCGTGCGTCCGGCCATCACCCGCTTCAAGGCTTCCTGGATCAGCGCTTCTGACTCGCTGTCCAGATGGCTGGTGGCTTCATCCAGCACCAGGATGCGCGGGTCTTTTAAGATCACGCGCGCGATGGCGATGCGCTGCTTTTCACCCCCGCTCAACCGGTAGCCGCGCTCCCCCACCACGGTGTCATAACCCTGCGGAAGGCCGGTGATAAAGTCGTGGATGTTGGCTGCCCGCGCCGCAGCTTCCAGCTCTTCCTGTGTGGCGTCCAGCCGGGCGTACAGCAGGTTGGTGCGGATGGTATCGTGGAAAAGGTGCGTCTCCTGCGTGACCATCCCGATCTGTTCAGTCAGCGATTCCAGCGTGACGTCGCGCAGGTCGTACCCGTCAATGCAAATCCGCCCGCTGGTGGGATCGTAAAGGCGCGGGATCAGGTACGTCAGTGTGGTTTTTCCGGCCCCGCTCGGCCCCACCAGCGCCACAAGCTGCCCGGGAGAAACACGGAAAGAAATGTTGCGCAGCGCCTGCTGGCGAGCCTGGCTGCGCCCTTCACCTTCCTCCGGCTCTTTCACATCCAGCGCACCGTCGCCCTGCTCCGGTCCGGGGACGGAATCGGACAGCACCGCTGTCACTCGGTCCATCTGTCCGTAGCGGGTCACATCGCGCAGCAGACCCTGTTCACGGACATCGTACTGGAAGGTAACATCTTCAAAAACCAGTTCGCCTTTGACGTCTTTCAGAACATGGGCGTCCTCTTTCTCGGTGATCTCCAGCGGCAGGTCGATGACCTCAAAAACGCGCTCAAAACTGACCACCGAGGTGGCGAACTCCACGGGGGCATTCGCCAGCCCCTGCAGCGAAGAATACAGACTGGAGAGATAAGAACCGAAGGCAACAATGGTACCCACGGTGAACAGATCGTTGATCACCAGATAACCGCCCAGCCCGTATACCAGAGCAGTTCCCACGGCGCTGACCAGACCAATGATCGCAAAAAAGGTCATGCCAGTCACTGCGCGGCGCACGCCGATATCGCGCACGGCAGCGGCGCGCTGGTCAAAGCGCTGAATCTCGAGCTGTGTCCTGCCGAAGAGCTTCACCAGCAGCGCACCGCTGATGTTCAGCGTCTCGTTCATCATCGCATTCATCCGGGCGTTAATTTCCATGTGTTCGCGGGCGATATCGCGCAGCCGGTCGCCAAGGCGGCGCGCCGCCAGGATGAAGAGCGGCAGGATAACCACGCTGATGATCGTCAGGCGCCACTCCAGTGTCAGCATCACAGCCAGCACGGCAGCCGCTTCGATTATGTACGTGATGATGCTGACGATTGTGCTGCTGATCGCGTTCTGCGCCCCGACCACGTCGTTGTTCAGGCGGCTCATCAGCTCGCCGACTTTGGTATTTGTGAAAAAGCGCAGCGACATACGCTGCAGGCGCGAAAACAAGGCCACCCGCAGGTCGTAGATGACTCCCTCACCTACCTGGGCGTTCAGCTGGCGCTGAAAGACGCTGATGATGCCGCGCAGCAGTGGGATCACCAGCAGGGCCAGGGCCAGCCAGATCAGGCGGTTCACATCTCCGGATGGGATCGTACGGTCGATCAGGTCACGCAGGATCAGGGGGGTCAGCAGGGTCAGGCCGGTGGTTGTCAGGATCATCACCAGCATGCCCATGATTTTATAGCGGTAGGGATAAGAATAGCGCAGCACCCTGCGCATTAAGTCCCAGGTTACTTTTGGTCTTTCATCTGTGGATCTTAAATAGCTCCACCAGCCACTTCCATGCATATGGTATTCACCTCCGGTATTCTCGCTCCATTATGATCCGATTCATACCATCTGACAACCCGGAAATTCGATCAGGGTCTGCCCGGCACACAGGGAGCGGGAGAATACAGGGGAATCACGATACAATTTTAAATACGCAGGCTGAAAGGAGTTGATAACCGTATGAGTGACGAAACCCACAGTGAACACCACCAGCGGATCCTGTTTATCCACGGTCTGGAGGGCACCAGCCAGGGCTTCAAGGCCCAGCTTCTCAGAAACTTATTCCCGGGGATGCGCATCCCGGACTTCCGGGGAGCATTAGAAGAACGCATGCAGAAGCTGCGTGCAGAACTGGAGGGACGCAGCGACTGGATTATCATTGGCTCCAGCCTGGGAGGCCTGATGGCCGCCATGTATGCGTTCGAGAACCCACAGCGTGTATCGCAACTGATCCTGCTCGCACCGGCGCTGATCTGGCCCGACTTTGCACAGTCGCTGCCAGAACCCATCAACGTGCCGGTTACCATCTTCCACGGAACACGCGACCACATCATCCCTCTGGATCAGGTGCGCCCCATCGCAGAGCAGATTTTCCGCAGCCTGGATTTTCATGTGGTAGATGACGATCACGGGATGCACCAGACCGTGCAGTCAGTCGACTGGAAGAGCCTGATTGCGAGGCAGCTTCAGCCTGGTGCGGAGGATCATGAGAAGCGTTAGGGTCTTCCCTACCCCGGGGTAGGAGCATCACTAATTGAAGAAGCTGTATAAGCGGGCTATAGTAGAAGCAGTACCAGCGTTACGTGAACCGCCGGTACTACTGTTCGTTTTATGAAGTACTGCCTTGAGTAAGGGTATATCAGAATGCTCAAACCACAATTAACATTCGGCTGTCATCAGGAAGGGCCGTCCAATCCAGGTGGAACGGAGATGGTTTCTGCCCGAACTTCAAAGAACGCGTACTGGGGCGGGCAGGTTGAGACGGAGACCTTCACGTCCGGAGGTCAGGACCGGGTACACCGGCAAATGCAGCGGGCTGCCTGTCTGTACTACAGCGACCGGACCCTTCCCCCTGGAGCGGTTAAAGATATAAAGTTGCCTGGCTGGCACAGTATGAGCTTAGCAGCAGGGGAATTTTGCTGCAGATTGGGAGGTTTTATTCTGATCCAGAATTTCACGTGATCACCTGGGAAAGGAGGTGCTGGTTTTAATATTTCTGGTCAGACGCTGGAGCGGGTGCAGAATCGTACCCCGGTAACATCTTCGCTGACGCGCCGACAGCTGTGTTTAATGTGCACGGCAGCGCAGACGGGCAAACGCTGAAACGACTGCCCGTTGTGCTCTGCAGGAAAGATCGATAAAGGATGGATAAACGACGAGCGGCCTGGCTGTACTCGTCTATAACCTTCAATTCAAACGTCAACTGGAGGGAAACGATGACAAAAAAAATCCGATGGATTGCCGGTATTCTGATTGCCCTGCTCACGGTCACCGTGGTGCAGGCCCAGATGGCGAGCACCAATTACTTTCCGATCATCCACAAAGCGGAGCCTGCCACGGCCACACCGACCACAACCGCGACGCCTACTGTCACCCCCACTGCTACTGCGGAACCCGATCAGGTTGTCATCGATGATGTGGTCAATGGCAATACACCGAACGACCTGGACGACGAGTATGTCGAGATCACCAACTACAGCGACGATGACGTTGATATGAGTGGTTGGCGACTTCGTGATGAATCTGGCCCCCCAAATCCCAATATTTTCACTTTCCCCAATGGTTTCGTCCTGGACAGCGGTGATACGGTGCGAGTGTGGTCAAAATCCGGGACGAATACGGCCACAAACCTGTATTGGGGGAGCTCGGAACCCATCTGGGAAAACGGCGGTGAGTGCGCCATCCTGCGCGACGAGGATAACCAGCGCGTGGACCAGTTCTGCTACCGTCCGTAGCCTGATCTACCCTACATAAGTAACACTGGCCCGCTCATAAAGAAAATGAGCGGGCCTTTGATTCCCGCCTGCTGATGCACCGGCCGCAGACTCCGCGCTGGGCGCTGCGCGTTCCTGCCCGGGCGATTTCCCCTGCGCCTGGCTTGACGTCTGACGGAAAATGCGCTACACTGGTTATGGGCATATGCCCATAATAAAGATATTGAAAGGGAGGCTTTCATGAGTAAAATTTTTGTCCGCGAACGCCGGCACGCCGGCGAGGGTGCCGGAAGGCCGCGTTTTGCCATAGTGGCTGTCCAGGGAGCCGATCTCAAAGTCTTCAAGACCCGGGTGCGCAAATCTGAGCTGGAGAAGATCGCCGAAGTGACCGGCGCCGAGATCGTCTACCTGCCGCGAGGGGAACACCAGGAAGAGCCGCAGGAGATGGGCGGCAGAGGCCGGCGCAGACGCCGTGAACAGGGTGACGACTGATCACCGTGCCGCGCCCACGTAAACGCCGCATTTTAAGGATGAAACCCCGTCAGGTGATCTTTAAGCCTGCCGGGGTTCCATTAAACCGCCTGGAAGAAGTGCTGCTGCTGCCCGAGGAGCTGGAGGCCCTGCGGCTGGCGGACCTGGAGGGGAAAATGCAGGCCCAGGCTGCTCAGGAGATGGGTGTGTCGCGCTCCACCTTCCAGCGCATTCTGACGCAGGCACGCCGGCAGGTCAGCCGGGCTCTGGTAGAAGGCTGCGCCCTGCGGCTGCAGGATGAGACTGTTACACCCATGCCGCCCGCGCCGCGCGGCCCCCGGCGCGAAGGACCCACAAAAAAACGCTAGTGCACCTCATGCGCGGGCCGGTAGCCGTGCTGCAGGGTGTACAGACCGAGCACCACATACTCCAGGCGCTGCGCCTTCTGGCGGCAGTATTGAGCCTTACAGGCCTTCAGGATCTGCATGCAGTGTTCCGGATAGTTTTCCGGGGGCAGCGTTTCGATCAGGCTGGCCAGCAGCAGTGCGCCCTGGTCGAGTTCTCCGAGAGCAAACGTGTGCGCGCAGCTGCGCACCAGCGTTTCATCCTCTGCCGGATTATTAGAGCTGCTGTGAACGCGCTTGAAATAGGGGCTAAGAGCCTGTGAAAGAGCAGTTCCCGGGTCCTGGCGGCAGCTGCGCAGCAGCTGGATATAGGGGCCCTCATCTCCAACGAGACGCGCCAGCGCAAGGGCCAGCTCTTCGCGGCTGCCCGGGTTCTCCTCAGCAGCCAGCAGATCCAGTAATACCGGCACCGCCTCCCGGCACTGCAGTTTGCCCAGGGCCGAGGCATAGGCGATCAGCAGGCCCGGGTCAGTTTCTTCCTGGATCAGCTGCAGCAGCAGGGGCTTGCTATCCTGATCCCCCAGGGTCGCTAGCGAGCGCGCCGCATGCGCCTTGATCGACCGGTAAGGCGACTGCAGACTGGCGCGCAGGGGGGCCAGCGCTTGCGGGTGCCCCATGCGGCCCAGGGCCCAGGCAGCAATCACCCCCAGGGCAGGATCTTTCCCATTCAACACCTCAATCAGGGCCTGAACCAGCCGGTCATCGGGGCTGTGGCGGGCGATGGATACGATGGCTTCAAAGCGCACATAGAAACGCGGGTCAGCCAGGGCATCCAGCAGCTCATCCACGGTCAGCGGGCTGCGCGCCTGACCCAGGCGCTCGGTCACCGTCACGGCGGAAAGCTCTTCCCGGGCAAAGTGATAGCGGATCAACGATTCAACGGCGAGGATCGGGTTGCCGTGCAGGAACAGCCCGGCGAACTTGCCAACGCTGAGGTCCGACTCGGTGTGCACCGCACGCAGCGCCAGGCCCGCCAGAACCAGCAGGACGAACCCAACGGTAAAGAGCAGCGTATAAGACCCTACCTGCAGTCCCCCAAGGTCCCATGTCTGTCCGCTGAAGCGGTCCAGCATCCAGCCGCCGATCAGCGGGCTGATACCGCCCACCAGCCCGGTCCAGGCGTTGTACAGGGCCAGGTAAGAGCTTTTCCATTCCGTTGGGATAATGCTGACATACATCAGCCGGCCGGAGCCGATTGTCCAGCCAATCGTGGCGATGCCCTGCAGGACTGCGATCGTAAGCGCCACCGCCAGGCTCAAATTCGAGTGGCGCGGCATCAAAATCCACCACACCGGCAGCGTTAACATGAGCAGCAGGCCAGACACCATCACAGGTTTGCTGCCGTAGCGGTCGGCCATCCAACCCCACAGAAAACTGGAAACCAGGCTGCCCACCATGTTACCGGTCTGCAGCCAGACCACGCTGGCGGTGCTCAGTCCGACGTCGCTCTGCATAAAGAGGGGCAAAAAAGAAAACATCGGGCTGGTTGCCAGTGTGACCAGCCCAAAGCCAATCAGGAACAGGACGAATCTATGATCCCGCACCGGGCGCTGCATCTCCTGCCAGCGCTCTAGAACAGACGGTTCGACCGCTGCCGGCTTCCCACCGGGGACAAAGGTGATCAGGTACGTGGAGATCAGGCCGAAGATTACTCCCAGGCCAATCAGCAGGATATAGGGGGATAGCCCAGAAAAACGCCCCACAATGCTGCTGGCGACAGCCACCGCCAGCAGACCGCTCAGGCTGGTAAAGATGTTACTGAATGCCGAATATTTACCACGGATCTCATTGGGGATATATTCCTGCTGCCAGGGGAGCAGGCCGGTCATGCCGATGGCTCTGCAGAGTGCGTAGCCCATCGTAACGATGGAAACAAAAATCAGAACTACGCGCGCGTCGAAGCGTGCAACGACCAGGGGGGTCAGCAGGAGCAGCCCGGCGACCAGGTTGCGCAGCCCGAAAAATGTAATAAAGGTACGTTTATAGCCAAGGCGCGCCACCTGCGGTGTTATGAAAGGAGCCACCAGCCCGAAGAAGGGGAATGTAGAAAGGAGAAAACCGATCTGGGAGTTGTTCAGCCCCAGGTCGTTCAGAAAGAGGACGAAAATCGAACCGAAAAACGTGAACTGGATGGCAAACGTGTTGGCAATATCAAAGGCGATGCTCCAGGGAAGGCCGCGCAGTTTCTCGACCTTCGTCGGTTCGCGATATGCCTCGCTGTGTTCGTTCGCGGTTTCAGTTGCAGACAATGTCAAACCTCGGCGGTCATAATCCCCCGACCGTGATCGTTCCGGCGGCGGCGCCAGCCGTCTGTTCATTTTTACCGCTCACAGGTCAATGTCAGGCCATAGCAGCGGTTTTCGATCGGCTCGCGAATCAGGTGAGCCCAGATGCGGGTCACCCGGCTGTCAAGCAGATCAAAGCCGCAGCTGCGGTACAGCCCGCAGGCGGCCCGGTTCATGCTGGTGGTGTGCAGGTGCACGCCTGAAACGTTCATACTTTTTAACCGCTGGATGAACGCTTCCATCAGGCGGCGGCCCAGGCCATAACCGCGCCAGCCGGCCTCCAGGTTGATGTGCAGGTGGGCCGGGTAGCGGTCCAGATCGGCATGGGGAAACTCCCGGTGTACGGCGGCTGCTGCAAGCGCGCGCAGGTAGCGCCAGGCCTGCGGGCCGGGATGATAAACTCCACGCAAAAATCGTAACACCACAGGGGGAAGGATGTGGCGCATCAATCGGCGCTGGTAGGCTTTTGTATCCGTGCTCCCCACAATAAAGCCGATCACCCGGCCTTCTGCACAGGCGACCCAACCGTTTTCCGGCTCCAGATCGGTGTAATAGCTGTAAAAAGCGTCACAGAACAGATGCCGGTCTTCAAAATAGGCCTCGATCGGCTCGCCGAAAAAAGCTGTGTCTGCAGCAATGCGAAATACTGCAGCACGATCCTCAGGTCGATAAGGACGGACGGTAGCTGCCTGTGGAATGGTCATTTTTATGAAAAGATAAAATAAAAGTGCCCACCCTTTGTGGCGAGCACACAATAATCTTCCAGCGGGGAGGACAGGATTCGAACCTGCGGCCGAGTTTTAAGCCCGGCAACCGCTTAGCAGGCGGCCCCATTCGTCCACTCTGGCACCTCCCCAGTTTTTATTAATCTGGTGGGCGGTGAAGGATTCGAACCTCCGAAGGCTTCTGCCAACTGATTTACAGTCAGTCCCCGTTGGCCACTTGGGTAACCGCCCATTTTTAATATTGTTGTGAAAAACAGAAGACCGCTGGCTCAAATCGAACGGTTTTCTGAGGTGCCGAAGGTGGGAATCGAACCCACACTCCCGAGGGAACACGATTTTGAGTCGTGCGCGTCTGCCAGTTCCGCCACTTCGGCAAGCAGAAAATCAGACCCTGTAGAGCGGGCAACGGGACTCGAACCCGTGACCTTCTCCTTGGCAAGGAGGTGTTCTACCAGCTGAACTATGCCCGCAGTGTTGGACTTCTGAGCCTGCCTGGCTCAAAGCGAGCGAGGAGACTCGAACTCCCGACATTCTGCTTGGGAAGCAGACG
>Ga0207873_1001714_pt1 | contig 19971 bp, 13 predicted proteins | sample BGWIniCompost_FD_187373 | JGI IMG/M metagenome (GOLD analysis project Ga0207873, IMG submission 187373) | Cellulose adapted compost microbial communities from Newby Island Compost Facility, Milpitas, CA, USA - BGW Initial Compost (SPAdes)... ...
TGCGCGAGCCGCGCTGCATCGCGCGCGAGGCCGCCATCGTGCAGCCGGAATGGCGCGGCAACGGCGAGCTGGTGTTCGCCGCCGACTGGCGCGGCTGGTGGAACCTCTACCTGTGGCGCGACGGCGAGTGCCGCTGCCTCGCGGAACGCGATGCCGACTTCGCCCTGCCGCACTGGGTGTTCGGCATGCGCGCCTTCGGCGTGCGCGGCGACGGCAGCATCGTTGCCGCCTTCACCCGCGACGGCACCTGGCGGGTGGCGGAAATCGATGCCGATGCCGGCACGTTGCGCGAACTGGAACTGCCTTACACGCAGGTGGAGCACGTGCATGCCGCCGGCGATGTCACGGTGCTGCTGGCCGCGAACGCCGCGCAGACCACGACGGTGGTGCGCATCGAGCGCGACCGCTCGCGCCACGAGCTGCGCCGCGCCGCGGAGATCGATCTCGATCCGGTGCTGCTGCTGCCGCCCGAACCGGTGTCCTTCCCGACCGGCGACGGCGAGACCGCGCACGGGCTGTACTACGCGCCCGCCAATCCCGCCTGCGAAGGCCCCGCGAACGGCGCGCCGCCGCTGCTGGTGAAGGTGCACGGCGGGCCGACCGCCGCGACCTCCTCGGCGCTGGACCTGAAGATCCGCTACTGGACCTCGCGCGGCTTCGCGGTGCTGGACGTGAACTATCGCGGCAGCACGGGCTACGGCCGCGCCTACCGCGAAAGCCTGTACGGCCGCTGGGGACTCGCCGACGTGGAAGACTGCGTCAACGGCGCGAAGGCGCTCGCCGAGCGCGGGCTTGCCGATCCGGCGCGACTGCTGATCTCGGGCTCCAGCGCCGGTGGCTTCACCACGCTCGCCGCGCTCACCTTCCACGACGTGTTCGCCGCCGGGGCGAGCTACTACGGCATCGGCGATCTCGCCGCGGCGATGCGCGACACCGAGAAGTTCGAGTCGCGCTACGGCGACCGGCTGATCGGGCCGCTGCCGGAGTGCGAGCAGCTGTGGCGGGAGCGCTCGCCGCTGTTCCACGCCGGGCGGCTGCGCAAGCCGGTGATCTTCTTCCAGGGCCTGGAAGACCGCATCGTGCCGCCCAGCCAGTCCGAGCGCATGTACGCCGCGGCCCGCGCCAACGGCGTACGCACTTATTACATTCCCTTCGCCAACGAGGGCCACGGCTTCCGCGGCGCCGCCACCATCGCCACGGCGCTCGCCGCCGAGTACGCGTTCTACTGCTCGGTGCTCGGCATCGCCGCCGCCGAGCCGCTGCCCGATCTCGAGAGCCTGGGATGAAACGGCTGCTGCCGCTGGTCCTGCTGGTCATGGCCACGGCCGCGCAGGCGGACATCCGCGTTGCCGTGAGCGGCGTGGACGAGGCGCTGCGCGAGAACGTGCTCGCCATGCTGAGCGTGCAGGAATACCGCGCCCGCAAGGACCTCACCGAGGCCATGGTGCAGCGGCTGCACGCGCGCGCGCCCGAGGAAATCCGCCGCGCGCTGATGCCGTTCGGTTACTACGACGTGGAGATCGAGTCGTCGCTGCTGCGCGAAGGCAATCACTGGCGGGCGAGCTACCGCATCCGCCCCGGGCGGCCGGTGCAGATCGACAATGTGAACGTCGTCATCGATGGCGATGAACAGGCGCGAGCGGCGTTCGCCGACATCACCCCGCCGTTCCGGCGCGGCGACCGGCTGCTGCATTCCCAGTACGAGAGCCTGAAGAGCCGGCTGCTCGCGCGCGCCAATGCCACCGGCTACCTGGACGCGCACTTCACCACGCAGCGGCTGGCGGTGAACCCGGCGACGCGCACGGCGGACATCGAGCTCGTGCTGGCCACCGGCGAGCAGTATTTCTTCGGCGACATCGACATCACGCAGCAGATCCTCGACGACGACTTCGTGCGCCGCTTCCTGCCCTTCGAGGCCGGTGATCCCTTCGATTTCGACAAGCTGCTCGACTTCCAGTACGCGCTCACCGACAGCGACTACTTCGCCACGGTGAACGTCGAACCGCTGCGCGCCCAGGCCGAGGACCAGCACGTGCCGGTGGCGATCACCGCGCGAGAGAAGAAGCGCAGCCGCTACACGGCGGGGCTCGGCTACGGCACCGACACCGGGCCGCGCATCACCATCGGCTTCCAGCGCCGCTACGTGAACCGCCGCGGCCACAGGCTCGGCATGGAGACCATGATCTCGGATGTCGAGAGCAGCTTCGCCACCCGCTACATCATTCCCCTGAAGGACCCGGTGCGCGAGAACTTCCAGCTGTTCTTCGGCACCGTGCGCCAGGACCTCGGCGATGCCGAGTCGCGCCGCCTGGTGCTTGCGCCCAGCCGGGTGCGCATCCTCGGCGACTGGGAGCAGACCTTCTACCTGCGCCTCGAGGACGAGACCAGCATCCTGCCCGGCCGCGAGTTCGAAACGCTGATGCTGGTGCCGGGCGGCACCTGGTCGAAGACGCGCGCCGACGATCTCTTCTACACGCGCAGCGGCTACCGGCTGTTCGGCGACCTGCGCTTCTCGCATGACGCGCTGGGCGCGGAATCGGAATTCGTGAGACTGCACATCATCGGCAAGCGCATTTTTCCGCTGGGCGAGCGCTTCCGCCTGCTGCTGCGTGCCGAGGCCGGCGCCATCCTGCTCGCCGACGAGACCGAGATGCCGGTCTCGCAGCGCTTCTTCGCCGGCGGCGACCAGAGCGTGCGCGGCTTCGACTACAACCGCCTGGCGACGCGCGACGCCGACGGCAACGTGGTCGGCGGCCGCTACCTCGCCACCGGCAGCGCCGAGATCGAATACCGCTTCGCGGAAAGCTGGGCGATGGCGGCCTTCTCCGACACCGGCAACGCCATGGACGACCCCGACGACAAGCTCGAAACCTCATACGGCCTCGGCCTGCGCTGGCTGTCGCCGGTCGGCGTGCTGCGCTTCGACGTGGCCGCGCCCATCACCGGCGGCGGCGACAGCTTCCGCCTGCACATCAGCATAGGTCCGGACCTGTGAAGCGCTGGCTGAAATGGCTGCTGCTTTCGCTGGGCGCGCTGCTTCTGCTGGTCGCGCTGCTGGTGACCTTCGCGCTGAACAGCGAGTACGCGCTGCGCCGCGGACTCGCGTTCGCCGCGCCGCTGATTCCCGACAGCCTGGAGTACCGCGAGGTGAACGGCACGCTTGCGGGACGCATCGAGCTTGTCGATGTGCGCTATCGCGTCGCCGGCACCGAGGTCGTTGCCGAGCGCCTGACGTTCTCGCCTTCCCTGCTGCCGCTCATCGGCAGGCGCATCGAACTCGGCGCGGTGGAAGCACGCAGGCTGGTCGTCACCCTGCCCGCGCCCGATCCCGAGGCGGATGAGGATGCCGCGCCGCCCGATCCCCGCCGCATCATCGAATCGCTGCGCCTGCCGGTGGCGATCCAGGCGGACAGCGTGGCGATCGACGGCCTTGCCATCGCACGCGCCGATGAAACCGTGCTGGCGCTGGATGCGCTGCGGCTTTCACTGGAGTGGACCGATGCGTTCATGGACATCCGCGCGCTGGAGATCAACGGCAAGGAAATCTCGCTCCGCGGTGATGCGCATCTCGCGCTCGCCGGGAACGAGCACACCCGCCTGGCAATCGAGGGCAGCACCTCGCTGCTGCCGTGGCCGCTGGCTGCAAGTCTTGCGGCGGAAGGCAATCTCGCCGCGCTCGATGTAAACGGCCGCCTGCAGGAGCCTTTCGGCGCGCAGCTCAGCGGGCGGCTCGCGGACGTACTGGAAGGAATTCGCTGGCAGGGACAACTCGCGATCCCCGAACTCGTGCCGGCGACCTTCGGCGAAGGGCTCGCCGATTCTCCCTGGCGCATCGATGCCGCCTTCGCCGGCGGCCTCGATGACACCCGCATCGAGCTCGATGCCGAAGGCGCCTGGCCGCCGGCAGGCGATGCGCGCGTCAATCTCGAGGCGCTCGTCAATCGTGAACGCGCGCGCATCGAGAGACTCGGCGTCACCAGTTCCGCGTTCGGCGCCACGCTCAATGCGAACGGCAACATCGTTTTCGAGGGCCTGGAATACCAGGCCAGCGGCGGCTTCGATCATTTCGCCTGGCCGGAGCTTTCCGCGTACGCGCTGCGCGACGGCGAGTTCCGGCTGCGCGGCAATGCCGAGCTCCTGCAGGCACGCCTCACCGCTGCGGCGGGTGACAACGACAAGGGAAGCCTGTCGCTGGACGCGGTGCTCACCTTCCCCGACCTCTTCGATGCGCAGCTGCGCGCCGCCGGCCTGGCGCTCGATGCCGGCGGCCAGCCCCTGCAACTGGCGTTCGCCGACATCACCGCGCGCGGCATCCCCGACGATTACGAACTGGAGATCAGTCTCGAGGGCGAGTACGGCGGTCGCACGCCCGCCGTCCTGCATGCCGGCGCGCAAGGCAATCGTCGCGGCATCAAGGCCGGCATCCAGCGCCTCGAATGGCTGGGCGGCGAAGCAAAGGGCTCGCTCGCCCTGGACTGGCACCAGGCGCTCGAACTGCAGGCGGCGCTGGGTGCCGAAGGCTTCGAGCTTGCCCGCCTCGACCCGCGGCTGGACGCCGAGCTCGGCGCGAACTTCAAGCTGGCCGCGCGGTTGGACGAGGCGCCGGACGTACGCATCGAGATCGACTCGATCTCCGGGCACTGGCAGGGTGCGCCGCTCTCCGGCCATGGCGAGCTGCGCCTGGTGAACCGCGAGCTCGCGCCCTCGGCACTGGCCCTGCAGGCCGGCAGTTCGCGCCTCTCGGTGCGCGGCGAGGCCGAACGCCTTGCGGTCGATCTCGATGCCCTGCTAGCGGAACTGCATCCCGAGGCCGAAGGCCGTCTCAGCCTGCAGGGCGAGCTGCGCGGCCCGCTCGCAGAACCGGACGTGAACGCCACCCTGCGCGGCGACCAGCTCTACTTCGCCGGAACGCGGATCGGCGAGCTGGCCATCGAGGCCGACGTGCAGCGCCTCGGGCTGGCCAATTCCACGTTCGCGGTGCGCGCGCGCGAGATCGACAGCGGGGCATTCGCGGCGAGTCACGTGAACTTCGACCTTGAAGGCAGCCGGGGAGATCACGCCGCGCGGCTCGCCATCGAGGGTACGGCCGGGACGCTGACGGCCGCGGTCGGCGGCGGCTGGGATGGGAAGATGTGGCAGGGACGCTTCCGCCAGCTGCAGGCGGTGTATGCGGACGAGACCTGGTCGCTGCAGGAGCAACCGGGATCCATCCGCCTGCATGCCAACGGCGACATCTTCTTCCCCGCGCATTGCGTGGCGGCGAGCGGCCAGGCCTGCTTCGGGCCCGTGGAGCGCGAGGGCGAGCGGCTGCTGGCGCGCGCGCGGCTGGAGGCGCTGCCGCTCGCGCATCTGTCCGCCTGGCTGCCGGGGCTGGGCTCGCAGGGCATCGAGCTGGAAGGCCTGCTGGACGGTTCAGTGGCGCTGGACGGCGAAGGCCCGAACCTGCGCGGCGAGCTTGCGCTGGCCACCGGCGAGGGCCGCATCGAGGCCGCCGAGCAGGACGCCGACGTGCACCTCACCGGCTGGCGAAGCGCCGCCCTGCATGCGCGGCTCGCGGATCGCGCCATCGACACCGATCTCGAGATCCTGCTGGCCGAGGGCGGCTTCCTGCGCGGCGGCGGCCGCCTCGAGATGCCCGAGGAGGCGCCGGCCACGGTCGACGCCCGGCTGCGCGCCGAGAGCGATGACCTTTCCATCATTCCGCTGCTGATTCCCGAGCTTTCCGACGTGCGCGGCAAGCTGGAGGCGGACCTCAGGCTGCGCGGCCGGCTGGACGAGCCCCACATCCTGGGAAGGGCGCGGCTGCTGGAGGCGAGCGCCACGGTGCTGGCGCTGGGCACGCGCTGGCAGAACATCAATTTCCAGCTCATCGGCACCGGCAGGCGCCTGCGACTGGAAGGCCACGTGGAATCCGGCCAGGGCGCGATCGACATCGCCCTCGCCGGCCGCGACAACGAGGGCCGCTTCGCCGGCACCGCCACCATCCGCGGCGAGAACTTCAAGGCGGTGCACACGCCCGAGGCCGACGTGGACATCTCGCCGGCGCTGGAACTGCAGCTGGACGGCTCCCGGCTCACGCTGGGCGGCGAGGTGCTGGTGCCGCGCGCCCGCATCACGCCGCGGCAGATCGCCGGCGCGGTCACGCCCAGTGCCGACCAGGTGATCGTCAGCGAAGGGGAAGAAGAACAGGCGCAGGCACAGGAAGGATTGCGCACCCAGGTGCGCGTCACCACCCGGCTGGGCAAGGACGTGCGCGTCGACGCCTTCGGCCTGCAGGCGCGTGTCGAGGGCGATCTCACGGTGAGCCAGGACGGCCGCAACCCCGCCACCGGCACCGGCCGGCTGCGTGTCGCCGAAGGCCGCTACCGCGCCTACGGCCAGGACCTGACGCTGGAGCGCGGCGAGATCATCTACAGCGGCCAGCTGCTCACCAACCCTGGCCTGGACATCCGCGCAGTGCGCGAGGCGACGCCCGAAGTCACGGCCGGCGTGCTGGTGCGCGGACCGCTCGCCGAGCCGCGCGTGACGGTGTTCTCCGAGCCCTCGCTGCCGGAAACCGAGGCGCTTTCCTACCTGTTGTTCGGCCGCTCGCTGAATGATGCGACTTCCGCGGAAGAGCAGCAGATCAACAACACCGCACTGGCGCTCGCGCTCGGCGGCCAGAAGCTGCTGGGCCGCGTCGGCGAGAAGCTCGGCGTGGAGGAAGTGCGCGTCGAGCGCGCCGCCGACAGCGAGCAGGCGGCGCTGGTGCTGGGCAAGTACCTCTCGCCCGACCTTTACGTGAGCTACGGCATCGGCCTGCAGGAAGCGGTGAACACCTTCCAGATCCGCTACCGCCTCTCCAGCAAGTGGACGCTGGAAGCGGTCTCCGGCCTCAAGAGCAGCGCCGACCTCGTCTACACCATCGAGCGCTGATCACTTCATGACGCCAGACAGGAACTCGCGCAGCGCTGCGACCTCCTGCGGCGAGACGGTGTGCGGCATGTCGTACTCATGCCAGCTGACATTGAAACCCTGCGCGGCCAGCCAGTCGCGGGTGGCGAGGCCGAAGTCGAACGGCACTACCGGGTCCTGGCGGCCATGGGCAAGAAAGAAGGGCGTGGCGCGGTTCGCGTCCGCGGGTTCAAGTCCCGCCACCTCGGGATCCATGAGGAAGGTGGACAGGCCGATGACCGCGGCCAGCCGGTGCGCTGTGGTGAGCGCCACGCACAGCGCCAGCGCGCCGCCCTGCGAGAACCCGGCGAGCACGATGCGCTCCGCCGGCACGCCGCGCTCGATCTCGCGAGCGATCAGGCCTTCCACCAGGCGCATCGAGGCTTCCAGGCCTTCGCGGTCCAGCGGACCCTTGCGATCTATGCCCTGCAGGTCGAACCAGGCGCGCATCCGATAACCGTTGTTCAGCGTCACGGGACGCACCGGGGCGTGCGGAAAGACGTAGCGCACATCGGGCAGCGCCAGCTCCGGCACGATGGGCTCGAAGTCATGGCCATCGGCGCCAAGGCCGTGCAGCCAGATTATGGAATGGCGCGCATCGCCGGGTCCGTGCTCGACGGTATCGAAGTTCATCAGCAAAGCCTCCGCGGTTTCGAGCTGCAGGATTCTAGCAGTACACCTGCCGCCGGTATGCCTGTAATCTTTCGCGCCTCCTCACGAGGAACTCGACATGCTGGAATCGCTTTCCGACCCGAACGTATGGGTGGCCCTGGTCACGCTGACGATGCTCGAGATCGTGCTTGGCATCGACAACATCATTTTCATCTCCATCATCAGCGGCAAGCTGCCGCAGGAACAGCAGGCGCGCGCCCGCCAGCTCGGCCTGGGCGGCGCGGTGGTGACGCGGCTTGCACTGCTCGCGTCGATCTTCTGGCTGGCGCACCTCACCGAGCCGCTGTTCACCGCCTTCGGCGAGGAGATCTCCATCCGCGACCTGGTGCTGATCGTCGGCGGCCTGTTCCTGCTCGCCAAGAGCACCTTCGAGATCCACGGCAGCCTGGAGGCCACCGAGGGCGAGCCGCACCTGCCGAAGAAGATTTCCTTCACCTCGGTGATCGTGCAGATCATGCTGCTCGACATCGTGTTCTCGCTGGATTCCGTCATCACCGCCATCGGCATGGCCGACGTGCTGTGGGTGATGGCCGCGGCGGTGATCATCGCCGTCGGCGTCATGCTGCTGTTCGCCGGCATCGTCAGCGACTTCGTGCAGCGGCACCCGACCATCAAGATGCTGGCGCTGTCCTTCCTGCTGCTGATCGGCGTGGCGCTGATCGCCGAGGGCCTCGACCTGCACATCCCGAAGGGCTACATCTACTTCGCCATGGCGTTCTCGTTCTTCGTGGAAATGCTCAACATGCGCCTGCGGGTCACGCCGGTGCGCCGCGTGACGCCGAAGCGTGATCACGCGTGAACCCGTGACTCTGGCTGACGGATGATCTGAGATGACCGTCCCCGTCGTTTTCGCCTGGAGCGGCGGCAAGGACAGCGCGCTGGCGCTGTGGCGGCTGCGCGACGATCCGCGTTACCGGGTCGTGGCGCTGCTGACCACGCTGTCCGAGCCGTACCGGCGCGTCGTCATGCACGGCATTCGCGAAGCCGTGCTGGAAGCGCAGGCGGCAAGCATCGGCCTGCCGCTTTCCAGGGTCTCGCTGCCGGTATCGCCTTCGAACGACACGTATGAACGGCGCATGACGGAGGCGCTCGAAACATTCCGCAAGCAGGGTGTTCGGCATGTCGCGCACGGTGATCTCTTTCTTGAAGACGTGCGCGCGTACCGCGAGGCGATGCTGAAGAAGCTGGACATGCAGGGCGTGTATCCTCTGTGGGGCGAGGACACTGTCGCGCTTGCACGCGAGTTTACCCATCGCGGCTTTCGCGCCACCCTGTGCTGCGTGGACGGCGAGAAGCTCGGCCCGCAGTTCGCCGGCCGGGAGTTCGATTACGTGCTGCAGCAGGACCTGCCTTCAGGCGTCGATCCCTGCGGCGAGTACGGCGAGTTCCACACCTGCGTGCATGCGGGGCCGATCTTCCGCCGCCCGCTCGCGCTCGCGAAGGGCGAACGCGTCACGCGCATGAGCCGCTTCCATTACTGCGATCTCGCGATCGCCTGACGCTCACCAGTTGCGCACCGCGCTCCTGGCCTCGCCGTTCGCGGGCCGCGCGATCAGTGCATCTTCGGTGAGACTGATCTCGAACACCGCGCGGTCCGCCATGGGCATGAACACGCTGCTGCCGTAATGCGTGTCCGCTACCGGCAGCCATTCCTCCAGGCGGCGCGCGCCTTTCCAGACGTCCAGGCCGTGCTCGGTGGAACTTAGCCCGAACACGCTGCGCCGCGCCTCGCGCTCATCCACGACGCGCGAATGCCTGCCGCTGAAACGGTCGAGCCGGTAGACCGGCTTGAGGCCGAGCAGCAGCGCGAATCCCTTCCACTTGATGACGCGCGCATCCAGCTGCCACTCGTCGCCGTTGACGATGACGATCCTTTCTTCGCCGCCCGGGGTGCCGATGCGCGCCTCGAACTGGCGCGGTTCAAGTTGCACGAATGACACGGTCGCGACCGGCGTTTCCTGGTTGAAGGTGTTCCAGGTGAGCAGGTTGATGCCGATGCCGGCACCGAGAAAGGCAAGCGCCGCGAAGCCGAGACCGAAGGCCGCGCGTATCGGTCCGCGCAACAGGCGGCCGCGCAGCAATGCCGCAAGGCCGCCGATGAGCAGCCACAGGCCCGCTGCCAGCAGTACGCCGAAGACGATCAGCCAGATGGCGTTGAGGTTCATCAGTTGACTCATGCCGCTTCCTTTTTCGCCGCTTCGGCCACTCCTTTATACTGCCGCAAATTTCTCCGGGTTGCCGTCATGAGATCACGTTCCCTGTTCCTGCTGGCGCTTTTCGCGCTTTCGCTTTCCGCCTGCGGCCAGAAAGGCCCGCTCAGCCATCCGCCTCCGCCGCCCGCCGAGGAAGCGCCGCAGGGAGACACGCAATGACGAAGCTGGTGCTGGTTGACGGCTCCTCCTATCTCTATCGCGCCTTTCACGCGCTGCCGCCGCTGTCGAACTCGAAGGGCGAGCCGACCGGCGCAATCTACGGCGTGGCCAACATGCTGCGACGGATTCCCGCCGAGTACGCCACGGAAAACGTCGTGGTGGTATTCGATGCCAAGGGCCCGACCTTCCGCGACGAACTCTTCAAGGAATACAAGGCGCATCGCCCGCCCATGCCGGACGAGCTGCGCGCGCAGGTCGAGCCGCTCAACGAACTCGTCGCCGCACTGGGCTTTCCCATCCTGCGCATTTCCGGCGTGGAAGCGGACGATGTCATCGGCACGCTGGCGCTGCGCGCCATCGAGCAAGGCCGCGAGGTGGTGATCTCCACCGGCGACAAGGACATGGCGCAGCTGGTGCGTCCCGGCATCACGCTGGTGAACACCATGACCAGCAAGGTGATGGATCGCGACGGCGTGCGCGAGAAGTTCGGCATCTGGCCCGAACAGGTGATCGACTACCTCGCGCTGGTGGGCGACACCTCCGACAACATTCCCGGCGTGCCCAAGGTCGGCCCCAAGACGGCGGCGAAGTGGCTGAACGAGTACGGCACCCTGGATGAAATCATCGCGCATGCCGATGAGATCAAGGGCAAGGTCGGTGAAAGCCTGCGCGAGAATCTCGAACAGCTCGCGCTGTCGAAGGAACTCGCCACCATCCGCTGCGACGTCGAGCTCGATGTCGCCGCCGAGGACCTGCGCATGAAGCCGCAGGACGTGAACGCGCTGCGCGAGATGTTCACGCGCTTCGAGTTCCGCGCCTGGCTGCGGCAGCTCGACGACGGCAACGCGCCGGCAGCGAGCGAAGCGCCACCGGCAGGCGCGGAGCAGAAGCCTTCCGCCGTCGCGGTGGAGTACGAAACCATCTTCACGCGCGAAGCGCTGGACGCCTGGATCGAAAAGCTTGCTTCCGCCGAGCTGTTCGCCTTCGACACCGAGACCACCTCGCTCAACTACATGGAAGCGGAAATCGTCGGCCTGTCGTTCGCGATCGAGCCCGGCAAGGCGGCCTACGTGCCGATGGCGCACAGCTATCCCGGCGCGCCCGACCAGCTCTCCCGCGAGGAAGTGCTGGAGGCGCTGCGCCCGCTGCTGGAAGACGCTTCGAAGCGCAAGCTCGGCCAGCATCTCAAGTACGACATGCACGTACTCGCCAACCACGGCATCCGCCTGCGCGGCATGAGCCATGACACCATGCTCGAGTCCTACGTGATCGATTCCACCAACCGCCACGACATGGACTCGCTGGCGCTGCAGCAGCTCGGCGTGCAGACCACGACCTTCGAGCAGATCGCGGGCAAGGGGAAGAAGCAGCTGCGCTTCGACGAGATCGACATCGACACCGCCGCGAAGTACGCCGCCGAAGACGCCGACATCACGCTACGCCTGCACAACGCGCTCTGGCCGCGTCTCGAGAAGACGCCGACGCTGCGCAGGATCTACGAGGAGATCGAGATTCCGCTCGCCGGGGTGCTGATGGAGATGGAGCACACCGGCGTGCTCATCGACCGGCAGCTGCTCGCCGACCAGAGCCACGAGATCAGCGAGAAGCTCAAGGACATCGAGCGGCGCGCCTGGGAACAGGCCGGGCGGGAGTTCAACCTCGGTTCGCCCAAGCAGCTGCAGCAGATCCTGTTCGAGGAACAGGGCCTGCCGGCGCTGCGCAAGACGCCGACCGGCCAGCCTTCGACGGCGGAAGACGTGCTGCAGGAACTCGCCGAAAGCTATCCGCTGCCGGCGCTGATCATGGAGCACCGTGCGCTGGCCAAGCTGAAGTCCACCTACACGGACAGGCTGCCGGAGATGATCAGTCCGAAGACCGGCCGCGTGCACACCTCCTACCACCAGGCGGTGGCGGCGACGGGCCGGCTGTCGTCCTCGGACCCCAACCTGCAGAACATCCCGATCCGCACCCGGGAAGGCCGCCGCATCCGCCAGGCCTTCATCGCGCCGCCGGGCTACCGCCTGCTGGCGGCGGATTACTCGCAGATCGAGCTGCGCATCATGGCGCACCTGTCCGGCGACGAGGGCCTGCGCACCGCCTTCCGCGAGGACAAGGACATCCATCGCGCCACCGCCGCGGAAATCCACGGCAAGCCGCTGGAGGCCGTCACCGACGAGGAGCGCCGCTCCGCCAAGGCCATCAACTTCGGACTGATCTACGGCATGTCCGCCTTTGGCCTGGCCCGCCAGATTGGCGTCGGCCGCAACGAGGCGCAGCAGTACGTGGACCTTTATTTCCAGCGCTATCCCGGCGTGAAGCGCTACATGGACGAGACCCGCGCCCAGGCGCGCGAGCAGGGCTATGTCGAGACCGTGTTCGGGCGCCGGCTCTACCTGCCGGACATCAAGGCCCGCAACGCGCAGATCCGCCAGTATGCCGAGCGCACCGCCATCAACGCGCCCATGCAAGGCACGGCCGCGGACATCATCAAGCGCGCCATGCTGGACGTCGCCCGCTGGCTGCGCGAGGCCGGGCTGGACGCCCGCATGATCATGCAGGTGCACGACGAGCTGGTGTTCGAGGTGGCCGAAAAGGACGTCGAGGCGCTGCGCGCCGGCATCGTCGAGCGCATGTGCGCTGCCGCAACCCTGGAAGTGCCCCTGCGCGTGGACACCGGCGTCGGCGCCAACTGGGATGAGGCGCATTGAGGGAGGGAGATGTGAGAAGAAGAATTCCGACTTTTTCCTCTACCTTTTTCCTTCTCCCTTCCACCTGAAAAAATTAAGTCCGGCCGGGAACTAAATCGCGGAAGGCCTGTCATACCCCTCGGACACAGCAATGTGTCCTTCGCTCCCTCCCTGAGCGAATGTGACGTCCGGTCTCCCCAACCGGCCGTCATCGTTCCGGTCTTGATCCCCCTCGGGCCGGAACTTTTTGCCCGCAGCGCTTCCCGCCTGCGGGCATTTTCATTTCTGCGCCCTGGGCTGCCACTCGTCCCAGCCCAGCCAGGCCGCCAGATGTTGCCTTGCCACATCCACGCCGGTGCCGTCCTGGGCGGAAAAAAGCTGCAGGCTGGCTTCCGGCAGGGCCTTGCGGACCTTGGCGAGCGCCTGGTTCTGGTGATTGCGGGTGAGCTTGTCGGCCTTGGTGAGCAGGACATGCACCGGCCGCCCGGCGTGCTCGGCCCAGCTGAGCATCTGCTCGTCGAAAGGCTTGAGAGGATGGCGGATGTCCATGATCAGCACGATGCGCGCCAGCGTCTCGCGGCCGTTCAGGTAGGACTCCATGAGCTGCCGCCAGCGCGCCTTGATGGCGTCCGGCACCTGTGCGAAGCCGTAGCCCGGCAGGTCCACGAGCCGGCCGCCGCCCGGCAGGTCGAAGAAGTTGATCAGCTGGGTGCGGCCGGGAGTCTTCGAGGTGCGGGCGAGCCCGCGGGTGGCGGTGATGGCGTTAAGCGCGCTGGACTTGCCGGCGTTGGAACGGCCGGCAAAGGCGATCTCCGGTCCGCCCGGCGGCGGGAAGCCGCCCGCGTCGGCGGCGCTGGTGAGAAAGCGGGTGTCGCGGAAGTCAGGCATGTCGGTGGACCGCGCTCGGGCTTAGTAGTGTAAAATTGCGCCCTTCGTTGAAGGTCCGCAGTGCGGCGCGGCGAGTTTAGCACGCCCCCGCCGGCGAAAATCCGTCCACCAGAACGACCGGAGATCCAGTCAAATGAAACTGCTGCTGGCTCGACTGAGCGCACTCCTGCTTCTTGCCGCCGGACCGGCCGTTGCCGGCGACAACCTCATCGGCGGCGATGCCGCCGCGGGAGCCGAGAAGGCGCTGCCCTGCGCCGCCTGCCACGGCACCGACGGCAACAGCATCAACCCGGAGTGGCCGAAGATCGCGGGCCAGCATGCCGACTACACCTTCGAGCAGCTGAAGGCCTTCAAGCTGCCGCAGAACGACAGCCCGCGCTTCAATGCGCTGATGTTCGGCCAGACGCAGGGCCTGAGCGAGGACGACATGCGCGATCTCGCCGCCTTCTTCGCCTCGCAGCAGGTCAAGCCGGGCGCGGCCGATCCGGAACTGGTGGCGCGCGGCGAGCGCATCTACCGCGGCGGCCTGCCGGAGAGCAACGTCCCGGCCTGCATCGCCTGCCACGGCCCCGCCGGCAAGGGTAACGCCGCCGCCGGTTACCCGGCGCTGGCCGGCCAGCACGCCGTCTACACGGTCAACCAGCTGCGCGCCTACGCCGCGGGCGAGCGCCAGACGGACCAGAACCAGATCATGCGCAACATCGCTTCGCAGATGAGTGAAGAAGACATGCGCGCCGTCGCATCGCTGATCGAAGGCCTGCAGTAAGCTTCGGTTTCCTGCTCATGCATGACGAGGGCGGCGCAAGCCGCCCTTGTCGTTTCGGAGGACCAGGCTGATGAAGATCCCCGCTTTCGCCCTCGCGCTGCTGTTTCCCGCTTTCGCCCTAGCCCAGGCCGAGACCCCGCCTGCCGTCGATGAACCCGTGCAGTTCCGCCACGTCGTGCCGGCCCAGCCCGTCGCCGTCCCTCCGGGGCGGATCGAGGTGCTGGAATTCTTCTGGTACGGCTGCCCGCACTGCTATGCCGCCGAGCCGCACCTTGCCGAATGGCTGGAGAACAAGCCGGCGGAAGTGAGCTTCCGGCGCATTCCGGTGACGCTCAACCGCGGCTGGGAAGTGCTGGCGCGCGCCTACTACACCGCCGAAGCGCTGGACGTGCTCGACCGGGTGCATCCGGCCCTGTTCGCCGCCCTGCACGAACAGCAACGCACGCTCAATACGGTGGATGAGCTGGCCGCCTTCTTCGCCGAGGTCGCGGATGTCGATGAAGCGGCCTTTCGCCAGGCTTATGCCTCGCTGGAAGTCGCCTCCCGCGTGCAGCAGGCGGATGTCATCGCGCGGCGCTACGCGGTGCGCAGCGTGCCGGCGATGGCGGTGAACGGCAGCTACATGACCGATCCGGAACTCGCGGGCGGTTACGCCGCCATGGTGGAAGTTGTGCAGGCGCTGGTGCGCAAGGAGCACGAGGCAACGCCGGACTCAAACGGGAAGTAAAGTTACATTTCCGGCCAGTTGTGCTATCAACAACCCATGACCGTAACGAGGGAACATCACGGATGGCGGTGATGGCATGACGCGAAGCGCCGAGACCGGCGCACGACGCGCGGGAATCAAGCTGGGAATAGCGTATTTCGTGATCGCGGCGGCTTGGGTGCTGTTGAGCGATCGCGCGGTGGAATTCCTCGCGGGCTCCGCGCAGTCGCTCGCGTTCCTGCAGAGCTTCAAGGGCGTGGCCTTCGTCGCCGTCATGGCCGTGCTGCTGGGCGGTTACGCGGCTCGCCTGCAGCGCGTCGAAAGCGCCCGCCTGCGCGAGCAGCTGCTCGCCAGCTTCGACCCGGTCACTCGCCTGCCCAACTCCCACAGCTTCTACGAGGAACTCGCCGAGCAGCTGCGCCACTGCGAGCAGAGCGGCGGACGCTGCGCGGTGATGCTGCTCGACTTCCGCGACTTCGCGCGCATCAACGACGGCTTCGGCCGCGCCGCAGGCGACCAGGTGCTGCAGAACGTGGCGCGCCGCCTGCAGGCGCTGCCGCGCGCGCCCGAGGTGATCGCGCGGCTGGAGAAGGACAAGTTCGCGCTGATCATCGAGGACGCGGACGATGCCGACGTGCCCGCCGCCATCGCCGAGGAAATCGGCGTCGCCTTCCGTCGCGAGATGACGGTGGACGACAACGTGGTGCTGCTGGATTACAACATCAGCTACGCCATCTATCCCGAGGATGGCGACAGCGTCTCCGCGCTGATCGACGCCGCCGAGCTCACGCTGCGCGCCGCCAAGCGCATCGGCGCGAACGTCGCCGAACGCTTTCGCCCCTCGCTGCTGCACACGCGCCGGCGGCATTTCCACATCGAATCCGAACTGCGCCACGCGCTGAATCACCAGGGGCTTTCGCTGCACCTGCAACCGCAGTTCGATCTCGCCAGCAATGCGCTGATCGGCGCGGAAGCGCTGGCGCGCTGGACGCACGCCGATCACGGCCCGATCAGCCCGGGCGTGTTCATCCCGGTGGCGGAGCAGACCGGGCTGATCGATCGCATCAGCGAGTTCGTGATGGATCGCGTCTGCCAGGCGCTGCACGAATGGCGCGGCCGCGGACTGCCGGAGATCACCGTCGCGGTGAACGTCGCCGGCCACCAGCTCGACGACGGGCGGCTCGGCTTCTTCCTGCAGAAGGCCGCCGAGGAATGGAACGCGCCCTTGCATCAGCTCGAGATCGAAGTCACCGAGAGCATGGCGATGCGCGACCCGGACCAGGCCGTGGACGTGCTCAGCCGGCTGCGCGAGATGGGCGTAAGCATCGCGCTCGATGACTTCGGCACGGGCTATTCATCGCTAAGCCACCTGCTGCGCCTGCCGGTGAACAAGCTCAAGATCGACCGCAGCTTCATCACCGACCTGCCGGAGAACCGCCAGCAGCTCGGCTTCGTGCGCACCATGGTGGCGCTCGGCGATGAACTGGGCGTGACACTGCTCGCCGAAGGCATCGAGACTGACGCGCAGCGGCAACACCTGCTGGCCATCGGCTGCCGTCATGGCCAGGGCTTCCTGCTGGGCCGGCCGATGGAAATCGACGCCTTCGCCGACCTGCTGGCCCGTTCCGCGGCCACGACACGTCCGGAAGGACTGCTCAACCTGCTCGCCTCACGTCACAGGAAAACCGCGCGCTGAGCTACTATGCTTTCGCGAGGCGACGCGAAGGTTTGGGAGGCTGCATGGGGGCGTCGCAGATCACTGTTCTGCTGAACCGCATCAACGCGGGCGAACGTCACGCCTACAACGATCTCATCGAACTCGTCTACCACGAACTGCGACGCATGGCTGTCGGCCAGATGCGTTTTGAACTCATCGGACACACTTTGCAGCCCACTGCGCTGGTCAGCGAAGCCTGGATGCGCCTCGCCGACAGCGGCACCGACTGGCAGAACCGCCGGCACTTCTTCGGCGCCGCCGCCGAAGCCATGCGGCGCGTGCTGGTCGATCACGCCCGGCGCCGCGATGCCGCCAAGCGCGGCGGCGGACTGCAGCGCGTCACGCTCACCAACCTGGACGTGGACGTTCCCGGCGCCGACGTCGACCTGCTGGCGCTGGAGGACGCGCTCAACGAACTGGAGCAGCACAACCCGCGCATGGTGCGGCTGGTGGAGCTGCGCTACTTCGCGGGACTCAGCATCGAGGAAGCCGCGGAAGCGATGGACGTCTCGCCCGCCACGGTGAAGCGCGACTGGAGCTTCGCGCGCGCCTGGCTCAAGGAACGGCTGGATGACTGAAGGGACTCGGCATGACGGACTTCGAACGCGAACGACAGCTCTTCGATCTCTGCGTTGACGAGGAGCCGCAGCGCTGGTCCGCGTTCCTCGACGACCACGGCGCCGAACCCGAGCTGCGCGAACGCGTGCTGCGCCTGCTGCGGCATCACAGCGACACCGCCGCAAGGGAAAGCGGCTTTCTCAGGCTGGACCCCGCCGACCCGGAACGCATCGGTCCTTACCGCATCCTGCAGCGCCCCGGCGAAGGCGGCATGGGCATCGTCTACGCCGCCGAACAGCGCGAGCCGGTGCGCCGGCGCGTGGCCATCAAGGTGCTGCGCGCAGGTCATCACAGCCGCGAAGTGCTGGCGCGCTTCGATGCCGAGCGCCAGGCGCTGTCGCTGATGAACCATCCCGGCATCGCGCGCATTCTCGATGCCGGCACCACCGCGGACCAGCGCCCGTACATCGTGATGGAATACGTCTCCGGCGAACCCATCACGCGCTATTGCAGCCAGCGCAAGCCGTCGCTGGAGGCCATCCTCGAACTGTTTCGCCAGGTCTGCGACGCCGTCCAGCACGCGCACCAGAAGGGCGTGATTCACCGCGACCTCAAGCCGTCCAACATCCTGATCACCGAGGAACTCGGCAAGCCCGCGCCGAAGATCATCGACTTCGGCATCGCCAAGGCGCTCACCGTGCGGCTGACCGAGCACACGCTGGAAACCCGGGTCGGCAGCTTCCTTGGCACGCCGGATTACATGAGTCCCGAGCAGGCCGACGTCTCGCCGCTGGACGTCGACACGCGCGCTGACGTCTACGCGCTTGGCGCGATTCTCTACGAGCTGCTGACAGGCACCACACCATTGCAGATCTCCAGCGAACGTCACAGCTGGACGGAGATCCAGAAGATCATCCGCGAACAGGAACCGCCGCCGCCCGGCCGCCGCACCCCGCACAAGCTCCCGCGCGAACTCGACTGGATCACCTGCAAGGCGCTGGAGAAGGAGCGCAACCGCCGCTATGCGACCGCCGCCGCGTTCAGCGAGGACATCACCGCGGTAATCGAAGGGCGTGCACCACAGGCCGGACCGCACACCTTCCTCTATCGGACCGGCAAGCTGTTGCGCCAGCACGCGCTCGCCGCGGCAACCGCAACCACCGTGTTCATGCTCGTGCTGATCTTCGGCGCCGTGATGGCCTGGCAGGCGAGCCAGATCGCGAGGGAGCGCGACCGCGCCAACCAGGAAGCCGATATCGCACGCAACGTGAGCAGTTTCCTGGTCGATGTGCTGAGGGGCGCGGACCCGACTTCGCAGCAAGGCCGTGAACTGACTGCACGGGAAGTCCTGGACCGCGGCGTGCGCCAGCTCGAGGAACGCTTTCCGCAGCCAAACGCAACACGGGTGGCGCTTTACCGTGCAGTCGGCAATGCCTACCTCAATCTCGGACGTTACACCGAAGCCGAGCAGCTACTACAGCAGGCCCTGCGCGACTCCAATGAAGTGTATGGTCCGGGGCACAGGGAAAGCCTGTTCGACATGTACAACCTCGGCCGGATGCTTCTTGCCCGGGGACGTCTTTCCGATGCGTTACAGCAGTTTGAAAGTGTTGCAGCGATCGCCGCTGAAAGGCTCGGACCGGAACACGAACTGACGCTGCGGGCCCGCGCCGCGACGGGAACAATGCTCGAGCAGCTGGGCCGGGCCGAAGAAGCCGTCGCCATCTTTTCCGAGCTGTTACCGATCATGCGCCGCGCTCTCGGCACGGAGAGCATTTCCACGGCGACCGCACTCGCCAGCTTCGGCAGCGCTCTTGAAACCGCAAATCGGTTTGAGGAAGCACTGCCGGTGCTGCGCGAAGCGGCAAAGGAGGTCGAAAAACTCCAGGGCCGGGATCACCCCAATGCCATTGGCACACGTTTCAACGTCGCCAACGCACTCATGGGATTGAGAGAACTGGATCAGGCCGAGGCACTGCATCGCGAGGTGCTTGCAGACCAGACGCGTATTCTTGGTCCATCACATGCCAACGTTTATTTGTCGATGCGAGCACTCGCAGAGGTCCTTCGTGAGAAAGGCGAGCTTGAGGAGGCGCTCGGCCTGATGCGGGCTGCCTACCTGGACCAGGAAACCAATCCTGACGTCAGCGACTTCAGCCGGGTCGAAACCAAGGTCGGCTACGCACACCTGCTTCGGCTCCACGGCAACGATCGTGAGGCGGAACCGCTGTTGCGCGAGGCGGTGGCCGAACTCGGCACGCTCGGGGGAGATAGACACTGGCTAATTGGCAAGGCGTGGCTGGAAATCGCGCTCATCGAGCTCGCGCGCAGCGATGCGGAACAGGCATTGATTTCCGCACGCAGCGCCATTCGCGCCGGCATTCCAATCGAGGAACTGAAGCGGACAGCGCTCGGCAGGCTCGACGGCCTGGAGGCGCCGCAGGACCGTTAACTTCTGGACAGGCCGTCCGCCCTTGCGGTTCAATTGCCGGCCTTTCGTCACGCCTTCATTTCATGCTTGCCGTCCACGCTCCCGTCGAACCGAACCGCGATATCGATACGCTCGTTGCGCTGTTCGATCTCAGCTTCCCGGAACTCGACACCCGCCTGCTGCCGCATCCCGACGCCTGGCGGCGGGATTTCCGTGGCGGCTTTGCGACCGAGCCCGTATA
>Ga0207873_1001715_pt1 | contig 19967 bp, 17 predicted proteins | sample BGWIniCompost_FD_187373 | JGI IMG/M metagenome (GOLD analysis project Ga0207873, IMG submission 187373) | Cellulose adapted compost microbial communities from Newby Island Compost Facility, Milpitas, CA, USA - BGW Initial Compost (SPAdes)... ...
AACGCAGGCTGCATCGGGACGACGCAGGCGGTCCCGGCGGCCACCAGCGGGGCCAGCAGGTCGCGGATGCCGGTGTAGGTCTGCCGGTAGATCCGGAGGTTGTACGGAGAGAACGGGGTTGCCGCCTCGATGTCGGTCAACCGGCGCAACTCTCGCCCACCGGCCGCGGCGACACAGGCGCGGCGGAAGGTATCGGCGTCGGGGTACCGCCGGGCAAACCCGCGTGCGAACGCCTCCCAGTTCCCCTCGGGGACCAGCGCCGCCGGTAGCCCGAAGGGAAAATCGAGCCCGACGGCTGCGTTGGGTTCTGCCGTGATGAGCCGTCGTAACGCCGCCAGCGCCGGTTCCCGCGCAGCCTCTCCGCCCGGCAGGTCCGCCGCCCGGCAGCACGCCTCGATCCGAAGGGTGCCGTCCACGATTGCGCCGCGCGCGATCCAGATCCGCTGCCCGGCGTCCCTCGCCCCGCTGAAGTCGACCCCGTAAACGCGACGCACCGTCCCATCCCAGCCAGGAGCACACCCGCGCGGCCGAATCAGCCATCGAAGCGCGAGCAGCCTCTACCTATACGAACACCAAATCAGAACATATTTTCTACTCTGACTGCCTGTCACACTTCTCCACGGCCGAACCGGCCGACGCGAGACTCCGACCCACCGCGACCAGCGCGATCGACCAGCCGTGCGGCGCTCAGGATCGAGCCCCTGCCCGACCAGGCAGGGACTAGCCGCATCTGAAGAGATTGTGCCTGACCAGCGCACCGCTCCAGGACACACTGCTGCCCGGGTTCGGGAACCCGGGCAGCGCGGTTACGCTTTGAAGTGGAAGTAGCCCTGGATGGCGTTGTGCCCCCGCAGATTCACGTCCGGCAGGCCGTAATCGCGCGACGACTCGCGTCGGTAGTGCTCGGCCTTGGCGACGAACGCGGGGGAGCCGGGGATCGTGGAGAAGATGCTCTCGTTTAGAGTCGTCACCTCGCCGGTGGGGCCGCGGTACGGCTCCATCGTCGCCTCGGCCATCGAGCCGATGGTCAGCGTGCCTTTCCCGCCCTCCACCGTGAAGGTAATCGGCGCCCGCTGCCACAGGATCTCGCCATAGAGCCCGGCCACATCCGCCAGCGGCCCGCCAAGCTCGCCCGACCACGCCCGCATGAGCACCTCTGCCTGCTCCGGCGTAGCGGCGTCGTCGATGAAGAACACGCCGTGGATGTTGCCCTCCAGGATGTTACCGGGGATGTGATCAATCTCGGCCACCGTCAGCCCCGAGACGTCCACGCCCTCGATCGTGCCCCGGTCGATGTGGTAGGCCTGCATCGAGTCGCAGGTCCCGTTGTCCGGGTCCTCGCCGATCCAGCATGGGCAGAGGACGTTGCAGTCACAGACTTCGAGCAGCCGGCCTTCAAGCTCGTACGCCATGGCTCGCCCTCCCGTTGACACGACAGTTTGCCGCGGTCCTCACTGGTCGACGACATCGCGTCCCGGCGATTGCCTGGCGCGAGCCGTGATCGGGACTTGGGGATACGATTTCGGCGCTCTTCCGCATTTTTCGCGCCATGATTGCGCTCTTTCGGCCAGGAACATTCGGGAGATGTACTCACTCTGATGACCGATGATCAAGGGTCATCGATGTCTCCCTGGGCTGACCACGCGGTGAGACGAGCCAAAGCAAACACCCGCTCTCGCAATGAGAGCGGGTGCGCGGTTTCGTGTCGAGGGAATCTACCCCAGCGCCTCGGCGAACACCGCTACCGCCGTGTCCACCTGCTCGCGGGTCAGGAGCAGCGGCGGGAGGAAGCGAACGGTGAGGCTCCCGGCCATGAGGGCCAGCACGCCGCGCTCCTGCATGGCGCGCACGACCGGCGTCGCCCGGCCCTTCAGCTCCACGCCGATCATCAACCCCTGGCCGCGCACCTCGCGGACCTTGGGATGCGCCAGGGCCCGGAGTTGCTCGATGAAGTAGGCCCCGACCTCGGCGCTGTGCGCCAGCCAGCCCTCGGACTCCAGCGCCTCGAGCGTCGCCAGCCCCGCGGCGGCGGCCAGCGGGTTACCGCCGAAGGTGGTGCCGTGCACCCCGCCTTCCAGCGCCCCGGCAACCTCGGCCGTCATCAGCGTGGCCCCGATCGGCACGCCGTTGGCGAGCCCCTTGGAGAGGGCCATCAGGTCAGGCGTCACTCCGGCGTGCTGGCAGGCGAACCAGGTGCCGGTGCGGAAGCCGGTCTGGATCTCGTCGAAGATCACAAGCGCGCCGGCCGCGTGGGCGATCTCCCGAGCACGGGCCAGGTAGCCCGGCGGCGCCGGGTGGATGCCGCCCTCACCCTGGATCGGCTCCAGCACCACGGCGGCCGTGGTCTCGTCAACCGCCTCAGCCAGCGCCTCGGCGTCGCCGTAGGTGACGTGAGTCGCTTCGGCGAGCGCCCCGGCGAAGGGATCGCGGTACTTCTTGTCGGCCGTGGCCGCCAGCGCGCCGAGGGTCCGACCGTGGTAACCACGCTTGGCGGCAACCACCTTGGTACGGCCGGTGGCGACATAGGCGAACTTCAGCGCCGCCTCGATCGCCTCGGTGCCGGAGTTGGAGAGGAAGGCGTGGGTCAGCCCGGCCGGGGCGATGCTGAGCAACTTCTGGAGGAACGCGGAGCGTACGTCATTGGAGAACGACTGGTGGCAACTGACCAGTGTGGCGGCCTGCCGCTGGATCGCCTCGGTGACCTTCGGGTGGGCATGGCCGAGGATGTTGACGCCGTAGTTGCTCACCAGATCGAGGTACCGAGTGCCGTCGGCATCCCAGAGGTAGACCCCCTCGCCGCGCACCAGCGCGATGTCGCGCTTCGCGTACAGCGGCGGCTGGAGGTCCTTGTCGGTTCGGACGATGTCGATGTTCAGCGCCTGACTCATGCCTCGGCTCCAATCGGCGCGCTCGCCATCACGACGGTCCCCTCGCCCGCCAGGGCGCGCCGCACCGGCTGCGGAACCCGCGCGTCGGCGAAGATCACCCGCCCGATCCCGGCGGCAACGGCGTCCACACCCGCCTGCACCTTCTTCTTCATGCGCCCCCCGGCCGCTTCCATGGCGGCCTCGACGCTGGCCGGATCGCTCACGTCTATCTGCCGCACCAGCGAGTCCGGGTCGTTGAGGTCGCGAAGCAGCCCGGCGGTGTTGGAGAGGATCACCAGTGCGTCGGCACCGAGCGCGAGGCCCAGCCGCAGGGTCAGCTTGTCTCCGTCGACGTTGATCGCCTCCCCGGCATCGGACAGCGCAGGCGGCGTCAGCACCGGGAGGTAACCGTTGTCGAGCAGCAGGTCGATCAGCCGGGTGTCGATCCGGGTGATGCTGCCGGCGTAGTCTCCGCGCAGCACTTTCGGCTTGCCATCCTCGATGGCACGCAGGGTGTCCTTGCGCGGGCCGCGGGCGATGCCCCCGTCGAGCGCGCTCAGGCCGACCGCGTTGACGCCGCGCGCCTGCAACCCCTCCACCAACCGCTTGTTGACCAGTCCGGCATAGACCGCCAGCATCAGGTCCATCGTCTCGGCATCGGTGAAGCGGCTGACCTGCCCGGTCTTGGAGTAGACGAGGCGCGGCTCACGCCCCATGGCGCGCGTCCACTCGTCCATCGTTGCGTTCGCGCCGTGGACGAACACGACTCGCTCGGTCTTCGAAAGTTCCGCCAGGTCGTCGAGCGTCGGCCCGGGATCGATCCCGGCGCTCCCACCCAGCTTGACGATCAGCATCGGTCCCTCCGTTGTCGTACGTCATGCGTCACGCGTCATGCGTCATGCTCCCCTCTCCCTGGTAGGAGAGGGCCGGGGGTGAGGGGGACGCATCACGCATGACGTATGACGCATCACCCCTCCTTCACCAGATGCAGCGTGTAGCCGAGCCGGGTGCGCCACTCCTGCCAGGGCCGGAACCCGGCGACCGCCGCCAACGCCCGCACGTGATCGGCACGCTGGTAGTGCGGATCGGGGAAGCCCTCGCTCACCGAGAGGATGCCACCGGGCTTCAGCGCGGCGTGCAGGTCGCGCAGCACCGCGAGTTGATCCGGTGTCTCGCCGAGCACGGCGACCAGGAGCGCCCGGTCGAAGCTCTCCGGCTCCAGCGCGCCGTCCCCCAGCGCGGCCTGCACGGTGCGGATGTTGGTCACCCCCTCGGCGGCCGCCCGCTGCTCCAGCTTGGCGAGCATCTCGGGCTGGATGTCGAGCGCCACGACCTCGCCGTTGGGTGCGACCCGCCGCGCCGCCGGGATCGTCAGGCGGCCAGTGCCGGCACCGGCGTCGAGCACGCGCATCCCCGGTCGCAGGTCGAGTCGGTCGAGGATGACATCGGCCCGCGCGTGCTCAAACTGCGGCAGGCTGAGCACCCACGACAGCCGTGCCGAGAATGGCGCGGGCGCCTCCCGCTGCCGCCGCCACCAGACCACCGCGGCTGCCACCGCCCCGATCGCTCCGATAATGGTGAGGAAACGTCGCATCTGGGGTCTTCCCCCTCACCCCTTCCCCTCTCCCACCAGGGGAGAGGGAAGGGGCGCCGAATACGCAATACGCAGTACGCGACACGCATCCTAGATCGGATGCAACCCCGGGAACTCCAGCCCGGCCGTCTCGTCGAAGCCGCAGCGGATGTTCATCGCCTGCACCGCCTGCCCGGCCGCGCCCTTCATCAGGTTGTCGATCGCAGCCATGACGACCAGCCGCTTGCCGTCCGCATCCAGCTCCCAGCCGATGTCGCAGTAGTTCGTGCCGGAGAGGATCTTCGGCTCCGGGTAGCGGTGGATGCCGCTCGCTTCCTTCACCAGGCGGATGAACGGCTCCTGGCCGTACATGCCCCGGTAGATCTTCCACAGATCCTTGTCCGCCAGCGGCTCCTTGAGGAAGACGTGGGAGGTCGCCAGGATGCCGCGCACCGCCTCGACACTGGTCACGGTGAAGTGTACGTTCGGCGCCACGCCGTCGACGGCCAGCTCCTGCAGGATCTCGGCGCTGTGCCGGTGCCCGGTCGGCTTGAAGGAGCGTATGATCCCGGCGCGCTCCGGGTGGTGGCTGGAGAGGGTCACCTCAGCCCCCGCGCCGGAGGACCCGGTCTTGGCTTCGATCACGACCGGCATGGACGGATCGACCACCCCGGCGCGGAACAGCGGCGCCAGCCCCAGGATGGCCGCCGTCGCGGTGCAGCCCGGCCCCGCGATGTAGCGGGCGGTGCGGATCTCCTCCCGGTGCAGCTCCGGCATGCCGTAGACCGTGTCAGGGATCATCTCCGGGAACGGGTGGCTCCAGCCGTACCAGCGCTCGTAGGCGGCTGGATCGCGCAGCCGGAAGTCGGCGCTCAGGTCAACTACGATCGAGCCGCGCTCCAGCAGGTCCTTCACCTGGGGTGCGGTCGCCCCGTGCGGCAGCGCGGAGAAGAGCACGTCGACCCGCTCCAGCTTCTCCGGCGGGATGAACTTCAGTTGCGTCCGCTTGCGCAGGTTCGGGTGCACGGTGTGGACGAACTTCCCGGCCCGGGAGCGCGAGGTGACCTGCGTCACCTCCACCTCCGGGTGCCCCAGCAGCAGCCGGAGCAGCTCCCCACCGGCGTAACCCGACCCACCAAGGATGGCGACTGAGAGAGTCATGGGTGTCCTTTCTGGGTCATGCGTGATGCGTCATGCGTCATGCGTCATGCGTCCCCCTCACCCCCCGGCCCCTCTCCCACCAGGGGAGAGGGGAGCATTACGCAGTACGCATGACGCATGACGTATGACGTATGACGCAACACTCTCACGCCCCCGGCATCACGTACGCCGCCTCGTAGGCGGCTCGCTCGGCACGGGCGATGACATAGTCGACGATCGCCCCGGCGATGTCCTTCTCCGTCGTCCGCATCAATCCCTTGAACTCGGCACCGGTGTTGACCTCGATCACCTGCAGCCCGGTGGGTGTTTCCACCAGATCAATCCCGGCGATCTCGGTGCCGATCGCCCGCGCGGCGCGGAAGGAGATGTCGGCGATCTCCGGCGTGATCGGGCAGGGCAGCGACACGGCGCCGCGCGCCACGTTCGTCACCCAGTGCTCGGCCGCGCGGTAGGACGCCGCCACGATCTCGTCGCCGACGACAAAGATCCGGAGGTCCCGTCCCGGCTTTTCGACGTACTCCTGGATGTAAAAGACGCCGTGCTGGTAGTGGCCGAGCACCCGCTTGTGTTCCAGCAGCGTCCGCGCTGCCTGCGGCGAGTTCACCTTCGCCAGCAGCCGCCCCCAGGAGCCGATCACCGGCTTGATCACAGCCGGGTAGCCGATCTGCTCCAACCCGGCCAGTGCCGAGTCGATGTCGAAGGCGACGACGGTGCGTAGCGTCGGCACCCCGGCCGCCGCGAGCGCCAGCGTCGTCGCGACTTTGTCGTCCGCCAAGTTCGAGGCCCGGCTGGAGTTGACCGTCGGGATACCGAGGGCGTCGAAAATCTGCATCGCGACCGCCGCCCGGCCGTGGGCCATGCCGCGGTCGAGCACGATGTCGAGCTCCACCCCGCAAGGGCTACCGGGAGAGGTCAGATCGAGCACCAGCTTCCGGTCGTGCAACCGGACCGGCTCGATGCCACGTTTGGCGAATGCCGCCAGCAGCAGTTTCTCTTCCTCCCGCACGTGGGAGAACAGCATCCCAATCCGCGGCCGGTTCACCGCTCACCTCCCCAGCGGCCGCTGTGAATCTGCGCCGCCACTCGCTCGATCGCCGTCGTCAGAATCGCCGTCGCTCGCTCCAAATCCGCCAGCGGCACATGCTCCTCCGGCGTGTGGTCGAGCCGCGAATCGCCCGGACCGTATGCCACGATCGGGCAGCCCCAGGCCGGGCCAACCAGGTTCATGTCGGACGTGCCCGTCTTCAACTTGAGGCGTGGGGTGCCGCCGTGCGCCCGCACCGCGGCGAGGAAGGCCGCGACGATCGGCTGGCGCTTGTCGGTCTGAAAAGCCGGCGCATTGACAGTAGCCGTCACCTCCCCCTCGCTGGCCAGCGAGGTCGCGACTGCGATCGCCTCCTCGGGCGAGAGGGCGGGAGGCAGCCGCAGGCCGATCCGCGCCACGGCCTCCCCGTAGAGCCCGTCGGAGGAGGAGTTCAGCGCGTTGAGCTTGGGTTCGACCCGGTGGAACGCGTGGTCGATCCCGACGCTCCACTCGGCGCACCAGGTCCGCAGCCGGTACCAGAAGTCCGCCGCCAGTTCGGCTGCCGTGGCCTCCGGCCCGGCCGAGTGCGACATCGGCACGGTAACCCGGTACTCGAGCGCGACCGAGCCCCGGTAGCCCAGCACGACGCCGTCCCAGCCACTCGGCTCGCCGATGACGACCGCGTCCGGCGCCTCGCGGGTCGCGATCAGGTGGCGTGCCCCACGGGAGGACATGACCTCCTCCTCGACCGCGCCGACGACGGTGAGACGCACCCCCGGCGGCAGCTTCGCTCGCGCCCCGGCGACGACGAAGGTCGCCAACGGCCCCTTGGCATCGACCGCCCCCCGGCCGTAGAGCACGCCGTCGACGACCTGCACCGGCACCTCGCCGGGCACGGTGTCGATGTGGCCCAGAAGCATGATCTCCCGCGGTCCCTCTCCGCGGGTGCCGACCGCGTTGCCGGCGCCGTCCGGTTCGGCCTGGTAGCCGAGCGCTGCCATCTGCTGGCACAGCCACTCGACCGCGGGAGCCTCGGCGCCGGAGGGACTAGGGATGCTTACCAGCCCGCGCAGCAGGTCGGCGGTTGTCATACTCATCGGGCTGATCGACTCCAGCACCGGAACTCCCTCTCCTCCCTTGCCCGCCCCGTCTCGCCTCCTCTCCTAACACGTAGAAGAGGGGATGGGGGTGAGGGCCTATCCCAACACGAAATCAGCGATCATTCCTGCCACGTCGACGCCCCGCCCGCTCAGCGAGCGGAAATCGACCAGGTTGGCCACACCAACCACCACCGGCCCGTCGCCGGTCTCGACGACCTCCACCGCGTAGGTGCCGGTGCCGAGCCGCTCGATGATCCGTTCGGCCAGGGCCGTCAGCGGGGCCGGATCCCCGGTGTACGCCTCGTACGTCGCGTCACGACCGGGCCGCCAGCCGCCGTGGGTCCGCTGCTCGATCCCCGCGAGCGACCGACCGGCGACGACCAGCCGGACCGACTGCCCGGCCCGGGCCGGGATGAACTGCTGCACCAGCACCGCGCGCTCGCCGCCGAGCATGATCCGGTGCTCGACGATCGCCTCGGCCGCATCCTGGTCCTCGACCAGCGCCACCGGGAAACCGGGATCCACCGTCAGCGACTTGAGGACGACCGGATAGCCGATCTCCGCGATCGCGGCGAAGATCGCCTCCTCGCCGAAGCAGACGCGAGTCTCCGGCACCGGGATGTCCGCCAGGATCAGGTGGCGCAGCAGCGCCATGCGGTCGGCCAGGAGCCGGGCGGTGGCTGCCCGGTTCACCACCGGGGTGCCGCCGGACGCCAGCAGCGCCGCCAGCACCGCCCGTTCGGCCGTGGCTTCGCCGCGGTCGAGCGCCGCGACAAAGTCGCCCGCGCTCGGCGCAGCGGGAGACAGGGCCAACTTGGCGGGCTGCACCAGCACCGCCTCGTGCCCCCGGGCCGCGAACGCCTCGATCAGCAGGCGTTCCTCAACACGTAGCCGGTCGGCAAGCAGGGCAACCCGCGCCACGACCGGCTACTCTCCCCAGTCTTCTTCTTCGGCCGGAGCCAGCCCCAGCGTCAGCGGCGAGGTCTCCAGCACCTCCAGCTCGACGCCGCAGTCAGGGCACTGCACGATCTCGCCCTGCTCCACGTTCTCCAGCCCCAGTCCGGCACCGCATTCCGGGCACTCACCCATCGGACGATCCTCCCTCGATCACGCTCTCCCCGGTCCACTCCGTGGGGCGCGCCAGCCGGGGACACCAGCGCACCCACCCTCTCCGATCCGGCTCCGCCTGCGCCCGGTGCACCGGACGCGCTGCTCGGAACAACAAAAACGGCGGTGACCGTTGCCGCTCACCGCCGCTGGCGCTTCACCGGATTGTGTGCCTGACTTATTGGCACCCTCCGCCGACGCCGAGACACGCGGGAGCATGGCAGCACCTAGGGGCGGGGATGCCGGCAGGGCCAAAAACGACGGAAGCGCCGAACCGGCGCACTGCCACGCAGTCCGCCGCGATCGCTTTCTTCTGTCGGGCCCAAACGCTCTCCACCGTGCCTGTCTCCCACGAACAGACGTCAGCGGGAGACATCCTACCACCTCTTGCGGAAAAAGGGAAGAGCAAGCCCGCTCCGCTCCCGGCACGTCACCTGCTGATGCCCATCCCACACCCCGCCGACGGCGTTCGACGGGGCCGGTACGCGCCACGCCGTGGGAGGGAGCGCGAACCATGACCGAACAGCAACAGCCGGCAGGCAATGGGCGCCAGACACCCGGGTCCGAGATGGGCGTCCCATCGTGGCTGCCGCCGGTCATCGTCGGGGTGCTCGCACTCGGAATCCTGCGGCGGCGCACGCTGCGGCGACTCCTGGCGGCCGGGGCGGCCGCGGCCGTCGCCTACCGGGTCGCCGACCAGAGCGGGCTCGTGACCCGGCTCCGGTTCGGGCGTGGCCCAACCCCGCTCACCGTCACGCGGTCGGTCACCATCGCGCGACCACGGCAGGAGGTCTACGCCTTCTGGCGCGACTTCACCAACCTCCCCCGCTTCATGCACGACCTCGAGTCGGTGGAGGTGACCGGGGAGCGGACGAGCCGCTGGGTCGCGCGCGGGCCACGCGGGAGCCAGCGCGCCTGGGACGTGGAGGTGACCGAGGATCGGCCGGGCGAGGTCATCGCCTGGCAGTCGGTCGAAGGCGCACCCGTCTGGTCCCGCGGCACCGTGCGCTTCCACGACGCGCCAGGGGGAAACGGCACGGAAGTCCACCTCACCCTGGCGACGCTGTCGGCCGGCACGTTCGGGCTCCTCAGCGGACCTCCGCCTGCCCAGCAGGTGCAGGAAGACCTGCGCCGTGCTAAGCAGCTCATCGAGACGGGCAATATCACCACCACCGAGGGCCAGCCCACCGGCCCTGGTGGCGGCACGCAGCAGGTGGAACGCATCGCCGGCATCCTACGCCGCATCGCCGCAGCCGTCGAACGAGCACGTGACCGCCGCTCACCCGGCGAGACGACGACGGCAACGCCCTGAGCACGCGCCCGGGAGCACCGGCATCGCCCCGGCCGCCGCGCTCGCCTCACACCAGGAGCCGGCACGGCGCCGGCGCTCCGGAAAGGACCGGCCCATGAAAGCAGTCTGCTGGTACGGCACGCACGACGTGCGCGTGGAGACGGTGCCCGACCCGGCGATCCTCAACCCGCAGGACGCCATCATCCGGGTGTCGGCCACCGCGATCTGCGGCTCCGACCTGCACCTGTACGATGGCTACATCCCGGGCATGGAGGCCGGCGACATCCTCGGCCACGAGTTCATGGGCGAGGTGGTCGAGGTCGGGCGCGAGGTCAAGACCCTCAAGCCCGGCGACCGCGTGGTCGTCCCCTTCACCATCTCCTGCGGCCGGTGCGACTACTGCCAGCGCGGCCTCTGGTCGCTGTGCGACAACTCGAACCCAAACGCCTGGATGGCTGAGGCACTCTACGGCTTTTCCGGCGGCGGGTACTACGGCTACTCGCACCTCTTCGGCGGCTACGCGGGCGGGCAGGCCGAGTACGTCCGCGTGCCGTTCGCCGACGCCGGCCCGATTACCGTGCCGGACGGGCTGAGCGACGAGCAGGTCCTCTTCCTGTCCGACGTCTTCCCCACCGGGTACATGGCCGCCGAACAGGCGGAGATCAAGCCGGGCGACGTGGTCGCGATCTGGGGCTGTGGCCCGGTCGGGCAGTTCGCCATTCGCAGCGCCTACCTGCTCGGCGCCGACGAGGTCATCGCCATCGACCGCATCCCGGAGCGCCTGCGCATGGCCGAAGCTGGGGGAGCGCGGACACTCAACTACGAAGACACCGACGTCGTCGAGGCCCTAAAGGAGTTGACCGGCGGCCGCGGCCCCGACGCCTGCATCGACGCCGTCGGCATGGAGGCGCACGGCGTCGGCCCGGCGGCCTGGTTCGACCGGGCCGAACAGGCGGTTCGCCTAGAGACGGACCGGCCGACCGCCTTGCGCCAGGTGATCCAGGCGTGCCGGAAGGGCGGGACCGTCTCGGTGCCCGGAGTCTACGGCGGGTTCATCGACAAGTTCCCGATGGGAGCGATCTTCAGCAAGGGACTGACCCTGCGCGCCGGCCAGACCCACGTCCAGGCGTACCTCCGCCCCCTCCTCGAGCGCATCGCGAACGGCGACATCGACCCGAGCTTCATCGTCACCCATCGCCTGTCGCTGGAGGAGGCGCCGGAGGCCTACCGCACCTTCCAGCAGAAGGAGGACGGCTGCATCAAGGTGGTGCTGAGCGCCTAGCTCCGGATGCTGGACCGGTAGGTCCGCTGGGCCGCCTCGATCACGCCCCACGCCTCCTCCACCGGATGCCAGCCCAGCACCTCGGTGTGCTTCGGCTCCAGCAGCTTGTAGGTCGCGAAGAAGGTCTCAATCTCGCGCAGCCAGTGGGGATCCAGGTCTTCCAGCGTGCGCGTGCTCGCGAATCGCGGGTCGACCGCCGGCACGGCGAGCACCTTGAAGTCGCTCCCCTTCTCGTCCTCCATGTCGAGGCCGCCGATCGGCCGGGCCTCGACCAGGCACCCCGGGAAGGTCGGCTCGTAGGTCACGACCAGAATATCCAGGTGGTCGCCGTCGGGAGCAAGCGTGTCCGGGATGAACCCGTAGTCGGTCGGGTAATGGACCGAGGTGTAGAGCACCCGGTCCAGGCGGATTCGCCCGGCCTTCTCATCGAACTCATACTTATTCCGGCTGCCCGCCGGAATCTCGATGAGCGCGTCCACCGTTCGGCTCACAGGCTCCATGTGCCGAGCACTCCTTTCGCACCGGCCAGAACCATCCATGCGCGGCCGGGCTCAGCCTGCCCCGCCGACCCGGCAATCCTACCCCGCGCAGGACTGCCGCGTGGCGCGGTCCGGAGTGGTCCGTGAGAAGATCCCGCTCACCGTCATCCACACCCGTAGCCGGTGGTGTGATGATTCCGGTGTCGTGGCACGTACCCGGGGGTTCACCCCTGGGCACGCGCCGACCGTGCCCGCGCAACTAACTCGTCAAACGCCGGTAACTCCCGGGGCCCATGCCGACCGCTTCGCCTGATTCGCCGCCGCCTTCGGCATCAGAAACAGGCACCGTTGACGACTCTAACCGCCATTGCTAGCCTACCTTAGACGGCAACGCACAACTCACGGAGGTGATCACAATGGTCGAACAGGCGCGAACGAGCCTGCAGCAGTTGATTGACTCTGTGCCCAACATCGTTGACCACCTCTACAACCAGAAGATGACGCTGCTCGGGACCTTCCCCGACCTCCCGCCCGAATTCACCAACTGGCGTGACGAGCAGCACTCGTGGCGCCACTCGGTTGCCCTGTTCGACCAGTCCTATCACATGACCAACCTCTACCTGAGCGGGCCGGACATCATCCCGCTCCTCGAGCGCGTAGGCGTCAACACGGTCAAGAACTTCACGGCCGGCCGTGCCAAACAACTGGTCGCGTGCAGCCCCGAAGGCTATGTCATCGGTGACGGTATCCTCTTCTACCTCACGGACGGGCGCGTCAAACTGGTATCGCGGCCGGGGATCAACAACTGGCTGCACTTCCATGCCGAGACGGGCGGCTTCGACGTGACGGTCGAGAACGATGTCTGGTCGGTCGCCGACCCCACCCGACCGCGGACGGTCTACCGCTACGAGGTGCAAGGCCCCAATGCACCCGCGCTGCTCGAAGAGCTGAACGGCGGACCCTTGCCGCCGGTCAAGTACTTCCGGATCGGCGAGATGACGATCGCCGGTCGGCGCGTGTACTTCCTCCGCCACGGCATGGCAGGCACCCCGGGAGCTGAGCTGTTCGGGCCGTGGGAGGATGGCCCGGCGGTGAAGGCTGCCATCATCGAGGCTGGACAGCGGCACGGGCTCCGTCAGGTCGGATCGAAGGCCTACATCACCAGCGGCATCGAGGGGGTGGGCTGGATCCCGTCTCCGGTGCCCGCCGTCTACACGAGTCCTGAGCTACGCGCCTATCGTGAGTGGCTGCCAGCGACGACCGAAGAGGCGACGGGGTCACTGGGCGGCAGCTTCTACTCCTCGAACATCGAAGACTACTACTTCACGCCGTGGGACCTCGGCTACGGGCATCTGATCGCCTTCGACCACGACTTCATCGGCCGCGAAGCGCTGGAGGCACGCGTCAACGACAAGCACCGCGTCAAGGTGACGCTGGTCTGGAACGGTGAGGATGTGACGCGGGCGATCGGGACGATGTTCCAGCGACCGGCCGGGGAGCGGGCAAAGTTCATCGACTGGCCCATCCCCCGCTACGCCCTCTGGCAGTACGACGCGGTGTGCAACGACCGGGGCGACGTCATCGGTGTGTCCACCACCTGCGGCTACATCTCCAACGCGACGGCGATCCTGTCCCTCGCCGCTGTCGATCCGGAGTACAGCCAGCCCGGGACCCAGGTGACGCTCCTCTGGGGTGAGCCGCGTGGCGGTTCCGAAAAGCCGACGGTCGAGCGGCACACCCAGACTGAGATCCGCGCCACGGTCGCCCCGGTTCCCTACGCCGACCTTGCCCGGGACTACCTCGGGTCGGAGCGTGGGCACTAGGGGTCGGTGAGTTCGCGCCGCGAGCCAGGCGCGAGTAAGGAGCCACGCATGGAGCGATTGATACGCCGGAGGGACTTCCTCCGTCTCACTGGCGGTGCGTTGGGCCTGTCAGCGCTGCTCACAGCATGTGGTGGAGAAGATTCGACCCCAACTCCGGCCGACAGCGGGAGCCCCTCACCGCCCCCCGCCGCATCCGGCGGCACTTCCGACGGGAGTGCCGCCAGCCCGGTCGCCAGCCCGACGACCGCCGGCGCGGCCACCCCCGCCTCGAGCGCCAGCGGCGAGCCGATCCGCATCGGCGTGCTGCTGACGCTGTCCGGTCCACAGGGCGTCAACGGCGAGGGCAACCTGCGGGGATTGACCCTGGCTCTCGATCAGGCCGGCATGCAGTTCGGTGGGCGGCCCGTCGAGTTGATCATCGAGGACTCGGCCGGGCAACCGGAGCAGGCGATCACCAAGACCCGGCAACTCATCGAGCGGGATCGCGTGCACCTCATCGCCGGGATCACGCTGAGCAACGAGGCTGCCGCCGTTCGCGACATCCTGGTTCAGGCCGAAATGCCGACCATCGTCACCAACGCCGGACTGCAAGCGTTGACCCGCGACCCGGCGATGCGGAGCCCCTACCTCTTCCGGGTTTCCTTCGCCAATGGTCAGTACGACGCCCCAGCGGCCGATTACGCCTATGAAACGCTGGGCTACCGGCGCATGGTCCTGCACGCGGCCGACTACGCCGCAGGGCACGAGGAGATGGCGGCCTTCCGCAGCCGGTTCGAACAGGCCGGCGGCGAGATCGTCGATGAAGTGGTTGCCCCGATCGGGACGCAAGACTTCGGGCCCTACCTGCAGCGGATCGAGCAGGCGGCGGCGGACGCGGATGCGGTCTTTGCCTTCCACGGTACGAGCACTGACGCCATCCGCTTCCTCGTGCAGTACCAGGAGTTCGGGCTCAAGGACTCCATCCCGCTCATCCCCTCCGGTGCCGACGTGGACCAGTCAATCCTCCCCGAGATCGGCGATGCCGCGCTGGGGTTGGTGAGCGGGACGCTCTACACGGCATACAACGACACGCCCGAGAGCCAGGAATTCGTCGAGGCGTTCACGGCCAGACACGAAGGGATACTCCCGGGGCTGGTCGACTACGCCGGCTACATCGGTGGGCGTGTCATCGCCGAAGCCCTCACGGCTATCGACGGGGAGGTCGAAAACAAAGAAGCGCTGCTCGAGGCGTTGAAGGCGGTGGAGTTCACCGGTCCGGCCGGGAACTTCCGCTTCCACCCGGAGTCCCAGGGGCCGGTCACCACCATCCTCCTCTGCCGCGTCGAGCAGTTGGATGATGGGACCTACGCGAACATCGTGGTCGATCGCATCCCGGACTTCGACGACCTGTCGTTCTAAGGCCGCTCGGGGAACCATGGGATCCGGTGGCTGGATGGCGGCGCATCACGCCAGCGCGCCACCGGGTCCCACCCCACCCGCCGCCGCGTCTTGACGGCTCCCCACCGGACTGCTAGACTCGGCCCTACCGCATAATACCCGTGCGGCACCCTGGCCGCCGGGATCTGCGAGAGGCGATCGATATGGCACAGCACCGTTCGCTCTGGAGGACCAGGACCCGCTGAGTTTCGTCAGCGTCGGTCGCGCCTGCTCGGGCGCATACTGGTCTGGAGCGATATACGGTGCGTGGCATCGCCATCTTGTTCTCCCCACTCTCGATATCCCTTCCATCCCGGCATCCCTCGCCGTGGTGCTTCCCCGCGTCGCGTGCACGGCGCGACCGGCATAGGTGCATGCCGTTCGCCACGACCACGCATCCATGTCGAATGCCGAGACGCGTTTAGCACGAAGGGAACACCACGATGACGACGACCAACGCCTTGCTGGAAACCGCACTGGCCAAAATCGAGAGCACTCCCGTACCCACGGTGAAAAAGATCGCTGTCGCCTACTCCGGCGGGCTCGATTCCACCCTCTGCATCGTCCTGGCCCGCGAGAAATACGGCGCCGAGGTGGTGCCCATCACCGTCGATGTCGGCCAGGGCGAGGGCGAGATCGCTGAGAGCTTCGCCAAAGCGGACGTGCTCGGCATTACCCCCTTGCTGATCGACGCCCGCGCCGAGTTCGCTGAGGAGTGGCTCACCCGCGCCATCCGCGCCAACTCCGACTACGAGGGCTACCCCGTCTCCACCTCGATGACCCGCCAGCTCATCGCCGCCAAAGTCGCGGAGAAGGCCCTGGAGCTGGGGTGCGACGCGGTCATGGAGGGCTCAACCGGCCGCGGCAACGACCAGTACCGCATGCACAACGTCTTCAAACTCTTCGCCCCGCAGCTCACCGTCCTGGTGCCGGTGCGCGACTTCGACCTGACACGCACCGAGGAGATGGCCCTCTGCGAGCACTACGGAGTGCCGGTCACCGAGATCATCGCCGGGGGCGACGACAAGACCCTCTGGTGCCGCTCGATCGCCAGCGGCGGGATCGGGCTCGACACCACGCTGCCGGACGACATCTGGATGTGGTACGTCCCGCCCCACAAGGCGCCCAACTCGCCGACCACGATCACCCTCACCTTCGAGAACGGCCTGCCCGTCGCGCTCGACGGCACCTCGATGCCGCTGCCGGACCTCATCGCGGCGCTGAACGAGATCGGCGGGGCCAACGGCATCGGGAAGATCGACATCTTCGAAGACGGCATCATGGATCTGAAGTCCCGCGAGATCTATGAAGCGCCGGGTGCGAAGATCATCCTGGCCGTCCACCGCGACATCGAGAGCGCCGTGCTGACCAAACAGGAGCTCCAGTTCAAGAAGCTGGTCGAACAGACCTGGGCCTCGATGGTCTACCACGGCGAGTGGTTCCACCCGCTGCGCAGCGCGTTGGACGCCTTCATCGCCGAGACGCAGCACGTCGTGCGCGGCACCTGGACGGTCTCGCTCTACAAGGGCACCATCGAGATCGTCAAGCGGGACACCCCGGCCTCCCTGTTCCGCCCGGAGATCCGCTCGATCGCCAGCAGCGGGTTCAACCAGCAACTCTGCGGTCCGGCCGCGCTGATCCGCGGCCTGCCGTTCGAAGTGCTGGCCCTGCGCCAGCAGACGCTCGCGGCGGAGGGGTAGAAACGCCGAGGGCCCCTCACCCCCCGGCCCCCTCTCCCACAAAGGGGTTAGGGGGTGAGGGGGTGAGGGGTTCTCACCCGCACCACGAAAGGACACCGCATGGCCACCAAGCTCTGGGACAAGGGGTACGACCTCAATCCCGAGATCGAGGCGTTCGAGGTCGGGGATGATGTCGTCTACGACAACCGGCTGATCCTGGCCGACGTCCTCGGGTCGATCGCTCACGCGGCCGGGCTGACGAAGGTCGGCCTGCTGACCCGCGACGAGTTCGCCGCGCTCCGCTCCGCGCTGGCCGCCATCGCAGAGGAAGCGGCCGCCGGGACATTTCGGGTCGAGCCGGGTGACGAGGATGTCCACACCAAGATCGAGCACGCGCTGACCGCCCGCACCGGAGAGCCGGGCAAGAAGATCCACACCGCCCGCTCTCGCAACGATCAGGTGATCGTGGATCTCCGGCTCTTCCTGAAGCAGGAGGCCCCGCGCGTCGAGCGGGCGATCCTCGACTGCGCCGACGCGCTCCTCGCCCTGGCCGAGCGTCACCGGCTGACGCCCATGCCCGGCTACACCCACATGCAGCGCGCGATGCTCTCTTCAGTTGGGGTCTGGGCCGGGGCCTATCTCGAAGCACTGCTCGACGACCTGAAGCTCCTCGACGCGGCGCTCGACCTGAACGACCAGTGTCCCCTCGGCTCGGCCGCCAGCTATGGCGTACCGCTTCCGATCGACCGGCGCTACGTGTCGGACCTCCTCGGCTTCCGCGCTCCACAGCGCAACGTGCTCTACGCCCAGAACGCGCGTGGCAAGTTTGAAGCGGCGGTCGTGCAGGCGCTCAGTCAGGTCATGCTCGACCTCTCCAAACTGGCGCAGGACATCCTGCTCTTCACCACCGCCGAGTTCGGCTTCTTTACCATCGGCGCGGAGTTCACCACCGGCAGCAGCATCATGCCGCAGAAGAAGAACCTGGGCGCGATGGAGATGCTGCGCGCTAAGGGGAGCGTCATGCTCGCCTACCAGCAGCAGATCATGACCGTGCTCGCCGGGCTCCCCTCCGGCTACAACATGGACTATCAGGAAACCAAGCGCCCCTTCATCGACGCGCTCGACCTCACTGCCCGCGCCGCCCGCGTCGCCGCGCTCACCGTGCGCAACCTGGAGCCGAACGAGCAGGCCCTGCTGGCTGCCTGCACCCCCGACCTGTTCGCCACTGACGCCGCCTACGAGCTCGTGGCCGAGGGTGTCCCCTTCCGCGACGCCTATCGCCGGGTCGGCACCGCCCTCGAGACCGTCCCGCCGATGGATCCCCATGAGCAGCTTGCGAAGCGCACCCATCTGGGCACGGCCGGCGACCTCGGGCTGGAGGAGAGCGCCCGCCAGATCGCCGCCCGCCGGGAGCGCGCTGCAGCCCGTGCTGCCGCATTCGAGGCAATGGCCGAGCGCCTCCTGGCCGGACCTATCCCCGGTCTCGACTGATCTCTGCCTCTAAGTCCATGCCCCGGCCGGAGAGCGGCGAGACCGGCACAGTCGCTCTCCGGCAATCCACCTCTTCGGCACATTCCTGAACGTTCAGCAGCCGATCGCGTGAGGAGGTTGACTCGGAGGCGACGCATTGTTATGCTCTGGCCACGGATTACACTCGTTGCCACTGGCCGGGGTATGCGTGGGGACAGCGCCCGGCCGAGAACGTGGCGACGGGGAAACCGGGGAAAGGGAAGGGATTGATCATGCCTCGCCGCCTCGATGAGAGGCCGGGCGCTCATGCGTCCGAGTCCGTTCAAAGCAGACCTCTTGCTCCGCAACCACAACCGCGCTTCGGTTGGCGTCCCGACTGGGAGACGCCTCAGGCACACACGACACCGCACACGACGCACACCGCACCGCACACTCGCGTCGCGGTAGCGCCGCTCGACGACGACCCGCTTGAGCGGTGGCTGCGCGAACCCGAGTACTGGGTACCGCCGGCGCCGAGCATGGCTGATCTGGCAGCCTACCGTCGGGGTCGCCGCGCGCAGTCGGCACTGGTGGCCGCCGCGGTCGCCGCGGTGGCGACCGCCGGTGTCGTCGGTGGTGCGTCAGCCGCCACCGCTCGTACAACCTCCGAAAACACCGACCAGTTCCCGATCATCAACGCCGCCACGGTCAGCCAGGCCGCGACCAGTGAGCACACCGGCGAGTTCACCGGCGTGGGTGGTCCGGGTGCCGGGCTCACGCATGTCGTGGAGCCGGGGGATACGCTCTTCAAGATCGCCCAGCGCTACGGCGTGCCCCTCCACGAGGTCATCGCGGCCAACGACTTCCCCAACCCCGACCTCATCTACCCGGGGCAGCACGTCAACATCCCCGGTGAGGACGCCGAGGGCGGGGTCGGCGGTGGCCTGACCGTCGAGGTGAAACCCGGCGACACGGTGTTCCTCCTCGCCCAGCGCTACGGCGTGTCGATGGAGAGCATCATCGCCGCGAACAAGCTGGCCAATCCGCACCTGATCTATCCGGGCGACGTGCTGACCATCCCCGGCGCGAGCGCGCCGGCCGAGGAGCCCGCACACGAGGCCGCGCCAGCCCAGGAGCCCGCACAGGAGGCCGCGCCGGCCCAGGAGGCCCCGGCGCCGCAACCCGCGCAGGCCGAGCCGGAGCCGGCCCCTGCGGCGCAGCAGTCGAGCACCGGGTTTATCTGGCCTGCTCGTGGCACCATCACCCAGCGGTTCGGCCCGAGCCGACTCTGGCTGGAGCCCGCCTACCAGGGCTATGCCCACTTCCACCAGGGACTCGACATTGCCAACGTTGCCGGCACCCCCATCGCCGCCGCGGCCAGCGGCACCGTGACCTTCGCCGGCTGGCACGGCTCCGGTTACGGCTTCATGGTGCAGATCGACCACGGCAACGGGCTGTCGACCCTGTACGCCCACATGGCGTCGCAGCCGTGGGTCAGCGTCGGGCAGTGGGTCGAGCAGGGCCAGCACATCGGCCCGATCGGGAGCACCGGCGCCTCGACCGGCCCGCACCTCCACTTCGCCGTCCAGCGGAACGGCGTCTGGGAGAACCCGGAACACTACCTCCCGTAGCAAGCACAGCGGAGCGCCGGCCCAAGGCCGGCGCTCCTGCTTAACCCAGATTCGCTCCTAGCAGCTCCGCACGACAGCCCCGCTC
>Ga0207873_1001718_pt1 | contig 19945 bp, 21 predicted proteins | sample BGWIniCompost_FD_187373 | JGI IMG/M metagenome (GOLD analysis project Ga0207873, IMG submission 187373) | Cellulose adapted compost microbial communities from Newby Island Compost Facility, Milpitas, CA, USA - BGW Initial Compost (SPAdes)... ...
TGCCCGGCATCACCGCGGTCTCGCCGCTGGTCTCGGGCCCGGCCTTCGGCCGCCGTGGCGACGCGGTGGAATCGGTGGCGCTGGTCGGCATCGATCCGCCGCGCTACCTGCGCGTGATCCCCCTGGACGCGCACATGGTGGAAGGCCAGCTGCGGGTCGGATCGGGCAACGTGCTGGTCGGGCGGATCCTCGCCGACGACCTCGGCCTGCGCCTGGGCGGCAAGCTGCGGCTGGAAGCGGGCGACGGCCGCGACGCGATCGTGACCGTCGCCGGCATCTTCGAACTGGGCGTGCGCGACCTCGATTCGCGCTACGTCTACACCGATCTCAAGCAGGCGCAGTCGCTGCTGGCGCTGCCCGGCGGCGTGACCGTGATCGACCTGGCCGTCGAGGACCTGTTCGCGGCCGACCGGCTCGCCGCGCGCGTGCGCGGGCTCACCGGGCTGCAGGCCGAAAGCTGGATGGAGAGCAACGCCCAGCTGATGAACGCGCTCAGCTCGCAGGACATGTCCACGCGCATGATCAGCGTCTTCGTCGCGATGTCGGTGGCGCTGGGCATCGCCAGCGTGCTGGCGGTGAGCGTGGCCCAGCGCACCCGCGAGATCGGCATCCTGCGCGCGATGGGCACCCGCCGCCGCCAGCTGCTGCGGGTGTTCCTGGTCCAGGGCGCGGTGCTCGGGCTGATCGGTTCGGCGATCGGCGCGCTCGCCGGCCTCGGCCTGGTCTGGGTGTTCAACCGCTTCGGGCCGGGCCTGTTCGTGATCCCGCTGCCACCGGCGCTGGTCCCGGTGGCGATGGCGATCGCGACCATCGCCGGCATGGGCGCGGCGCTGGCGCCTGCCTGGCGCGCCTCGCGCCTGGACCCGGTGGAGGCGATCCGTGGCTGACCGGCGCGAGGTGCTGCGGCTCGAAGGCCTGCGCAAGTCCTACAACGTCGGCCAGCCGACCGAGGTCGAGGTGCTGCACGGCATCGACCTGCGCCTGGACAGCGCCGACTTCGCCGCCCTCGTCGGCCCGTCGGGCTCGGGCAAGAGCACGCTGCTCAACCTGATCGGACTGCTCGACACGCCCACCGCCGGCGAGCTGTACCTGCAGGGCGAGGCGACCGCGCGCATGGACGACGAGGCGCGCACCGCGCTGCGCGGGCGCCACATCGGGTTCGTGTTCCAGTTCCACCACCTGATCGGCGCGTTCACCGCGCTGGAGAACGTGCTGATGCCGTGGATGGTGGCGAATGGTCGCCCGACTCCGGAAATCCTCGAACGGGCGCGGGGCCTGCTGTCCGACGTGGGGCTGGCGAAGTTCGCCGACCGCCGTCCCGACCAGCTCTCCGGCGGCCAGCAGCAGCGCGTGGCCATCGCCCGCGCCCTGGTAACCCGCCCCGCCCTGCTGCTGGCCGACGAGCCCACCGGCAATCTCGACACCAGGACCGCGGCCGAGGTGTTCGACCTGCTGCGCCGCTTCAACGCCGACTTCGGCTGCGCGGTGCTTGTGGTCACCCACGACCCGCGGCTGTCGGAGACCTGCGACCGCACCATCACCCTGGTGGACGGCAGGATCGTGTCGGACGAACGGCACGACGCGGAGTGGGCCGGCGCCTGAAGCCGCACCGGCGCCGGGGCCTATGCCGGGGTGCCGCCCTCGCCCAACAGGCGCGCCATCTCCGCGTCCTTCTCTTCCCACAGCGCGTTCAGCCAGCGCTGGAAGCGCGCGCGGGTGGCGCGATCCGAATCGTCGCCTGCGCGCGGCACGTCCGCGGGCAGCGGCCGCACCCGGACCGACACGCGGACCTCGCGCACCCGCCCCGACATCAGGTCGACCATGCTGGGGCGACCGCCCGGATAGGCGATGGTGACATCGAGGATGCCGTGCAGCGCGTCGCCCATCGCGTCGAGCACGTAGGCCACGCCACCCGAGCGCGGCTTGAGCAGGTGCCGGTACGGCGAGGCCTGGCGCGCGTGCTTGTCGTCGGTGAAGCGCGTGCCCTCGACGAAGTTCATGATCGCCACCGGAATGTCGCGGAACTTCTCGCAGGCCCGGCGCGTGGCCTCCATGTCGCGCCGGCCCAGCGCGGGATTGCGCGCGATCTCGGCGCGGGTGTGCCGGCCCATGAACGGGAAATCCAGCGCCCACCAGGCCAGGCCCAGCAGCGGCACCCAGAACAGTTGGCGCTTGAGGAAGAAGCGCAGCAGCGGGATGCGCCGGTTGAACAGCTTCTGCAGCACCAGGATGTCGACCCAGCTCTGGTGGTTGGCCAGCACCAGGTAGTGGCCATCGGGCCGGACCCCGTCCAGCCCGGTCGCCACCAGCCGCGCGCCGCTGAAGCGGTCCCAGAGGCGGTTGTTGAGTCCGATCCAGCTCTCGGCGATGGCGGTCAGCACCCCGTTGCAGGCCCGCCGCACACCGGCCAGCGGGATCGCCATCTTCACCAGCGCCACCAGCAGCAGCGGGGTGACATGGACCACGGTGCTGGCCGCGATCACGACCAGGAGCAGGAACACGCGCAACGACGACATCGGGACGAGGGCTTGCGGGGGGTGCGCAGCGTAGCGCAAAGCGGCCTCGCACGGCCGCCCGACCGCCGGACCGGGAGCGCAAGGCAGGGACGAAGGCCTTCGACCTTGGTGGAAGCCACGGCCGCCGGGCGCCCTGCCTGGCCTAGCATTGGTGACCAGTCCCACTGCCCCGGCCCGTCTTGACTCCGTCCCCGATCGAACTGGTGGCCACGGTGCTGTTCGCACTGGCGGTCCTGCACACCTTCAGCACCAAGTACTTCCATCGCCTCGCCGAGCGCCAGCCCGCGCACTCGGGCATCTGGCACCTGCTGGCGGAGGTCGAGGTGGTGTTCGGCTTCTGGGCGATCGTGTTCGTGCTGGCGATGATGGCGATGGCCGGCCCGTCCGAAGCGTCGAGCTACGTCGATTCGCGCAACTTCACCGAGCCGATGTTCGTGTTCGCGATCATGGTGATCGCCGGGACCCGGCCGATCGTCTGGCTGGCCGCGCGCCTGGTGGACGCGCTGGCGCGGCTGCTGCCCTGGCGCAACGGACTGGAGTTCTGCTTCAGCGTGCTGGCGCTGGTGCCGCTGCTCGGCTCGTTCATCACCGAGCCCGCGGCCATGACCCTGGCGGCGATGCTGCTCGCCCGCCGCGTGTACGCCGTCAACGTGTCGGACCGGACCAAGTACGCGCTGCTCGGCACCCTGTTCGTCAACGTGTCGATCGGCGGCGTGCTCACGCCGTTCGCCGCCCCGCCGGTGCTGATGGTGGCCGGCCAGTGGAACTGGGACCTCGTGTTCATGCTGGCGAACTTCGGCTGGAAGGCGGCCATCGCGGTGGCGGTGAACGCCGCGCTGGTGGTGTTCGTGTTCCGCAGGGAGCTGTCGAAGCTGCCGTCGGGCGAATCCGGCACCCCGACCCCGGCCGTACCCCTGCCGATCGTGGTCCTGCACGTGCTGTTCCTGGCCGGGCTGGTCGTGTTCGCCCACCACCCGCCGATGTTCATGGGCATCTTCCTGCTGTTCATGGGCGTGGCCACGGCCTACGGCCGCCACCAGGACCGCCTGATCCTGCGCGAGGGCCTGCTGGTGGCGTTCTTCCTCGCCGGCCTGGTGGTGCTCGGCGGGCAGCAACGCTGGTGGCTACAGCCGCTGCTGATGGACATGAGCAGCGACGCCGTGTTCTTCGGCGCCACGGCGCTGACCGCGATCACCGACAACGCGGCACTGACCTACCTGGGTTCGCTGGTCGAGGGCCTGAGCGACGAGTTCAAGTACCTGCTGGTCGCCGGTGCGGTCGCCGGTGGCGGCCTGACCGTCATCGCCAACGCGCCGAACCCGGCCGGCATGTCGATCGTGCGCCGCTACTTCAGGGACGAGACCGTGCATCCGCTGGGCCTGCTGGCCGCGGCCCTGCCGCCGACCATCATCGCGATGCTCGCCTTCCGCCTGCTGTAGCCCCGAACGCTGGCCGGCCACGGGCGCCGGGTCCGTTGACCTGCACGATCCCGACGGGCGACAGGCATGCACAATCCCCGACGCTGGCGATGCGTCGCCTCGGCCGCCCTCGTGGCGGGAGTGGCCGCCGTCCTCGTCCCCTGGCTGCCCGTGCTCCGGGGACTGCACGGCGACTGGTTCTCCAGCCTTGTCGCGGTCGGCAGCGGTCTCGTCGTGCTGGCGCTCGCACTGCTGGTTCCCGCGCTGCGCGCCGCCCGCGCGCAGGCTCTCCTGTCGCGCGGCGAATGCGAGCTGGCCCGCTGGCGCGTGGAGGCCGCCGCCTGGCAGCTTTTCCTCGACGCCGAAGCGCAGCGGCCGCCACGGCCCGCTGCTGAACGAGCTCGCGGTCGTCGACATGGTTCCCGGCGACGGTATCGAGGTCATCGTCGGCGAGGAGGCCATCTGGATCGGCGACGAGGTCATCGTGCTTCCGCGCCACGGCGCACCCGAGGTGCTTGAAGCCGGCCTGCGCGAGACGCCGCCGGGTGCCACGTGGCCCACCTGCACCTGCGGCACCCGCCGTACATCGGTCCACGCGGCACCGTGCGACCGGCGCGCGACGCCCGGCTGACCTTCCCGGTCCCGTCCACGGCCTGGCGCGACGCGCGCAAGGCCATCGGCCACTACGCGGCGGGTCGCCCCGGGACCGCCACCTTCTTCCACGGGCCGGGCGACGGCAGCGATCCGGAGGACCTCAACACCTGCCGCCACTGCGGCCATCAAGCCTGGCAGTTCCGCTCCACCTGTCCGCGATGCGGCGGACCCATGGTCACCCGCCGCTGGGCGCGGCGGTTCGGCGGCCTGCTGGCCGTGGCGGGCCTGGTGATCGCCGGCATCATGACCGTGGTGCTGGTGCGCGTGGCGCCCATGCTGGCCCGCGCGGGCGGGAATGCCGGCGGCATGCGGTTCGCCGGCTCCACGATGCAGCTGCTCGCGGTCGCCGCCATCCTGGTCGCGGCCTGGCTGTTCGGCGCCAGCGCCGTGGCGCAGGGCGCGTACCAGGTGCTGACGGGACGCGCGCGCAACCGGATCGTGCTGCGGCTGTGGACCGGCCTCGGCGTCGTGGCCGGCATCGCGGTGCTGGCGCTGGTCTCCGGCCAGCGCGACTAGCCGGGCCGGTCAGCCCCGCCCGCGACCGCGAGACCGCAGCACCAGCCACAGCAGCCCGACCAGCAGCCACACGCAGGCGACGTACGCGGCGTACAGGTGCGGCTTCTCCGAGGCTGGAAGCTCGGGGAACAGCCACGCCGCTACGGTGCCACCGCTGTTGAGCCCCAGGTGCAGCATCACCGCGACCAGCACGCTGCCGGCGGTGCGCTGCCAGGCCCAGGCATACAGCCAGGTCGATCCCAGTACCGCGGCGACGAACAGCGCGACATGGCCGACCGTCACCGGCATGCCGCTGATGGCGGTGCCGGTCGCCGCCCACCACAACGGCGCATGCCACACCGCCCAGAGCAGGCCGATCAGCACATTGGCCCTGGTGAACTCGCGGTCGAGGTCGAACTGGCGGATCGCGAATCCGCGCCAACCGAACTCTTCGGCGAGGGGGCCGAGGAACAGCGACACCAGCATGATCACCGGCAGCCACGGCCACAGGCCATGATTGGCCGGACCCGGGTGTCCCCCGGTCGCGGCGAACAGCGCCAGCGCGCCGCCATAAAGCAGCGGCGCGGCGAGCAGGACCAGCAGGCTCCAGCGCAGCGCGACCGTCGTGCCGAGCCTGCGGCCGAACAGCTCGCGCAGTCCGTCCCGGCCGTCGAAGTACGCGGCGAGCACGATTCCCCACAGGCTGGGCCCGTAGGCACCGGCGAAGAACAGCGCGAGCACGCCGGGTGGCGACTTGAACAGTTCGCCCTCGATGTCGTGCAGGACGGGAAGCCAACAGGCCCAGGACCAGGCCAGGGTGGCGACGGCGAACGTCGCGAAACGGTGTCGGGCGAGCACGGCCTTGAGCATGGGCGATTCCTTGCGATGGAGGAACATGCCCGGGCGTCGGGACGGCAGCCCGGGAACGACGTCCGGTGGTCGGGACGGGCCTGCGTACTGCGTACTGCCTGGATGCGCGGCAGGGGCCGGTGGCGTCTTCCCCGTGCGCGTTGGCCGCGCTCTGCGAAGACCGTGCAACGTGCTCCCCGGTGCCGACCATCCCACGGCTTCGACGATTGGACCATACCGGTCGCGGGAGGCGCGGGCCACGTGCCGGAGGTTGGCAAACTCCGGGCACGGCGTGGCTGCCCGGCACGATGGTTCCGGATGGAACGGGTCCGGTGGCCAGTCGATGGGAGTGGGCCTTGCCGCAACGCGGCCGTCCTGCGCGCTAACCTTTGCCGCTCTTGCGGGTCAAAGGAGGCTGGCCATGCCCAAGGCACACGCGCACACTCCCGGGCGCAAACCGCCCGTGCCGTCCGACAGCCACGCCGTCGTCGCCGACTGGATGGCGGGCACGATGCCCGCCCTGCAGCCGATCGTCGAACACGTCGACCGCGCCATCCGCGACGCGATCCCCGGCCTGCAGTACGCGGTGAAATGGAAGAAGGCGTACTACGGCCTGCCCGGCAAGGGCTGGCTGATCGAGCTGGTGGCCTACGATGTCTCGGTGAACCTGGTGTTCTTCGCCGGCGCGAAGTTCGATCCCGCTCCGCCCCTGGGCGAGGGGTCGCGCTACGTCAAGATCCGCTCGCTGGACGAAGCCCGCGCTCCCGAAGTGCGCGACTGGATCGGCCAGGCCACGAAGCATCCTGGCTGGCGCTGAGGGGCCACGGCGCGGGAGCGGCGGCGGCTGACCGCACGCTCACGCCCGCGCTGTAGGATCGGGGCGGTTTCCACAGGCGGACGCTCCCATGCCCATCATCCAGTTGAACACCGACAACCACATCGACGGCACCGACGCGCTCGAGAAACGGGTCAACGCGATGCTCGAACAGCAGCTCGGCCGCTACTTCCCCCGACTGAGCCGGATCGAGGTCTTCCTGTCCGACACCAACTCCCCGGTCAAGTCCGGCGTCGCCGACAAGCGGTGTGCGCTGGAGGCGCGCCTGAAAAACGACGACCCGGTGGGCACCAGCCACGACGCCGACACCATGGAGCAGGCCATCCGCGGCGCCTGCGACAAACTCAGGACAGTGCTCGACACCAGGATCGGGAAGCAGCGCGGCTACTGAGCCGCGATCCGCGGCCCGGCTACGCGCCCTGCGCCCGCCACGCCGCCAGCAGCTCGGCCTCGCGCTCGCGGCTGATGCCCGCGCCGAACGCGGCCTGGCGCTCGGCCGGCAGCGAGTCGAACCAGGCCAGCAGGTCGGCCACTGTCGTGGCCAGTGGGCGGAACGTGAGTCCGGCCGCGATCGCACGCGCGTTGCTCACCGAGCCGTAGCCCCCGTACCTGGGATGCGTGCGCGAGACCCAGATCGGCAGATCCACGCCGTTCTGCTCGAGGAAGTCGGCCGGCACGTGGGTGAAGCGCGCCGGCCCCCCGGTCACGGCGTGGCAGCCGTGCACCATCGCGTCGGTGCTCAGCGCGTAGTCCGGCCCGCAGGCATTGAAGGTGCCGGTGGTGCCGTTCTCGGCCATGCGGATCGTCCACTCCGCGAGATCGCGCCCGTCGATCACCTGCACCGGGTCGCGGCCGTCGCCGGGCACCAGCACCTCGCCGCCCTGGGCGATGCGGCGCGGCCAGTAGGTGAAGCGATCCGAGTCGTCGCGCGGGCCGACGATGTAGCCGGGGCGGATGATCGTGGTGCGCACGCCGAACTGCTTGTGCGCCTCCGCCTCGCTCAGCGCCTTGAGCGGCCCGTAGAGGTTCTCCATGTCCGCGACCAGCGTCTCGCGGGTCTCGGCCATCGCGTCACGGCCCCGGTACCGGGCGAGCGGCGCGTCTTCGGTGATGCCGGGCCTGGAGCCGTCGGCATAGACCGAGATCGTCGAGATGAAGATGTACTGGCCGACGCTGTCCTTCAGCACCTGGCCCGCGTCGCGGACCCAGAACGGCAACGTGGTGGGGTTGTCGATGCACACGTCCCAGCGCCTGCCGCGCAGGGCGGCGAGGTCGCCGGTATTGCGGTCGCCGGACAGCTGCTCCACTTCGCCGGGCCATTCCGGCGAGGGTCGCCGCCCCCGGTTGAACAGGGTCACCCGGTGCCCGCGCGCGAGCGCGTACTGGACCTGGAACGGCCCGGTGAAGCCGGTGCCGCCGAGGATCAGGATGTCGAGCGGCTTCTTCGCGCGTTCGACCGGCGCCGACCCGGAGGCGGCGGCGAGGCCCGGCAGGGCGGCGGAGGCGGCGGCGAGCGCGCCGAGCTTGAACAGGTCGCGGCGGGTGGTGCGCATGCTGTGGGTCCCCAGGTCGATTCGGGCCATTGCAGCACCGCGCCACGGGGCCGGCCCATGCCGGAAGTCGTGGGCGCGCGGCGGCCAGGTTTGCCGCGTCTGGCGGTATCGGCCCGGCCGCATCCATTCCCGGCCGGCATCACGGCGCACGGATGTGGAATCGCAGCGCCCGCGGCGCCCGCGCCCGTGGCACTCTCCGCCGCGACCCGTGCGCGCGCACGCCAGCACCGCCGACCATGACCCGACTCCCGAACCGCGCCATCGCCTTCGTCCTCGCCCTCCTCGCCCTCGCCTCCACGGCCGTGCAGGCCGCGGACGGCAAGTACACCTTCGTGATGGTCCACGGCGCCACCGCCGGCGGCTGGGAGTGGAAGCGCACCGGCGAGTTCCTCACCGCCGACGGCCATACCGTGTACCGGGCCACGCTGACCGGCCTGGGCGAGCGCGAGCACCTCAACAGCCCCGACATCGACCTGGAGACCCACATCCAGGACGTGGTCAACCTGATCCTGTTCGAGGACCTGCACGACGTGGTGCTCACCGGCCACAGCTACGGCGGCATGGTGATCACCGGGGTGATGGACCGCATCCCCGAGCGCCTCAGGCACGTGGTGTTCCTCGACGCCGCGGTCCCCGAAGACGGGCAGTCGCTCTGGGACCTGTTCGGCGGCCAGGGCATGGACCCGGACCGGTTCAAGGACGGCTTCATGCAGGTGCCGTGGGTGCAGCCGGGCGCGAAGCCGCCGTACAGCGTCAAGCACTCGGTCAAGTGCTTCAGCCAGCCGGTGTCCTACCGCAACCCCGCCGCGCTGGCGCTGCCGGTCACCTACGTGGCCTTCGTCCCGGCCGACCAGTCGGTCGAGGAGCGGGCGAAGAAGGACAGGAGCTGGCAGAACGCGCAAGCACGGGGCTGGACCATCCGCACCTTCCCCGGCGGCCACGTGGCCCAGCAGGAAGACCCGCGCGGCGTCGCCACGCTGATCGCGGACTCGGTCGGCGACCGCAACAGCCGCTGAGCCCGGCCGGCTTCCGGGCCGATCCATCGCACCGGCCCGCGCAGGGCCGGACCAGGCGGCGAGGCCGGCGCGGCCGTCCTGGAAGCGAACCGCACTCCGTCCGGCTGCGACTGCGGCCGGCGACCCCGCGGACCGGCGCTCAAGTGCCACCGCGGGCGCCGGGTGTCGTGCACCGGGCGCGGCCCCGCGCCCTCGACCTTCCCGCATGCCATGTCCGGCAGGCATCGGCGCGTCCCCGCCGCAAAGGGTGAGCGGCCGCACCCCTGAACTGTGACTCAGTTGGCATGTGCCTTGCTATTAGCCGGGCATCGTTCATCACCACTGCTCTTCGCCTTGAACTCCCCCCTCCCCGCGCCGGGCCCCGTACCGGACCCGGTTCCAGACTTCGCTGCACCCCGGTACCCCCTCCAGCCCCCAGTCCCGTATGACGCAAGGCGTCGGTTCTACGTGCCGCTGCGCGTCAAGTTCGCGCTCGTGCTCGCGGCGTCGCTGGCCTGGATGGGCCTGTCGATCTTCCTGTCCCAGCGATGGCTTGCGGACCTGTCGGCGATCATCGGCCACTGGCCGGCGGTGGTCGTGATCGCGTTCGTGGCCTGGGTGCCCGGCTTCATGAACGCGTTCCTGATCGGATCGATCCTCGGCGACCGGCGGCCGCCGCGCCGCGGCTTCGGCAAGTTGCCCGACGTCTGCGTGCTCGTGGCCTGCTACAACGAGGCCGAGAACCTGCCCGATACGCTGTCCAGCCTCGCCAGGCAGGACTATCCGGGCCACGTCGAGGTGGTGGTGGTCGACGACGGCTCGACCGACGACACCCTGGCCCTGGCGCGCGAAGGCGCCGCCCGCCTGTCCCGCCCGGGGCTCGCCATCCGGGTGCTGGCGCAGCCGTGCAACGGCGGCAAGGCGCGAGCGCTCAACCGGGGCCTGGCCGAGACCACGCAGGAACTGGTGATCACCGTCGACGGCGACTCCTGCCTGCGCCCCGACGCGCTGCGCAAGATCGTCCAGCGCTACCTGTCCGACCCGCCGGGCACCGTCGCGGTCGCGGGCGCGGTGCTGGTGCGCAACTCGCGCGAGAACTGGCTGACGCGCTGCCAGGAGTGGGACTACTTCCACGGCATCGCCGCGGTCAAGCGCGTCCAGAGCATGTACCACGGCACCCTCGTCGCCCAGGGCGCGTTCTCGCTGTACACGCGCGATGCGCTGGTGCACGCGGGCGGCTGGCCGGAATGCGTGGGCGAGGACATCGTGCTGTCGTGGGCGCTGCTCGAGAACGGAGCGCGCATCGGCTACTGCGAGGATGCCTGCCTGTTCACCCGGGTGCCGACCCGCCTGCGCCAGTTCGCGCGCCAGCGCCAGCGCTGGTCGCGTGGCCTGATGGAAGCCTTCGGACGCCACTGGCGGCTGTTGTTCCATCCGCGCATGACCACGCTGTTCATCTGGTGGAACCTGCTGTTCCTGCCGCTCGACCTGGTCTATACGTTCGCGTTCCTGCCCGGCATCGTGCTCGCGCTGTTCGGCTTCTACTGGATCGTCGGGCCCATGACCCTGCTCGTCCTGCCGCTCGCAGCGATCTGGAACCTGGTGATCTTCCGCACCCAGAGGCAGATGTTCCAGGCCCAGCACCTGCGCGTGCGCCGCAACCTGGGCGGCTTCCTGGTCTACACCCTCGGCTACACCATGATCCTGCAGCCGGTCTGCGTGATGGGCTACGCGGCAGAACTGCTGCGCCTGCGCAAGACCTGGGGGACGAAATGAGCCGCCTCGCACATCTCCTCGCAGCTCCGCTGCTGGTCGCCACCTTGGCGGCGTCCGCACCGGCGCCCGCCGACGACGGCGACGACGTCGCTCGCCAGGCGGTGCGCGTCGATGCCTGGGCCAGTTCGGATGCCGACGGCAACGACACCCGTCGCCTGGCCCTGGGCTGGGACGTGGTCCATCGCGACCTCGACCACTGGTGGGGCGCGAAGGTCGAACGCGCCGAGTTCTCCGGCGACGGCTGGCACCGCCACGAGGAGCGCGCCTACCTCTCCGGCGCCGGCGACCTCGGCACGTGGCGGTGGCTGGGCGACCTTGGCAGCAATGGCGACGACCTCGTCGGCCGGGCCTCGATCCACAGCCTCGACGCGCGGCGCAAGGAGGTCTTCGTCGAACGCGACACGCTCGAGACGCGCAGTGGCGTGGCCAACGGCTGGGTCCATACCTTCGCCGGCGCGACGGTCGACCTGCCGATGGGCGAGCGCTGGTCGGCCACCCTGCTCGGCGGCGCCCAGCACTTCGGGACCGGCCGCAACCTGCGCACCCACCTGCGGGGCCACCTGGTGCATGCGCTGGTCCCCTCCCAGGGCGTCAGCCTGCAGCTGCGCAGCCGGTACTACCGCAACAGCCATCCGCGCGAAGCGGACTACTTCTCGCCATCGTGGTACGGCGAAACGTTGGGCGTCGTCGGCTGGCGGCGCTTCGTCGGCGGATACCAGTGGCGCGCCCTCGCGGGCATCGGCCGGCAGCGCAATGCCGACGACGCCTGGCGGCGCGCGCGCATGGTCGAGGTCGGCCTGGAGACGCCGCGCTGGCGCGATGCCTGGCTGCGCGTGGACGCCGGCTACTCCGATACCCCGGTCCTGGCCGGGGACGGCACCGACGCGTACGCGTACCGCTACCTCCGGGTGCAGGGCGTCGTGGCATTCTGACGGCACCGGGGCCGGCGCAGGCTATCCTCTGCGTTCCCCCGCAACCCGCTGTCCCGCCGCATGACGTTCCGCATCCTCCTTGCGACCTGCCTGCTCGCGCTCCTCGCCGCCTGCGGCGGACCGCTGCCCTACACCGGCGGCGACGTCCCCGATCTCCAGCGCGTCGACGTCGCCGTGGGCGACGGACCGGCGGCGAAGGCCGGCGACGAGGTGGCCGTCCACTACACCGGCTGGCTCTACGACGAGAAGGCGCCCGACCGGCGCGGCGCGAAGTTCGACAGCTCGCGCGACCGCGGCCAGCCGTTCGTGTTCCGGCTCGGCGCCGGCCGCGTGATCCGCGGCTGGGACGAAGGCCTGGAGGGCATGCAGCCGGGCGGCAAGCGCGAGCTGTACATCCCTGCCTGGCTGGGATACGGCGAGCGCGGCGCCGGCAAGGTGATCCCGCCCGGCGCGTCGCTGGTGTTCGAGGTCGAACTGCTGGACATCCGCCGCTGATGCGCGGCTGGTACCGGCTGTACGAGGACTACTCGCACGACCACGGCATCGTCTCGCAGCCGGCGCTGCACGACGCGAGTGTGCTGCAGGGGCGGCCCATCGAAACCACCGGCCTGCCGCCGCTCGAGTTCGAGCTCGACGCCCCGGACGATGCCTGGCTGCCGCACTTCATGACCGGCGGCACGGTGCTCGCCAGCGACGCCTTCATCGCCACCCTGCGTGCCGCGGGCGCCGACAACTTCCAGTCCTTCCGGGCGCGGCTGTCGATCCGCGGCAGCGGCGCGGTCCGGCACGACTACCAGCTGTTCAACGTGCTGGGCCAGCGCGGGCCGGGCGCCGCGGACGCCCCGCCACCCGGTGCCGGCGCAGTGCACATGTTCCGGCGCGCCGGGATCCCGGCCGACCTGGTCGTGGACGACGTGGTCCGCGACGCGCTCGCCGCGCATCGGCCACCCGGCGGCTGGGGTGTCATCCTCGAGGCGCTGGACTGAGCGGCGCCGGCGCGCGGTCGCGCCGCGCCGCGTCGGGCGCCCGTCGACGCACGGCGAACGCGGTCGCTAGACTGCGCCGGGAGCTTGCGTTGGAGGCACCATGCGGATCCTGATGACGGGCGCCACGGGGCTGGTCGGGCAGGGCGTGCTGGTCGAAGCGCTCGCCCGTCCGGACGTGTCGGCGGTGGCGGTACTCGGCCGGCGCGCGATCGGCCACGCCGATCCGCGGGTGCAGGACCTGGTGGTCGAACGCTTCGACGCCCTCGAAGGCGTCCTCGACCGCCTGGCGCCGTTCGATGCCTGCTTCTACTGCGCCGGCGCCCCGCCCGTGGGCACGCCACAGGGGCGCTACCGCCACGTCACCTTCGACCTCACCCTGCACGTGGCCCGCGCCTTCGCCGAACGCAATCCGCGCGCGCGCCTGCTCTACGTTTCGGGCGCGCACGCCGATCCCGGCAGCCGGATCATGCCGCTGCGGATCAAGGGCGAGACCGAGGTCGCGCTGCAGGCGCTGCCGCTCACCACGGTGATGCTGCGCCCCGGCGGGATCCGGCCGGCGCACGGCGAACGCAGCCCGCACCGCTGGATGCGCCCGTTCTACGCGGTGGCCGCGCCGCTGATGGGCGTGGGCGCGAGGCTGGCGCCGGGGCTGCTGACCAGCACCGCGCACCTCGGCCGCGCGATGCTGGCACTCGCGGCCATGCCGTCCCCGCCCCGGGTGGTGGAGAACGACGCGATCAACCGCCTGGCCGCGGGGCCGGGCAGCGCCTGACCCGTTCCCTCCACGGCCCGGACGGCCGCCGCCCGTCCGCTCACGTCGCCACCACGGCCGCTGCCGCATGGTCTTCGCTCCCTGCCACGAGGAATGCACCATGGCGACGCGCGACATACTGAAGACGCTCAGGGCCGAGCACGACGAGCTGCGGCAACTGTTCGAACAGATGGAAGGCACCACCGACCGCGCGGCGAAGAAGCGCGCCGACCTGCTCGCCAGGATCAAGGCCAACCTGTTGCCGCACGCCAAGTGGGAGGAGACCGTCTTCTACCCGATGTTCGCCGAGCGCGCCGACCGCGACGGGCTCAAGACCCACGCCGAGGCGGTGGAGGAACATCGCGCCGTCGAGAAGACGGTGCCGCCCGACGTGCACGCGGCCGAGTTCGGCACGCCGCAGTTCGCCGGACGGGTCAAGGTGTTCGGCGAGATGATCGACCACCACGCCAGCGAGGAGGAAAGCACCATGTTCTCGATGGCGCGCAAGCTGTTCACCGCAAAAGAGCGTGCCGGCCTGGACGTCGCCTACGAGGAGTGGAAGGCCTCGCCGGCCGCCGCCGCGCTCACCGCCGTGGCCGAGGCCAAGACCGGGCTGAAGGCGGCGGCGCGCCGGGTCACGCGCCGCGCGCAATAACCGGGGGCGATCCGGCCGACAACGGCGCCGTCAGTCGCCGCGCATCAGGTAACGCGCGCCTTCCTCGCGGTAGGCCTCGTAGCCGGGCGCCAGGTGCGGCAGCAGCAGCCGCACCCAGGCGCGGCTGACGCGGCGGGTTTCGCGCGGGCACCCCCGGGCCCGCTCGGCGGTCAGGTCGCCGGCGGCGACCATGCCCGCGAAACCCGCCGGGTCGGTACCGTAGATCAGACACTGCAGGTTGAAATAGCGCTGCTCGCCGAGCGCGTGTTCGCCGGCGTAGGCATCGAGGTTGTAGGCGCCGGTGCTGCGCGAGAGCATCCAGTTGGCGGCCAGGCGCAGGTTCTCGATCACCTCGCCGGGGGTTTCCTCCAGGCTCGCGAAACGCAGCATGAGGATCGCCGCGAGCTGGTCCACCGCGTCCTCGAGGCGGCCGGTCACCGGCAGGTCCAGCAGGTGCACCAGCGCATGCCCGGTTTCATGCAGCACGATGAAGCGCACGTTGGCGCGCACGTAGCGCAGCGGATGCTCGTCGCCGCGGCCGAGGGCCTGCTGGTGCGCCTTGCCGCGCTCATAGAGCACGCGCAGGGTTTCGTAGCACAGCACCACCTCGACCTCGGCCGGCCGGTAGAACGCGCCGAACTCACCGCACTCGGCGGTCACGTAGCGCAGCCGCCGGGGCAGCGCGAACATGCCGTCGATGGCCTGGACCTCCGGCAGCCGGCGCAACAGGTCGGCGTCGCGCACGCGCTCGTGGATGCGCTGCAGGTCCGCCGACGCGGGCGGCACGTAGGCGTACTCGAACGCGGGCGGCGCCACGGCCCTGGGATCGGGCGCCGCGCTGGGCCGCACCACGCTGCGCGACAGCGGCCCCTCGTCGGAGTCCGGCGGCGCGGTGCGCGCGCCGGGCGACACCGCGCAGCCCGCGGCGAAGGCGAGCGCCAACAGCAGGTGGAGCGGGGGAAACCTGGGCCGCCGCATCGATGCCTCGCCGGGTGCGTCCGCCAAGCAAACCATGCGCACCCCATCCACGTCAGCCCCCGGCAGCGCCGTCGGCCGCGCCCGGCACGTCATCGCGTCGTGCCCCGCGGCGGGGCCGGCAGCCGGGCCGCCACGGGCGTGGCGCGGGGCCCTCCTCACGCCTGCCCCGCCCCGCCGGGCGCCGGGCCATCGGTATCCAGCATCTGCCCGGCGGCGAGCGCGCGGCCCATGCGCACGCGGCGCGCCAGCGGCCCCAGCGCATCGTCGGGCAGGTCGTCGGCCAACTGGTCCATCGCCTGCCGCACGCGTTCGGACAGGCCCCAGTCGGCCGAGATCGCGCGCGCACAGCGCACCGACCAGGCATCGAGCAGCGACACCATGGTGTCCACGCCAGGCACGCCGGCGCCGCCCTTCCCCCAGCTGTCGCGCATCACCTGCACCACCACCACCGCGCCCAGTCCACACACCAGGGCCAGCAGCTGGGCCGAGTGCAGGTCGTCGCGCGCGACACCGGGCGCCGGCTGCAGGGCGAAGCCGGCCGACTGCAGGGTATGTCGCCAGAGCAGCGTCGCGCAGCGGGCGAACAGACTGCCGTCGTCGGCGATCACCGGCTGCAGCAGCGCGGCCATCGCGGTGCGGCGCAGGCCGTCGGTGCCGAGCAGGGCCACCGCCCGCTCCAGGTGTTCGACCGGACCGCCGCGGCGGGCGTACATGGCGCTGTTGGCGACGCGCAGCAGGTTGCCTGCCAGCGCCGGATCCTGGGCGAGGATCGCGGCGATCGACTGCGCGCTCGCCCCGGGATCGTTGATCGCGCGGGTGAGCTGCGGCAGCAGCTGCGGCCGGCGCGGCACGTAGCGCGGGTGCGCGCGGATGCCGGCCAGGGTCTCGACCGCGGCCGCCTCGGCCGCGGCCTGCAGGTCCCCGTCGCCCCCCGGCGGTGCGGGCCGTGCGCTGGCCGCGGCGCGTCCGCACAGCTGCTCCAGGATCGCGCGCTCCGCCGGCAGCATCGCCGGGCCGGGGTCGTCGGCCGCGCCGGCCGGTGCACCTTCCCCGTCCACAGCGGCCGCTTCACCCGGGGCCGATGCAGGCGCGCCGCCCGCCACGGGCGCCAGCCGTGCCCGGCCGCGGCGCATGCGCGCGAGCAGCCATCCGCCCGACGCAAGCGCCACCGCGACCGCAAGGATCACCACCCACGACATCGGCACGCCCTGCTCGCCCCCCCCAAACCTGCCGGTCTCCCCTCCGGCGCCGCGGCGTATTCAAGCACAGTGCGGCGGACCGGGGCTGCGCGGATGGCGCAGCATGAACCAGTTGTCCACGCCCAGCACCCGCTGCCGTCCCGCTTCCTCGAAGCCGCCGCGGCGGTAGAGGCGCACGTTCTCGGGCTTGTCGGTTTCCAGGTAACCGATGCCGCCGCAGCGATCGAGCCGCTCGCACACCGCCTCCATCAGCCGGGTGCCGATACCCTGCCCGCGCCGCCCGCGCGCCACCGCCGCGGGTCCCAGGTGCCAGTGGTCGAACCGCGGGTCATGCCGGCGCCAGGCATGCAGCCAGCAGGCGATCCTGGGCAGGCGGTGCAGCGAGCGGGCACGCACCAGGATCCGCAGCATCGTGGCCTTCTCCCTCGCCGGCGGCTGGCAGTGGCCCGGGGCCACCATGGCGGCGACCCCCACCAGCCGTTCGCCGTCGAACGCGCCAAGCACGTGCCCGGTGCGCCGCTGCCGGTCCAGCAGCCGCACGAAGGCGTCGGCCAGCAACGGTTCGAGCCGCGCCTGCGTGGCGCCGAACACGCGCAGGTGCAGCGGGTTGTCGCGCATGCCCGCGGCCAGCAGGCGCGCGGCATCGGCCAGCAGGGCCGGCGGAAGGGAGGCGACCTGGAGGGGGCGGGCGGCGTCCACCATGACCACACCATACCCGTGCTGTCGGCCGAACCGGCGCGGGCCCCTCCCGGCACGCCCAGGCACCCAGGCGCCCCCACGGCCCGGGCGGCCGTCCAGTGCGCGCCAGGACCGGCCCGGGCGGATCAACCAGGCGGGGGCGGCGCCGGTGTGGGCGTGGTTCCGGCTTCGTCGTCCCCTGGCCCGGTGTCGTCACCCGTCGCACCGTCCCGGTCGTCCATCCCGCCCGCGTCCTCTCCCAGCGGCGGAACAGGATCCAGGGCCGGCGCATCCACGCGCGACACCCGCCAGATCGTGTTCGACAGGTCGTCGGCCACGATCAGCGCCCCGCGCGGGTCCACGGTTACGCCCACCGGCCGCCCGCGCGTGGTGCCGTCGTCGTCGCGGAAGCCGGTGACGAAGTCCACCGGGTCGCCCGCCGGGCGGCCGTTGCGGAACGGCACGAACACCACCTTGTAGCCGACCGGATCGGCGCGGTTCCAGCTGCCGTGCATGCCCACGAACGCGCCATCGGCGAACGCCGGCCCCATCGCCGCGCTGGAGAAGTCCAGGCCCAGCGCGGCAACGTGCGCGCCCAGGCTGTAGTCCGGCGTGATCGCCTGGGCCACCTTCTCCGGGTTGCGCGGGCGCACGCGCTCGTCCACGTGCTGGCCCCAGTAGGCCCAGGGCCAGCCGTAGAAGCCGCCCTCGCGCACCGAGGTCAGGTAGTCGGGCACCAGGTTCGGGCCGAGCTCGTCGCGCTCGTTCACCACCGCCCACAGCTGGCCGCTGCCCGGCTGGATGGCGAGCGCGGTCGGATTGCGCAGCCCGGTGGCGTAGGGGCGGTGCATCCCGCTGGCCACGTCGATCTCCCACACCATCGCCCGGTCCTGCTCGGCGAGCATGCCGCGCTCGGTGATGTTGCTGTTGGAGCCGATGCCCACGTAGAGCCTGCGTCCGTCAGCGCTCGCGGTCATCGCCTTGGTCCAGTGGTGGTTGATCTCCGACGGCAGCAGGGCAAGCGTCTCGGGCGTGGCCGCGCTGGCCTGGGTCTGCCCGGGCGTATAGTCGAAACGGACCACCGCGTCCTGGTTCGCCACGTACAGGCTGTCGCCTACCAGGGCCAGGCCGTAGGGGGCGTTGAGGTTGGCGGCGAACACGGTCTGGATCTCGTAATCGCCATCGCCGTCCGCGTCGCGCAGCAGGGTCAGGCGGTTGCCGCTCTGGACCTGGGTGGTGCCGGCGGCCTTGATCGGCCCGGCGATCACGTCCTTGGGCTTGAGCCTGGGCGCGTTCCCGCCGCGGCCCTCGGCCACCAGGATATCGCCATTGGGCAGCACCAGCGTCTGCCGGGGGATCAGCAGGTCGGTGGCGATCGCCCGCACCTCGAAACCCTCCGGCACCAGCGGGACGCGGTCGCCCCACCCCGCCGGCTTGGCGATCACCATGTCCGGCATCAGGCCGCGCCGCGGCTCGGGCAGCTCAGGGTCGGCGCCGTACTGCAGGGGCGGCTGTTCGCCCGAACAGGCGGCCAGCATCGTCGCCAGCGCGAGCGCGGCCGGGGCCAGGCGGTTCATGGCGCACCTCCGGTGCGCACGGCCCCGCACCCGAGCCAGGTCGCCGCGCAGGCCAACAGGACGGTGATCACCGACAGCACCAACCCGCCCGGCATGCTGGCCCAGGCATCGCGCGCGTGCCAGAGCGCGTTGAGCAAGCCCACGATCCAGGCCACCAGCAGCAGCACGAAGTGCAGCAGCGAGTGGCGGGTGCGGCGTGCCGGCAGCAGGCCGAGGATCGCGCACACCAGCGCCGCCCCCGCCACCACCAGGCCCCCGGCGATCAGCCAGGAGGCGAAGTTGTTCCACTGGATCTCGTAGCTGCGGGTGTAGGCGATATCGCTGAGCAGCGCAGCGAGGAACAGGGTCGCCGCGCCGCCGAGCAGCACGGCGTGGAGCGGTGGACAGGACGTCACGTACGGTCGGTGGATGCTGGCGGACATCGCGCGTTCTCCCTCTGGGCCGGTCACACGGCGGCGGCGCCCACCCTACGCGTGCAGGGCTCACGGCGATGTGTACGGGCCGTCGACAGGCACTGCGGGTCCGGCAACGTGCCCGCTACTGCGCCGGTTGCAGCCATGCCCCGTGGCGGTGCACGACGTCCATCATCCGCGGCAGGAACTCCTCGTCGCCGCGCCGGACCGTCCGCGCGAGTTCGACCCGGTCGAGAAAGAACGCCTCGAACCCGCCGGGCGTGAACGTGGTGAGCAGTTTTACCGGCAGGTCGTCCGCGCTGCCTTGGGCGTGCGGCGTGCCGCGCGGAATGTGGACATACGAGCCGGCCGCGAGCGTGTGGGTCGTGCCCCCGACCTCCAGCTCCAGCGTGCCTTCCAGCGCGTAGAAGCTCTCGTCCATGCCCGGGTGCACGTGCGGCGGCGTGCGGTAGCCCGGGGCCTCGTTGAGTTCGAGCACCGCGTAGCGGCCGCCGGTGGCCGCCGCCGGCACCAGGATGCGCAAGACCCCCGCGTCGTAGGCCTGTTCGGCGGCGTCGGCCGTGGCCACCACGACCGGCGCGGGCCTCGCGTCCGAGGGCGCATCGGCCGCCGCCGCCCCTGCCACGACCGACACCGCGGCGAGCGCCGCGAACAGGGAACCATGGCGGCTGGGCGGCATGGCGGG
>Ga0207873_1001719_pt1 | contig 19933 bp, 19 predicted proteins | sample BGWIniCompost_FD_187373 | JGI IMG/M metagenome (GOLD analysis project Ga0207873, IMG submission 187373) | Cellulose adapted compost microbial communities from Newby Island Compost Facility, Milpitas, CA, USA - BGW Initial Compost (SPAdes)... ...
CGTCTCCGGCAGCTCCTCGGTCGGGTACTCGTTCAGCTTGCGGCGGCGCCACGCGCTGATGTGCAGGTTGGTCATGGTGCGGCGGAGGTATCCGCCGACGGCCGCCTTGTCGCTGATCCGGTCCCACGCCCGGTAGGTCGAGAACAGCGCGCTCTGCAGCAGGTCCTCGGCCTCGAAGCGGTCACCGGTCAGGTGGTAGGCGGTGGCGTACAGGGAGGCGCGGCGCTCCTGCACGTAGGCGGTGAACTCCGCCTCCGACCCGGAACCCCGCTCCCCCGAGTCCTCCCCGTACGCTGCTCCCCCGTGCGTCTCCCCCGTAGGCGCGTCAACCACCGTCATGAACGCGGCGTGCTGACGCCCGGTGCTGCGAGCGCACCCCCGCCCGCTCACAGCACCGGACTTCTCTCCCCCCCGGTGCACGTCGTGCAGACGCGTGATCACTGCGCTGGTGCTGGTGCTGTGCAGCGTGTTCATCTCGCGCCCCCCGTCGTGGACTTCCGGCTGGATTCGGTGCTGGCTTGCTTGTGCCGAAAATCCTGCCCCTGCCACTTCATGGCAGTGTCCGCCGACTGTCACAGAGCTGTCACAGGGGTCCGCCACGCCCCGGACACGAAATGTTCACAGGCGTCCGCGCACGTAGCCGCCCCAATGGGGGCCAGCCGGGCATCTGGACCCACGGGTCGAACAGGGACCCCTCCATGGGCCAGAATGAGCGGGTGCCTTCCCTGTTGCTGATCGAGGACGACGACGCCATCCGCACGGCCCTGGAGCTCTCCCTGACGCGCCAGGGGCACCGGGTGGCGACCGCTGCCAGCGGTGAGGACGGTCTGAAGCTGCTGCGCGAGCAGCGGCCGGACCTCATCGTGCTGGACGTGATGCTGCCCGGCATCGACGGGTTCGAGGTGTGCCGCCGCATCCGGCGCACGGACCAGTTGCCGATCATTCTGCTCACGGCGCGCAGTGATGACATCGACGTCGTGGTCGGCCTGGAGTCCGGCGCCGACGACTATGTGGTCAAACCCGTGCAGGGCCGGGTGCTGGACGCCCGGATCCGTGCGGTGCTGCGGCGCGGCGAGCGCGAGTCGAGCGACTCCGCCACCTTCGGCAACCTGGTCATCGACCGTGCGGCGATGACGGTGACGAAGAACGGCGAGGATCTGCAGCTGACGCCGACCGAGCTGCGGCTGCTGCTCGAGCTGAGCCGCCGCCCCGGTCAGGCGCTGTCCCGGCAGCAGCTGCTGCGGCTGGTGTGGGAGCACGACTACCTGGGTGACTCGCGCCTGGTGGACGCCTGCGTCCAGCGGCTGCGTGCCAAGGTCGAGGACGTGCCGTCGTCCCCGACCCTGATCCGTACCGTGCGTGGTGTCGGCTACCGGCTGGATCCGCCTCAGTGACACAGGAGCACCAGGGGGAGTCCCGCGGCTGGTCCGCGGCGCGCAAGGGAATCTGGTCACGGCTGCGCTTCACCAGCCTGCGGCTGCGTCTTGTCGTGGTGTTCGGGCTGGTCGCGCTGACCGCGGCGGTGTCGGCGTCCGGGATCGCGTACTGGCTGAACCGCGAGGCGGTGCTCACCCGCACCCAGGACGCGGTGCTGCGCGACTTCAAGCAGGAGATGCAGAACCGCGCGGGCGCGCTGCCCGCGCACCCGACGCAGGACGAACTGCAGCACACCGCCGGGCAGATGGCGAACAGCAGCCAGCGCTTCACCGTGCTGCTGGTCGCCGAGGACCCGGAGGGCCGTACGGTCTACGGAAGTTCCGGCGGGCTGAACGGCTTCTCGCTGCAGGACGTGCCGGCCTCGCTGCGCCAGGCGGTGACCGAGCGGCAGAAGGTCACCTCGACCAACACGTACCCCTATCACCTGTACTGGCAGCGGATCGTCGAGGACGGCACCCCGTACCTGGTGGCGGGGACGCGGATGATCGACGGCGGTCCGACCGGCTACATGCTGAAGTCGCTGGAGCCGGAGGCGAAGGACCTCAACTCGCTGGCCTGGTCGCTGGGGATCGCCACCGCTCTCGCGCTGATCGGCTCGGCACTGCTCGCGCAGGCCGCCGCGACGACCGTGCTGAAGCCGGTGCAGCGGCTCGGCACGGCTGCGCGACGGCTCGGCGAGGGACGTCTCGACACCCGGCTGAGGGTGTCGGGGACGGACGAGCTGGCCGACTTGTCCCGGACGTTCAACAAGGCCGCGGAGGCGCTGGAGAAGCGCGTCGCGGACATGGCGGCGCGGGACGAGGCCTCGCGCCGGTTCGTGGCCGACATGAGCCATGAGCTGCGCACCCCGCTCACCGCGATCACCGCGGTCACCGAAGTCCTCGAGGAGGAGCTGGAGTTCGAGGGCGGCGGCATCGACCCGATGATCCAGCCGGCGGTGCGGCTGGTGATCAGCGAGACCCGGCGGCTGAACGACCTGGTGGAGAACCTGATGGAGGTGACCCGCTTCGACGCGGGCACCGCCCGTCTGGTGCTCGACGACGTGGACATCGCCGACCAGATCACCGCCTGCATCGACGCGCGCGCCTGGCTGGACGCGGTCGAGCTGGACGCCGAGCGCGGCATCCACGCCCGGATCGACCCGCGCCGCCTGGACGTCATCCTGGCCAACCTCATCGGCAACGCGCTCAAGCACGGCGGTTCGCCGGTGCGGGTGTCGGTGCGGGAGGAGCCCGGCGGGGCCGGCGGCGGCGCGGATGCCGGGACCGGCCAGGAGGCCGGGCAACGGGCGGAGCGTGCGGAGCGTGGCGACCGCACGGACCGGGACGACCGGGTCGAGCGGGCCGACCGGGCCGACCGGGCGTCGCACGGCGGAGTGGTGGTCATCGAGGTGCGGGACAACGGGCCCGGCATCCCCGAGGACGTGCTGCCGCATGTCTTCGACCGCTTCTACAAGGCCAGCGCGTCCCGGCCGCGCTCCGAGGGCAGCGGTCTGGGGCTGTCCATCGCCCAGGAGAACGCCCATATCCACGGTGGTGAGATCACCGCGGCCAACTCCCCCGAGGGCGGCGCGGTGTTCACGCTGCGCCTGCCGCAGGACGCCTCCGCCCTGACGGAGGACAAGCGGGACACCGCCTCCGGCAAGAGCGGCCGGAACAGCGGCGAGGAAGGGAAGGCGGCGAAGACCGCGAAGGCCGCCGAGGGCACCGGGAACGGCAAGACCGGCGAGGGCCAGGGCCACGGAGGGCAGGACGACGGGCGCCATGAGGGCGGCCCCGACGAGGACGCGGCCGGCGGGACCAGCGACTCCGGCGGGTCCGGCGACTCCGGCGACTCCGGCGGCTCCGGCGGCTCCGACGGGTCCCCGAGCTCCACCGACGCCGGAGATGTCTCCGACGCCGCGGACGGCGCCGGCGCCACGGCGGACGGCTCCGGCGGCGGAACCGAAAGCAAGGGTGAAGGCGCTAAGGGGGACGCCTGATGTACGGCCTGACGAACGGGCGGCGGCCGGCCCGGCGACGGGCGGTCCGGGGCCGGATCGCCGGTCTGCTCGCCGTCACCACGCTCGGCGCCCTGCTCACCGGGTGCGGCATCCGCGCCACCGAGGTGCCGACCGACTTCGGTCCCGCACCCTCGCGGGTGCGCTGTTCGCTGGGCGAGCCGGGGGTCTCCTCGCGGGCCGACCGCGGCCTGCCCGTGCAGGTGTTCCTGCTGTGCGGGGCGTCGCTGGTGGCCGTGGACCGCACGGTGCGGGTGCCCGACGGGGCGGCCGACCACGGACGGCGCACGCTGATCGCGCAGGAGCTGCTGGACGAGCTGTCCGCGCCGGTCCCGGCCGAGGAGAAGGAGGCCGGGTACACCACCCTGGTGCGGGACGGGCTCACCGTGAGCGGGCCGCGCCCCGGCGATCCGGAGGACACGCTGCGGCTGAGCGTGGCTCCCGCCGACCTCGGCTCCACCGCGCTGGCGCAGATCGTGTGCACCTTCTCCGACTCCGCGGCGACGGACGGCGGCTGGGTCATCCTCGGCGGGCCCGGTTCCGCCGCGCCGCTGCGCTACGAGTGCACGGACCAGGTGCGCGCCCGCCCGGCCGGCGAACGCCCGCCCGCCTCGCAGCTCAAGGGCGAGTGAACGACCAGGATCGCGGGCGGCTCCCGCAGGGGCCGCCCGCCGTCGTTCCACACCTATGGCCCAGGACCCGTGCGTTGTGGCGTATGCCTCATCGGCGGAACGGGTGACATCCCGGAACCGATCGTGCCGAAGGCCGCGTCTTGGGGGGCGTGCAGCGTCAAGGCTCCATCGGCGGCACCGCCGCGATCCGCATCCGTGTGCTGGGTGGTCTTCTCCTGGCCGCATATCTGGCGTTCATCGCCTGGTTCACGCTGCGCCCCCTCGACGTCCCATGGGTGATGCCCGCCAATCTGCGCCCCCTGGACGGCATCAGGGCCGACTTCGCGCTCGGCTGGGTGGAGGGGGCCCGGCGCATCGGTGAGGGGCTGGCACTGCTGGCCCCGCTGGGCGTGCTGCTGCCGATGGCGGGCGGCCGGCTGGTGGTCTCGCCCCTGGGTTCCCTGATCCGCACCATGGCCGCGGCCGCCCTGCTGTCACTGGGCATCGAGATGCTGCAGACGGCGGTGCCCGGTCAGGTCGTCGACATCGACTCGCTGCTGCTGAACACGCTGGGCGCGGGCCTGGCGCACGCCGCGGTGGTGCCGGCGGGCCGTTCCTGGCTGCGCCGGCGGGCGGTGCGCCTGGCCGGGACGGCCGCCCCCCAGGAGGGGCCGGCTCAGGGTAGGACCCCGACGATTCCCAGGGTCGGGATCGCCCCGTGGAGCGATGCTTTGCCCCCTTCGTCTCCGTAACGTGGACGGCAGATGAGGCGTCCGGACGGGAGGCCTCGCACCGCTCACGAAGGAGCCGCAATGTCTCGCCTCGCCCGCCCGACCCACGGCCGCATGATCGGCGGAGTCTGCGCCGCGCTGGCCCGGCGCTTCGGTACCTCCGCGACCACGATGCGGGTGATCTTCCTGCTGTCGTGCCTGCTGCCCGGCCCGCAGTTCCTGCTCTACATCGCGCTGTGGATCCTGTTCCCCTCGGAGGACAAGGCCCGGGCCGGATCGGCCTGGTGAGTCCGGCGGCGCCGATCCGCCGGCCGTCTCCCCGAGTGCCCTGAGCACACCTGCACCGCGCGCATGCGGGTCGCACAACGCCGATGGGGCGCCCCGAGTGGCGGGGCGCCCCATCGCTGTGCTCGCCGTGCGGGCGGTCAGCCGCCGAGCGGGATGCCGTTCACGTTGAGACCCTTGGTGGGCAGCTGGTCCAGCGGCAGACCGCCGAGCAGTCCCTTGGCCGGGGCCGTCGGGTCCTTGGTGACGACGTCCTGCGCGGCCGGCTCCGCGGCCGTCAGCCCCATGGTGGCGACGTCCCGCCCCGCGTCCAGGGTCTGCGCGGCGGCCGGCACCACGCCGGCGTTCTGCACCGGGAGGGTCTGGGCGGCGGTGCCCAGGGCGGGAGCTGCCTCCGGGACGGCCGGGGCAGCGGCGGCGGTGCCCGCACCGACGGCGGCGAAGGCGGCACCGAGAGCGGCGACACCGAGGGTCTTGGCAGCAGACTGCTTCATGAAATTGCGTCCTCGAGTGGGATACGGGGATGTGAGCGGTGCTGTGACCGTAAACACGCCCCGCCGCCGCCCGCAAACATCGAAATGCGGACGGATTGTGAACGCGCATCGTGGCCGGTGTGCGACAGCGCCTGCCGCTCAGCCCTTCTCGGCGGAAGAACCGCTGGTGGAGGGCGTCTGCCGGAACAGCCATTCGGATTTCAGTTCCGCATAGCCCGGCTTGATCACGTCATTGATCATGGCCAGTCGTTCGTCGAAAGGAATGAACGCTGATTTCATCGCATTGACGGTGAACCACTGCATGTCGTCGAGCGTGTAGCCGAATGCCTCGACCAGCTGCTCGAATTCCCGGCTCATGCTGGTGTGGGACATCAGCCGGTTGTCGGTGTTCACCGTGGTGCGGAAGTGCAGCCGGCGCAGCAGCCCGATCGGGTGCTCGGCGTAGGAGGAGGCCGCCCCCGTCTGGAGGTTGGAGCTGGGGCACATCTCCAGCGGGATGCGCTTGTCGCGGACGTAGGAGGCGAGCCGGCCGAGCTGCACGGTGCCGTCGTCGCGGACGGTGATGTCGTCGATGATGCGCACCCCGTGGCCGAGCCGGTCGGCGCCGCACCACTGCAGCGCCTGCCAGATGGACGGCAGCCCGAAGGCCTCACCGGCGTGGATGGTGAAGTGGTTGTTCTCCCGCTTCAGATACTCGAAGGCGTCCAGGTGCCGGGTGGGCGGGTAACCGGCCTCGGCGCCCGCGATGTCGAAGCCGACGACGCCCAGGTCCCGGTAGCGGTTGGCGAGTTCGGCGATCTCCAGGGCGCGGGCGGCGTGCCGCATCGCGGTCAGCAGGGCACCGATCCGGATGCGGTGCCCGTTCTCCCTGGCGCGCCGCTCCCCCAGCCGGAAGCCCTCGTTGACCGCCTCGACGACTTCTTCGAGCGTGAGGCCGCCTTCCAGGTGCTGCTCGGGGGCGTAGCGCACCTCGGCGTAGACGACGCCGTCCTCGGCGAGGTCCTCCGCGCACTCGGCGGCGACCCGGACCAGCGCCTCGCGGGTCTGCATCACGCCGACGGTGTGCGAGAACGTCTCCAGATAGCGCTCCAGGGAACCGGAGTCGGCGGCCTCCCGGAACCACAGGGCGAGCTTGTCCGGGTCGGTCTCGGGGAGCTGGGAGTAGCCGGTCTCCCTGGCCAGGTCCACGACGGTGCCGGGGCGCAGGCCGCCGTCGAGGTGGTCGTGCAGCAGAACCTTGGGCGCCCGGCGGATCTGGTCCGGTGTCGGGGTGTTCGCAATGGTCTGGCTCGTCATTTCCGCACCATAACCCCTTGTCGTCCTACGCGCGTAGATGCCGGGCGGGGGGAATTCCCGGGTCAGGTGCCCGGTGCTGCCCGGTGGTCGCCGATACGCAACGGTGACCGCACGGACGGGTGGCGTGCGCCCGCCCTTCTGACAATGTTCTGCCATGGCACAGCAAGCGTCGCCGGTCCGCAGGGCCCGGCTGGGGAGGACGTTCGGCTCCGAGCCGACAGCGGTGAGCGGAGTGGTGCTGCTGCTCCCCGACGGGGAGGAGACCTCCCACCGCAGACCGTCCCCGCTGCTGGCCGCCGCCTCCGTCCGTGCGCTCGGCCGCCGCCTGGGCCGCGCCGGGCGGGAGGAGGGGCTGGCCGTCCATGTCGTCCACTACCGCTACCGGGGCTGGAACGGGGAGTGGGCTCATCTGGCGAGCGACGCGGAGTGGGCCGCCGACGAGGTCGTACGCCGGTACGGGGACGTGCCGGTGTGTCTGGCCGGGACCGGGATGGGCGCCCGGGCCGCGCTGCGGGCGGGCGGGCACGAGGCCGTCACCTCCGTGGTGGCGCTGGCCCCCTGGCTGCCCCGTGAGGAGGGCGCGGACTCACCCGAACCGGTGAAGCAACTGGTGGGACGTCAGGTGCTCATCGTGCACGGCACCAACGACGCACGCACCGACCCGGAGCTGTCCTTCCGCCTCGCCGCGCGGGCGAAGAAGGCCAACCGGGACGTGTGCCGGTTCGAAGTCCACGCCGACGGCCACGGGTTGCACCAGTACCGGGACGAAGTGCTCGCCCTCGCCGAGGACTTCGTGATGGGTGTGCTCTTCGGCAGGAACTTCGCGCGCCCGGTGCGGGACGCGCTGGCGGCACCGCCGCCGCTGGGTCTGCGGATGCCGCTGGCCTCCGGATTCGGGCGGTGGCGGTAGCGGCACGTGTTGCTCCCTTCGCAGGCGGCGCGGGCCTCACGTCGGCAGCAGGTTGCCGCGGCGGGAGAGCAGGAACTTCTTGAAGGCGGCCACCGGGGGCGTGTCCGGGTGCCCGGCCAGCCAGGCGACGCCGATCTCGCGCACCGCCCGCGGCGCGGTGACCGTCAGCTCCACCACCCCCGGCCGGGGCACGGTCGGCGGCGGCAGCAGCGCCACGCCCAGGCCCGCCGCCACCAGGCCCCGCAGGGTCTCCGCCTCCTCGCCCTCGAAGGCGACCTTCGGCCGGAAACCCGCCTCGGCGCACAGGTTGTCCGTGATCCGCCGCAGACCGTAGCCGGGCTCCAGGGTGACGAAGGTTTCGTCGGCCGCCTCGGCCAGGCGGATGCGGCGGCGGGAGGCGAGCCGGTGGTCCGCGGGGACGACCAGGCGCAGCTTCTGCTCGTCCAGGCGCCGGGCGACGAGGTCGGGGGCGTCGGGCACCGGCGAGGTCAGGCACAGGTCGAGTTCGCCGGCCCGCAGCCGCTCCAGCATGGCCTCGCCGTAGTTCTGGACCAGGCTGAAGCGGACGCGCGGGTGGCCGGCGCGGAAGGCCTGCAGCAGGCCGGGGACGGTCTCGGCGCCCATGGTGTGCAGAAAGCCGAAGGCGACCTTGCCGGTGGCCGGGTCGGCGTCCGCGCGCACCTCCTCCACGGCGCGTTCGATCTCGGCGAGCGCCCGCTCGACCGAGGTGAGGAAGGTGCGGCCCGCCGGGGTGAGGGAGACGGTGCGTCCGTGGCGGGCGAACAGATCGACGCCGAGGTCCTGTTCGAGGCGGGCCATGGCCCGCGACAGCGTCGACTGCGGCACCTGCATCTGCTGGGCGGCGCGGGTCACGTGCTCGGTGCGGGCGACACCGGCGAAGTGGGCGAGGCGGGGGGCCAGGAGCAGCGACATCTCCCGCTCGGGAATGTCTTCTGTGTCACCGGACTGTGACAGGCGGGTCCCTGAACTCTGCTGATGCACCATGGGAACAATTATGGCGAATCCATGCATTGGACGGATGAGTCCGGGCGTACATACCGTCGAGGCATGACTCCCGCCAGTACCGGGGCGTCCGCCACCGCGGGCGCCGGCTCCGTTCCCTCCGCCGCCTCTCCTGCTCCTGCCGCCTCTCCGGCTCCTGTTTCTTCCTCCGCCTCCTCCTCTGCTGTGGACGCGCGTATGGCTCCTGGTGGACCGGGCTACCGGCGGATGAGCTTCGCTCTCTTCCTCGCGGGTGTGGCCACGTTCGCCCTGCTGTACTCCACGCAGGCGCTGCTGCCGCTGATCTCCGGCGACTTCCAGGTCAGCGCGAGCGACGCGAGCTGGACGGTGGCGGCGGCCACGGGCGGACTCGCGGTGTTCGTGCTGCCGATGAGCGCGCTGTCGGAGCGGTTCGGGCGGCGCACGGTCATGACGGCGTCGCTGGCGGTCGCGGTGACGGTGGGGCTGCTGGTCCCGTTCGCGCCGTCGCTGGGGTGGCTGGTCGCCCTGCGGGCCGTGCAGGGTGCGGCGCTGGCCGGACTGCCCGCCTCGGCGACCGCGTACCTCGCGGAGGAGGTCCGGCCGAAGGCGCTGGTCACCGCGATCGGTCTGTTCGTGGCCGGGAACAGCGTCGGCGGCATGAGCGGCCGGGTCATCACCGGCTGGGCCGCCCAGGAATGGGGCTGGCGGGTCGCCGTCGCACTGATCGGGGTGATCGCGGTGGGCTGCGCGGTGGCCTTCCGGCTGCTGCTGCCGGCACCCCGGCACTTCCGTGCCGGTTCGCTGCGCCCGGGTGTCCTGGCGCGTACCGTGCGCGGCCACCTCGCCGATCCGCTGCTGCGCCGGCTGTACGCGATCGGTGCGCTGTTCATGACGGTGTTCGGCGGCGTCTACACGGTGATCGGGTACCGGCTGACCGAGGCCCCGTTCTCGCTGCCGCAGGGCATCGTCGGCTCGGTCTTCCTGGTCTACCTGGTCGGCACGGTCTCCGCGTCGGCGGCCGGCCGCCTGGTGGGGCGCCTCGGCCGCCGGGGCGCGCTGTACGCGGCCGGGGGTACGACGGCGGCGGGTCTGCTGCTGTCCCTGGCCGACGCGCTGGTGCCGGTGCTGCTGGGCCTGGTGCTGATCACGGCGGGCTTCTTCGCGGGGCACGCGGTCGCCTCGTCGGCGGTCGGGAAGACCGCGACGCGGGGGCGGGCGCAGGCCGCGGCGCTGTACCAGTCGGCGTACTACGTCGGCTCCAGCGCGGGCAGCACGGTGGGGGCGGTGGCCTTCCACGCGGGCGGCTGGGCCGGGACGGTCGGCGTCGGCCTGCTGGCGGTGGCGGGCGTCGTGGCGATCACGGTGATCGGGTCGCTGGCGGCGATGCGGTCCGGTACGCCGGTGAGGGTGCGCTCGGCGAGCTGCTGAGCGGGGCCGGGGCCCGGCAGCCGGCCGGTCGCGGCTGCCGGTCGAAGGCGCACCGCGGCCCGGTGCGCGGGCCGTCACGACTGCCGGTCCAGGACGCGCCCCGGGCTGCCGGGGAAACCGGACCTGAGCCGTCCCGCAAGTCCGAAGTGGGTACCCGGGCGGCTTTTCCGACTCGGGGCGCCATTGTCAGTGGGCTGCTGTAGCTTCCGGAGTGTGGGCGCGAAGAGGCGCCGCCACGGAAGCCACAGGGGTGGGTGGGCGATGACGAACGGCACGGCGACGACCGACCTGGACGACAAGCTGGAGGCGTACCGCGTCGAGCTGACCGGGTACTGCTACCGGATGCTCGGCTCCTCCTTCGAGGCGGAGGACGCGGTGCAGGACACGATGGTCCGCGCCTGGCGCAGCTACGACAAGTTCGAAGGGCGTTCCAGCCTGCGGTCCTGGCTGTACCGGATCGCGACCAACGTCTGCCTGGACATGCTGACGGCCGGCAACAGACGCGCCCGCCCGATGGACCTGACCGAGTCCACGCCGCTGGCGCAGGCCGCCCTGTCGCCGCGCCCGGACAACACCTGGCTGGAGCCCATGCCGGACTCGAGAGTGCTGCCCACCACCGAGGACCCGGCGGAGGCGGCCGTCGCCAAGGAGTCCGTGCGGCTCGCCTTCATGGCCGCGCTGCAGCAGCTGCCGCCCAAGCAGCGCGCGGTGCTGATCCTGCGCGAGGTGCTGGCCTGGAAGGCGAGCGAGGTCGCCGAGCTGCTCGGCACCTCCGTCGCCTCGGTCAACAGCGCGCTGCAGCGGGCCCGGGCCACCCTCGCCGAGCGGCGGCAGCCGGGCGAGGAGGCAGCGGTCTCCGACCCGCTGGACGAGGAGCAGCAGAAGCTGCTGGAGCGCTATGTCGCCGCGTTCGAGGGGTACGACATGTCGGCGCTGACGCAGCTGCTGCACGAGGACGCCATCATGACGATGCCGCCGTTCGACCTGTGGCTGACCGGACCGGAGGACATCACCGGCTTCATGACGACGCTGGGCGCGCCGTGCGCCGGCTCGAAGCTGGTGCCCGTGCAGGTCAACGGGCTGCCCGGGTTCGCCCAGTACAAGCCCGACCCGGAGAGCGGGGGCTTCACCCCGTGGGCCGTGCAGGCGCTGGAGATCTCAGACGGCCGGATCACCGGGTTCCACTGCTTCCTCGACACCAAGCGCTGGTTCCCGCTGTTCGGGCTGCCGCTCCACCTCGAAGCGGAGACCGACCAGGTCGAGCAAGGAGCATAGGGCCGGGTCCGGATCACGCAGCCGTATCCGCCCGCCCGCCCGGCGTGCGGTCAGCTGGAGCCGGGCGAGGAGGTTCACGGCGGCGAGACCGGGTGGCCCCAGGCCGCCGACGTCGCACACCACCACCGTGCCGGGGCCGTCCAGCAGGGCCCGCACCGCCTCGCACGGCCCCCGCACCTCGCCCCGGGCGAGGAGGGGGCCGCGCAGCACGAGCACAGGCGGTGTCTTGGCGTCCACGATCGGTAGACCGGGCGGGAAGCCGTAACTCATCGGGGGCGCGGGAGCCGTAACTCACCGCGCGTGCGGGAGCCGTGACTCACCGCGGGTGCGGGGGCCCGTGACTCACCGCGGGTGCGGGGCCCGTGGCTCACCGCGGGTGCGAGCGGTCACATTGACCCCGGGGCGGGCCTGCGCCGAGGGTTGGCTGTATGTGCCATAGATCGTTCCCGTCCTTCCCGTCCGAGGGGCCGGCGTGCAGGGGGTGCTGAGCGGGTTCGCGGTGATCGCGGTCGTCATCGGCGTCGGCTATGTCATCGGACGGCGGGGGTTCCTGGGCACCCAGGGCAGCGCGGTGCTGACCAAGCTCGCCTTCCACGTGGCCTCACCCGCTCTGCTGTTCACCACCCTCGCGCGGGCGGACCTGTCCGTCGTCTTCTCCGAACGCCTCCTGGTCACCGCCCTGAGCACAGCCGCGGTGGCCGGCATCTTCATCGCGGTCGGTGTCGTACGCCGCTGGGGAGTGGCCCGCACCACCATCGGCGCCCTGTGCGCCGGCTACGTCAACGCCGGGAACCTCGGCATTCCGATCGCGGTGTACGTCCTCGGCGACGCCTCCCTCGTCGCCCCGGTGCTCCTCTTCCAGCTCATCGGCGTCACCCCCGTAGCCCTGACGATCCTCGATCTGTCGACCACGGGCGGGAAACTCCCTCTCTGGCGACGCCTGCTCACCCCCCTGCGCAACCCCATCGCCCTGGGCTCCCTGGCCGGTGTCGCGGCGTCGGCCTCCGGGATCACCGTCCCCGGCCCGGTCATGGACCCCGTCACCCTGATCGGCAACATGGCCGTCCCCGCCGTCCTTCTCGCCTTCGGCATCTCCCTGCGCGGCAGCACCCTGCCGCTCCGCGACGGCGAACGCGGCACGGTCCTGCTCGCCGTTGCCCTGAAGTCGGCCGGCCAGCCGCTCGCCGCCTGGGCCCTGGCGGCGGGCCTCTTCGGACTCACCGGCCCCCCACTCCTCGACGTGGTGGTCACCTCGGCCCTCCCGGCCGCCCAGAACCTCTACACCTACGCCGCCACCTACGGCGTGGGCGAACGCCTGGCCCGGGACGCCATCCTCATCTCCACGGCACTCTCCGTCCCGGTACTGGTCGTGGTGGCGGCGCTCCTCGGATGAGCTGCGGCCCCGCAGCGACGGGCGGTCGGTCAGGTGAGATCGGCAGCCTCCCGCGACGCGTACCTCCTTGAGGTGATCGGCAGGGCGATGTCCGCCCGCCGGAGCCCGTCCGTCCCGCACAGTGGGCAGGTGCCCCATCGCCCGCCGACGTTCCTGCCGCTGCTCCTCGCCCTGCTGACCACGACGGGCTGCGCCACGGTGCCGGCCTCCTCCGACCGCCACCCGCACGACCGGCACGGCTCGGCCGCTCCGGAACCGGCGGCGTCCCCGTCACCCACCCGGCAGGCTGCCCCTCCCCCGCCGCGCTCCGCACTGGTCCGAACCGCGCCCGGCCCGCAGCGGCCCGCGCCCGAGAGCGGTCGTACGGCCCGGCCTGACACTCCGTCGGCTGTCCAGCGGCCCCGGACCGCAGTGCCGCAGGAACGGACCACGGCCCGTCCGCGTCCACCCGCTTCCGCACGGCCCGAGCGGCGCCGGCCGAAGGAACGGCGGTCCGGGTCCGAGGTGCCGCCCCGGGGGCGGCCTCGGCCGGACGCCCGGCCCGAGGAGATGCGCGAGTTGTGCCGCCGGGCGGACGGCGTGGCGTCGACCGAGGCCGTGGGTCTGTGCCGGGAGGCCTGGGGGTAGGGCCCGCGATCCGGCTGCCCGGGGAGGGCGCCACAGCTCCCGCTCCCCCGCCGCCACCCGGCCCTGAGAGACAGGGCCGGGTGCACGACACCGGTGTTCCGTCGCTCACGACTCGGGCTCTCACCCTGCCGACGCGCCTAGTTCTTTCGCTCGATGGTGAGGGACAGCCGCACGGAGCCGCCGCTCTTCCCACGCGGGACTTCCTGGCTGCGTTCAGGTGGTGAACTCAGCCGAGCTGGTGCTCCCTCCGTGCGCGCTCGCCAGACGGCGACGGCCGCGGAGAGCAGCAGGAGCACCGCCGCTCCGGCGCCCCAGGCGACGGATCAGTTCTCCGTCAGCATTCCGGTGGCCACGTTCACCGCTCCCGCCAGTATGACCGAGCCGCCAACCGCCCAAGCCTGCCTCGCGGTCATGGTCTCACCCTCCTCGTGCACTCAACTGTTGGACCGTCAAGTGTTCACTAGTTTGATGCAGTTGGGCGATTCAGGGGAGACCCGTGCAGAAATTGCTTCGCTAAATGAAGACGATCTCCGGGATCGCGGGGATCCCGGAGATCGGGGAGATGCGGGCGAGCCCCGCTCAGGCGATCCGTTCCAGTACCACCGGGGACGGGGAGAAGGCGGCCGCATCGGCGGTGATGTCGTAGGAGCCCTCGAGGGCCTGGAGGGCATAGGGGAAGCGGTCGGGGGTGTCGGTGTGGAGGGTGAGGAGAGGCTGGCCCTCGGTGACCTGGTCGCCGGGCTTGGCGTGGAGTTCGATGCCGGCGGCGGCCTGGACCGGGTCCTCCTTGCGGGCGCGGCCCGCGCCGAGGCGCCAGGCGGCGACACCGACGTCGTAGGCGTCGAGGCGGGTGAGGGTGCCGGAGGCGGGCGCCTTGACGACGTGCTGCTCGCGGGAGGTGGGCAGAGGGGCGTCGGGGTCGCCGCCCTGGGCGGAGATCATGCGGCGCCAGACGTCCATGGCGGAGCCGTCGGCGAGGGCCTTGGCCGGGTCGGCGTCCGTCAGGCCGGCCGCGTCGAGCATCTCGCGGGCCAGGGCGAGGGTGAGGTCGACGACGTCCTTGGGCCCGCCGCCGGCCAGGACCTCGAGGGACTCGCGGACCTCGAGGGCGTTGCCCGCGGTCAGGCCGAGGGGGGTGGACATGTCGGTGAGCAGGGCGACGGTCCTGACGCCGTGGTCGGTGCCCAGACCGACCATGGTGGAGGCCAGTTCGCGAGCGTCCTCGAGGGTCTTCATGAAGGCGCCGCTGCCGACCTTGACGTCCAGGACCAGCGAGCCGGTGCCCTCGGCGATCTTCTTGGACATGATGGAGGAGGCGATCAGCGGGATCGCCTCCACGGTGCCGGTGACGTCGCGGAGGGCGTAGAGCTTCTTGTCGGCGGGGGCCAGGCCGTCGCCGGCGGCGCAGATGACGGCGCCGACCTCGTCGAGGACGCGCAGCATCTCCTCGTTGGAGAGCAGTGCGCGCCAGCCGGGGATGGACTCCAGCTTGTCGAGCGTGCCTCCGGTGTGGCCGAGGCCGCGGCCGGAGAGCTGGGGGACGGCGGCGCCGCAGGCGGCGACCAGCGGGGCGAGCGGGAGGGTGATCTTGTCACCGACCCCTCCGGTGCTGTGCTTGTCGGCGGTGGGCCGGGACAGGGAGGAGAAGTCCATGCGCTCGCCGCTGGCGATCATCGCGGCGGTCCAGCGGGCGATCTCCCGGCGGTTCATCCCGTTGAGCAGGATGGCCATGGCGAGGGCCGACATCTGCTCGTCGGCCACCTCCCCGCGGGTGTACGCGTCGATGACCCAGTCGATCTGCTCGTCGCTGAGTTCACCGCGGTCCCGCTTGGTGCGGATGACGGAGATGGCGTCCATGGCCATGGCTGGCGTTCCTTCCGGGAGTGCGAAGGGGGCGGCCCCCGGAACCACACGGGTCCCAGGGGCCGGAGGGGGGTTACTTGTCGAGGTGCTTCGGGGTGAAGGCCTGCGGCAGCATCTCCGCCAGGGACACGATGCCCTTGGGGGTCTCGAGCAGCAGTCCGGGGCCGCCGAACTCGTAGAGCAGCTGCCGGCAGCGGCCGCACGGGACGAGGATCTGGCCGTCGCCGTCGACGCAGGTGAAGTGCGTCAGCCGGCCGCCGCCGGTGCGCTGCAGCTCGGAGACCAGGCCGCACTCGGCGCACAGGCTGAGCCCGTAGGAGGCGTTCTCCACGTTGCAGCCGGAGACGGTGCGCCCGTCGTCGACCAGGGCGGCGACACCGACCGGGTAGCCCGAGTAGGGGGCGTAGGCGTGGGCCATGGCGTCCCGGGCGACGGCGCGCAGCGCCTCCCAGTCGATGTCGTCGACGGCCCGGGGGCCGGTCACTTGCCCTGCCCCTTCCGGTAGGGCAGCCCGTTCGCCTTCGGCATCCGCAGCCGCTGCGCGGACAGGGCCAGGACGACGAGGGTGACGACGTACGGGGTGGCGGCGACGACCTGGTTGGGCACCTCGTTGGTGACGGAGTACCAGGTGAACATCAGCGCGCCGACGACGAGGGTGATGCCCGCGCCGGTGTACTTCTTGCGGACCGCCAGCCAGATGGCGCCGATGACCAGCAGCAGCGCACCGAGCAGCAGCAGGGCGTGCACGTTGGCAGAGCCGCCGCGCAGGTTGAGGCTGTCGGTGTAGCCGAACAGTCCCGCGCCGATGGCGAGGCCGCCCGGCATCCAGTTGCCGAAGATCATCGCGGCGAGGCCGATGAAGCCGCGGCCGCTGACCTGCCCCTCCAGGTAGAAGGGGTTGGCCACGATGGACAGGAACACGCCGCCGAGGCCGGCCAGGGCGCCGGAGATGACGACCGCGATGTACTTGTACTTGTAGACGTTGACGCCGAGGGACTCGGCGGCGATCGGGTTCTCGCCGCAGGAGCGCAGCCGCAGGCCGAAGGCGGTGCGCCACAGCACCCACCAGGTGGCGGGGACCAGCGCGACGGCGATCAGGGTCAGCCAGGAGACGTTGGTGACCAGGCCGCCGAGCAGACCGGCGATGTCGGAGATGAAGAACCAGCCCTGGGCGTTGAGGTCCCGCAGCCAGTCGGAGAGTCCGGGCACGGTGAACTCGCCGAGGGACTCGACCGCCGGGGACTGCTTGGCGGAGCCGCCCTTGTGCCCGACGAAGGCGAGCGGGGCGAGGTAGCGGGTGGCGCCGAGGGCGAGGATGTTGATCGCCACACCGGAGACGATGTGGTTGACCTTGAAGGTGACGGTGACGATGGCGTGCAGCAGGCCGCCGATGGCGCCGCCGGCGAGGCCGACGAGCACACCGGTCCACGGGCCCCACTGGAAGCCGGCCCAGGCACCGAACCAGGTGCCGAGGATCATCATGCCCTCGAGGCCGATGTTGATGACGCCGGAGCGCTCGGCCCACAGACCGCCGAGGCCGGCCAGGCCGATCGGGACGGCGAGCTCCAGCGCGGTGGACATCTGGCTGACGTTGGTGATGCCGTTGGCGCCCGTGATGAGCCGGACGATCGAGGCCAGCGCCAGGGCTCCGGCGATGACCAGCATCAGCACCGGCAGCGACAGGCGGCGGCCGGTCGGCGCCGCGGGCTGCAGCGTGGGCTGGTTGACGTCGACGGCGGAGGTCGGAGCGGTCATCGGCCAGCCACCTCCTTCTTGACGTTGTTCTCGGCGCCGATGAAGTGGCCCGCGGCGAGCTCCGCGCCGACCCGGCGCTGCTGGCGGCGCAGGCCCCACTCACGGACGGCCTCGTAGGAGACGACGACCGAGAGGACGATCAGGCCCTGCATGATGACCGCGATCTCCTTGTCGTAGCCGTGGAAGTCCAGCTCGGGCGAGGCCTTGTCGAGCCAGGCCCACAGCAGCGCGGCGAAGGCGATGCCGACCGGGCTGTTGCGGCCGAGCAGGGCGATGCCGATGCCCAGGAAGCCGATGCCGGTGGGGAAGCTGAGGTTGTAGGTGTGCGAGCCGCCGAGCAGGATCGGCAGGCCGGCGAGTCCCGCGACGGCGCCGGAGAGCAGCATGGCGGTGAGCACCATGCGCTTGGGATCGACGCCACTGGCCGCGGCGGCGGTCTCGGAGGCGCCGGAGGCGCGCAGGTCGAAGCCGAAGCGGGTGCGGTTGAGCACGACCCAGTAGCCGATGCCGAGCAGCACGGCCAGGATCACCAGGCCGTAGATCTCGCCGGCGGCGCCCATGTCGATGCCGGGGACCCAGCCGGACTCGTGCATCTCGCCGGTGGTGTTGTTGTTGCCGACCTTGACGCCGAAGACGGTGGGCAGCCACAGGTAGCCGATGACGGAGGTCGCGATCGCGTTGAGCATGATCGTGGCGACGACCTCGCTCACGCCGCGGGTCACCTTCAGCACGCCGGCGACGCCGGACCAGAAGGCGCCGGTGAGGACCGCGGTGAGCAGCAGCAGCGGGATCTGCAGCACGGCCGGGAGGTTCATGTGCGCGCCGACGATGGCGGCCAGCATGGCGCCGAGCTGGTACTGGCCGTCGACGCCGATGTTGAACAGGTTCATCCGGAAGCCGATGGCCACCGCGAGCGCGGCGATGTAGTACATCGAGGCCTGGTTGATGATCAGGACCTGGACATCGGAGAACGTCGCCTGCTCGAACATCAGGGCGAACGGCTCGACGGGGTTCTTGCCGGAGGCGACCAGCACGATCGCGCTCAGCACGAAGGCCACGGCGAGCGCGATGACCGGTCCGGCCACCGCGAGGAGCACGCGCTCCTTGTCGAACTTCTTCATCAGCGGGCCTCGTCTTCCGGAGACTCGGGGGCCTTGGACACCTCGGCCGTGGTCTCGGGGGTCTCGTCGTGCTCGAGGTGGCCGGAGGCGGCGCCGGTCATGGCGGAGCCGAGCTCCTCCGGGGTGATGGTGGACGGGTCGGCGTCCGCGACCAGCTTGCCGTCATAGATCACGCGCAGGGTGTCGGACAGGCCGATCAGCTCGTCCAGGTCCGCGGAGATCAGCAGGACGGCGAGGCCCTCGCGGCGCGCCTCACGGATGTGGTCCCAGATCGCGGCCTGCGCGCCGACGTCCACACCACGGGTGGGGTGGGCGGCGATCAGGAAGCGCGGCTTGTGGCTCATCTCGCGGCCGACGATCAGCTTCTGCTGGTTGCCGCCGGACAGGGAGGCGGCGGTGACGTCGATGCCGGGGGTGCGCACGTCGTAGGTGGCGACGATGCGGCGGGTGTCCTCCTGGGCCGCCTTCGGGTCCAGCCAGAAGCCCTTGGCGTTGGGCTTCTCGGTGACATGGCCGAGGATGCGGTTCTCCCAGAGGGGGGCCTCGAGGAGCAGGCCGTGGCGGTGGCGGTCCTCGGGGATGTAGCCGATGCCCTGCTCGCGGCGCTTGCGGGTGGGCCAGGCGGTGATCTCCTCGCCGGCCAGCCGGATCACTCCGGAGTCCGCGGGGCGCAGCCCGATGAGGGCGTCGACCAGCTCGGTCTGGCCGTTGCCCTCGACACCGGCGATGCCCAGGACCTCGCCTTCGTGGATGGTGAAGCTGATGTCGTCGAGCAGCGCCTTGCCGCCGGGTGCGGCGAGACGCAGCTTGTCCACCTCGATGACCGGCCGGTCGGTGACCGTGGACTCGGCGGTCTCGGGGGTGGGCAGCTCGCTGCCGACCATCATCTCGGCGAGCTGGCGGGGCGTGGTCTCGGCGGGGACGGCCGTGCCGACCGTGGTGCCGCGCCGGATGACGGTGATCTCGTCGGCGACGGAGAGCACCTCACCGAGCTTGTGGGAGATGAAGATGACCGACAGGCCCTCGGACTTCAGCTCGCGCAGGTTCTCGAAGAGGGCGTCGACCTCCTGCGGGACGAGCACGGCGGTCGGCTCGTCCAGGATCAGGGTGCGGGCGCCGCGGTAGAGGACCTTGAGGATCTCCACGCGCTGGCGGGCGGCGACGCCGAGTTCCTCGACGAGGGCGTCGGGGCGGACGTCGAGGCCGTAGCGCTCGGAGATCTCCTTGATCTTGCGGCGGGCCCGGGCGCCGATGCCGTACAGCTTCTCGCTGCCGAGGACGACGTTCTCCAGGACGGTGAGGTTGTCGGCCAGCATGAAGTGCTGGTGGACCATGCCGATGCCGCGGGCGATGGCGTCGGCGGGCGAGTTGAAGTGGACCTTCTCGCCGTCGACGGCGATGGTGCCCTCGTCCGGCTTCTGCATGCCGTAGAGGATCTTCATCAGCGTCGACTTGCCGGCGCCGTTCTCGCCGACGAGGGCGTGAACGGTGCCCTTGCGGACGGTGAGGTGGATGTCGTGGTTGGCCACGACGCCGGGGAAACGCTTCGTGATCCCGGCAAGCTCGACGGCGGTCACCTGACCGCCCGCCGCCGATCCGGCCGGAGGGCTGCTGGACGCGTTGATGGCGCACTCTCCATGGGGACGGGGGTCGTCTACACGCGTAGCGCCCCTACGGCATACGGAGGGGCGGCGCACTGCTTCGGCGGGGTGCGGGAGGTCGGA
>Ga0207873_1001720_pt1 | contig 19930 bp, 13 predicted proteins | sample BGWIniCompost_FD_187373 | JGI IMG/M metagenome (GOLD analysis project Ga0207873, IMG submission 187373) | Cellulose adapted compost microbial communities from Newby Island Compost Facility, Milpitas, CA, USA - BGW Initial Compost (SPAdes)... ...
GCGCGGTTCCCCTCCCGGCGCAGGAGCGTGATCGCCCGTTGGAACTCGTCGATCGCGATCCCCTCCTGGGCGGCCTCCTCGAGCAAGTCGTCGAGGGCGCTCAGGAACACGCCGGCCTCTCCCCGGAGCTCGCGGTTCAGCGCCCCGAGGAGCCGCTCCGGCCAGTCGCCAGCGGTGTCCGAGGACAAGGTGACGGTCTCGCGCAGCTTGGCCGCCAGCTCTGCCTGCCGCTCCGCAGGGGGCGGCAGCGAGCCCACCTCCGCCGGCCGCGGCGGGATCCAGGTGTTGACGAGCTGGTACCCGCAGCCACAGGACTCCCGGCGCACGAACTCGACGGGCACGATCGTCGAGGCGAAGGTCGGCTTCCCGTCGATGGCATCGAGCACGGACTCCACGGCGGCAGCCGCGAGGCGGCGTAGGGGTTGGCGCACCGTGGTCAAGGATGGGCTCCCGAAGCGCGCCACCGTGACGTCGTCGAAGCCGGTCACCACGACCTCACCGGGTACGGAGATGCCCTGCTGCTGCAGCACCTGCATGGCCCCGAGGGCCATGTTGTCGTTGGCGCCCACGACGGCGTCGAAGGGCACGCCCTTGGCGAGGAGCTGCCGCATCGCCTCGGCGCCCCCGCCGGTCGTGAAATCGCCGTGGACGAGCAGGGCCGGATCGAGGTGGAGGCCGTGGAGCTCCAGCTTCTGCCGAGCGGCTTCGAGACGCAGCCGAGCCTCGTCGTTGCTCGCGGGGCCGGCGATGTACGCGAACCTGCGTCGCCGGTGGTCGACGATGAGGTGCTCGACGGCGAGGGCCATGCCGCCGGCGTTGTCCACGATGACGCTGGGGATCCCGGGCAGCGCGATGCCGATGCTGCAGGCGGGCAGAGGCGCGTAGGCCTTCAAGAACCGGAGGGTGCCGTCCACGCCGGCGCGGTGTCCGAAGGTCCCGGAGAGGGCGATGATCCCGTCACAGCTGCGCGGTGTGACGAGCTCGTAGATCGTGTTGGCGAGAGAGTCGCTGCCCAGCGTCGCGATCTGCTGTCCGGTGACGAACAGGAGGTTGGTGTCGCGCTCCGCCGCGGCCCGCTCGATCGCCGAGCGGACGTCCGTCTGGTACTCCCCCGCGAGAGTGTCCGCCAGGACCGCGATCGTTCGGCGTGGTTTCGTCATCGGGTGATGATCAGAGGATCCTGATGGAGACCGTCGAGGGGGACATCCTCCGGAGCGGAGCCAGGGCGCGCTCTTGCCACGTCAGCTTCCCGTCCGTGACGAACTCGAGGAGCGGTGTGTGTTCGGCCTCACGCAGGAAGAACACCAAGTTGACGAACGCCTTCAAGCAGCTCGAGTTGATGAAGAGGAGCGCGCGCACGTCGACCTCGACGCGCGGCGGACGGAGGCGCGCGACGTCTTCCCGCAGCTCCTTCAAGAAGTCCTGGAGCGGCTCGACGGCGACCAGATCGGCGGTCCCCGTGAGGGCGCAGCAGAGGTCCGTGCCCTGCAGTTTCGGCACGAAGGTGAAGGTGGGGGTGACGACCTCCCGGACGGCGAGGGTCATGGTGTGTCCCCCCGTGAGCTGGCCTCGGCGGTGATGGTGAGCTCGTTGCCGTCGATGGCGTAGTCGAGGCGGAGCCTCCCCTCCGCCCGGATGCGTGCGAGGCCGAGCCCGGAGGTGCCCTCGAGGCCCGCTCCCGCCTGGATCAGGTCGTCGTAGAGGGCCTCCGGATCCGGCGCCGTCTTCAGGGCCTCCACGTGACGCCGGACTTCCGCCAGCTTCTCCGGAGACGCGGTGTTCGTCGCCTGCAGCCGCATCAGGTACCCGTCCCCCTCGTGACGGAACTGCACGCCGAGGCTCACCACGGGCCCGTCGCCGTACTTGACGACGTTCTCCGCGAGCTCCTGTGCGGCCATGTGGTAGCGCATCGTCACGTTCGGGTCCGAGAAGACCAGGTTGCAGAAATCCGCGACGAGCTTGGAGATCGCGGGGACCAGCTGCTCCGAGGGGAAGAAGCTGAGCTCGAGGGTCATGGACGGGGCGCTGTCCGCGCTGATGGGAGGCACCGATCTTTTATTCTATCGGAGGCGCTTCATGGCGACAATCGTCGACGTTCGACGGCTTGGAGATCGGGTGTGAGAGAGGGATGTGATGGTGGGTGGTTGTGAGTCCCTGCGGGCGTGAGCGGGCGTTACCGCGAGCGGGCGTTGCCGCGAGCGGGCGTTGCCGCGAGCGGGGTGTCGCCGAGCTCATCGCGTGCTCTCGCGCGGAGCTGGCTTTCGACGGAGACGCCCGTCGATCAGGCGTGCTTCGGCGCGGAGGGGATCGCGACCCAGAGGGCTCCGACCGTGAGCACGAGGGCGAGCAAGGGGGTGTCGGGGGCGCGCAGCGCCAGGAGGCAGAAGCCGACGGCGATCCTGTGGCTGGGAGGGAGGCTTCGGTGAGCGAAGGCCCAGGCGGCGACGGTGAGGCCGAGCAGATGCTCCACGGCGACGAAGAAGGGGGGCACGACGGGGAGCGGCGTGCGCAGCAGGCCTTGCGTGGCGCGAGCCAGGAAGACCAGCCAGATCGGCTCGTCGAAGGTTCGCGGACGGGTGACGAGCCAGCCCGCCGCGGTGGCGAGCAGCCCCACCAGGACGGGCGTGATCGGCGGGCGGGAGCCGGCGGTCCGCGGGGCGCGCACCAGGAGGACGAAGGCCCACGTCGTCAAGCCGGCGCTCACCGCCCAGGCGGAGGTGGCCAACCAGGGGGCCCAGGAGTCGAAGGGAGGGGGCTCGAGGGTGGTCGCCTGCCACGCGGAGACCCGGGCGGCAGCCCACAGGAGCGCCGCCAGGGAGGTGAGGATCAAGAAGAGACCGAGGTGCCGGGAGGAGGCACCCTGCGCCCGAACACCCTGTGCTCGAAAACCCTGGGCCGGAGCACCCTGTGCTCGAAAACCCTGGGCCGGAGCACCCTGTGCTCGAACACCCTGTGCTCGAACACCCTGGGCCGGAGCACCCTGTGAGGCGATGCCCGGCGCTGGGTCGCCCTGCGAGTCGTTGCGCGCGAGGTCGTTTCGCGCGAGGCCGCGCGCGATCCCCGTCGCCAGCGCGAGCCCCGTCGCCAGGATGCCGAGGAGCAGCAGGGGGAGTACCGCGAGTTCGCCGACGGCGGCGTTCATCAAGAGGGTGCAGAGCACCGACGTCACCGGGACGCTCAACGCGCGCAAGGGCCAGGGCGCCGTCGAGCGGATCAGGAGCAGCTCCAAATGCACGACCAGGATGACGCCGCTCACGAACAGGAGCTGAGTGAGCACCGCGCCCAGGACCGTGAGCGAGTCGATGAGCGCGGAGATGCCGCTCGCGCTCCCCCGCAGCCCGCTCAGCAAGAGCACCTCCACCACGAAGGTGACGAACCCCAGGATCCCCCACGCGAGCACGGGCCTGAACACCGAGCCCGCGTCCCAGCGGTTGGAGTGGGTCTCAACCACGGGGCTGAGAAGCTTCACGCCGGTCTCGGTGGAGGAAGCCACTGCGCTGTCCTGGGCTGGCTGGAGCCGCACGACTCGGATCGTAGGGCTGTTCGCCCCGTGGAGGTGGCATCCGCGGGGGCCCCTGCCGCGGCGGAGCCGTCTCCGGTGCGCTCTTCAGGATGTAGGGTCTGGCGAAGTAGGTGGAGCAGGCGTAGTGGGGCAGGCGATGGAACTCCCAGTGGAGATAGACGTTGCCGTCAGGAGAGACGATGACGTCGGGGGGCGCCCCGAAGGGCGAGGCCTTCTGCACCGAGTCCAGGGCGCCCACGTCGAAGGCGGTCACGCCGCTCGACTTGGTGATGCCCATACGCACGATGCGCCCGTCCTCCTTGCTCAGCACGATCTCGAGGTGCGTGCTCATGTCTTCGCGGTTCAGCGGGTGATCCTTGGGCAGGGACTGGAGACTCGCGAGGAAGCGGTCTGCGAAGACCGGGTGGATGCGCAGGTGGATCGCGTTGAGATAGCGCGCGAAGGGCACCCGCGCGGTGTTCAGCGCCGTCTGGTTGCCCACCTGCACGCTCGCGACGTAGTTCTCGAGGGCGGGCTTCCAGCGCTCGAGTCCGAGGGACTGCCAGGAGCCACGATGGGCGCTCTTACGGCGCTCACCGTCGAGGCGACGCTCTCGGGCCAGCTGGTCCGCGCCGACCGCCGCGACGGCCATCTGGGGTGAGAGGTTCAGGTTCACGCCGTTGCGGGTGGTGCCCGTCGCGCCGAGCCCCAGCAGATCCGTCGGCTTCTGCGGACGCCGCGGGGGGACCGCCTTCTGCGCGTCGCGCCCTTCGAGGGGGCGCGCCAAGGACCAGCGACCCGAGCCGAGCTCGTGCACCTCGGGTGACTCGTCCTGCTGCGACTGCGCGACGCTGGGTGGGGTCGGTGCAGGCGCAGGGGCGGGAGCGGGGGCGTTCGTACCGGGCGCCTGAGCGCTGGCTTCCCGCGGGGCGGGCTGGGAGGCGACGGGCGGGAGCGGGCGCTCCCCCGCGGTGTCGCCGGGAGGCCTGTCCGGGTCGCCCTCCGCGTCGTCGGACTGGGCCACCCGAGACTCCTCCGAGTTGCCCGGCTCCGGGTCGGAGCCCGCGTGGCGCTCACCGGGGCTCGGCTCCGGTTCGTTCTGATCCGTGGAGGTGATCCGCGCCCGCGTCTCCTGCTCCACGCGGTTGGCGTGCTCGGCGATGTGGGCGGCGTCCGGGTTGTCCTCTTGATCCTTGTCTTCCACGTGCTGCTCGACCGCGACGCGGTTGAGCGCCTCGGGTGGGACCACCAACTGGGGCTGGTCCTGCTCCGGCGTGGGTTCGGGGTCCGGCTCGGGCTCGGGCGCCTGGGGACGCTCTGGCTCCTTCTCCTTCTTTTTTTCCTCTTCGCGCTTCTTCTCCTCCACCCGCTCCTCTTCGGGATCCACCTCGGTGGACTCCTGGGGATCCGCTTCCTCGGTGCTCTCCTGCGCCGGATCGACCTGCGAGGGCACCTCGAGGGAGGGGGCGTCCTGTTCGTCCAGGAGAGACACTTCGACGGGAACGGAATGGAGGCGGACGTGCCGCTGCACCTCTCGGGCGAAGGCGCCGATGTCGAGGGTCTCCTCGAGGGCCTTGGAGACCTGGTGCGCACCTCCACCCCAGATCGCGTGGGCTACGATTGCCGTCGCGATCCAAAGGAACAGAGGGATGTGCGGTTCACGAGACATCGGCTCTCGAGCGGTGGGGTCGATTCGCTCGACCCCCTTGGCTCCCGCGGTCCTGGCGGGGCTCCTCGATGGTTCGCGGCGACCTTTTCCCGCCCCAGGCTAACATCCACCCTGGGGGCCAGCAATTTGGGGACAGCGAACCCAAGGGAATCCGCGCGCCTAGAGGTCCCCTCGCCGCACCGCCGCGCTCCAGGGGGCGTGGCTCGTCCCGACACGCTCCCCGAGCGGTCCGCCTCGCGCGGATTCATGGAGCAGCGCGGTCACTCGCCCCTGGCGGCGCGCGCCTCGACCACCTCTCCCGGACCAGCCTCCCCCGATCACCCCACTCCGATCGTCTGCGTCGGGCCGGGCGGCTGCGAGGGCTCCTAGACCTTGCTGATCGACTCGAGGTGTTCGGCGATCTCCTCTGGGGTCCAGATGCCGTCCTTGAGCCTGCCCGCGCTCTCGACCAGCTGGAAGGTGCTGAGGCGCCCCCCCGCCACGCTGAACACCATGCCGGAGACCTCGCTGGCCAGCTCGCTCGCGAGGAAGGTGTAGACGGGGGCGACGTGGGCGGGCTCGAGCGTGTCGCCCACCTTCTCGAACATGGGGAGGTCTTCCGTGAGCCGCGTCCTCGCGATCGGGGCGACGGCGTTGACGTTGATCCCGTACTTCTGGAGCTCGATGGACGCGGTACGGGTCAGCCCGTACACGCCCGCCTTCGCGGCGGACTCGTTCGCCTGCCCCAGGTTGCCGAGCAGCCCCGAGATGCTCGTGGTGTTGATGATGCGCCCGCCGCGGCGTTGGAGGCGCATCTGCGCCGCTGCGGCCTGCGTGCACAGGAAGGCGCCGCGCAGGTGAACCGCCATGACCTCGTCCCACATGCTCTCGGAGAGGCCCAGCAGGCTCTTGTCCTGGAGGATGCCGGCGTTGTTCACCAGCACGTCCACGCCGCCCCACAGCTCCACGGCGGCGCGCACGATCCCCGCGGCGCCCGCGGCGGTCGCCACCGTGTCGACGTTGGCGATGGCCTCGCCGCCCCGGCCCCGGATCTCGTCGACGACCTGGGCGGCCACGGTCGGATCCGAGCCCGCTCCGTCCTTGGAGCACCCCAGATCGTTGACCACCACACGCGCCCCCTGCTCCGCGAAGGCCAGCGCGACGGCTCGGCCAATACCCCGGCCGGCTCCCGTGACGATCGCGGTCTTGCCCTGCAATAGCCCGGCGGACTCCATGGGCGCCCCATAGCACCGCCACCACGCGAAGTCCTGACCGTGACGCGCCGCTGAGCTTCTCGTACCCTCCGGGCCCCATGTCTGCACCCGCGACCTCCCCGACGCGCCGCCGCCTGCTCGTGACGAGCGCGCTGCCCTACGCGAACGGGCACATCCACATCGGACACCTGGTGGAGTACCTCCAGACGGACATCTGGGTCCGCTTCCAGAAGTCCCGGGGGCATCGCTGCGTCTACGTCTGCGCCGACGACACGCACGGCACCAGCATCATGATCCGGGCACGCCAGGAGGGGCGCCCCGAGACGGAGCTCATCGCCGACATGCAGGCCGCGCACGAGCGCGACTTCGCCCGGTTCCAGATCGAGTTCGACAACTACGGGAGCACCAACTCCGAGGAGAACCGCGCGCGCTGCGCGGAGATCTGGGCCGCCCTGCGGCGCGGAGGGCTGGTGGTGGAGCGCGAGGTCACCCAGCTGTACGATCCCGACGCCGGGGTGTTCCTGGCGGATCGCTTCGTGAAGGGCACCTGTCCGAAGTGCTCCGCGAAGGACCAGTACGGAGACTCCTGCGAGAAGTGCGGAGCCGCCTACGCCGCGACGGATCTGGTGGAGCCCTACAGCGCCCTGACGGGCGCGCGCCCGGAGGTCCGCTCCGCGCCGCACTTCTTCGTGCAGATCGAGCAGCTCCACGACTTCCTCGAGGCCTGGACCCAGGGGGGAGACCACCTGCAGCCGGAGGTCGCCAACTACCTCAAGGGGCACTTCCTGGCCGAGCCCCTGCGGGACTGGGACGTGTCACGGCCCGCGCCCTACTTCGGCTTCGAGATCCCGGACGCGCCCGGGCACTACTGGTACGTCTGGTTCGACGCCCCCATCGGCTACATGGCGTCCACGGAGCAGTGGTGCAAGCGGCACGGGGAGCGCTTCGACGACTGGTGGCGCTCGGACGAGACGGAGATCCATCACTTCATCGGCAAGGACATCACCTACTTCCACACGCTGTTCTGGCCGGCGATGCTGAAGAGCGCGGGGTACTCGCTGCCGACGCGCGTCCAGGTGCACGGGTTCCTCACGGTCAACGGCGAGAAGATGTCCAAGTCGAAGGGCACCTTCATCCGCGCTTCGACCTACCTCGAGCACCTGGACCCGGCGTATCTCCGTTACTACTACGCGAGCAAGCTCACCTCGCGGGTGGACGACATCGACCTCAACGTCGACGAGTTCGTCGCGAAGGTGAACGCGGATCTCATCGGCAAGGTGGTGAACCTGGCGAGCCGCACGGCGCGCTTCGTGACGCAGCTGGCGAGCCGCTACCCCGAGGACGAGGGCCTGTTCGAGCAGGCGCGCCGGGCCGGGGAGGACATCGCGGCCGCCTACGAGGAGCGGGAGTTCTCCCGGGCGATGCGCCTCGTCATGGGCCTGGCGGATCGGGCGAACGAGTACCTGGATCGGAAGGAGCCCTGGAAGCTCCGCAAGGATCCGGAGCGCCAGCAGGAGCTCGTCGACGTGTGCACGGTGGCTCTGAACCTGTACCGACAGATCGTCGTGTACCTGGCGCCGGTGCTGCCGCAGCTGGCCGCCGACAGCGCGGCGCTGCTCGGGGCGCCCTGCGACCGTTGGGAGCTCGCGGCAGAGCCGCTCGTCGGCGCGACGCTCGGTGAGTTCAAGCACCTGATGCAGCGCGTGGATCCGAAGAAGGTGGCCCAGATGGTGGAGGCAAGCGTGGACGCGTCGAGTGAAGTTCAGGAGCGGAGTGGGCAGGGCGAGCCGGTCGAGGATTCGGACGAGGCGTTGCGGGCGGAGCCGCTCGCGCCGGAGTGCACCATCGACGACTTCGCCAAGGTCGACCTGCGTGTCGCCCGCGTCGTCCGCGCCGAGGAGGTCAAGGAGGCGCGCAAGCTCCTCAAGCTGACCGTGAGCCTCGGCGGCGAGGAGCGTCGGACGATCTTCGCCGGGATCAAGGCCGCCTACGAGCCAGCGCAGCTCGAGGGACGGCTCGTGGTGATCGTCGCCAACCTCGCGCCCCGGCAGATGAAGTTCGGGCTGAGCGAGGGCATGGTGGTCGCCGCGGGCTCCGGCGGCAGCGATCTGTTCGTGCTGTCGCCGGACAGCGGCGCGCGGCCCGGGCAGCGGGTCCACTGACGGCCCGGGTCCACTGACGGCCCGGGTCCACTGACGGCCCGGGTCCACTGACGGCCCGGGTCCACAGGGGGCCTCGAGGAGCCCTCCTTCGAGAGCTCCGCCGCTTCAGGGGCCCAGGGAGCCCCGCGTGGCCTGCGGCGACAAAGGGCTCACTCGTCCGCGGCGGCGCGCCCCTGCAGGACCGCCTCGAAGTCGCGGGCGAGCACCGTCTTGCGGGAGTTCGCGGCGGCGCTGCGGATCGCCGCCTTGCAGAGGGTGCGCAGGTGATCCGAGAGCACCTCGACGACGCCGTCGGAGGTGTTCATGGAGCTCCGCGCGCGCACGTAGGCCTTGAGCTTGGAGACGACCACGAGCACGTCGCGGGGCAGCGCCGCGTCGTCGGCGTCCTCATCCCCCGCGCTCCCCTGAGCGAGACCAGCGCGCGGGGCGCTCGGCTGGTGTCCCGACACGATGCGGCGGACCGGCTCACCGCCGCGAGGCGCTTCGGCGCTCCGCGGGGAAGGCGTGCGCTCGGGGGACGACGCCGACTCGGCGCTCTTCGCCCGTTCCCGGAGCCACTCCTCGCGGCTCGGCGCGGTCTCGACCTCCGCCCAGGCGTCGCGGTGGCGTGCCTCCGGGACGTGGGCGTCCCAGCAGGGCACCGAGCAGAAATACATCGCCGTCGCCCTGCGGTTGCAGGTCGAGACGCTGCACGCATAGTACTTCGCCGAGAAGGGGATGGGCGTCTTGCAGGTCGTGCAGAGGCGGAAGTGCGACGGCTCGCTCATGACCCGGTTTGTGTCAGCGCGGCCCGCGGGCGGCAAGAGCGGACGGTCAGCAGTATCAGCAGGGGGCGGGCATGCCCTGGGGCGCGTCGTGGTCCTCGACCCCGAACCATTTCTCCTGGCGGGTGCTGGCGAGCACCGAGCGCCACAGGGCCCCCTGGACGTCCACCTTCTGGCGCTCGTAGGTCGCCACGGAGATGGGCACGTTGACGAAATGGCGGTTCCAGGAGCCCACGACGACGTTGGTCCGGCCCGCCATGGCCGCGTGGACGGCGGCCTCCGCCAGGCGATGACACAGGATCTGATCGGTGCCCGAGGCGGGCACGCTCCGGATGAGGTAGCTCGGATCGAAGTACTTCATCGAGACCGGCTGCCCCAGCTCGCGGAAGTGCTCGGTGATGCGCTGGTTCAGGTAGGGACCGATGTCGTGCTTCAGGAGGTTGCCCGAGGCGTCGTAGCGGGGGGGCTGATCGGCGAAGAGGTGCTGCCCCGCGCCCTCGGCGACGACGATGAGCGCGTGGTTCTTCTTCTCGAAGCGCCGCTCGAGGGCCCGGAGCAAGCCGTGCTCCCCCTCCAGGCACAGCTCCACCTCGGGGATCAGGCAGATGTTCACCACCGGGTTGGCCAACGACGCGTAGGCGGCGATGAACCCGGAGTCGCGCCCCATGAGCTGCACGAGGCCGATCCCCCGCGGGACGCTCTTCGCCTCGACGTGCGCCGAGGTGATGACGGGCGTGCTGTGATAGACGGCCGTCTCGAAGCCGAAGGTGCTGCCGACGAAATGAATGTCGTTGTCGATCGTCTTGGGGATGCCCACGACCGAGATGGCCAGGCGCCGGCGCTTGATGGCCTCGACGATCTTCGCGGCGCCGCGGAGGGTGCCGTCACCGCCCACGGTGAAGAGCACGTTGCAGCGTAGATTGACCAGGGTCTGCACCATCCGGTCCGGATCCTGGGCGCCCCGGGAGGAGCCGAGGATCGAGCCGCCCTGGAGGTGGATGGTGTCGACCACGTCGGGTCCCAGCACCACGGGGCGGTGCCCGTTCGCGGCGTCGAGCCCGCGGTACCCGTAGGGGATGCCGTAGACCTCCGTGACCCCGTACTCCTGGTACAGCGTCTCGACGAGGCCCTTGATCACGGAGTTCAGCCCCGGGCAGAGCCCGCCGCAGGTGACGATCGCCGCGCGGGTCATGAACGGCGGGTGGAAGATCTTCTCCCGGGGTCCGGCGCGCTCCATCGTCGGGATCGGGAGGCCGTTCTGGACGCAGTGCTCGACGGTCGCCAGATCCGAGGGGACGATCACGCGCTCGTCGGGCCCGATGAAGGTACGCCGGCGCAGGGGGCTGTCCACCGTGCACTCCCCCAACGTCTCGACGGTGAAGTCGAAGCGCTCCGGGTCGTCGCGTACCGCTCCGTCACTCATTTCCGAGATTTAGAAACGAAGCGCTCGTGAGGCAAGCGGGGGCCAGGACGTGCGGTGGGCCGAGCGCGGTGCGCGGTGGGCCGAGCGCGGTGCGCGGTGCGGACGCCAGAGCTCGAGGGAATGAGGGGAGCGCGCGTCGCCCGTTCAGTGGCGGAGGCCCGGAGCCTCCTGGCCGCTGGCGGCGACGTACTCGTCGTAGCCGCCGTCGTAGACGCGCGGCCCGGCGGCGGTCAGCTCGAGCACGCGGTTGGACAGGGCGCTCAAGAACGTGCGGTCATGGGAGACGAACAGCATGGTCCCCTCGAACTTGTGGAGCGCTCGCACGAGCATCTCCTTGGTGTCGATGTCGAGGTGGTTCGTCGGTTCGTCGAGGACGAGGAAGTTCGGGGGATCGAAGAGCATGATGGCGAGCACGAGCCGCGCCTTCTCGCCGCCGGACAGGACCGCGCAGCGCTTCTCCACCGAGTCGCCGGGGAAGCCGAAGGCGCCGAGCAGGGTCCGGAGCACGCCCAGGCCGGCGAGGGGATACTCGTGCTGCAGGGTCTCGAGGACGGTGCGCTCGGGATCGAGGAGCTCCATGGTGTGCTGGGCGAAGTACCCCAGCTTCACGCTGGCGCCGATGCGCACGCTGCCGCGGTCGGGCTGGGAGGCGCCCGCGACCAGCTTGAGCAGGGTCGTCTTGCCGGCGCCGTTCACGCCCATCACGCACCAGCGCTCCTGGCGGCGGATCAAGAGGTTCAGGCCGTCGTAGATGACCTTCTCGCCGTAGGCTTTGTGCACGTCCTCGACCGTCGCGACGTCGTCCCCCGAGCGCGGGGGCGCTCTGAAATCGAACTCGATGATCTTTCGCTCCCGCGGCGGATCGATCTTCTCGATCTTCTCGAGCTTCTTCACTCGGGATTGGACCTGTGCCGCGTGGCTCGCGCGGGCCTTGAAGCGATCGATGAAGGCCTGCTCCTTGGCGAGCATCGCCTGCTGGCGGGCGAACTGGGCCGCCTGCTGCTCGCGGCGGAGCTGCCACTGCTGCTGATAGAAGTCGTAGTCCCCGGAGTAGCTGACGAGGTCACCGGCGTCGATGTCGACGATCCGCGTGACGACGCGGTTCAGGAACGCCCGATCGTGAGAGGTGAGGACGAGGGCACCGGCGAAGTTCTTCAGGAAGCCCTCGAGCCAGATGATCGACTCGATGTCGAGGTGGTTCGTCGGCTCGTCGAGGAGGAGCACGTCGGGCTTCATCAGCAGCACGCGGGCCAGGGCGACGCGCATCTTCCAGCCGCCCGACAGTTGACCCACGTCCCCCGCCACCATCGCCTCGCTGAAGCCGAGCCCCGCGAGGACCTCCTGGGCGCGCGCCTCGAGGGCGTAGCCGTCGAGCTCGTCGAAGCGCGCTTGCACGGTGCCGAAGCGCTCGACGAGCTCGTCGAGCTCGTCGAACTGCTCCGGATCCGCCATGGCCGCCTCGAGGCGGAGGAGCTCCGCGCGCAGGGTGGACACCTCGCCGGCGCCCGCCATGGTCTCCTCCAGGGTGCTGCGCCCGCTCATCTCGCCGACGTTCTGATCGAAGTAGCCGATCGCCGTGTTCTTCTCGATCGCCACCTGCCCGGCGTCGGGCTGTTCCTGCCCCACGAGGAGCCGGAAGATGGTGGACTTGCCCGCGCCGTTCGGCCCCACCAGGCCGACGCGCTCGCCGCGGAACACCGCGAAGCTCGCGTCGATGAACAGGATCTGGCTGCCGTGTCGCTTCGAGACGGAGTCGAGCTGAATCATGCTCGTCGCTCGGTACTGCGCCGGTGACTCGGAGTCCACCTCCGGGGGCATCGTTCCGGTGGCGAGATCACGACGTCCGTCCCATCGACGTCACACGCGCTGGAAGGTCACCGAGCGACGCCGGGGCGACCCCGCGCCAGGACCCGCTCCAAGACGAGGGGCGTCGCGGCGGCGGGCCGCGCGCGCACCTCGAACGCGCTAGCCGCTTCGCGGAGCCAGCTCTCGCGGTGGGCTCGTGAGCTGCCGCGGCGGACGTGCAACAGAGCGAGGGGTTGTCCCGCCTCGACCCGATCCCCGCGGCGCGCCAGGAGCTCCACGCCGACGGCGGGGTCCACCGGATCCTCGGCTCGGTGACGCCCCGCCCCGAGCCGGACGGCGAGGTGCCCGAGAATCCGCGCGTCGACGGTGACGAGGTGGCCGGCGCGGGGAGCGGTCACCTCGAGGAGCACGGACGCCCGGGGGAGACGCCTCGGATCCGTCACGAAGCGCGTGTCGCCGCCCTGGAGGTGGACCATGCGCTCGAAATGCTCGAAGGCGGCGCCGCTGCGCAACGCCTCGAGGAGCCGTGCACGCGCCGCGGGACGCCGCGAGGCGAGCCCCACGGCGATCAACATCTCCTCGCCCAGGGCCAGGGTGAGCTCGCGCACGTCCGGGGGGCCGCCGTCCCGCAGCACGTCGATGGCCTCCCGGAGCTCGAGGGCGTTGCCGATGGTGAGGCCGAGGGGGGCGTCCATGTCCGTGAGCAGGGCGCGCACCGGCGTGCCCGCGCTCTTGCCGACGCTCACGAGGGCGCGGGCCAGCTCGCGCCCGGAGGGCAGGTCCGCCATGAAGGCGCCGCGCCCGACCTTGACGTCGAGCACCAGCGCGTCGATGCCCTCCGCGAGCTTCTTCGACAGGATGCTGGCGACGATGAGGGGGATGCAGGCGACGGTGCCCGTGACGTCGCGCAGGGCGTAGATGCGGCGATCGGCGGGGGCGAGCTCGGCGGTCTGCCCGATGATCGCGACCCCCACCTCGCGGACCACCTTCTCGAAGCGGCTGGCGGAGAGGTGGACGTCGTAGCCCGGGATCGCCTCCAGCTTGTCGAGGGTGCCTCCCGTGTGCCCGAGGCCGCGCCCGGCGATCATCGGGACGGCGGCGCCGCAGGCCGCCACGAGGGGGCCCAGGCACAGGCTGATCTTGTCTCCGACACCGCCGGTCGAGTGCTTGTCCACCTTGGGGCGGGTCACGCTGGGGAGCCGGAGGATCTTCCCGGACTCGAGCATGGCGCGCGTCAGGGCAACGGTCTCGCCCGCGTCGAGGCCGCGCAGGAACGCGGCCATGAGCCAGGCGCTCATCTGGTAGTCGGCCATGCGCCCGTCGCCGAGCTGCTCGATGAGGCTGTGGATCTCCTCGGCGGAGTGGGTGCCGCCGTCGCGCTTGCGGGCGATGAGCTCGACGGGGCTCGGCGCCGCGGTGTGCGGTGCGCGGGCTGCGCCCCCTTTCGCGCGCGTGGTCGGCGCGCCTCGCCTCTTCGCGCGGGGTGAGGCCTGCGAGGACGGTGACGAGGGAGGACGGCGAGGGAGCACCGCTCCGGACGATGGCGCGCGCTCCGGCGGCTTTCAAGAGCCGTTCTGCGGCCGCGGGCGCGCCGTCCCGTGCCCGCGGGCGCGTTCGGCGGATCCCGGGCCGCAGAATCTGGTAAGAACACCGCTGGAGCCGTGAGCCGCAGCGCTAGACCCCTCGGACGCCCCGTCGGCAACTTCACGCAGCATCGACGCCTCGATCGATTGCGGGAGATCCTGATGCGCCATCCCAAGGGGCTCACGTTGTACGAGCTCGCGGACGGGCTGGGGGTCACGACGCGCACCATGCGCCGCTACCTCAAGGAGGTGGAGCGGGAGTACGAACTCGAGAGCACCGAGGTGCGCGGCGGCGGGCCCCTGCTCTGGAAAATCCGGGCGAGCGAGCTACCCCGCAAGGTGGAGCTGCGGCGGACCCAGGTCTACGCGATCCTCGCCGCGCGGCGGCTGTTCGAGCCCATGGCTGGCTCCGCCCTCTACGACGAGATCGACATGGCGACCTCGAAGCTCCTGGCCTTCGCCAGGAAGCCGGGACGAGGTCCCAACGCCGGGCTGGCGGACGCGCGCCTCGAGGATCGGTTCCTGTATTTGCCCTTCGCGCCGAAGAACTACTCGGAGAAGACGGAGGAGCTGGACGACGTGTTCCAGGCGGTCGCGGATCTCCGTCCCCTGTCCCTGCGCTACCGGAGCAGCAACAAGGCGAAGGAGGAGCGCATCACGATCCACCCCTACGCGATGGTGCTCCACCGGGACTCGATCTACTGCGTCGCTCATCACTTGGGGCACGGCGAGATTCGGACCTTGGTGCTCGATCGGATGCGGGACACCCAGCTCCACCACACGGAGCATTTCGAGCTCCCGGCGGAGTTCGACATCAACGAGTATTTCCAGGGGGAGTTCGGCGTCTTCAAGAGCACGGAGCGGCACAAGGTCGTGGTGGATTTCGACGCCAAGGCCGCGGAGTACGTGCGCATGCGCAAGGTGCACCCGACGCAGAAGCTGGCGGCGATCGCGGGCGGCGGCGTGCGGCTCACGATGACCGTGGGCAATCTCTTGCCCGTGACGAGCTGGGTGCTCGAGTGGGGGCCGCGAGCGCGTGTGGTGGAGCCCCCGGAGCTCGTGGAGCGGGTGCGGCAGGAGCTGGAGGAGGCCCTGGCGAACTACGCCCGAGGGGGCCGCAAGCGGGAGGGCTGAGGTCGACCGGGCCTCGAGGGTGCCGTGGGGCGGCGCCCTGGGCAGAGCCGCACGACGGCTGGGCCCAAGGGGGGCCCGAGGAGAGTGGGTCAGCGCGAGGCGACCGCGAGGGCTTCCTGCTCGCGGTACTGGCGGTAGTACTCGAGCACCTTCACCACGTAGCGTTGCGTCTCCGCGTAGGGCGGGATGCCCCCGTGGCGGATGACGGCGTTCTCGCCCGCGTTGTAGGCGGCGACGGTGAGCTGCAGATCGCCGTTGAAGAGGTTCGCCAGCACGCGCAGGTAACGCGTGCCCCCGAAGATGTTCTGTCGGGGATCGTAGATGTCCTGCACCATCATGCGCTCGGCCGTCGAAGGGATGAGCTGCATGAGGCCGTGGGCGTTGGCGGGGGAGAGCGCCCGCGGGTCGAAGTTGCTCTCCACCTTGATCACCGCTCGGATCAGGGCCTCGGGGATCTGGTAGAGGGCGGCCGCCTCACGGATGTAGGCGTCGTAGCGCTGGACGCGCGCCGACGAGGTGTCGCTCGGCAACACCGGCTTGGCGGCCTTCTTCGGCGTCTCCTTGACGACGCGCTTGCTGCCCGGGCTCGGCTTGTTGCTGAAGGAGATGACGCCGTCTTTGTCGACGCTCTTGTAGATGTCCGCGTGCACGGCGGAGGCGGACAGCACGAGCAGCGCGCTCGCGAGGACGCCTTGAAGACGTGGCAGCGGGGGAGTCCAACCCATGGGTAGAGATGATGATACGGCCCTCCTACGCAACGCGGCAAGGAGGCCACGCAGACGCGATAAACGCATGTCCAGGGTCTCTGGCGTCAGGGAACCGGCGTTCTCCGGTACCCTCCGTGCTCGAGCCCCCCGGCAACCGTCGACCTCAATGGGTGAGGATGTGGTCGCCTGTGCGCACTCGCCTGTGCTTTCGTCGGGAAGCCGACTGCCGAAGATAAAACGCAGCTGCGGCCAGATTGCTAAGCTGAGTGCATCAGGCGGCCCAGATCTCGACGACGACCATCGACCCTGCGTCCCCGGCGAACCCATCACGCCGCGTGAGCGGATCCGTCCCCGCAGCCACCTTCAGGCGTGCGCGGGAACAGTCGGAGAGGTCCGTGGGGGTTTCCTCGCGCGCCATTTCGGACTCGAGCTGGAACGATCGCTCTCTCCCAGGAGCCATCTTCCGGTCGGGCGTCGAGGCGGACCACCCAGGGCTCATGGACCAGACCGCCTTGCCGCCGCCGCGTGGCGCCACGCCCAATGGGATCAATCATAGGAATCGCGGAGGTCGGTGGGAGGAGGCAGTGCAGTGCGGCGCAGTCAAGGCGCGCCATTGAGCTGCGGGCAGGATCCTGGTAGCTGGGCACCATGCCGAGAACTGCACCGGCACCCAACATGGTGGCAATCCCCGGGATGAACCCCGGCGCCTTCGTGGCTGGAGGTGGAGGGGATGGCGGCGGAGGACGGGGCAACGGTGGCGGCGGGAGGGGAAACAAGGACGGCGCCAGCGGGACCTCCGGGGAGGAAGACCTCGAGGGCGGAGGGCAGGGCGCAGGGGATTGCGGCGTCGGCGGGCCCGGGGGGTGCACCAGCTGCAGCGATTCGGCGGCCCGGGGCGACCCGGTCAGTGTCGCAGATGGCGAGGTCTTCACGGTTCCACGTGACGATGTCGAGCTGCCGGGGTTCTTCGAGCTGCGCATCCGCAGGAGCTACAGCTCGAAGCTGACTCGACGCAATGTGGGGTTCGGGTTGGGGTGGGGTCACGGTCTCGCGTGGACGTTGGAACAGCGGCGTCGCGAAGTCCTCGTCACGAATGGCTTCGGCGCGAGCGCCAGCTTTCCCGTCGACATGGCCAGCGGTCGCGTCCGTTTCAGTGAGGGAGGCTGGGCCCTCGAAGAGGTAGAAGGTGGCTACATCCTCGACTGCGGGGATGGTTTTTGGCATTTCTTCGCCCGCGACGAGCCCGGGAGCCCCCACTACGTCTTGACGCGCGTCGAGAGCGCCACGCGCCACGCCCTGGAGTTGCGCTACGACCGAGGGCGATTGGTCGAGGTGATCGACACCGCAGGACGCGTCATCGAGCTGCGACGGGACGGCACGGGGCTGATCCGGACGCTTCAGTGTCGGGCACCGACCACAGGAGAAATCCAGGTCTTCGGACAGTACGAGTACGACGCAGAGCAGCGCTTGGTAGCGTTCACGGATCCGGATGGTTACGTCACTCGCTTCGAATACGTGGGCACCGCGCACCTGTCGAAGATCGAGTATCCGACGGGCCTGACCGTTCACTACCGGTACGATCGCCAGTGGCGCTGCATCGAGAGCTGGTGTGACTACGGAGAACGGCCCGATCCAGCGCTTGCGGACGATCTGCCCGAGTACCTGCCTGGAGGGGTGACCCGCGCGCGCGGCGCGCACCACATCCTCGTCGAGTTCGGGGAGGACGGCTACTCGGAGGTCACCGATTCCGTCCGCACGCAGCGGTACTTCGCGAACGAGCGCGGACGCCTGGAGAAGGCCGTTGGTAACGGGGGCGTGACGTCGCGGACCTTCGACTCGTTGGGCAACATGACCTCGCACACGGACGCGAGCGAGGCGACCACCCGCTACGAGTGGGACATTCGCGGGCGACTGCTGAAGCAGACGGACGCGCTCGGCCACAGCTACGTCGTCGAGCGGGACATCTTCGGTCGTCCCATCAAGAACATCGATCCCCTCGGCAACGTCGTGCAGGTGCAGCGCGACGGGGCGGGCAATCCGCTGGTCATCACGAATCAGCGGGGGCACTCGACGAGCTACGAGTACGACTCCCGCGGCTTGATGATCACGCGCTACGAGCCCAATGGCGGCGTGACGCGGTTCGAGTCGGACGACCACGCCAACCTGACTCGCATGGTGACGCCGAAGGGCGGAGAGTGGCGCTGGACCTGGGACTATTTCGGCCGTGTCGTCAGCAAGACGGACCCCCTCGGCAACACGACCCAGTACCGGTACACGAACTCGGGGAGGATCCGAGAGCTCGTCCAGGCGGACGGCACGTCGATCCACTACACGTATGACGGACTCGGGAACGTGACCTCGGTTCAGGACGAGGCTGGACGGCTCACGCGCTTCGAGTGGGGCGGCTACAACTGGTGTTGTAGAAAGACGCTGCCAGACGGCTCGACCATCGAGTACCGCTACAACCGCGAAGGCTGGCTGGTCTGGGTCGCCAACCAACTCGGTGAGACCTGCACCTTCGAGCACGATCACACGGGCTTGGTCGTGCGGGAGACCACCTTCGACGGGCGCCGGCATCGCTACACCTACGACGCCATGGGCCGGCTCAGCGCCTTCGAGAACGGCGCGGGGGAGCGCACGCAGATCGAGCGGGACGCAGTCGGGCGTGTGGCGCGCATCGTGTATCACGATGGCAGTGAGGACGTCTTCGAGCGGGATGCCAATGGGCGCGTGACCCGTGTCACGGGCGCGGACGCGACCATCGAGTACACGTACGACCCGGCGGGCAATGTGGTCCGGGAGTCCACGGAACGGCGCGACGGAGGCCGCTTCACCGTCGAGCGCCAGCTGGACGCCCTCGGGCGCTGGACGCGGCTCGAGACGAGCTTGGGGTTACGCCTCGAGGCGGCGCGGGACGTCCTCGGAGACGCGAGCCGGATCAGCTTGGGCGGTCGCGAAGCGGTCGAGTACGAGCGCGACGTCCTCGGATTTCCTCTGCGGAGGCGCTTACCGGGCCAAGGGTCCGTCGAGACGCGTTATGACTCACGCTTCCGGGTGACCGAGCGCTCCGTGCGGTCCTCCACCGATGAAGCCACGGGGAGAGGGCAGCCCGAGTGGCTCGGCGACCGTCCACCTGGTGCGACGTTCTGGCGAGCGTACGAATACAACACCAACGACGACCCCGTGCGGGAGTGGGGACGCCCCGAAGGCGTCGTCGAGCTCGAGTACGACGCCCGTTCGCACCTGCTCGCCCGCGGGGACGAGGAGTTTCGCGTCGACGCCCTCTCGCGCCATTTCCCGCGACAGGAGACGAGAGCTTACGCGGGCGGTGGTCGCATCACCCAGGCCGGAAACACGACCTTCGAGTGGGATGACGCTGGCCAGCTCCTCGCGAAGCGCAAACGCGACGAAGACACGGGCGCGATCGATGAATGGCGGTATCGCTGGAACGCGCGGCGCCTCCTCGAAGCCGTCACCTTGCCATCGGGGCGCGAGGTGCGCTTCCTCTACGATCCTTTCGGGCGGCGCGTCGAGAAGGCGGTCTACGCTTCAGGAACCCCGGACGCGACCCTGGTGAGCTGTGTCACCTATCATTGGTTCGGGAACCGCGTCCTGCACGAGGTGACCTACGACTCGGCCGCGGTGACCCCGCCCCGCGAGCGGCAGTGGGCGTACGAAGACGGATCGCTCTCGCCTTTCGCCGTCCGTGACAAGACCTTCGACGTCAGCGGCGTGGGGCTCACCAGCGATCCAACTCTCGCTCTCGGGGGCGGCTCAGCTGGGGCTGGCGGCGGAGGATGGCTCTTCCAGATCAGCACGGACAACGGCTTCCCGGAGGCGTTGGTCGACGGCGAGGGGCGCGTGACGAACGCCTTCGAGCGAAGCGCTTTCGGCAAGCTCACCGCCCACGATCCGCGAGCGACCACCACGACGAGTCGCTTCGAGGGACAAACCGCCGACGACGAGTGTGGCCTCTACTACAACCGG
>Ga0207873_1001721_pt1 | contig 19925 bp, 17 predicted proteins | sample BGWIniCompost_FD_187373 | JGI IMG/M metagenome (GOLD analysis project Ga0207873, IMG submission 187373) | Cellulose adapted compost microbial communities from Newby Island Compost Facility, Milpitas, CA, USA - BGW Initial Compost (SPAdes)... ...
TTACCTTTATGAGTAACGTATGGAACACTGTAGTCTCTACCTTCTTGTGAAAGGTATAATACTAGTTTGTTTGGGGTTCAGCTTTCTCAAGTTCACCTAACGTGGGTCATGGTAACTTACTTTAATTTTACCAAGCTCACTTCTCGGATTGCTGGTATCTCTACCAGGTCCGACCAAGACTCTACTTAGCAAGTTGGTTTGACATCCACTCTTACAGTACCTTAACCTATTAACATTGATACGTGGGGTGTGAGCCCAGCCGTATAACAATTCACCCTTCGAAAGGTAGTCGCCTGTCGCATTAAGTCTTTTGTAAAAGCCGACCTCAAATTAATAGACCGGGAAATACCGAGAATATTAATTTCTAAGTATTTTTAACATTTTGCGGTCACCCGCTCGGTCCCTACTGCATTGTGAGTGGATATTAAGGCATTTAATTTCAAATTATTGACATAGTGTAAAATTTTAGCTGTAAACATAATATTAATCAAATGTTTATTAAAATAAAGTAAAGTTTATAAAGATAAATATATAATTAAAAAAGCCTATTTGTGAAAAAAAATTCACTAAATAGGTTGAACGTACATTACTAATAAGCATTATTTTATCATATACTTTATACCATTCCTCCAGGCCGGCTTCCACCTGCCAAAGGTTAGCCTCCTTATCCTTCGCATTATTCCGTGAAGGAAGGAAAGGCTTTAGCTATAGCTGCTCTAGCTACTTTCCCATCAATTTGGAAAAATCTAGCCATTTCTCTACCAGATTTAAATTCCGCTACTATTTCATTATCTTGACTGTAAACAATAACGTGTTTACGAACTTGATTATCCCCTGCGGGTTTTTCTTTATATTCCCCAAAATCTTTTTCATCTAGCCCCCCTTCGGTCGGTTCTAACAAGGGTCCGGTCGTGAAGGGGGTGTGGAACAGATTCAAAAGATAAAGCAAATTTAGACTTAAAAAGATATTTATTATTAATATAATCTAATAAAGTACTATGACTAATCTGTAATCCTTTTAAGGCTTTATTAATTGAAGAATAAACAATAGGACGTTCGTTAGGTGAAGTAATATCATATACAAAAACTAAAAAGCAATAATATTTATTATCGGCATCTTCAGGTCTATAATCTAAACCATTAGCTAATTTAAAAGTATTGAGGAATACATTTATTCTATTATATCCTTCGGAACCTACAGGGAATAATGATAATAATTTTTCAATAGTTGCAATAGTACTATTAAAATTATTACCTCACTGAGGATTTATTCTGCGAAGCAGGGATTACTTTTAAATTGCTATTAATAGTAGGTTTAAATTTAAGTATTGCATATTGTTCATAAACTAAGGAAGTTTGAGGTGTAGTAAGATATAAAAACTCTAATTTTCAATTTAAAGCTGAAGTTTTAGAGATTTCTAATTCTGAAGAAGAGTGAGGTTTACGTAAACCTTTAGTTAATTTATTATATTCCTCCATTCTTCTAGCTAAATTGTTAGAACTACCAATATAAAAAAGATTAGGATCATTTTTATTTGTTAACTTATAAACACCAGAAATTCCTAAATATTTGAACTTAATTTCTTCACATCCTTGTTCAAGAGAATCAAATTTAATAGATTCAATGGTATCAAGGTTATCCACGTCAGGGTTATCCACGTCAAGTTTATTTTTGTCAAATGAACTGGTAGAATAGAAACGCCTAGATAAGCTTAATCTAAGTATTTTAGGACTCAAGTTATATGTACTAGATTGTTTAGATTTAGGTGAATCTAGTAAAGATAAAATAATGCTTATTAGTCACTATTTTACTTAGATCATATCACTACCCTTATAAATAAACGAAAAATAACCCCAAGGGTACCTGGCGTTTGATCGTTGAAGCTACCTCTCTATGAAGGAGGATTGCCTGCTGATTAGATGTAAAGAGATTGATTACTGGGCAAGCTACTAACATCCTTCCAGCAATTTGCCAAGTTTTTCATGGGCGGCTTTTATAATTTAATTTAAACATAAATTAAAAATAGCCAGCCAGAGGGCCTAAGCCAAGCTTAAATTAAAGCACCGCCTCATTTTGCACTACAAAATTTCTATTGTAGGCCCCCAACTCGAGGGAAGAATGTAAGATTACACATAGTGTGGACTATATCTTGATATATTTAATTAAAACACTTTTTTACGTAGCTACGTCTAAACTAGCTCTGTCTCAATTAAATAACCTCCTTCGTATAGTCTCTGAGGATCCTACTCATAACGTGGCTTGTTATTTTGGTTTCCTGCTGATTGTCTAGATATACTTAAGATTTTTACTAGTCCTTTCGGCTAATTTTACAGACTAGATCCCTTAATAAACCTAGTCCTATGATTTTTTCTTAATTTAATCATGCCATGGATCTGGAATAATTGAATAAGTAAAAATTCTATTACTCGAAAGGTTAACAAGTACTTAAGCCTTATGAGACTTCCCAGCATATAGAAGGATTGAGAGGGGCTAATCAAACTATTTTTGTCTAGGTACAGATTGTAGTATTCAATCCTCACCTTGAAGAGTTACTCATTTTTTGCTATCAATATTTTTTTTTATATATGTTCATCGAACTTTAAAATGTTGTCTTGCTGCATTTATAGAAGGGAAAACTAATTCCTCGTTAGCTCTATTATAACAGAAAACAAAATCACCTCCTATACCATACTGTGCAGATAATTTACCTTTTAATCCTTTTCTAGGATTACCATGCTTTGCATAGAAATTTTTTATTCCTTCACTTATAGCTTTTTTGGTTTCAGAAGAAGCTTTATACCCAAACTTAGGATGATTTTCTTTACTTAGCATTTCTTTTAATTTAGTTATAGTTTCAATGCTATGTTTGAAACCAAAAGAATTACCTGCAACCTTCAAAACATTATAATTCCCCCCCTTCACTTCATCCCCCTTGTGCTGCAAAGCACCGCAGCGGGGGCGTAAACAGGAGTGAAGGGGGGTGCTCACTCCGTAGGCAGGTTTATAATAATCCAATCATTTTTGCTCTAAACTAAGACAAACTTTGGGATCTTGTTGGCAAAATTCTAATATACCCAAAGAGAAATTATCTAAACCATATTTTTTCATCGCTCTTATTATTACTAATTTAGAATTTCTATCTGAATTAGTATAATAATAATAATTTGCCATTCTTCTGGTTAGATTAAGACTACTACCTATATAAATTTCCTTATTAATTTTATTAATAAGCATATAAACACCAGATTTTTTTCTTAATTCTCTATATATATCTTTTTTTTCTTCCTTTAAATTATCAAAAAAAATAACAAACTCTTCAGGATTGAATGGTGAACCACCCTTAGGAGATCCACTATACAATCTCTTACCTATTTCAAAAACTCTTCCCTTCACATTAACCCCGATAAATAAAATTCAGAATTGAACTTTAGATAGTAATACATTATAATTTAAACCTAATATTTTAGGTACTCAGAAATATCATCCACTAAACATTGCAAATACTGCTCCCATACTTAAAACGTAATGGAAATGCCTAGGGCGGAGCCCTAGTGGACTATATCATTATCTGATTTTTTGTACAAAAGGTACTCTATGTCATAAAGGATTTTTATACTGAATTCAATCTATAATAAATTCAGAATATTTTTTATATTCTAAACTATCTTTAGGGCTATTTTTAAAGTCTCTAATTATAATGAATTCTTTTATTTTTGTTACTCTATAAAATTTAAAATCTGAATATAATCTATTTTTCATAAAATATTCATATAAAAATCCCATATTTTTTACACTTTGATATTTAAATACTAAAGAATTATGAGAGTCTCTAAATAAAATAGTTGGTTTATAGCAAGGTATTACATTATCTAAATTAAGTTTTCTACTTTGTTCGTTATTTTCAAATTCTAAATTACATTCAATTCTATTACCAGCATAGTTATACACAATACTTCCATCTGTATCTACTAACCCAGCGAAATAAGGATCGTAAGGTGCAATATTATAATTGGCTTCTTTATACTTTATACCTAAATAAGTACAAGCTTTTTGTAATCCATCTGTTTTTAGTCTAATTAAACCATTAATATTATTAATTAATAATAACATTTCTTCTTTTTTACTAATAATTCACAATGAGTGAGGTTTATTTTTATCAGATCTAATTCTCAAGGCCATCAAATTTATCATACAAATAAATATAACCATAGATTAAAATTTTCTACCTGTATTCATTCTAGCTTTAATAATACGAATCTGATTTAATCCTTCCAGAGTAAGATGAGCTTTACTGTTAATTAATTCACATACAAGACAGAAATCATGAAAATCCTTTGATTTAACACCATAAAGAGGGTGTTGTTTATAAAAGGGAATTATACTATTCTTTATATCCGAAAATTTCGTTACTTTAAACGTTACTGCGTTTTCGGAATGTCTATATACATTACCACAATTGAAAAAATCTACAAAGCTTTGTAACAATAGAACATCTCTAACGTGTTGAATAATATCAAATTGTAAATAAACTTGGTATCCTATTTTATTCGAAGAAGAATGTTTTATATTTACACCAAAAGAACCATCTCCCTCAGTAAATCCTGCTAATCAATTAGGATTTGATACTGTTTGATTGGTTACTAAAGGTTTATATATAGGAGGAGTAAACGACATCTCGCCATCACTATAAAAAGCTGTTTTTAAATCTTCAGATAATCCCAAATTTAAAGAAGCTTTAAGTGCTACAATCTTTCGTAAACCTTCCTCAGTTAAATGCTCCTTCTTTGAAATTATTAAAAAGGCTTGTTTAAATAACTCAAAATCTGCTTGTTTTTGTGAAATAAGAGGATATTTATCAAAATGAGAAATTATTACTGAAATATCTTTAATCCCCCCTCCTGCGCCGCACCCCCCATCACTCCTTGTTAGTGATGGGGGGGCTAAAGAGTAGGGGGTGGGGACCAGATAAAACATAATATTTAACACTTTGTGCAGTATCCTTATTTACGGTACCAACTTTAAAATAATTTTTAATTTGTTCTAATAAAGCTCTATCCTAGGGCGGAGCCCTAGTAATTTGAAATCTTAATTCTACATTTCAACCTATTTTCAAATTCTTATTCTTACGTATCAGAATTGAAAAACTACCTTCTGCATCTACAAACCCTGTTACAAATCAAGGATTTAAAGTAGGTACCATCGACTCTGTATTATGTAAATTTCTACTAGAATGAAAACCTCTATGTATATTTATCTGCTTAGAAGGGACTTTGATTCAATAATTTCTTTCGAAATCCATTAGAGTACACCTTAAGCTTCCAAGATTAGCTAGATCATTGAAAAGCCAACTACCGTCTACTCGTTGCTCTTTTACAGATATTTTATTATCTGACTTAGATCCGCGATAACCCATTTCTCTTTCGATCATCTTCTGACTTATTACCTTACCTGAGTGATTAGTTCAGCCACTCACGTACTTTCGTACGTGGTTTGGTATCAGAAGCTTTAGGGTGTCCCCGGAGTTTGATAGTTTTAATAGGCACAATAGTGATATCCCACATCACACAGCACCCATATGTAAAGTATTTTGAATGTGAGTTAAAATTCTTATATCTCTATTATGTAATTTTATTCTAATTTGTTTTAAAACAAATTTAGAATTAACATATCTAACGTCAAAGTTTCCGTCTCCATCAATAACACCTGCTAACCAACTAAAAAATTTATCTAGATTTTTACCTTTTAAATCAGATATTTGGCGTGTAGTCTCTGAGAATCCTTTACAGTTTTCTGCTGATTGTGTGTCCGTATTATTTAAAATAGCAGGTCTATTGTCATTTTTACTATATAAACTTAGAAAATTTAAAATTTTCTGGTCATCTATTTTAAAAAGATAATAATAATATTTATATAGTAGACAATGACCTAAAGACACAGTTCCCAGCATATAGCCAAATGCGAAATAATCTTTTAGATTATTAAGGCCCAAATGAGCGACTACGTAGTATGTTAACATTAACATATATTAATATTGGACTATATCTTCATCACATTGATAAAAATCAATGTGACGCACAACGTCTAGTCTCTACATAATAGAAATATACATTATTAATGTATATAACTACGTACACGGTATTATTCTTTATACCCGTAGTTATGATCCCTTTCAAAGATCAGCATAAAGACCTTCACCGTTAGCCCCATATCATCCAACCCCCCCCCCCTGAAGGGGGTGCCCCCTTCACTGCTTCGCCGTGAAGGGGGTGCGGAGCAGGATAGAGAAATGGGACCGATATTTATATACATACATATATAAATATCTTTGAAGTGTGACCGCACGACACATGTACTTGTAAATTAAATAAAGCTTTGCCTGGGAGATATATGTATATAGATAAATAAATCCTAATGGCTATTAACTCATTCTTGATATTTAGTATTTTTATCCCCTCCTTACCAGGCTCCGGATAAATTGTGATTATTTTCTTCCTCTGTTAATTCCGGCTTTAATTAGACGTATTTTTTCTAAACCTTCAGGGGTCAAGTGAACTTTATTTTTAATTAATTCGGCTACTTGTTTGAAATCCTCAAAATCTTTAGATTTAACTCCGACTATAGGAAATTTATCAAAGAACGGGATTACAATATTAGTCAAGTCTACAAATTTAGCAATTTTGAAAGAAAGAACCTCGCCGCTATCTTTATAGACATTTCCAGCTCCGAAATACGAAACTAAACTCTCCATTAATTGTTCATCTCTACTATCTTGACTTATTTTAAATACTAATCCTACAGTTTCTTGGCGCTTTGCACTTGGCGATTTATAAATACCAATCAAGAAACACCCATCACCAGAAACGAATCCTGCTACTCAATACGGATCTTTTATAACTTGGTCTACAACTAAAGGTCTTGGAACAGGAACAATTGTAGGGAAAGCCTTTTTTAATTTCTCGGATAACCCTAGATTTAATGATGCTCTAATTGCTACTAATTTTTTGAAACCTTCAGTTGTTAGATGTTCTTTATTATTAATTAAAGCAATAGCTTGTTTAAATAAAATAAAATCACCATTTTTTTGAGTAATCAAAGGATATTTATCAAAATGATCCAGAATTTTAGAGAGATCTTGTGAACGACTAACTCGATATTCCACATTGTTTTTCCCTTGTTTTACAATAGTACCTACCCCAAAATATGATTGAATGAGTTCCAAAATGCCAAGATCTTTTTCATGAAGACCAATTTGAAATCTTGCTTCTACTTTTCAACCTGTTTTATACTTAACATTTTCTTGAAGAGTAATTACGAAGCTCGATTCCGCGTCACAAAACCCAGTTATTCAATAAGGATTTAGTTTAATCTGTGAATCGGCGAGAGCTAGAGTAGAAAACTCTCTTTTATTTATTCTTCCCCCTATCAGGTTATTACATCTTACCGGGGCTATAACAAAATCTTTGTTTTCATGTTGATGATTTCATCTTATGAACTCTGTATTTTTTGCTCCAAGCAAAGGATAAGAATTAAAATGTGAAGCTAATAAATTACGAACTTCTAAACCTCCTAGATGTATTTTATAATAAATAACTCCTTCTTTAGAAGTAGTATAACTTATATTATTACTATTTTCTTTGTTAAAATAAGTAAGGATAGCTTTTAAAAGGTGTTTTTCATAATTTTGTCCAATAATAAATTGAGAAACGTGAATAGAATTATTAGCCCTTTTAACTAATTTAAAATGACCTTCAGCTTCAATAAACCCAGATAATCAAGCAGGGAAATAACGAGGAATAACAAAGTTTTTATCGTAATAATCTAACATTGTTTTTTGGTTTTTATATTTCTCATTTCTCAATTTTTTAAATTCTTCTTCAGATATATCTAAACTAGAATCAATAAAATCTTTAGCAAAATCTAATTGACACTGTTTTCTAGTAGACAGTAAAGGATATTTAGCAAGAATAGCAAAGACTTTAGCTATATCTGTCCTATTAGTAGCATACCAAGTTACATATTTATTATTACGTTCAATAGCCACTCTTCCACCAACATATTTTACAATTAGATTAAGCATAAATCTATTATCTTCTAAGTTCTTTAGAGCAATAAATATTCTAACACGTTTCTTACGATTAGAAATAAAATCAACTGTTATTGTACCATCACCTTCTAGCAATCCAACAAAGAATTGTTCAATATAGTTTTTTATATCTGTTTCACTTTTTCCTGCGTAGCCTAAAACCTTAAGGTTGTTACGAGAACTTAATAAGTTATTTTCTTTTGTATTTTCAGATAGTGAAAACAAATAAAACATAAATCATATAAGATAAGTTAATAAACCAAAGGAATACTCCGAAGCATATTTATCTATAACATTCCAAAACAAATATTTATAGTAAGTCAAGACCCTGTGACCTAAAATATCCAGAGGAGTATGAAGACTCCGAGGAGGCAGCAGGGATCACCCGTGCTCTATTCGCTACTTTAGCAGCTCCGGTGGAGCACGGGGTCATACAACTCAGGTTACCCTGAGGATCGGACTATAACTTATCTACTCGTTTAACTTAATAAACTTTCGACTGCCGCGTTTAGTCTCTACGGATCCCAAAAAACTAATTTTGGTTTCCACGGTATTATCTTATACTTTTTATTCGTTTCCTGCTTTAATGAAACGAGTAATATATAAATACGCCATATCATTATGTCTATAGACTCCTAATTTAAATTATCTATATTTATTTATTTAAACCCTGCGCAGTGCGCAGCACCCTGGTAAATAATTTATCCGCAGGTCCGCAGGCCCTGCGGGGGCTTTAAGAAGTTTTATTTTATTTAAACCTTCAGGAGTTAAATGTGCTTTAGAATTAATCAATAGCACAATTTCTCTAAATATTAGATAATTATTAAGCTTGTTACCTTGCAATTTATAAGCATCAAAATGCGGTAATACCTTTTTTATCAAATCGGATTTTCTACTTACAGAAAATCGTGCCGAATCTCGCTTTAATGCAGTATTTATAGAGCCAGCTCCACCAAAAAATTTTTGTATGCTATATAGTAAAGCAAGATCTCTTTTATGTAACTCAATAATATAACTAGCTCTAACTTGATTATCAGGAGTAATAACTACATAAAAGCAACCCTCTCCTTCGGTAAACCCGCTCACATAATTAGGATTTAATGGAATATTAACAACATCCAAAACTGGTCTATCTATTGTCTTTACAGAGGGGAAAGCCGCTTTTAATTTATCAGATAATCCATTATTAATAGCGGATTTTATAGATAATATTTCATTTATCCCTTCCTATTGTAAATGTTTCTTATTTAGCATCAATTCTGCACATTTTAACCAGAGATCATAATTTAATTTTTTAACTCCTTGTAAAGGGTACTGTTTAAAATGAGGTACTATAAAATTAAATATCTCGGCGAAGCACCAATCTAGTTATTTTTAGTCTAGCGTCTTTTCTAGTAGATGGGATAGAGATGCTTCCAGCTTCTCCAAAAAAGGATTTTAATTTATATAATAAATCTATATCTTTTATATGAACACATACTTCAAATGATAGTTGTATTTGTCTAATTTTTTTATTACTAGCGCAGCTACCCAGCACGCACAGCGGGCGCTGGGGATTATTTGAATTTAATTTTATAAAGATTATAAATGTTCCCTCAGCATCAACTAACCCTGTAACTCAATTAGGATCTAATCCTGTAAAGTTACTATTTTTACTAACAAAGTGTGAGTACGCTCTAGTTGGTAAGACAGAATTGAAAGATAGCCCCTGGTTTTTTCACCTTGTCAATATATTTTTCATATTTATAATTACGACCATCATTATTAATAAAAACATCTCCTTGGAGATATATCGATTAAAATAAGTCAAAATCTGTTTTTAAGAATAATATTTTAAATGCCCATTGAAGTATAGACTTCACCGTTAGCAATATACTTATTGTATATTACCGAAAAAGGGTATGAACTTTTTCACGGCGGCAAGACCACACGACACTTACTATTAAAAATGCTGTTTGAATTTTTGAAAAGATTCGGCTTTTTCCCCTAACAGAGGATAGTTATTAAAATGATTTATAATTCTTTTAATAGTTTCTTTTTTATATACTTCTATAAAATAAAAATTACGATGGGGATTTCTAACTATATTAGTTATACCAAAAAATTGTTTTATAGCGTTCATTAAATATAAATCATCATTTTGTCCTATAGAAAAAGAATGATTATTATTTTTTCTCCGGAGGGTCGGCCTCCGGCCAACCCTCAGCCGCTCAGCGGCGCCCGAGGTAACTGAAAAACAACCTTCGGCTTCTACGAACCCGGACAGTCATCCTTTAAAGTAATCGGGTAAAAAGTTTTTTTCAGAATTAATACCGAACGGATCAGAATTAATAATAACTGATTGGTTTCTATACTTAGAATTTCTATTTAATAAGTAATAATCTACTGAATTTTCCAATAAACATCTTTTTAAAAATTCAAGTTGACATATCTTTTTTGAAGTTAAAAGAGGGTAACTATCAAAAATTTTTATAATTTCCTGAACAGTTTCTTTCTTATCTACCACCCAAATAACATCTTTACCTTTTCCAGTAATTCTTACATTTCCCCCAATTACTTTAGCAATTTTTATTAGCATGTCATAGTTTGATTTAATATTAGATAACTTAATAACAAGTCTATATTGTAATGACTGTCTACGTCAATGATTTACTTGAATACTACCATCCCCATCCATTAAACCAACCCAAAACATTTTTATATATTCATCACTTTTTTTACTATACTCATTCTTTTCAACTGTAGTAGTAGCAGTACTTTTCAAAACAGTATCGTGGAAAGCAATATCTAGAGAAGCATTAGCTAAAACAACACCACTCACATATAAGCACTTAAATTGTAGTTATCTAATTCTATGATAACTAAATCTATATCCCCTGTACGTGGTATTTTTCTCAATATTAGATTTTATTGTGTCATGGGAAATATTTAAAGCTTTTTCTGCAGCTAATATTCCATCAAATTTTTGTAAAAACTCTCCGTCTTTAAACACAAAAATAGCTTTTCTAATATGTTTTTGGGATTTCATTTTTTCTCCGGAGGGCGGCCTCCGGCCACCCTCAGCCTAGCGCCCGAGGTATTAAATTTATATATTCATTTGAAGAAATTTCCATTAAAGGTTTATCATTTTCATTAAAGGGATGTTTAGATATATATCAAGAAGATCTAAATAAAGATTCATTTTCTAGGGGCTCCGCCCCTAGATATAGCAATAGAAGGATTACCTAATGATACAGCTAATGATCTTATAGAAGGAACTATAACTAATAATACTTTAAATTCATCATAAATATAAATAGATCCTGAAGATTTTGATTTAGAAATTTTTAATTTAGTTTCCTCTAAATGAGGTATACTAATATTTCTAGCTGCTTCTTTCACAGAATTATATTCTGGTTTTATTTGTTGAATTCAAAAAGTTTCTCTTTCTTCTAAATTATGAACAGTTAAATCTACTTCTTCTATAATTATGAAAGAAAAATTAACAAGTCCATATTTTAAGATCGCACTTAATATTAAAAAATTTTTACACAACATTAAAAAATAAAATTGAAAAAAATACCACACGGGTTAAATATTAAAAGTTAATTAGTACATATTATTTTTAAGTTTATTATTATTATTATTTCAGAAGTTCAAAAAAAACCCCATAATGTTTATAAATATATTAAATTTATTCTCTATTCTTATTCATTCCTGATTTTATAAGACAAATTTGATTTAATCCTTCTGTAGTCAAGTGGTCCTTGTTCTTCATTAGCTTTGCGACTTTACATCAATCTGCAAAATCTAAAGCTTTAATACCAACAATCGGATATTTTTCAAAAAACGGAATAACTTTATCAGTTAAAACCTCAAATCTTTGAATTATAAAATCTACAGCTTTATTAGAAATATAAACATTCCCATCTCCAAAGTATTCAATTAAACTTTTCATTAATTGCTCATCTTTAGAATGTTGAGTTAATTTAAATCTTAGCTGTATAGCCTTCCCTAGTTTATGTGATTTTGAATCAGATATTTTTATTAAAAAATTACCTTCACCGCTAGTGAAACCGGCTAATCAATCAGGGTCCGTAATTATTTGATCTTGTACCAAAGGCCGTTGAATTGGAACTATATCAGGAAAAGACGCTTTTAATTCAGGAGATAAACCTAGATTTAAAGATGATCTGATTGCTACAATTTTTCGTAACCCTTCAATTGTTAAATGTTCTTTCCGATTCATCATGTCAACAACTAATTTAAAAAGTTCAAAATTAGCCCGTTTTTGGCTAATTAAGGGATACTTATTAAAATGCTCCGCGCTCCGCAGGAATTATTATATTTGTTAAATCTTGTAAAGTGGTAACATGGTACTGAACGCTAGTTTCTCGTTCTTTATTTATATTACCTACTCCGTTAAAATAATTTTTTATTAATTGTAATACAGCAAGATCTTTTTTGTGCAAACTAATTCCGAACCTTACTTCTACTCTTCAACCTACTGCATATTTAGGACTTTTCCGTATAATAATTAAAAAATAACCTTCCGCATCCGTAAAACCAGTAACAAACATAGGATTTAATAAATCTTGAGGTATTTCTTCATCTCCTTGAGGATTAAGAATTCGAGTAGATGACAATAGAACCGTCAGGGTAGAAAACAATGCCTTATTAGGTAGATATAGATAGGTCTTCCTTTTTGCACGGCTGCTAACGCGTATATTAAAATAATTATAAAGTCTGACTTTAACTGATCTTGTGCTTCCAACATAACATTTACCATTTAATTTATTAACGATCATATAAATATATCCTTTTTTATCACCTTTAAATTCTTTATATAATTTTTTTCTCCGCAGGCTAGCTTTGTAGAAATTTTCAAATATTTTTAATGCTTTATGGGGTTTTAATCTATCTAAAGCATTAGATAAATTTTTATTTAATAAAAAAAATCGCTTCGCACCCAAAAATAATAGTATACCACTCACTTAATAAAAATAACCCAAAAGGATTTATAGTATTATAAATTTTATTTGTTTATAACACTATTTATTTAGTGCTCCCCTTCGGCCTAGCCCCAGGGCTTCTTAGTTTTTACATCGTAAACCCGTAAGGCAGGGGTGAAGGGAATAATAATTTATTAATCTTCTAATCTTTCATAACTAAATATATAATCTTTATAACTACCACCTAATTTTGCGTATTTTTTAATTGTGCTATGATTTATATTTAAAGCTCTTTGAGCTTCTGTTACTCCATCATATTTACATAAGAAATTTCTATTCTTATCATATACAAACACTGCCTTCTTAATATGACTACTATTATTCATATCTGTTATTAATTGATCCCGTTCTTTAGATAACCAATTAGTTATAACAGGAGAGTCTGAAATATCATAAGGTAAATTTGTCAAATATCATTCCCCTCTGAATAAAGTTTGGTTTTTTATTACATCAACTATTGTAGAGTGATTAGCTTTTATTAGTTTAGATAATGTTAAAACAGAAGGGAAAATAATCAATAATTTTTTATACGAATTATATACATATACAGGATAAGAGCTTTGAGCCTCTATCATTCTAACTACACTTTCAGTAGAATGACTTTTATTATAAAAAGGATTATTTTCTCCTGTTAAAGCTCTAGCAATTAAACCTTTAGTTTTATCACTATGTACTCTATTTTTAGCTAATTCAGATAACAATTTTTTAGTTTCTTCTGTATGTTTATAACCTAAAGAAGAATAACCTTGTTTTAATACGTTATAGTAAGGCATTACTTTTGTTATATAATAAGTCTCTCTAATAGTTAAATTTTCAGCTTCTACCAATTCTAAAATTAACAGAGAAAAATTAGATTGACCATATTTAAGTAAAGCTTTTACAATGGGCATATTTATATTTTGTTTACTTTTTAAGAAAATATTATTAAGATAATTTTTCATTCTAGAAGCTAAGTTAATTGAACTTCCTACATAAGAATGACCATTAATATTATTGATTAAACAGTAAACACCCGATTTATCTTTTTGTTCTTTTAATATATCAAATCTATCTTCTTTAAAGTTATTATATACTTTTAAAGGGTTCAGGATTTTTGTGTTATCTTGTGTTTCTGTGGTAGTAGTAGAGTAATTCCGAATAGAATTTAGATTAGAGATTAATAAATTTTTATTTCATGGACTATATCTTCCTCCTTTTAAAGCCTCCATGCATTTCAATGCCAGGAGTGGGGACCAGGGACCACGTATAGTCTCTGAGGTTCCTACTCGGATAATTTTATTTATCCTTTGGTTACCTGCTGATTGTTCAAAATTATACATTTTCACTAAATTTAGTAGTATAATTGTCAGAACTTCCCAGCATATAGTGATCTTTAAAGGGAGAGCCAAGTGGCTTATTAACCCTCCAATTGTAAACATAAATACAAAACCTAATGCAAATAACATAGAAGGAGTTAATTTAATAGAACCTCCATAACATGTAGCTCGGGGTAAGGCCTTCGACCAATTTCAGGTCTAGTTGGCTTTAACGTCTCATAAAAAACAGGGATAGATACTAATCTATATGTTTTTTACTTAAATGCTTGTTTAAGGCACTCTCTATCTCTAGCGACCCGGACTATTCCTTCATATTTCATATAATAAAATCTACTGATTTTATTACTTAGAAATAGTATGGCATCTAGCCTCTACGCTTTTAGACAAAATAAACAAGTTAGTTATAATAAATTGTTTATTTTGCTCAATATACTTTTAATATATTGAATTATACTTTCGTATAACCACTTAGTTCGACGATAATCTCAAATTAATTACTATTCTTAATTCGAAATGTCCCTCGAGTTTGCGCATATCCTACAATAATAAAGATTTCCTTTTGGAAAGTTAGTAGCTTAACCCTATCTTAATAAGCGATCCGTGTTGGCTAAACCGCAGCTGGTTTGTTTTGTAAGGGTCAGGGACCCCTACACAAACACAACACTACGGGTATTATCTCCGTATTCCTACTTGATTGTTATTCATTCCAACCCTCCTTATAAATTATAAAGTCAAGTAGACCCAAACGTTAGGGCCTTTAAGGTGATTACATAAAAGCCGATTATGAAGGGGTTAAGAATCCTAAAGACGAAGTGTCCTTAAGTTGCTTAAAACCCCTGCGAAGCTAGCGATTACGCGTTTTACCTTTTTTCTTTCAGGGAACCAGGAGTCGGGGTCCAGAAGAGTCTTTTGGTTGAAGAATATCTTAAGATTTTACTTTTACATCTGCTACACTATAAATTTTTTTTATAAGACTTTTTGCTTTTAAAGCTCTTTTAACCGTGTTAAGGTGAACTCCTAATCCTATAGCTGCTTCTTTTAATGTAGGATAAATAATTTTTTCATTTGTTAAAATGTTAGTTACTTCCAATGGACGTGCTTTAACACGATTAATCTCAAGTATCCTTTCTCTAGCCTTTCTTTTTGATTCTTCTAAACGGTATTCGTGCAATTTACTGACTCGAGTTCTTTCTTCTTCAGATTCATTTCTTTTTTTAGCAATCTCCCTTAATTTTACCATAGTTTCCTCTGTGTGTTTATACCCTAAAGGACTTCCTGCTGTTTCGTAGATATTGTACTCTGGTTTAAAATAATCAAGATAATACTGTTCTCTAGTTAATAAATCATCCTTATTGCAATACTCGAGAATTTCTAACTTAAATTGAGAATAACCGTATTTTAACAAAGCTCTGTGTATAAGCATGTTTGATTTAGAACTTTGGATATAATTATAATTAAAATAAAAAGAAAGCCTTCTACCTAAATTTACACTACTACCTATATATGTCTTACCTGAAATTAAATTTACTCATCTATATATACCTGCCTTACCTTTATTATCTTGAATAATTTTTTGCTTTAAAATGTCAGCATTAGCATAAATTTTTACAGGAATCACCGAAGAAGAACCATTGTGCACATTACGCACACCAAAAGAAAACCGAGATGTAGAAGGTAAACAATAATTAAATCCCAAGTTACCTCTTCTACCAGGTAGAATAATATCTTACCTTCGGCCCCAATGTAGTATACTTAGATTTTAACTTATACTTAGGACCCAAAAACTTATAAAGCATGGTAGGATGAATGTAAGGTAGCATATTGTGTAAATTCTTTTTAATAGATTTACTTCTAATATATATAACAGAATAATTATCTTGTTTATGAATGTTACATTCTAAACCGAATTTAATAATTAATATATTAACTATGAATACTAATTCTTCTATTGTAAAACATTGAGTTTGCAATGTTATTCCTGAATTATAAGTACCATCTCCACAGATCCAATGAACTAAAGCTTCTCATGTTAATAAATGAAATAAATTTTTAGGGACAACTTTTTTTCCTTCAACATAAAATAAATTATATAATTCTGTTATACATGGTAGACTTCTGGTAGTAAAAGCTAAACTATAATGTATCTTTTTATGTAGAACAGTCTTGGTTACATAAGGACCTTTAGAACAATAATGACTTAATTGAAAAAAAACGGAATAAAAATATTCAAATTGACTGTATTTTTGTTTAAATTGCAATCTAGCATCCCCTTTTCCTTTTTGAAGAGTAGCATCCGAAAGAAGAATACCTATAAATACAGACATTTTATTTACAGGTATTCTTATTAAAGCTCGTTCAATAGAAGTTAGTCTAGAATTTACAGTAGAAGAAAGGTTTGAACCGTATAATACTAAACTAAGCTTTTCTCGTTGCACCTCCTGAGGGGTAAACGCCGCCGCCGCGTTACTTATATTTCGTTTAATTTCTTTTATTTCATTCAATCCTTCAAGAGTCAAGTCAGCACCCTGGCTTTTTAAATATGCTACTCTTTTTCTGCGAAGCGATTCAAAAGCTGCAAGCTTTCTTCCTTGCAAACAACATTTATTAAAAAACCCCCCTTCTCTAAATAATACCCCCCCTTCACTTCGTCCCCCTTGTGCTGCAAAGCACCGCAGCGGGGGCGTAAACAGGAGTGAAGGGGGGTGCTCACTCCGTAGGCAGGAGAGAAGGGGGTGGGGACCAGGAATGAGTTTCTCATTAATACTTAAGAAGTCTTGCACTCTAAAGATAAAGGAATCATTTCTTTTTAATATTTGTCCACAACCACCTAAAGCTAGATATAACCTTTCTATTAGTTTTTCATCTTTTGAACTAATATAAAAACCTAAAGTTACACCTTCACCCAATTTATGCTTTTTACTTTTATAAATTGAAATAAAAAAACCATCAGAGTCATACTCATTTACTACCTTAGTTACCCAGTCTAGATCTACTTGGCTGTAACCTGTAGTATAATTTCGAGTCCCCTGGACGAAAGACACCCTCAGCTGCTTTGCAGCAGAAGCGCCGACCAAGAGGCTAAAATTTGTTCCTCCTCCTTCGACCCTAGCTTGCGCGAAGCTACCCATGGTATTGAATTGAAGTATAAGTTTAAATTCAGGAGATAATACTAAAGCTCTCTTATTTCGAGTATTAAGAAGGTCTTTAGAACTACTATTGTTTAGATTACCCTTGAAACGGGTAAAGGTAACAGGAAAATTACCTTTATTATTGTATTTGGTCATATGTCTCTTACTAAAGGAGACCGACAACCAGCTAAATATTTTAATACCTGTAGGAACTGCAATTATTAGTGTGAAATAGTAGATTGGCCCCAACAATCAATAGTTTCGTAGAGTAACCATTTCCCTCTTTAGTCTTAAAACTTTGATTGTCATTAACCAAAAAACCTTTCCCGAACCGTACGTGATGGTTTCCCATCATACGGCTCTCCGAAGAAATAAATTCTTCTGTTTCCCTTCAATACCTCTTTTGTTATTTATTAATTATCTTTTTTATACACATTACTACCAAAAAGTATCAATAAGATAAATACGTGCTGTATAAATAAAGATAATTTAGGTATCTACTACGAAAACTCCGTCACCTCCAACCTTTCGAGTCTCAGGTGATCCCAAGTTCTTAAGTATAACCCATTCATGTACCCTTAGGCCCAAGATAGTCTAACAAATGGTTCTTTAATTACAGTCAGCTACTTCTGTAATCATTTAACGTTAGACATATTTTTCCTTGTTCGTACTCCTAGCCATAGGTACCGTAGCTCAGGGATGAACGTTTTAACTAACACAATTAGGGTTGCTTTGCTTTGCCACCCCTGGAAATAAGGCTGATTTAGGCGCAAGCTCCCCGATTTTATCTTTCATTGCATTAACAAACCAAATCCCTTTCTTAAACATGCTATTGTCAGTGTAGAGTTGGCCCCTACTACCTAAATTTAATGCTTTACATCTGCTCTATGTAATTTTATATAAGAAATGCTTTTCAAAATAAGGTAAGATGTGAGGTCTTATTTTATCCAAATCGGATTTTCTTATCTGAATACGATAATTTTTATTATCTTTATGAATAGTAGGATTAATATTGAATTTAATAATTAAAATATTAATTAATAAAACTACTTCTTCTAAAGAAAAACTATTAGTACAAAGAGTAACACCCTGATTTAATTTAGCTCCGTCTCCTTGAATTCAATGAGCCAAAGCTATATAATCCATATAATGAATTAGATCAGGTTTTACTGTTTTTATAGGTTTTCCTTCTCTAACATTATAGAATAAATTAAAAATTTCTATAAGACATTTTAATTGTCTTGTTTGAAAACTTAAACCATAAAAAACTTTACCTCTCATAATAGTTTTACTTCCGTATAAAGGACCTGAACATAAATAAGCTAATTCATTATACACACATCATATATAAGGAAAATTTACAACAGATTGTTTAAACCCAATTCGTGGATTTTCACGTCCTCCTCTTCTTTGCATTCAACCGTCTGAAAGAATTAACCCTACAATTATACTTCTAACACGTGGAGTTAACTTTATCATATTTTTTTCCCGGCAAGGTTTGTAAGTTTACTCTTTGGATTTAAAGATGATAATCCTAAAGGTTTATTTCATAGAGTTAATTCTAAAGATTCTCCGCCTTTAGGTTTAGTATAATTTCTAACCTGTTGAAAAGAATTCTTATATAATTTTACAATAGTAAAGAACGGAGATGGAGTAATTACACTCAAGGTTATACTTAATGAAATGGCGCACGTAGCTGCCGTGAAATAGGCTCTTGTCAAAAACTATTTCCAGACAATAAGATAAATTAATATCTTATCAGGAGGGATTCGGTAGAAGAAAAATCACCTCCTAAAGACTAAAGTTCACATTACTTCTTAAAATAAGAATGTCAACGTGAATAAGTCCTATTTTTATGTCCCAGTAAAGGATATTTAGCAAAATGGGCAAATATCGCATTTTTAACTTCTTTACTTCCCATTTCAACTCAATAATGTTTTACGGCGAAGCACACCTAATAATTTTCTTTTCTCTGAAAATTCTTTTTTGTCCGGTGCTTCGCAGAAACAATAGTTTGAATTTTGACATCCCCACCAAAATAATCTCTAATAGCAGAAATAATATAATAATCATAATTTTGACCTATATTAAATCTACCAGAAATTTGCATATTTCTACGTTTATCTTTAAGGAATCTAAAATTACCTTCAGCTTCTATAAATCCAGATAATCAAGCAGGAAAATAATTAGGTATAAGAAAATTATTATTATTATTGCTAATAATATCCTCCTGATCTTGGTACATAAAATCTCTGTTTTCTACTATAAAATCCTTTGTTCCGTTTTCTATACATTTTAATCCCCTACGAAGTACGAAGTAGAAGTACGAAGTAGAAGTAGCACCCCTTCGTACTTCGTACTTCGTACGGACGGCCGGTTCTAACAAGGGTCCGGTCGTGAAGGGAT
>Ga0207873_1001722_pt1 | contig 19924 bp, 18 predicted proteins | sample BGWIniCompost_FD_187373 | JGI IMG/M metagenome (GOLD analysis project Ga0207873, IMG submission 187373) | Cellulose adapted compost microbial communities from Newby Island Compost Facility, Milpitas, CA, USA - BGW Initial Compost (SPAdes)... ...
CTGCCTCGACTGGCCGATGTGCGGCGGCCGTCGCCGTGCGGGGGGGCGGCCGGTGGATCCGGTGAGCGGTGGTCGGCGGGCCTCCCGGCCAGGGATAGGGAGTCACCCCGCCTCCCGCTCCGGTAAGGACTCGTCGCGGTCGGAGAGTTTGCGCAGCATCTCCAGGACGCGGTCGCGGGACTCGTCCGCCGCGTCGATGGCCTCCATGCACTGCCAGTAGGTCGCCTCGTCGTCCGCCGCGCAGGCGAGGCCGACCAGGGCCATGCCGACCTCGCCGAGCAGTCCGCCCAGGTCGGTCAGGGACTGGCGGGCGTCGCCCAGCTCGGTGAGCTGCGCCGCCCTCAGCTCCCCGGGGGCTATCACGGGGGTGTTCAGGACCCCGCAGCCGCGGCCCGCAAGCTCGGTCAGCCCCAGCGCCTCGCCGCGCAGTTCGGGTGGTCCGGCGACGGCGAGGCGGCTGCCCACCGCCTGCGCGAGCGCCTGCGCCTGCCACACCTCGGTCAGCAACTCCGGAGCGCCGCCGCTCGCGGCCAGCGCTCTCCTGCTCCTCACGATGAGCCGCACAGCATCCATGCGCTGCCCCCGACTGTCCGACGCGCTGCCCACGCGTCCACCCGAACTCCCTTGTCCACTACCCAGAGTGAGGTCACCTGAGACAAAAAGCCAGAGGAAGACGGAAATGAGCGGACAACAATTCGAACTCAGCGCTTGATTCCACTACGGAGAGTACAAGCGGAGTGCTCAACTCCCCACGCTCGAGGGGTGGCTACGGCGCCGGACGGGCGACTGGCGACGACTACGGCGCAGGAAACCGGTGCTCGTTCCGCTCGATCTTCGCCGCCAGCGCGGCCAGCGGATCGATGCCGAGGACCTCGCACAGCTGGAGGAGGTACGCCAGCACATCGGCGACCTCGTCGGTGACCCGGTGCGCGGTGTCCGGGTCGTCCATCACCCGGGCCGACTCCTCGGGCGTCGACCACTGGAAGATCTCCAGGAGTTCGGCGGCCTCCACACTGAGGGCGGAGACCAGGTTCTTCGGCGTGTGGTAGGGCTCCCAGCGCCGCGCGGCGGCGAACTCGGCGAGGCGCTGCTGGAGTTCGGCGAGGCCGGGCACCGGGCCGCCCCCGGACGCGCGGTCCGCGGGTGCCGTAGGTGCAGTGGATGGTTCCGCTGGTGCCGTGGATTCCGTGGGGCCCGTAGGAGTGCCCGAGGGGGCCCCGGAGTTCGCGGGGTCCTCGGAGTTCGTGGGGTCGCGGTGATCAGTCACGGTCCAGGTGTACCACCGTCACGCCCTCCGCCCCCGCCGCCCAGGAGGCATCGCTGACCGCGCCGACGAGCCGGATGTGCCCGCGGACGCACATCCGCACCGCAAGGCCCAGCAGGGCGGCGCGCTGGGCGCGGTCCAGGCCGCGGTCGAAGTCGTCCGCCAGCACGGTCAGGGTCTGCAGCGCGTCCGGGACCTCACCGGCCGCGTCCACCTCCAGCACACCGGGGCCGGTCAGCAGCACCAGGGCGAGGGCGAGATGCCGCAGCTCGCCGTCACCGAGCCGCTCGATGCCGGTGCGGATGCCGTTGCCGCGGTCGAGCAGGGCGCGGACCCGTCCGTCTCCGCAGGGCTCGGCGAGCAGATCGGCGACCGGACCCGCGCACCCCTCCCGGAGGGCCTCGACGAGCAGCCCGTGCCGCCGCCCGCACTCCACACGGGTACGGGCCAGCACGGCGGCGAGGTTCTCACAGCCGCCCAGGAGACGGCCGGTGCCGAGGGGCACGGGCCCGCCCATGCGGTCGGGGCGGGGATCGCAGGCGAAGACGGAGCGCAGCGCCACCAGCATCTGCTCGGCGGCGGCCAGCACCCTGCGCTGCCCCGGCGTCGTCCCGGCGACCCGCAGCGGCAGCAGCGCGGTGCCCAGCCGGTCGTCGGGCAGCAGGCCCCGGGTGACCTCCGCACCCGCCGTGTGCCAGGCCGCCTGCACGACCCGGCGACGCGGGTCGCGCAGCGCGGAACCCAGCAGGACGAGCCCTCCGGCGGTGAGCCGCTCCCCCACGATGCGCAGCTCGGGCTCGGCCTGCACGGCCACCTCCAGCCGCACCGGCCCCTCGGGCCCGTCGGCCGCACACCCGATCCTGAACCCCCGCCGCCCCTGGGCATCCGGCCGCGCCCCCTCGGGCACCAAGGCCTCCGGCTCGCGGAACACCTCCCCCAGCTCGGCGCCTCCCGCGAGCCGCGCCAGCGCCTCGTACGCCCGCAGCGCGCTGCTCTTCCCGCTCCCGCTGCGTCCGGCGAGCAGTGTCAGCGCCCCGAGCCGCAGCCCGGTCCTCCGGTGCCGGGTGAACGCGGTCAGCACCAGCTCGCTCACATACGGCCGCAGCGGCCGCGTCACGGGCGTCGCTCGAGCGGGGACGGAGGTGGCGGGCGCGTCAGGAGCGGGAACGGAGTCTGCGGCAGCACCCGGGGCCGCCGGGTCCGCGACCGGCCCGCCGGACGTGGCGGACGGACGGCAGGGACCAGGAACGGAAGGGGACGAAGACACGGTCATGGCGGGACGCTAGACCGCCGCCCGCCGGGCGAACCGTTCCGCTCACGCACGCTTCCTACGAACGGGCGGGCGGCCCGCTCACCCGCTCGCGCCCCCCGCTCCCGCGCACGCCCGCTCCGGGCTCCCGGGGCGGCCCGGATCCGCTACGCCCCCGGGACCTCGACCCCCTCCATCAGCCCGGTGACCTCCGTGCCCGCCGGGGTCAGCAGGAAGACGTTCCGGTCGACCCGGTGCATCCCGCTCGCCAGGCCGAAGACGACCCCCGTGCTGAAGTCCAGGACGCGCTTGGCGACCTCGGTCTCCGCGCCGGTCAGATCGAGCAGGACGGGGACGCCGGCCATCAGCGTCTCGGCGACGTCGCGGGCGTCCGCGAACACATTCACACGCAGAACGACGAAGCGGCGCCGCGCCTCCGTCTCGGCCTCCGGAACGGACCGGTGGTCGACCGCGGACGGCCAGGCGTCCCGGCCCCGCAGCGGAACGACCTGGGCGAGCCCCTCCCACTGTTCGTCGGTGACATCGTGCCTGTTCACCGGCATGCTCCGTCCTCGGTCGTCCTGAGTGTCTGCATCGGGCAATTCTTACGCATGGTCACCCGTTCGGCCCAACACCGACACGCTCCGCCAACGGGGCGGGACACCGTGCCAGGAAGGATCGGCGAAGCGTTGACCCGGCCCCGTCGATCGGCTTCGCTGACGGGCATGACGGGTGGAACGAACGACGCGAGTGACCCGGGTGCACCGGGTGAAGCGGGTGAACCGGTCCTGGCCTTCGCCACGCGGGAGGACTGGGAGAAGTGGCTGGAGGAGCACCACGCCGGGGCCCGCGGGGTGTGGGTGAAGATCCCGCGCAAGGGCGCGGGAGGCACCGGCATCGACTACGCCACGGCGCTGGAATCGGCCCTGTGCTTCGGATGGATCGACGGCCGGAAGAAGAAGCTGGACGAGACGCACTGGGTGCAGCGGTTCACTCCGCGCCGGCCGCGCAGCAAGTGGTCGCAGATCAATGTGAAGAAGGCGACCGCGTTGATCGAGGCGGGCCGGATGCGGGAGGCCGGACTCCGTGAGGTGGAGCGCGCCAAGGCGGACGGGCGCTGGGAGGCGGCGTACGCGAGCCCGAGCAGGGCGACGGTTCCCGACGACCTGCGCGCCGCCCTGGACGCGGCACCGCAGTCCGCCCGGGACTTCTTCGACTCCCTGGACAGCCGCAACCGCTACGCCATCCTCCACCGCGTCCAGGACGCCAAGCGCCCGGCCACCCGGGCGGCCCGCATCGAGAAGTTCGTGGCGATGCTGACGGCGGGAGAGAAGCTCCACCCCTGATCGTGACAGGGATCGGGGCCGGGCGGAACGGTCGCCGATCGGCGAAGCCGGTCCGGACGGCCGAGCCTCCGTCCGGACCGGCTTCGCCGGTCAGCCCCCGGTGAGCCTGTCTGCCGGCAGGTCAACCGGCGACGATCGCATCCGCCGCGGCGACACCGCAGACGCGGGCCGCGCCGTGGGTGGTGATGTGCAGGGCGCCGCGCGGGGCGGACTGGGGGATGCCCATCTCGACGACAACGGTGTCCGGGGCGGCGCCCAGTAGCGTGTCGAGGGCCCTGCCCATCCAGCCGTGGCGGTGTTCGTCGCGGACCACGGCGACGATCCGGCGGCCCGCGGCGGCCTTGAGGGCCTCGGCGCCGGCGTCGGGGCCGGAGAAGCGGCCGACCTCGGTGCCGGGGAGGCGCCGTTGGAGTTCCGCGCCGACCCCCCAGGGGGTCTCGTCGCCGACGGCGATGTTCGCGGCCGGGGTGAAGGTGGCCACGAAGACGGGCGCGGTCAGCGGGGCCGTGGGCCTGGTGCGGGTCACGGTGACGGCGCGGCGGGCCGCGGTGAGGCCGATGTCCGGGCGGGGCTCGAGGGGCGGGGCGGCCGGGGACCGGCGGGCGTCGGCCGTCCAGGCGGCCAGGGCGCGGACCCGGGCGGCGGCGTCGGCCAGCCGTTCCTCGGCCAGTTCGCCGGAGCGTACGGCGCCGACCAGGGCGTCCCGCAGGCTGAGCACCGTGTTCTCGTCGCACAGCCCGCCGCCCACGCAGATGGCGTCGGCACCCGCGGCGATGGCGAGGACGACGCCGTGCTCGAGCCCGTAGGTGCCGGAGATGGCCTGCATCTCCATGCCGTCGGTGACGATGAGCCCGTCGTAGCCGAGTTCACCGCGCAGCAGGCCGGTGAGGATGCGGCGGGAGAGCGTGGCCGGGCGGTCGGGGTCGAGGACGGGCACCCGGATGTGGGCGCTCATCACGGCCCGGGTGCCGGCCTCGATCGCCGCCCGGAACGGCCTGAGTTCGCGCTCGTGCAGCGTGGTGGTGTCGAGGTCGATCTGCGGGAGCGCGTGGTGGGAGTCGACGCTGGTGTCGCCGTGCCCGGGGAAGTGCTTGGTGCAGGCGGCGACCCCGGCCGCCTGCATGCCCTCGACGTAGGCGGCGGTGTGCCGGGCGACCAGGTCGGTGTCGGCGCCGAAGGAGCGTACGCCGATGACCGGGTTGTCGGGGTTGGCGTTGACGTCGGCGGAGGGCGCCCAGTTGAGGCTGACCCCGCAGGCGGCGAGCCGGCGGCCCAGCTCGGCGGCCACGTCCCGGGTCAGCGTCACGTCGTCGACCGCGCCGAGGGCGTGGGCGCCGGGGAACGAGGAGCCGGTGCGCACCTCCAGACGGGTGACGTCGCCGCCCTCCTCGTCGATGGCGACCAGCAGTTCGTCCCGCTCGGCCCGCAGCGCGGCGGTCAGCGCGGCGACCTGCTCCGCGTCGACGATGTTGCGGCCGAACAGGGCGACGGAGACGAGTCCCTCGCCGAGCCTGCGGCGCACCCAGTCGGGCGGTGTGGTGCCGGTGAAGCCCGGCTGCAGTACGGCCAGGGCGTCCCGCGTGAGAGTGTCGGTGCCGGTGGTGGTGGCTGTCATCGGGTGGCGTTATCCCTTCACGGCGCCCGCGGTCAGGCCGCTGACGGCCCTGCGCTGCAGGAAGACGAAGAGGATCAGGATCGGGACGGCGAACAGCGACGAGGCTGCCATGGTCGCTCCCCAGTCGTCACCGAACTGGGTCTGGAAGCTGGACAGCCACAGCGGGAGCGTCTTGGCCTCGGCCTCCTTGTTGAGCACCAGCACGAGCGCGAACTCGTTCCAGGCGGTGATGAATCCGAACAGCGAGGTGGACATCAGGCCGGGGGCGAGCAGCGGCAGGATGATCCGGCGGAACGCCTGGACCCGGGTGCAGCCGTCGACCATCGCCGACTCCTCCAGCTCCTTGGGCACGGCGGCGACGAAGCCGCGCAGCGTCAGGATGGTGAAGGGCAGGATCATCATCGTGTAGAAGAGCGTGAGCGGCACCAGGCTGTTCAGCATCGAGGCGTCCCGCACGATCATGTACATAGCGATGATCATGACTTCCCAGGGCGCCATCTGGGCCAGCATGAAGCCGATGATGAATCCGCGTCGCCCCTTGAACCGCATCCGGGCCAGGGCGAAGGAGCCGGCCAGCGCGATGATCAGGGAGAAGGCGACGGCCAGGACGGTGACGGTCAGCGAGTTGGTCACGTACGTCCAGAAGTGTTCGACCTCGGTGGCCGTGCGGAAGTGCTCGAAGGTGACGTCCACCGGGATCCAGACCGGGTTCTCCGCGATGATGTCGCCGGTCGGTTTGAAGGCCGTGGCGAACATCCAGTAGACGGGGAAGACGCAGCCGATGAACAGGACGACGGCCGTGACATTGGGCCACAGGCGGCCGAAGAGCGAGCGCTTCACAGCTCGTCCTCCTCTTGCTTGAGCACGATCCGCAGGTAGTAGGCCGTCAGGCCGAGCAGGATCAGGATGGTGAGCACGGCGATGGCCGCGCCCATGCCGTAGTGCTGGTTGCCGACGCCCTCGATGTAGGCGTAGACGGGCAGGATCTCGGTGAGCCGGTCGGGGCCGCCCTGGTTGAAGGTGTACACCTGCACGAACGCCTTGAAGATCCAGATGATCTCCAGGAACGTCGTGGCGTAGAGGAACGGCCGCAGGAACGGCAGGGTGACGGTGGTGAAGCTGCGCCAGCTCCCGGCCCCGTCGAGGGCGGCGGCCTCGTACAGCTCGCTGGGGATGGTGGTGGTCGCCGCGTAGAGGTTGATCGCGACGAACGGGACGGACATCCACACGATCAGCACGGTGACCACGAAGAAGGTCGACATCTGGCTGCTGGTCCAGCTGTAGTCGGCCATGGAGTGCCAGCCGAGCTTGTCCAGGGTCCAGTTGACGACGCCGAAGCGCTGCGCGAACAGCCACTGGTAGACGGTGGTGGCGGCGACCACCGGCATGGCCCAGGCCAGGACCAGGCCCATCATCAGGGTGAAGCGCATCCGCCTGCCGAGCCGGGCGAGCAGCAGGCCGACCAGGGCGCCCAGGACCATCGTCAGGGCGACGTTGACGGCGGTGAACAGGATCGAGCGGAGGGTGACCCGCCAGAAGTCCTCCCCGGTGAGGACCTCCTTGTAGTTGTCGATGCCGTTCCACTCGGTGACGTGCTGGATCAGCTGCGCCATGTTGAGGTTCTGGAACGACAGCAGCACGTCCTTCAGCAGCGGCCAGCCGAGCAGCAGCACGGTGGCCACGCAGGCGGGCAGCAGCAACAGGTACGGGACGAGCGCGCCGGCGCGCGACGCGGCTCGCGGGGTGGGCCTGCCGGGCCCCTCGTCGTCCGTCTTGCGGACGTCCACCGGGCCGGAGGGCGGCCGTTCGGTCTGCACGGTCATGCTCGCGATCTCTCTTCTCGACGTACTCGGCGGCGCACGCGGCACGCCGCGCGGCGGCGTACGCGGCCCACGCGGCAGCGCACCCGGCACGGACGGCTGCGGCGGCGTCCGGCCGCCCGGCGACCCCGCACCGGGACCGGCGGCGCCGCTCGCCTCCGCGACCGCCGATCCCCTGTCCGGGGTCGCCGGGCGGGCCGCGTCACGCGACGCGGGCGGGGGCCGTCCGGTGGCGGCCCCCGCCCGGCCGGAGCTGCTGCGCTGCTACTGCTGCTGCGCCAGCCGCTTGTTGAACTCGTCCTCGACCTGCTTGGCGGCCTCGGCCGGGGACTTGCCGTTCAGCACGGCGGTCATGTACGTCTTGACCGGGTTGGGCTCGTTCTCGACCGCGGCCCACTCCGGGATCAGCGGCGTGGTGCCGCCCACGGCGGCGGCCGGCGCGGCGGCCTCGGCGGGGGCGTTGCCCTCGAGGTTGCTCTGCAGCGACTCCTTGTTGGGAATGACGCCGTTGAGCTTGGCGAGCCGGCCCTCGAACTTGTCGGACAGGGCGAGCTTCAGGAACTCCTTGGCCAGCTCCTGCTTCTTGCTGCCCGCGGCGACCGCGAGGTTGGAGCCGCCGAGGAAGACACCCTCGGGCTTGTCGGCCGTGGCGCCCGGGATCGTGAAGTAGCCGATCTCCTTCTCGATCTTCGGGTTGGCCTTGGTGGCGATGCCGGCCTCCCAGCCCATGCCGATGAACGCGCCGGTCTTGCCCTTGGCGAAGACCTCACCCTGCTGCGGGGTGGCCTCGTCCTTGTCCTTGGGCGCCTTGGACAGCGCCTGGAACTTCTTGTACGTCTCCATGGCGGCGGCGACCTTCGGGTCGTCGAGGTTGGAGACGTACTTGTCGCCCTCCTTCTTGACCAGTTCGCCGCCCTCGCCGATCACCAGGCCGACGAAGTGGTACCAGTTCTGGCCGGGCAGGTAGATGGGCTCGGCGTCGGTCTTCTCACCGATGGTCTTCAGGGCCTTGTAGAACTCGTCGCGGGTCTTGGGGGTCTCCTTGATGCCCGCGTCGGCCCAGATCTTCTTGTTGTAGAGGACCACGCGGTTGGCGAAGTACCAGGGAGCCGCGTACTGCTTGCCCTCGTAGACGGACGACTCGTTGAGCGACTCGGTCCAGTCTGCGCCGATCTCCTTCTTGAGGTCGCCGAGGTCGGCGAGGCCACCGGTCTTGGCGTAGGCCGGGGTCTGGGTGTTGCCGATCTCGAAGACGTCCGGCGGGTTCTCCTCGGACAGCGCGGTGGTCAGCTTCTGCTGGATGCCGTTCCACTGCTGGACCTCGAACTTGACCTTCGCCTTGGTCTTCTTCTCGAACTCGGCGGCCAGGTCCTTCTGCCACTGGTCCGGCGAGGAGCCGTCCATCACCCAGACCGTGAGCGTCTCGCCGGCCCAGCCGTCCGCCCCGGCCTTCTTGTCGTCGCCGCTGTCGCCGCCGCACGCCGCGATGGAGACCATCATGCCCGCGATACCGATCGCGGCTATCAGCTTGCGCTTCACGCGCCACCCCTCCCTGAAGGAATGCCTAGAACACCCACGCGCTCGGCGGGCTGGGACCCGGCTTCCTCGAAATGGTTTAGACCAGCAAGGGGAGCTTGGCCTAGACCTATGGCTCTGTCAAGGGTCGCCACATCACCAGTGAGTGACGGCTGGAACACGCGATCCGGAGGGTCGAACTCCGCCCAGACACGGGCATAATGACCTGCCCAGCGAGGGTTGGACTAGACCAACTGGCGAGGCACGGTTATAACGGGACCGCCGAGCGTGCGGCGCCGAACCCGGTCGTCCGCCGACGTGCACCGCGGCCGGCCCCTGCCGTCCGCGCGCCGGACACACCAGCCGGAAGGCAGGTCATGACCACGGACGTCAGCACCGGGAGAACCGAGGCCGTCAGCAGCGGTGAACCCGAACGGGAGGCGCCCGGCGACACCGGCCGCGTCCCGAAGTACTACCGCATCAAACAGCGGTTGCTGCGGATGACCGAGGCCCGCCCACCGGGCACGGCGATGCCCGCCGAACGGCTCCTCGCGGCGGAGTTCCGCACCTCCCGCACCACCGTCCGCAAGGCCCTGCAGGAACTGGTCAGCGAGGGCCGCCTGGACCGCATCCAGGGCAAGGGCACCTTCATCGCCCGCCCCAAGGTCTACCGGACGCTGCAACTCACCTCGTACACCGAGGACATGCGCGCCCAGGGGCTGAGCCCTTCCTCCCAGGTGCTGGACATCGGCCACGTCCCGGCCGACGACCAGCTGGCCGCACTCCTCGAGGTGGAACCGGGCGCCAAGGTGCTGCGCATCGAACGTCTCCGCATGGCCGGCGGCGAGCCCATGGCCATCGAGACCACCCACCTCTCCGACGCCCGCTTCCCCGGCCTGCGCCGCAACCTCAGCCGCCACACCTCCCTCTACACCACCCTCGCGGAGGTGTACGGGGTCCGCCTGGCCGAGGCCGACGAGACCATCGAGACGTGCCCGGCGACCCCCAGGGAGGCCGCCCTCCTCTCCACCGACGTGGGCCTGCCGATGCTCCTGCTGTCCCGCCACTCCCGGGACTGCGCGGGCACGCCGGTGGAGTGGGTCCACTCGGTGTACCGGGGGTCGAGGTACCGGTTCACCGCGGTGCTCCGGCGGCCGGGGTCCTGAGCATCCGGGGGCGGGCAGACCATGCGGCCCGCGCGCTCGGCGGACTCTCAGCCGGAGAGTGCGGCGCGGTTTCAGGCAGAGGGTGCGGGGGGGCAGGCGGGGAGTGCCGCGGGGTTTCAGGCGGAGAACCTGGCGACATACGCGTCGAAGGGCTCGATGCCGGCCTCCGCGCGGCGTTCGTCCATCTTCTCGGGCTCCACACAGGGCCACGGAACGGGCACCCCGTCCTCCCCCACCCCGGCGATCTGGGTGCCGCAGATCTGCTCACGGCCCTCGTTGACCAGCGTGCGGTCGCGCAGGAAGGCCAGCTCACGCGGGCCGGCCGCGCCCCGGGCCACCGCCTGCTCCAGCAGCCGCAGGGCGCGGCGCTGCACATCGAGCTGCCGGTCGGCGTGCTGGGCGATCAGCCAGGCCGCGCGTGCGGCCTCCTCGCCGACGCGTTCCGCCGTGGGCCAGCCGTACTCGTCCATGATCTCGTTCAGCCGGTCGCCGTGCCGTGCGGTGAGCCTGCGCCAGGCCAGCTGCTCGGCGGGGTCGTCGCTGTTCGCCCCGGCCGCCGCACGGTGGTCGGCCGCGGCCATCTCGGCCAGTTCCACGGCGAGCGCGTCGAGGTCATGTGCCATTGCGGCTTCAACTCCCTTGCTCTGTCCGGCAGTTTTCCGGTTCGCCAGTCCGCTGTCCGTCAGCGCGGCGGCGATCAGCCTAGGGGGCAAAACCGGCGTAAAGATCATTCCGGAGAAGGGTGACAGGCGCCCCTGCGTGCGGGGAGAATGGATCTACCCCCTCCGCACCGGGCCGTCCCCCTCGTCCGGGTGCCACCGGGCGACGGTTTCCACCGATGAGTTCCACCGGGACCGGCGGTCCGTACTGAAAACGGACGCCATCCGAACACCCCGGAGGACACCATGGCCGCCACCTACACCTTCGACGTCTTCTCCAGTCTCGACGGCTTCGGGGCCGCCGGTGGCGACTGGACCGGGTACTGGGGGAAGCAGGGCCCCGAGCTGCTGGAACACCGGCTCGGTCTGTACGAGCAGCAGCAGCGGATGATCTTCGGCGCCAAGACCTACCGGATGTTCGCGCAGATGGTGGCCACCGCCGGCGAGGACTCCGAGTTGTTCGACCCCTGGGTGACCCGGATGCGGAACATGCCGGCCACGGTGATCTCGAACACCCTGGACGGCCCCCTTGACTGGCCGGACGCGACCGTGGTGAAGGGTGACGCCGTCGATGTCGTGGCGAGGCTGAAGAAGGAATCGGATGTGCCGCTGCGCTCGCACGGCAGTCTGTCGGTGAACCGGGCGCTGATGGCCGCCGGCCTGGTCGACCGGGTCCAGGTGACGCTCTTCCCGGCGATCACCGGCCGGACCGGCTTCGAACCGATCTTCCAGGGCGCCGAGGACTTCGACCTGGAGCTGATCGAGCACCGAACGCTCGACGGCCGCACCCAGGAGCTGGTCTACCGGCCGACGCTGCACGGCTGAGCCGGGAGCCCGTCCACCGGATCACTCTCCAGGGCTGGATCCGCGCAGGTCAGCTGCCGGCCGCGGCCTCCTTGCGGCGCACCGTCTCCTCGATCCAGACCGGGGCGTACGGGGAGGTGCAGCCGGGGGACGTCGGGTAGTCCTTGAGCACCTCCAGGCGCTCACCGATGGCGACAGCACGGGCCCGATGATCCGGGTGCTCGATGCCGATCCGTGCCAGGCAGTGGTTCATCGCCCACTGGAGGCGGTCCGGGGCGTCCTTCATCCCGGCCTCGATGACGTCGAGCAGCCCGTCCAGGCCGAGCCCCTCGGGCTTCTTCGCCACGCGTTCCGTGGTCAGCGCCCAGCCGGCGCTCGCCACCACCGGGTCCGGGTCGGCGAGCCAGGCCACGCGCAGGTCCTCGGCGTGCGGGCTCTTCTTCACCACGTAGTTCACGAGCCAGTCGTGCACCTTGGGGGTGCGCGCCGCGCGCAGCATGACGTCCAGCTCGTTCCGTTCGAACGCCCTCGGCCGGCAGATGAGCAGCGCGAGCAGCCTTGCCGCGGTGTCGCCCGTGGCCCACAGCTCACGGGCGAGCTCCTGCTGGGTCTTGAGCCGCTTGGCCAGGGCGCGCAGGGCGGTCAGGTTCACCCCGTGGTCGTCGCCGTGCCGCTCGTTCACCGCCCGCGCCCTCGGATCCTCCAGCGCGGCCAGCTCGGCCATCACCTCGGCCACCGTCGTCCCGGCCATGGCTCGCCTCCGTCCACCTCTGTGCGGGGCTCAGCCTACGCAGGGGAGCGGCCGGGCCCGGCAGGGATACGGATCGCCCCGACCCGGCAGGGGTGCGGATCGGCCTGACCCGGGAGGCGTGCGGATCGGCCCGCGTGTCATCCGTCGTGCCGGGTACTCCCCCGGCGTCCGGGACCGGTCCGCCGGGTAACCTTCCTGTGGGGGGTGGGGCGCCCGGCGGACCTTCGACCTGCGACGATCTTGTACATGAGCGCCGCCGCCGGGCTGCCGCGAGTGGAGATCCACCGGGCGGCCGGCACCCCGCCGGAGACGCACATTCCGATCGGGACGGGCGCCCCGGGGCGGCCGGCCATGACGGTCGAACGGCACGCCTGTCCCGCTGCGCCGCGCCAAGTGCTTCCTCACCCGCCGCTCCTACCGCGTGGACACCGGCCCCGACGAGCGGGGCGTGCGGCACCGCTCGATCCCTTCCGGCGACGAGACCGGCCGACTGCTGCGCGACGGCCGGCGGCTCGCCGGGTTCACCTCCACCGGCGACGGCAACGTCACCGTGGAGTGGCGGCCCGACGCCGTACCCGAGCCCTCCGACGCCACCCCGGGGTACGCCCTCGCGGCGCGTTCGGCACGGGGGCCGAGCCGGCGTGGCGCATGGCGCTGGACGCGGTGCCGGAGCCGTGGCCGTGGCGTTCGGGGGACTTCGGCGGGCCCGTATCGTCCGGCCCTCACCCGTCCGGGTGCCGGTTCCCTCGGATGCCCGCGAGGCCATGCGGCCCGTCGGGCCCGGCCAGAGGCTGGGCCCATGCGAACCAGACCTGCGATATCCACTGCTGCCCTGCTCACCTCGTGCGTCCTGCTCTCCGCCTCCCTGGCCGCCTGCGGCGGCCGGGCCGGTGACGGCGCCACGCCCCGGGGTGGCGGAAGCGACGACGGCAGCGGACGGATGTGGGGGCAGTCCCTGGACTGGAGGAACTGCTCCGCCCCGTCCGCCCTCCAGGGCGGCGGGGACGCCCCCCAGCCGCTGCCCGACGGCACCCGCTGGCAGTGCGCCACCATGAAAGCCCCGCTGGACTGGGACAAGCCCGAGGGCGAGACGATCGACATCGCCCTGATCCGCGCCCGCACCACCGCGTCCGCCGAGAACCGGATCGGCTCCCTGCTGTTCAACTTCGGTGGCCCGGGCGAGTCCGGAGTCGCCACCCTGCCCGCGCTCGCCGACAGTTACGAGAGCCTCCGCAGCCGCTACGACCTGGTCAGCTTCGACCCGCGCGGCGTCGGCAACAGCAACGGCGTCACGTGCCTGGACGCCGAGGCGATGCAGGAGCTGATGCAGCAGGACGACACCCCGGACGACGGCGACGACGAGATCGCCGCGCTGCTGAAGAGCAAGCGGGAGTACGCGGCGGCCTGCCAACGCGAGTCGGGCCGGATCCTGCCGCACGTGGGCACCGAGGACGCCGCCCGCGACATGGACCTGCTGCGGCACCTGCTCGGCGACCGGAAGCTGCACTACTTCGGCATCTCCTACGGCACCGAACTCGGCGGCGTCTACGCCCACTTGTTCCCCCGGCACGTCGGCCGGGCCGTCCTCGACGGCGTCGTCGACCCCACACAGAACCAGCTCGAGGAGGCTTTGGCGCAGGCCGAGGGCTTCCAGCTCGCCTTCGAGCACTTCGCCCAGTGGTGCGCCGGCAAGGGCTGCCCGCTGGGCGACAGCGTCGAGGAGATCGAGGCGCTGGTCATGGAATTCGAGGAGGAACTCGACGACGAGCCCCTGCCCCTCGGTGACGACCTGGCCCTCACCGGGTCGATGCTGCTCGACGCCGTCGTCCAGAGTCTCTACCTGGAGACCGCCTGGCCCGCCCTGGAGGTCGGCCTGCAGCAGCTCGCCGAGGGCAACGGCGACACCCTGTTCAACCTCGCCGAGGCCCTGGGCGCCGGCAACGGCGACGGCACCTGGAGCGACCAGCAGGACGCGCAGACCGCCATCACCTGCGCCGACCGCAGCGACCGCTACACCCCCGACCAGCTTCTGGAGCACGCAGCCGAGTTCGAGGAGGCTTCGCCGGTCTTCGGCGCCTCGATGCTGTGGGGTGCCATGGAGTGCACCGACTGGCCGGTCCCCGGCAAGGCCGAGCACCCCGACGTCCGCGCCCCGGGCGCGCCGCCCATCCTGCTCGTCGGCAACACCGGCGACCCGGCCACTCCCTACGAGGGCGCCGCACGCATGGCCGAGCAGCTCGGCAAGGGCGTCGGCGTCGAACTCACCTACAAGGGTGAGGGTCACGGCGCCTACAACTCCGGCAACTCCTGCGTCCAGCGCAACGTCGACGCCTACCTCCTGAAGGGCGAACTCCCCGCCCCGGGAACCGTGTGCGAACACGAGTCCCCGCTGGGCAAGTAGCCCTGCCCCAACCCGTCCTCGGCCCACGGCCGGTGGACGAACACCGCTGCGGAAACTGCCGCCCCTGACGCTCACCCCCCTCGGCTGTGCCGGGGAGCGTCAGGGGCGGGGCACGATCTGGAGGCCGAAGACGAGCGTTCCGGGGCCGGCCACGGCCGACGGCCGACGGCCGACCGCATCGCCGCCGAGCGCACCGAAAAGATCGGGTAAACCCGACCATCAGGTCTCGACCTGGCTGTCATGACCTGCGAGAACGCTCCGGATGCAAGGGACGCGTGCTGACTCTTCGGGCTCGATCCCCCTTCGGGGAACGGTGGTTGTGGTGTGCCGGATGCCTGGTCGCGGCCGTGTGGGCCGCTGTCTTCTCGTTGATCCCGGCGCCGCAGCCGCACCGGGTGTGGGGAGAGAGTGCCTGTGCGGGGTATCTCGGCGCGGCGGTGGCCGCGGCCTGGCGGTCGTCGAGGCGGCGTGGGCCGGCTGTCCCGGTCTGGTTCGCCGTCATCGGCTCCGTGGTCGCACCGCTCGTCCTGTCGCTGCTCACCGGCTCCGCACAGAGCGAGGTCGGCGTGATGGAGCGGGCCGGACTGCTGACTGTGCGTCAGGCGACGCCGTATCTTCCGGATCCCGGCTCGGTGGCCGAGGTGACTCCGCGCAGCTCCAGCGCCGCCCTGAGCCCTTCGTCGCGGAAGCCGGGCGGCATCCGGACGTCGGTGACCACCACGTCCGGGCGGTCGGCGTCCACGGCGCGCACCAGTTCGCCGGCGGTTCCGTCGGCGGCCGTCACCTGGTGTCCGGCGCGGGACAGCAACTCCGCGAGTCCGGCGCGCAGCAGGACCGCGTCCTCGGCGAGCACTACCCGGAGCACGGCACCTCCAGACGCAGTTGCGCGGGTCCGCCGGCGGGACTTGTCACGACGAGTCTTCCTTCCAGAAGGGCCACGCGGTCGGCGAGTCCCTGCAGTCCGGCCCCGGCGGCCGGGTCCGCACCGCCGCGCCCGTTGTCGGTGATGAGCAGGGTCAGGGTGTCGTCGTGCAGGCGGCCGACGACGGTGATCCGGTCCGCACCGCTGTGCTTGGTGGCGTTCGTCAGAGCTTCGGTGACGGTGAAGCATGCGGTGGCCTCGACGGCCGCCGGCAGCCTGCGCGGCAGGTCGATGTCAACGGTGACCGGGACCGGGTTGCGCAGGGCGAGTCCGGCGACGGCGGCGGGCAGACCGTGGTCGGTGAGGACCTGAGGGTGGAAGCCGCGCACCAGGGAGCGCAGCTGATCGAGGGCCTGGCGGGCTTCGTCACGGGCACGGGAGACGAGGGGTGCGGCCGGGGAGTCCTGGCCCCGCAGCTCCATCTCGGCCAGGCCCAGAGTCATGGTGAGCGCCAGGAGCTGCTGCTGGGCGCCGTCGTGCAGAACGCGTTCGATGCGCCGCCGCTCCGCCTCGAAGACGTCGATCAACCGGGCCCGGGAGCGGGTCGGTTCGATGACGCGCGAGCGCAGGTCCTCGTCGCGCGCCGGCAGCGGGGCCCGGGCGACCCGCACCTGCGCGCCGGTGAGCGCTCCGCCCAGGTAGGCGGAGAGGAGCAGCCCGAACAGGCCCGCGGCGGTGCCCGGCAGGGCGGCCACGGGCTCCGCCATGGGACTGCCGGGCACCGGCATGACCGTGTCGGGCGCGATCGCCCACACGATCACCGGTGTCGCCGTGAGGATCGCCGGCAGGGCGAGCAGGGCGGCCGAACCGGTCCCCGTGGCGGTGAAGACGACGCCGAGAGTGAGGGCGTAGCCGGGTTCCCGCCAGGTGGCCCGCTCGCGCAGCCGGGTGCGCAGCCGGGGCCAGGCCCCGGTGCCGGGCAGGGAGCCGTGGGGATCGAGCAGGGGTTCCGGCTGGACCAGCCGGAACCGGCGCCGCTCCAGGGCGGCCACGGGAATACCGGAGACCGCGAATGTCATCAATACGAACAGGCCGACTCCGAGCACGGACAGGCCGACGCCCAGCAGGAGCAGCGCCGCGAGCACCAGAAGGACGGCGAAGCCCAGGACGGTGCCGCTCAGCAGGAAGGCCCAGCAGCGCAGGGGCCAGAGCGAGAAGGCGAAACGGAGAGGATGCCGCCGCATGGCTTCCCAGAAGGCGACGGTCATAGGTGTGCGTCCTCCGGATCGTGCGCCCGCGGGTGGTCGTGGTCCACCGATCACCCTGTCCGGGCGCCGACCGGCGGTCGGGCCGGACAACGGGCAGAGACGGCACGCCGGGTGAGCGCTCGAACACTCTCGGTTCAGATCATGGGCTTCGAGAGCCGGCCGGCGGCCGGTGCCCGACCGCGGTCCTGCCTGCTCCTGCATCATGGGCAGTGCGGAGGACACTGCGACGACGACTGTGACTTCGGAGAGGTTGGCATGTCCGACAAAGGCAGTGTGGCCGCTGCGCGTAGCGCCTACGGCCCGCCGGGCTCGTGTGTGCTGCTCAAGCACGGCGAGATCTTCCTCAAGGGCCGTAACCGCCACCGGTTCACCGAGCAGCTGCACGACAATCTGCGGTACGCGCTGCGCGGGATCGGCGGCTCGACATGGATCAAGAAGGCGGGGAACGTGACCGTCATCGGCGGGCAGGTGCCCCAGGAGGCTCTGGTGGAGCGGGCCCGCAGGGTGATCGGCTTCAGTTCGGTGGAGCCGGCCGTGCGGGTGCCCAGTGATCTGGACGCCATCACGGCGGCGGCTGTCGACGTGCTGCGCGGGTCCCGCGAGGGCACCACCTTCGCCGTGCGGACCAAGCGGCGGAACAAGCGGTTCCCGCTGAGCTCGTTCGAGGTCGACGCCCGCCTCGGGGCCGCACTGCTCGAGCAGGTTCCGGGGCTCCGGGTGGACCTCGACCGGCCGGACGTCACGCTGGCCGTGGAGATCGACCGCAAGGAGACCTACCTGTCCTGGCGGCGGATCCCGGGCCTGCGCGGCCTGCCCGTCGGCTCCAGCGGCCGCGCGCTGGTGCTGCTGTCCGGGGGCTACGACTCCCCCGTGGCCGCGCACCGGGCCATGCGGCGGGGCCTGGCCTGCGACTTCGTGCACTTCACGGGCGCGCCGTACACCAACCCCTCCTCCATGTACAAGGCATACGCCCTGGCCCGTGAGCTGAACCGCTACCAGCAGCCCGGGAACCTGTACGTGATCGCTCTCGGCAAGGCGCAGAAGCAGCTCGCCGTGGCCGGGGCCGGACGGCTGCAGGTGGTGGCCCAGCGGCGGCTGATGGTGCGCACCGCCTCCGCGCTGGCCGCCCGTACCGGTGCCGAGGCACTGGTGACGGGCGACAGCCTGGGGCAGGTGGCGAGCCAGACGCTGGCCAACATGGTGGCCGTGGAGGAGGCGTCGGACCTGCCGGTGCTGCGGCCGCTGATCAGCTGGGACAAGCAGGAGATCATCGACGAGGCGACCACCATCGGCACCGCGGGGATCTCGGTCCTGCCGGACGAGGACTGCTGCAGCCTGCTGACCCCGCCCCGGGTCAGCACCCGTGCCCGCCTCTCCCAGCTGCACTCCGTGGAGAAGCGGCTCGACCTGGAGGAAGCCGTCGAGGCGATGGTGGAATCCGCCCAGGTGTTCACGCCGGTGGCCGAGGAGGCGGCCGCGGAGACGGAGGAGCGGAGCCCGGCTCCGGTGTGATCCGGGAGCTTCTCCTCTGCGGTGCCGCACCGTCCGGCCCTGCGGCGGCCCCGCGGGGCGGCACGGTCTGCCCGGCGGAGGCGGCACGCCTGCCCCGCGGAGGCGGCACGGGCCGCCCCGCGGGTGCTCAACCGCTCGCGCACGGTATCCGGACGGATCGCGGTCTCGGCTCCCCGTACCGCCTGACCCGGGCAGGTCGCGGCCCTCAGCTGCCCGTGCTGCGGCGCGGCGGCGTGAAGGCGTACGGGTCGAGGATCTCGGGGCAGGGCGCCACGCCGGGACCGCCCGCCCGTACCCAGGCGGCGATGTCCTCCGTGGCGTCCGCGTCGTTGACCAGCCCCAGCCACACCGGCCGGGCGCCGGCCGCCCGCCCCGCGGAGGACGGCTGCACGACCACGACATTGGCCTGATCGCACACGTCCAGGCAGGCAGAGACGCGCACCGGCGCCTCGCCGCGCAGGCGTGCGGTCTGGGCCGCGTGGTCGACACCGGTCACCTTGGCGGTGCCGCAGCAGCAGTCCCGGCACACCACGATCCGGCACGGCACACCGAAGTCCCCTGGCCCGTCCGCCCCTGCCCCTGCTCCTGCCCCTGCTGTCGAGGCCTCGTCCGCTCCGGACGCCTGGTCGCCCCTGGTCCCGGGCACGCCGGACCACCACCCTCTCCCCGGGGAGCTCCGCCCCGGTGTCCACGGAGGTGGCGACGACGTGAGTCTCCTGGCTCTCGGGTCACGGCTCACCCCGGCCTTCCCGCCCTCGGTGGGAGCGGTGGCGCGAAGACCGCGCGAGGTGCACACGTCTCGGACGGCCCCATCAGTCGCCCCCCGGTGCCGGGCCGCCGGCAGGCGGAGGGTGAAGACCGAGCCGGCGCCGGGTCGGCCGCTCGCCTCGGCGGTGCCGCCGTGCGCGGCCGGCAGGTGGCGGACGACGGGCAGGCCGAGGCCACTGCCGCCGCCGGGAGGGATCATCCGGCCGGCCCGGCGGTGCTCGCGGGCCGGCCTGCGTGTGCGCAGGTGACGAGGTGTTTCCCGTTTCCCGGCCGCAGAGGCGACAGACACGGCTTGACCGGCCTGCCACGGGCGGCGAAGCCTGTCGGTGAACGCGCTGCGCAACTGATCGGCAGCATTGAGTGATCGGCGGAGCCGGCAGCCGTCGGCGTCCGGGCAGGAGGAAGCGCACCATGGGTCCTTGTCACGTTCCGCCCACCCACGACCCGGAGGTCATCAAGACCGTCTACGCGGTCGGCCGCCGGCTCGGCGTGTCCGACAAGGTGATGCTGGCCGGGTTCGAGGCCGGCTGGGTCGAGTCACACATGAACAACCTTCCGTGCGGCGACCGCGACTCGCTCGGCGTCTTCCAGCAGCGGCCCAGCCAGGGGTGGGGCACGCCCGAGCAGATCATGAACGTCTCGTACGCCGCGGAGCAGTTCTTCGTCCGGGCGGTGCGCGTGGAGCAGCAGTTCCCCGGGCTCACCGCCGGGCAGACGGCGCAGAAGGTCCAGCGGTCGGCGTTCCCCGAGCGCTACGACCGGGCGGAGGCCAAGGCCAGAGCCCTGCTGGAGGAGGCGGCGCGGGCCGTGGGTCCCGGCCGGTCTCCCCGGGTGAGTGTGGGGGTGCCGTCGGTGGTGGACACCGGCAGCGGCATGGTCGTCTTCGGCGTCGAACCCGGCGGCGGCATCACCCACCGCTGGCAG
>Ga0207873_1001725_pt1 | contig 19916 bp, 19 predicted proteins | sample BGWIniCompost_FD_187373 | JGI IMG/M metagenome (GOLD analysis project Ga0207873, IMG submission 187373) | Cellulose adapted compost microbial communities from Newby Island Compost Facility, Milpitas, CA, USA - BGW Initial Compost (SPAdes)... ...
GCGGATCGATGCCGACCAGCGCCACCGATTCCACCGCGTCGCCACGGCGGCCGAAGGCCGGGCCCGAGACCAGCGGCGAGACCGCGGTGATGCCGGGCAGGCGGTCGAGCACGTCGCGCACCTCGAGCCAGTTGTCGATCGGGCGCAGCGACTGCGGCCGCGGATCCTCCAGCACCAGCTGCAGCACGCCGTCGCCGGCGCGGGCGAGGCGGTTGACCTCGCGCGGCGCCTCCACGCGGATGTGGGCCTGGGTGCCGAGGGTGCGGTCGATGACGTTGGCCTGCAGGCCCGAGATCAGCGCGGTCACGAACACGATCACGGCCACGCCCACCGAGATCCCGACGAGGATCAGCAGGCTCTGGGTCCGGCCCTGGCGCAGGAAGCGCAGGGCGATGCTGGCCTCGATCCACATCGCTCAGTCCAGCGACATCGGCAGCTCGCCATGGGTCGCGGCGCGGTCGTGGTGGCCGGCCTCGGGCGGCGGCTGGACGCGGACGCGGGCGCGGTCGCCTTCCCCGGGCAGCGCGTCGGCGCCCAGGGCGGCCGCTGCGACGACCTGGTCGCCGGGATCGAGGCCGTCGAGCACCTCGCTCATCGCCAGCCCGCGCAGGCCCAGCCGCACCGGCACCCGTTCCACGCGTCCGCCACGGATCCGCAGCACGGCGGCCCGGTCGCTGCCCGGGTCGGCATCGAGCAGGGCGTCGTTGGGCACCGCCAGCCCGTCGTCGCGCCGGCCGGTCTCGACCGTGGCGGTGACGGTCATGTCCTGGCGCACGAAGTCGGCTTGCGGGTCGATCCGCAGGCGCACGTCCACGGTGCCGCGCGCCGGGTCGACGGCCGGGGCGAGGTGGAACACGGTGGCCGTGAACGGCCGCATCGGGAACGCGTCGGCGATGCAGGTGGCGGCCTGGCCGACCTCGAGCCGCTCGAGGTTCTTCTCGTCCACCGACAGCAGCACCTCGCCGGGGGCGTCGCGGGCGATCTCCAGCAGCACCTGGCCGGGCGTGACCGTGTCGCCCGGCTCGACGTTGCGTACCAGCACGGTGCCGGGCACGGTGGCGCGGATCTGCGCCCGCGCCAGATCGGCCTCGGCCTGCTCCAGTTGCTGGATGGCCTGAAGTTCGCGGGCCCCGCCGTCGAGCGCCTGCAGCGCCAGGCGTGCCTGCTCGGCCGCCGCGCGCGCGGCGACGACGGCCTGCGCCGCGACTTCCACGCTCTCGCGCGAGACCAGCTGGCGCTCGCCAAGTTCGCGCCGGCGGGCCAGTTCGCGTTCGGCCTGGTCGAGTTCGGCCTGCGCCTGGCGCAGACGGGCACGGGCATCCGGTCGCTCGTTGCTGCGCAGGGCCTCGAGCGCGGCGCGGGCCTCGTCGCGGCGCGCCTCCAGGTCGCGGGCGCGCAGCACCACCAGCACGTCGCCGGGTTTGACGCGGTCGCCGTCCATCACCCGGCGCTCGAGCACCAGGCCGGAGATCTCGGCGCCGACGAGCACCCGCGAGGGCGTCGCGACGCGTCCGGTGGCGACCACGTTCTGCACGAGTGGTCCGCGCGCCACCTCGTAGCCGGGCAATTGCGGTCCCCGCAGCCAGGCCACGGCCCACGCCGCGACCGCCACCAGTCCCACCGCAGCCGCCGCCGCCCACCACCTGCGGCGCGCCTTGCCCTCGGCCATCGTCGACCCCCGCCTCGAAAGTGCGAAGTGTCGCCGGAATGCCGTGACGGCGCCATTCGCGGCAGGGCGGACGCAAGCTCCCGTCGCGCGGCGGCATCGACGCGCGGGCCACGGCGGAACGGGCAGACTGGCCGTCCGGACCAGACCAGGGAGCCGCCATGCACCAGTTCCATCCCTCCGCCGACGACGTCATCGCCGTGACCGTCGAAGGGCAGATCACCTCCGCCGACCTGCAGGCGCTGATGGACCGGATCGAGCAGGTCCTGTCCCGGCATCCGGCCATGCACATGTTCATCGAAACCCGCTCGCTGGGCACCCTGGAACTGGCCGGGTTCGGGGGCCACCTGGCACGGGCGATCCCGCTGCTGAAGGAGTTGCGGCGATTCGGGCGCATCGCGGTGGTGGCCGACCAGGCATGGGTGCGCGCCGGCACGCGGCTCGAGAGCGCGCTGCTGCCGTTCGTCAGCTACCGGGTGTTCCGGCCGGAGCAGCGGGACGAGGCGCTGGCGTGGGTGGCGGGGGGCTGATCCGCGCGGTCGTCCCGGCGCACGTTCAGCGGTATTCGTCCGAACCCTGCACCCAGAGGAAGGACTGCACGTCGATCAAGTCGCGCGGCTGCAGGTCGCGCAGGTCGTGGCGTACCGCGGCGGCGAAGCCCAGCAGGCCGGCGTAGAGGTCCCACGATGGCCGCGACCGGTACTCCAGCGGATAGCCGTAGGCCCGCGCAGCGGTCCGGATCGTGTTGGGCTTCATGAACATGTGCCGCCCGGGTTGGGCGATGAACCCGAACACCGTGGCCAGCGGCCAGGTGAGCACGCGGGTCTGCCGCCGGGGCAGGGCGTCGAGGGCGGCGACCCAGTGCTCGAAGCGTGGCGGCAGGGCGCCGCGGCCATGGAGCAGGCCGTACAGCGCTTCTGCGAACGTGCGCGCGCCGTCCGGCGTGCGCAGCGCGTCGCGCAGCGCCATCTTCTCGAACGAGAACAGCATGCTGTGGTGCGAGGACTGTTCCACGCGCACGGCGCGGGCCGCCGCCTCGGCGTGGTCGCCGGAATCGAGCAGCTGGCGGAAGGTGTCGCGCGGCAGCGCCTGCCGCCAGCGGCGGTGCGTTTCGCGCTTGTAGTCGCGCTCCCAGTCCAGGTACAGCGGGTCGCGGAAGCCGCCGGGGAACCGGCGCAGGAAGCGACGTCGGCAGCGCGCTGCGCCCGGCCATGGCGAACCGGATGCGGCTGCGCCGCGATCCGGGCGGCCGGTCATGGCCCGCACCCGGCCGGTCGTTCCCGCCCGGGCTCAGAGCATCGCCAGTTCGACATTGGTCAGGTTGCCGCGGTACTCGTTGCGCAGCCGCACCTTGCGCGCGAGGTCGTCGATGATGTGGCCGGAGAAATCGACCCCGGTCAGCTCCTCGGCCATGTTGATGCCGCCGGGCGTGTCGACGTTCACTTCCATCAGCTTGTCGCCGACGATGTCCAGCCCGGCCAGGTACATGCCGTCGCGGACCAGCTTGGGCGCGACCAGTTCGGCCAGGCGCAGGGCGTCGGCGTCCGGTTCGGCCAGCTCCACCTTGCCGCCGGCGCTGATGTTGCTGCGCGCGTCGCCGGAGTCGTTGTAGCGGCGGAAGCAGGCGTAACGCCCGTCCACCTGCAGCGGGCGCCCGTTGAGGGTGAGCAGGCGCAGGTCGCCGTCGACCGCCTTGGGCAGGTACTCCTGGGCGATCGCGTAGCCGTCGCGGATCACCGCGTCGATCATCTGGTTGACGTTGGCCCCGCCGTCGCCGTTGACCACGAACACGCCCTGGCCGCCGGAGCCCTGCAGCGGCTTGATCACGCCGCGGCCGCCCTGGTCGGCGATGAAGGCCTTGATCTGTTCGGCATCGCGGCTGATGCAGGTCACCGGCCGCACTTCCTCCGGGAAATGCTGGAAGTAGGTCTTGTTCGACGCATCGGTGAGGTGGATCGGGTCGTTGAGCACGATCACCCCGCGCGCGACCACCAGCTGGGCGAACAGCAGGGCGCTGTTCGGCGCCCAGGGCCGGTCGACCGCCTCGTCGGCCGGGTCGCTGCGCAGCATCAGCACGTCCAGCTCCTCGACGTTGATGCGCTCCACGCGCGCATCGTCGCCATGCAGGTCGCCGAGCAGGGCCGCGTCGTCGTCGTAGGCGTCGCGGCGCGGCAGGTGGGCCCTGGCATGGACCACGCCCGAGGGGTCGTAGATGAAGTCCTCCAGCCCGATCAGCGCCACCGAATGGCCGCGGTTGATGGCGGTGCGGGCGAGGCGGATGGTGGTGTAGTTGTCCCTCTCGGTCGCCACGTCGTTGACGACGAAGCCGAGGCGCAGGGGGCGGTCGATCATGGGCTCAGGTCCAGGGGCAGCGGGGTGGGATGGGCGTGGTGGAGTTCGGCCACGTCGAGGCGGCGGCACTGCGCGAGCGCGTCGCGGAAGCCCGGCGCGCTGGCGTAGCGCGGCAACAGCCGCGGCGGCACCGCCCAGCCTTCCTCGACCAGGCGGTCGAGGGCGCGGCGGTGGCGCAGCGCGAACTTGCCGGCGAACAGGGGCTCGAACGCACCGCCTTGGCCGAGGTCGTCGAGCAGCTCGCACAGGCCGCGCAGGTACACCGCGTCCTTGGTCAGGCCGCCGCCGCGCAGGGCGCGCACGGCCACGTCGAAGGCCTCGTCGGTGGCGAAGCCGTGCTGCTCGTGCAGGCAGGCGAAGATCGCCGGGATGCCCTGGCGACGGACCGCCATGTCGGCGGCGATGACGCGGGCGGCGAGTATCCGCAGCCGTTCGCCCGGGAGGTAGCCGGCCAGGAACTCGGCCAGCACCCCGAGCCCCTCCTGCAGCGGGTCGTACCCGGCCAGGCCGGCCCCCAGCTGCCGCAGCGGCTGGCGCGAACCGTTGTAGTGGGTCACGACGTGGGTGCCGACCTCGTGCTGCAGCAGCGGCTGCAGGCGTGCCGAGGGCAGCCGCAGCCCGGCGTCGAGGTACAGCCGTCCGTTCGAGACCATCATCAGCGAGCCGATGTCGGCGTCGACCACCACGTCGAGCGAGAAGTCCGGGGCCTGCCCGCGGTACCACGCCACCTCGTCCTCGACTGCGGCGACGACCGCGTCCACGCCGAGGTCGGCCTCGAGCGGCTCGCCCGGCACGACCTGCTCGAGCAGGCGCCGCGCCAGCGCCAGCAGTTCCGGCTCCACGGTCCCGAACAGGGCGACGCTGGCGTCGATGAAGGCCGCGGTTCCGCGCAGCCGCACCAGGTCCAGGACATGGACGAGGTCGCGCTGCTTCTCGCCGAGCAGGCCGGCCAGCAGCGGCGATTCGATACGGTCCACCGGCAGCGCCAGCAGCCGGCGGCGCATCGCGTCCAGGTCCAGCACGGGCTCGGCGTAGCGCAGCGGCGACACGCGCGCGTGGCCGCTGGCTTCGAACTCCCGCCACAGCGCGTCGGTGCCGAGCGGGTTGAGCGCGAGCAGCCAGTCGAGCCCGGCGTCGATGCCCAGCAGCGCGGCGTCGACCTGGGCCGCCACGGGCGGCAGTTCGCGGCCTTCGCGATGTCGCGGGGGCGCAGCGGCGTTCACGGCCGCCTCCGGAACTCCGGGCGGATCTGCGCGACCGCCGCGTGCAGGCCCCGCTGCAGGTCGCGCAGGGCGGCGATGTCCATCTGGCCGGTCCACTCGTCCATGAAGATCTTCTTGTACTCGGGCGAGATGGTGCACACGCGCTCGCCCCAGCGGGCGTACACCCACTCCGGGAAATGGCCGCCGGTCGGCCAACGCACGTTGGCGCGCACGTCGGGGGCGCGGCCGAGCACCGGCGTGCGGCGCAGCGCGGCGGCGAAGCGGTCGGCGACCTCGCGCCAGGCGCCGGGGGCAACCGTGCTCAGGCCGAGCTCGATGTCGGGATTCCCCTCCTGCGGCGCAGGGGCGGCGTCGGCGCCGTCGCGGCGGTGGTTGTAGCTGTGCAGGTCGATCAGCAGCACCGTCTCCCAGCGCTCCAGGAGTCGCTCGATGAGCTCCTCGACCATGGCGTAGAAGCGGTCCCAGCGTGCGAGCGAGCGCGCCACTTCCGTCCCGGGGGGCGCTCCGCGCCAGGCCTCCAGGCCCCAACAGTCGTCGGGCCGGCGGTACACGGCCTTGTCGCGCGGGCGGTTGAGGTCGACCTCGAAGCGCGAGACCGGCACCGTGATGCGGACGTCGCCCACGTCGGTGAGCACGCCGGTGAACGGATCCTCCTCGCGCAGGCGCGCGTCGTCGGCAAGCGCGACCAGCGGCTGCAGGGAAGGGCGGATCGCGTGGCCGTCGTGGATCGCGGTCGCGATGACCGGCCCGTCGCGCAACATGATGTCCCAGTCGCGCTCGCGCGCGGACGCGGCCAGGGACGGCCGGGTCTCGAACCAGTCTCCGGAATGGAGGGTGGGAGGAGGGGGAGAAGTACCTTCGGGCGCCATCATGCCGACGGATGCTGGCAGCGCCGCAATGATCGGCCCGTGAGACCATGCCGGGCGCCGGGGGCATCGGTTCAGGTGCGTCGAGGCCGCGTCGCGGACGGGGCCGACGCGCCTGATGGATGCCCGTACAATCGCGGACTTTCCCGACCGGCCTGCCCATGGCACCCAACGCGACCATCTACCGGGTCGAGCTCCAGGTCACCGACATGGACCGGCACTACTACGCCGGACACGTGTTCTCGCTCGCGCAGCATCCGTCCGAGACGCCGGGGCGGTTGATGCTGCGCCTGGCCGCGTTCGCGCTGTACGCCGACGAACGCCTGGAGTTCGGGCGCGGCCTGAGCACGGCCGACGACGCCGACCTGTGGCAGCGCGACTACACCGGCCAGATCGAACGCTGGATCGACCTGGGCCAGCCCGACGACACCCGCGTCCGCCGCGCCTGCGCCCGCGCCGGCGAGGTGGTGGTGGTCAACTACGGCGGGCAGGCGGCCGAGGCGTGGTGGGACCGGCACGCCGGCGCGTTCTCGCGACTGGCCAACCTCACCGTGCTCGATGTCGCACCGGCCGACGTCGAAGCGCTCACCGCGCTGCTCGAACGCAGCATGCGCCTGACCGCGATGATCCAGGACGGCGAGCTGCAATTGATGAGCGAGCGGCTGAACGTGGCCGTCACGCCCCGGGTTCGCAAGCGGGGCCGCTGAACTCCTTTCGTACGACGCGTACACGCGGTTGTCGCGCCGCATTTACGGGCGCTTGCCGAAAGTGCCGGTTCCTCCACGAAGGAGCACGGCGATGACGGATGCACGCGAACACCTGCTGGACTGGCTGCGCGATGCGCATGCCATGGAACAGCAGGCCGAACAGATGCTCAAGGCGCAGGCGGCGCGCATCGAGCACTATCCCGAACTGAAGGCGCGGATCGAGCAGCACATCGAGGAGACGCTCGGCCAGCAGGCGCTGCTGGAGGGCTGCATCACGCGGCTGGGAAGTTCGCCGTCCAGGCTCAAGGACGCCATGGGCAAGGTCGCGGCCATGGGACAGGCGATCGGCGGCATGGTGGCCTCCGACGAGATCGTCAAGGGATCGATGGCCGGTTACGTCTTCGAGCACATGGAGATCGCGTCCTACCGCACCCTGATCGCGGCCGCGGAGGCGCTCGGCGACCAGGAGACGCGGGCGGCCTGCGAGCGGATCCTGGTCGAGGAGGAAGCGATGGCGCGCTGGCTGCAGGACCACCTGCCGGACGTCACCCGTCAGTTCCTGGAGCGCGCCGATACCCCCGGGGCCACGGCGAAGAAGTAGTCGTCGCGACCTGATCGCGCATCGCGAATGAGGCGTCCGGCCGCCTGCCGGGTCGGACGTCGCGGTGCGGCCCCGATTGCGGTACTGCGCGGATTGTTGGCGGCGACGGCGGTTGCTACGCTCGCACCGACGCCGCAAGGGGCTGCACATGCACAGACGGGACTTCCTCAAGGCCACCGCGCTGTTGGCCGGGGCGCCGGCGGCGGGCCTGGCCGCTACCACGGCCGCGCCAGGCACCGCGCGCCTCCTGCCGCGGTCCCTGTCGCCGGGCGACACGGTCGCCCTGGTGAGTCCGTCGGCGGCCGTCGCTGAACCGCTGGACCTGCAGCTGGCCCGCGAGGTGATGGAGGCACTGGGCCTGCGCGTGGTCACCGGCGCGCACTACGCCGACCGCCGCGGACACCTGGCGGGCGACGACGCGGCGCGCGCCGGCGACCTCAATGCCGCGTTCGCCGATCCGGCGGTAGCGGCCATCGTCTGCACCCGTGGTGGCTCCGGCGCGGCGCGCCTGCTGCCGCTGCTCGACTACGACGCGATCCGCGCCAACCCGAAGGCGCTGCTCGGCTATTCCGACATCACTGCGCTGCACTGCGCGATCCAGGCCCGGACCGGGCTGGTGACGTTCCACGGCCCGATCGGCACCGGCAGCTGGAACCGGTTCAACGCCGACCAGTTCCGGCGCGTGTTCTTCGAGCGCGAGCTGATGCACTACGCCAACCGCCGCGACCCGGACGACGACGAACTGGTGCCGCGCCGCAACCGCACCATCACCCTGCGCGGCGGCAAGGCGCGCGGCCGCCTGCTCGGCGGCAACCTGACGGTGCTCAGCGCGCTGGCCGGCTCGCCCTACCTGCCGGACTTCGACGGCGCGATCCTCTTCCTCGAGGACGTCTCGGAGGCGCCGTACCGGATGGACCGGATGCTGACCACGCTCAAGCTGGCCGGCATCCTCGACCGCATCGCCGGCTTCGTGTTCGGCGAATGCACCGACTGCGAGCCGGGCAACGGCTACGGGTCGCTGACCCTGGCCCAGGTCCTGGACGACCACATCCTGCCGCTGGGCATTCCCGCCTATCGCGGCGCGATGATCGGCCACGTCCGCGAGCAGTTCATCCTCCCGGTCGGCGCCGACGTCGAACTGGACGCCGACGCGGGCAGCTTCCGCATGCTCGCGCCGGTGTTCGCCGGCCGCTAGCGGCGATCGCGGTCGCGGGCCGCACGCGCGCCGCCGGCGGGTCCCGTCCATGCGTGGTGCAGGCGCCGGCGTCGCCGATGGCCGGGCAATCCCGGAGAGCGACCGGACGGCAGCGTGTGGTAATGTCCGGGCCATGCGCACCCGGTTTCCGGGCACGGCGGGGGCGAGGCCACGACACGGTCGGCGCCGGGCGCGCGCCGCTGCCGCCGCCGGGGCGGTTTCGCGGACTCCTTGGGGAAGACGATGTCCAAACTGCTTGAACTCATGCGCAAGCTGGGCAGCGATGCGGGCCTGGCCGCCGAGTACGAAAAGAACCCGGAAGCGGTCCTGCTGCGCGCGGGCCTGAACGAGGAAGAGCGGAGGGCGATGCTCGAGAAGGACTACGAGGCGATCAAGCGCCTCACCGGCCTGGCCGACGGCAGGTTCGCCACCAACCACCTGATCCGCACTTACGAAGACTAGCCACGAGGGGTCGTTGTGGGCCATTGGATGGGCCGGCGCTGGTCAGTCCTGCTGCTGCTGGCGCTGCTGGCCGCGCCGGCGACGGGCAACGAGGCCCTGGAACCGGAGCTGCGCGAGATCGAGCGGCTCAACTTCGCCGAGCACTGGCGCGAATCCGATGAACGCATCCAGGCGCTGGCGGACCGGCTCGACGAGCTCACCCCGACGCAGCGCCAGCGGCTGGAGTACGTGCGCCTGCGCAACCTGGGCATCGCCGGCCGCCTCGAGGAGGCGGTCGAAGGCTTCGCCGAGCTGCTCCGCGAGGAGATGCCGCCCAGCCTCAAGGTGAAGGCGTTCGCCACCGGGTCCAGCGTCGCCGCCAACCTCGAGGACTGGACCACCGCGTTCACCTGGCTGGGCGAGGCCCTGGCCTACGTGACCGAGGCCCCCGACGACGCGGCGCGGGTGCTGGGGATGGCCAGCTACCTGCATTCGCTGGTGGGCGAGACCGGCAAGGCGCGGGAACTGGCCTTGCGCGGGCTGGCGATGGTGGAGGGCGGCGACGACCGTCGCGCCGTCTGCCATGCCCTGTCCGACCTCGCGCTGGCCGAGGAGCTGGCCGAGAACCACGCCGAGTCCGGCCGAATCCGGCGGCGGCAGATGGAAGCCTGCGACGCGGCCGGCGACCGGATCTACGCCGCCAATGCCCGCTACGGCGTGGGCAAGATGCTCGCCGCGCAGGGCAAGACGGACGAAGCGCTGTCGTGGGCGATGCAGTCGCTGGCGGAATTCGAGGCCGCCGGCTTCGAGGCGGGCGCGTGGAGCGCGCGCCTGGTGCTGGCCGAGTGCCTGATCGCCAGCGGCCGCGAATTCGACCACGCGCACGACCTGCTGGCGGGGGCACTGCGCTACTACCGTGCGCGCAACTCGCAGATGGCGGTGGCCGAGTCCGAGCGCAAGCTGGCCGAACTCGCCGAGCGGCGCGGCGATCCGGTGCAGGCGGTGCGCCACCTGAAGGCGGCGGCGGCCGCGTCGGAGGCCGCCGAGCGCGCCGCGCGCGAGCGCCAGCTGGCCTACCTCCAGGTCGAGTTCGACACCCGCGTCAAGGAGCAGCAGATCGCGCTGCTGGAGGCCGAAAAGGAGCTGGCCGCGCTGCAGGTCACCGCGACCCGCCGCTGGCAGTGGCTGCTCGCGGCCGGGCTGGTCGCTCTGCTGGCCACGGCGCTGCTGCTGGTGCTGCTGTTGCGGCGGTCCTTCCAGGAGCGCCGCCGCTACCGCCTCGAATCGCAGCACGACAGCCTGACCGGCCTGCTGAACTACCAGCAGGTGCGCCAGCGCGGGCAGGAAGCCTTCGAGCGGGCGCGCCGGCTGGGGCGGCCTTTCTCGGCCATCGTGCTCGACATCGACTGGTTCAAGGAGGTCAACGACCGCTACGGCCACGCCGCGGGCGACGAGGCGCTGCGCGCCCTGGGAGGCTGGATCGCCGATGTGGTCGACGGACGCGGCATCGCCGGGCGCAGCGGCGGCGACGAGTTCACGATCCTGCTCGAGGCGACCGAGGAGGAGGCGGGCGAACTGCTCGACCGGCTGCGTGCGCGGATCGACGCGGTCAACGTGTTCGGCCAGACCGTGCGCTTCAGCATCAGCGCCGGCGTGTGCCAGGACAGCGAGGCCACGGGCACGCTCGAACACCTGGTGCACGAGGCCGACCAGTCGCTGTACCGGGCCAAGTACGCCGGCCGCGACCGCACCGTGCGCGCCAGCGAGCCGCCGTCGGGCAGGGACGGCGGCGGCGGCCTCGTCGTCGTGGGCAGCGGGATCGAGTTCGGCCGCCACATCAGCGAGCGCTGCCTGTCCGAGATCCGCGAGGCCCAGGTGGTGTTCTGCCTCACCGACCCGTTCTCGCTGGCGATGGTCCAGGGCCTGCGTCCGGACGCGGTGAACCTCGGTGCCTACTACGCCGAGGGCAAGGACCGCCGCGTCACCTACCGCGAGATCGACGAGGCGATCATGGCGCCGGTGCGCGCCGGCAAGCGCGTGTGCGCGGTGTTCTACGGCCACCCGGGCGTGTTCGCCGACGTGCCGCACGCGGTGATCCGCAAGGCCCGCGCCGAGGGCATCCGCGCGCGCATGGAGCCGGGCATCTCGGCCGAGGCCTGCCTGTACGCCGACCTGGGCATCGACCCGGGCCGGCGCGGCGTGCATTCGATGGAAGCCACCCACTTCCTGTACTACGGCCGCGTGCCCGACACCGCCGGGCTGGTGCTGCTGTGGCAGGTGGCGCTCGCCGGCGACCTCACCTGTAGCCGGTTCCACGCGGACCGGGAAGGCCTGCAGGCGCTGGTCGACCGGCTGCTGCGCTGGTACCCGCCGGACCACGAGGTGATCCTGTACGAAGCGGCGCGGCTGCCGATCGAGGCCCCGCGGATCGAACGCGTGGCGCTGCGCGATCTGCCGGACGCGCACTACGAGGAGTACACCACGCTGGTGATTCCCCCGCTGGGCGATCTGCAGCCGCTGGAAGACGCGGACCTGGCCGGCGGGCGCGTGGTCGCCGGTTGATCGACGCCAGGGCGGATCGCCTTCCGCGCGCGGCGATGCTACCTTTCTGGTAGCGCTAACACGAACGACGCCTGCGAGCGTCGCACCGCCGCCATCCGGGAGGATCCATGCCCAAGCCGTCCAGCGCCCCGCGCGCGCTCCGTTTCCGCCGGCCGTCGCTGCGGCGGTCCGCACTGTTCGTCCTCGCCGCCGTCCTGGCCTTCACCGCGCAGGCGGCGCCATCCGGCGGACCCTACGGCCCCATCCCGCAACGCTACGAAGTGCCGCAGGAGGGCAGGGTGTACTTCGTCGCGCCCGACGGCGATCCCGCGGCGGAGGGCAGCAGCCTGCAGCGGCCGACCACGATCGAATCGGCGATCGCCCGCGTGGTCACCGGCGACACCATCGTGCTGCGCGGCGGCACCTACCGCACCGGCGGCCTGCAGCTCAACCAGGGCATCACCATGCAGCCCTACCTCGACGAGGTCCCGGTGCTCAAGGGCACGCGCGTGGCCACGCAGTGGGAGGCGCTGCGCGACAACGTGTGGCGGACGAAGTGGGACCGCCTGTTCCCGGCGCGGCCGCTGGCCTGGTGGCGGGTCGAGCGCGAGGGCATGCGCACCCCGCTGCACCGCTTCAACAACGACATGGTCTTCGTCGACGGCCGTCCGCTGCTGTCGCAGGGCTGGCCCGGCGAACTGGGCGAGGACGGCTATTACATCGACTACGACAACGGCTACGTGTACGTCGGCGTCGACCCGGCGGAGCACGAGATCGAGATCACCGCGCACGACATCGCGCTGCACCGCCCCTCGCGCGAGGTGCACGGCAAGCCGTCCGACGGCAAGGGCCCGACCATCCGCGGCCTGACCTTCACCCAGTACGCGTTCCGCGCCATCGACATCGAGGACCGCAAGCCCTCGACCGGCCCGAACGACGAGCCCACCGACGACCCGGTGGGCATCTCGCCGCGCAGCGAGCACGGCAAGCAGGTGGTGGGCACCACGCTCGAGCACGTGACCATTACCCACACCTCGCGCGTGGCCGGCTACTTCCGCGGCGACAACCTCACCATCCGCAACTCGCTGATCAGCGACACCGGGACCGAGGGCATCTACCTGATCGGCTCGTCGGGTTCGCTGCTGGAGCGCAACATCGTCCGTCGCAACAACGTCGAGCGGCTGACGGGCTACTATCCGGCGGCGGTGAAGATCTTCAACCAGTCCTACGACGTGGTGGTGCGCGACAACCTGATCATCGACCACCCGCATTCCAACGGCGTGTGGTACGACGTGGGCAACGTCGACGGGGTGTTCGTCGACAACTACGTCGAAGGCACCCAGATCGGGTTCTTCTTCGAGATCTCCAAGGGCGTGGTGGCCGCGGGCAACGTGTTCGTGGACAACGCGCAGGGCATCCGCGTGCTCAACAGCTCGAATGCGCGCGTGTACCACAACACCTTCTACAACTCGCCGGTGCTGTTCGACCGCGACGGCCGCAGCGCCACCGGCGACCTGTTCGCCTGGCATCCGGCCACCGGGCCGGACGTGGACGAGCGCGAAGGCCACGTGTTCGAGCGCAACCTGCTGGTGGCGGGGGAGGGCGTCGACGGACCGCTGCTGGAATTCAGGCAGGCGCCGGCGCTGTGTGGCCGCCTGACCCGGCCCATGGCCACCCGCGTGGACGACAACGTGTACGTGCGCGGCGCCAGCGACGAACCGCTCGTCGGCTGGGGCCCCGTGCGCGGCGGCACGGACTGCCAGGCCGGCTACGCGGACCTCGACGCGTTCCGCAGGGCGACGAAGCTGGAGGCGAACGGCGTGGCGATCACCTCCGGCCACGGCTCGCCGTTCCGCAGCATCGAACTGCGGCGCTTCGACCTGGCGCATGTCCCCGAAGGCGTGCATCCCGCGCCCGTGCCGGAGGAAGCGGCCCAGGTCCTCGGCTGGAGCGGCGACGCACTTCCCGGCGCGTATCCGGCGGCAGCGGAGTAGCGTCGCCACGCTGCCTCCTGTCCCCGTTTCGCGCGTTCGGGGAAGGGAAAAGCGCCGCCCGACTCCCTGCAAATGATCGCCCTCCCCCGCGAGCGGGGGAGGGACGGGGTGGGGGCAAGCGCCGGCATCGATTCCACACTCCGCCCGGACATGGCGCGCACGTCACGCCCGTGCGACACCGCGGGGACGAGGATGGCGGCGAACGCGACTGGAGCCTGCCATGTCCGACGTGCCCGTGACCGCGGAGGTCTCGAACCACAAGCTGGCCGCCGTGTTTCCCGACGCCCGGGCGGCGCGCGCCGCCGCCGACGCGCTGTGCCGCGACACCGGCCTGGCCAAGGCCCAGGTCAAGGTGGTGACGCCGGGCTCGGCCGACGTCGCCATCCGGCTCGAACCCGAAGGCGGCGGCATCTGGCGCACCATCCTGCGCGCCCACCTGCGCCTCGGCCTCGCCGGCGCCGCGCTCGCCCTCGTCGCATTCGCGCTGTTGTACCTGTCCGGGGTCCCCTTCGTCGTCCAGTCGCCGGTCGCCGCCGCGCTGGCGCTGCTGTTCTTCGGCACCGTCGCCGGGCTGCTGCTGGGTGGACTGGTGTCGCTGCGGCCCGACCACGACCGCTACGTCCACGCGACCCGCGACGCGATGCAGGCCGGTCGATCCACGGTGGTGGTGCACGCGCTGTCGGCGGAACAGAACGCGCACGCGGCGGATTTCCTGCGCGCGCGCGGCGGCGAGGTCACCCGCACGCTCTGAGGCGCATCCGGCGCCCGCGGGCTACCATGCGCCGGTCCCCGGGCAGGAGCGCCGATGTCGTCGCCACAGCGTGATCCGTATCCCGACGCGCTGCGCGCCGGCGCGCTGCTGGTGGTGGTGCTCGGGCACTGGATCGCGACCCTGCCGCGCCTGCACGACGGCCGCCTGGCGCAGACCGAGCACCTGCTGGCGACCTGGGACAACGCGGCCATGCTCACCTGGCTGGTGCAGGTGGTGCCGCTGTTCGTGTTCGTCTCGGCGGCGGTCAGCGCCGAAGGCGTGGCGCGCCGCATCGGCGTCGCCGGACCTGCGCGCTGGTGGGCCGCGCGCGCCCTGCAGCTCGCCCGGCCGACCGTGACCTACCTCGCGGTGCTCGTCGCGCTCGCCATCATCGCGCTCGCGACGGGCGGCCGGTTGCTCGACCTGTTCGACCAGTCGCTCACCGTGCACCTGTGGTTCCTGCTGATGCTGCTCACGGTCCAGGCGCTGCTGCCGTGGAGCCTGCGCATGGACGAACGCTTCGGCCTGGGCGCGGTGCTCGCGCTGGTCGCGGCGGCCGCGGTACTCGACGTGCTGCGCGCAGGCATCTCCCATCCTGCCGACCTGGCGACGCTGGGCAGCCGCGTTGCCGGGCGGCCAGCGGGGATCGCGTGGCTCAACATGCTGGTGGTGTGGCTGCTGCCGCAACAACTGGGCATCGCCTGGCGACGCGGGCGCTTCGGCGGGCCGTCGGCAGGCATCGCGCTGATCGCGCTCGGCGCGGCGTGGCTGGTGCTCGCCATGGCCAGCGGCTATCCGGTGGCGATGGTCGGCGTGGCGCTGGCGGGCAACAACATGCTGCCTCCAACCCTGGCCCTGGTCGGGGTGATGTGGCTGCAGGCCGGCGCGGTGCTGGCGTTCGAGCCGCTGGCGCGCCGCCTGCTCGCCCCTCGTGCGCCGGCGCGCGCGATCGCGGTGCTGGGCGCGCTCGGCATGCCGCTCTATCTGTGGCACAAGCTGGCCGAGCTGCCGGCGGCGTGGCTCGGCGAGCGGATCGGCCTGCCGATCGACGCCGGGCTGCCGGGCGAACCCGGCTTCTGGCTGGGCCGCGCATGCTGGATCGCACTGTGCCTGCTGATGGTGGCGCCGGTGATCGCCGCCGTCGTCCGCTTCGAACTGCGCCGCGAGCGCGACGTGCCGGCCACCACGCGCGGCCTGTCGATCGCGATCGGCGGCGCCTGCCTCTACGCGGCCCTGGCCGCGGCCCTGGTCGGCGGCGTGTGGCCCGGCGCGGTGGTCGCGCTGCCGGCGGTTATGATCGCGTCCTGGCAGTTGCGCGCCCGCGGTGGGCGCGCCGGGCAGGAGTCCGAGCATGCGAACTGAACCTTGCGCCCGCCTGCGTCACTGGTGGATCGCCGCCTGCCTGCTGCTGGCGATGCTGTCCGGCTGCCGGACCCTGGAACCGGCGCCTGCGCCGGCGCTGCGGGTCATGTCGTTCAACGTGCTGGTGGCGCGCGACATCGAAGGCCCGGCCCGGTGGTCGGGGCGCCGCGACGCGCTGGTACAGGTCATCGCCGACGCCGATCCGGACCTGATCGGCACCCAGGAGCTGCTGCGCGAGCAGGGCGAATTCATCACCGCTCGCCTGCCGCAGTACGCCTGGTTCGGCCACGGCCGCCGCGGCGACAGCGCGGACGACGACGAGCACATGGGCGTGTTCTACCACCGCGAACGGATGCGCCTGATCGACTCCGGCCACTTCTGGCTGTCGGACACGCCCGACGTGCCCGGCAGCATCTCCTGGGGCACGAAGTACCCGCGCATGGTGACCTGGGGCCTGTTCGAACGCATCGCCGACGGCCGCCGGCTGTACCTGTTCGACACCCACATGCCGTACCGGGACGAGGACGCCGGGGCGCGCGAACGCAGCGCGGCGCTGATCCTGCGCCACATCGCCGGACTGCCCGCCGACGTGCCGGTGGTGCTCGTGGGCGATTTCAACGACAGCCCGGGCAACCCGCCGCACCAGGCCCTGGCCGCGATGCTGGAGGACGCGTGGGAACGCGCGCCGGTCCGCTCCGGCCCGGAAGGCACCGGCCACTGGTTCTCGGGGCAGGCCGAGCGCCGCCTCGACTGGGTGCTTTACCGCGGGCTGCGTCCGCGCAGCGTCCGCCACATCGACGACGCCATCGACGGCGTGCTGCCGTCCGACCACTACCCGGTGCTGGTCGAGTTCGACTGAGCCCCCGGCGCCGCGCCCTCGGGCGTCCAGGCGACCACGCGATTGCGGCCGGCCGCCTTGGCCCGGTACAGCGCCGCGTCGGCCGAGCGCATCCAGGCATCGAGCGTGGCGTCGCGCGCCGAGGCGGCCGCGACGCCGAGGCTCAGCGTGCACGACACCGCTTCATCGTCGAACCGCAACGCGGCGGTCTCGCGGCGGATGCGTTCGGCCACGTCCAGCGCCTGGGCCAGGGTGGCGTCGACCAGCAGCAACGCGAACTCGTCGCCGCCGTAGCGCCCGGGCAGGTCGCTTTCGCGCACGCATTCGCGCAGCAGTGAGGCGATCCGCTGCAGCACCGCGTCCCCCGTCGCATGGCCGTGGCGGTCGTTGATCTGCTTGAAGCGGTCCACGTCCAGCAGGACCAGCGCCGCGGGCTGGCCGCTGCGCTGGAAGCGGGCCAGCGCCTCGCCGGCCACCTGCTCGAAGTAGGGGCGGTTGGCGACCTGCATCGCCGGGTCGGTGCGGTTGCGGCGCTCGAGTTCGCGGTTCTGCACCCGGATCCGCTGGCCGAGGCGGTTGGTCACCACGCACAGCGCCACCGTGTAGATGAACAGGAACGGGATGCTCAGCAGCAGCGTCCGGTCGGAGGTGTGCGGCTGGAACGGGAAGCCCAGCAACGCCCAGGTCGCGAGGAAGGCACCCAGCAGGGCCAGGGTCGTGCGCTTGGCCAGCGGCCAGCCGCCCGCGGCCACCTTGTCGGCGATCGCCATGGTGACGAACAGGGCCGTGGGCCCGATGGCCAGCGCCAGGACCGCCGACCAGGCGCCGGAGGCCGCGGCATCGCCCGCCAGGCAGCGGAACTGGGCCCTGGCCGGCTCGCGGGCACGGCGGCACAGGCAGTTCGCGACCAGGGGCCAGACCAGCGAATTCAGGGCCATGATCGCCCAGAAGGGCCACCCGGCGCCGCGCTCCTCCAGCACCGAGGCGACCGGCAGGGTGCACAGGAGCGTGCCCAGCACCCGCATGCGGTGGATCCGGCGCACGAACTGCAGGTCGCGCGCGCGGCGCTCGGCCACGGTCGCGAATCGCGGGTCCGGCAGGGAGGGCGTGCGGCTGGTCACGCCCCGGTATCGGCCGGGTCCGCAATTCCTGAACCCTCGGGTTCGTTAAACCACTGGAGGGCCGCGTCCGGCCCGGTGCCCGGTTTGCGCCGTCGCCGCCCGGCCGGTATCGTGGACACACGTCCACGCACCGTGTGTGGTCCCGGTGCATCAGATCGGACGTCATCCCCCTCTTTCCCAAGCATCCAAGGAGGATCTCCATGGAGATCAGTGCTGCGCGCGTCGCCAGCATCCACTACACCCTGACCGACGACGAAGGCCGGATCATCGACCAGTCCTCGGAAGGCCGGCCGCTGCACTACTTCCATGGTGCCGGCAACATCATCCCGGGCCTCGAGAAGGCGCTGGCCGGGCGCCAGGCGGGCGACCGGGTGCAGGTCGACGTTGCCCCCGAGGAGGGCTACGGCGTGCGCAACGAGGCCCTGGTGCAGGACCTGCCGCGCCAGGCGTTCCAGGGCGTGGAGCGCGTCGAGCCGGGCATGCAGTTCGAGGCCCGCACCGAGCGCGGCCCGCTGCTGGTCACCGTGGTGGAAGTGGACGGCGACCGCGTGCGCATCGACGGCAACCATCCGTTGGCCGGGCAGACCCTGCATTTCGACGTGAGCGTGGTCGAGGTGCGCGAGTCCACCGAGGAAGAGAAGCAGATCGGCCGGGTGGCCCAGCGCTGAGCCGCCTCAGCCGCCGCTGAAGTCCAGCAACGGCCCGGCCGGGACGATCCCGGTCGGGTTGATGTGGCGGTGGCTCTGGTAGTAGTGGCGCCGGATGTGGTCGAAGTCGACCGTCGGCGCCACCGCCGGATGGGCGTACAGGCGCCTGGTGTACGCCCACAGCGCCGGGTAGTCGACCAGCCGGCGCACGTTGCACTTGAAGTGCCCGTGGTAGACGGCGTCGAAGCGGAGCAGGGTGGTGAACAGGCGCCAGTCGGCCTCGGTCAGCCGCCCGCCCACCAGCCATTGCTGGCCCGACAGGCGCTGCTCGAGCCAGTCCAGGGTCTCGAACACGACCGCCACCGCCTCGTCGTAGGCCTCCTGGGAGGTGGCGAAGCCGGCCTTGTACACCCCGTTGTTGAGGCCGTCGTAGACGCGCCGGTTGACCGCGTCGATCTCCCCGCGCAGTTCCGGCGGCGAGTAGTCGCCCTCGCGCGCGCCGACCCCGTCGAAGGCGCTGTTGAACATGCGCAGGATGTCGGCCGATTCGTTGCTGACGATGCAGCCGCGCGCCTTGTCCCACAGCACCGGCACGGAGACGCGGCCGGTGTAGGCCGGGTCCGACTTCACGTAGAGCTGCCAGAGGGTCTCGACGCCGAACAGGGGATCGGGCACGACGCCGGGGCCGGGGCGGAAGGTCCAGCCGTCCTCGGCCATCAGCCAGTGGGTGACCGAGAGGCCGACGATCTCCTGCAGGCCCTTGAGCTCGCGGAAGATCGTGGTGCGGTGGGCCCAGGGACAGGCGCGCGACACGTAGAGGTGGTAGCGCCCGGGTTCGGCGCGGAAGCCGCCTTCGCCGGTCGGGCCCGGGCTGCCATCGGGCGTGATCCAGTGGCGGAACGCGGAGTCGGGCCGCCGCAGGCGTCCCCTGGCGTCGGTGAGCCCCTTGCCCTGGGGGGTCCATCGGCCGTCGACCAGCATGCCCATCTCGGTTCCCTGACGTTCGCGTGTGCCGCCAGTGTGCCGCGCCGGGCGTCGACCGCGCGTGCCGGGCGCGGAACGGCGCGTTGCGACGGGCAGGGCGGCGGCAGAGAACCATCGGCACCGTCAGTCGGCGACGTGGGTGTAGCGCTCCTTCAGTCCGGCCACGGCGCGGCGCAGCCAGGCATCGGCGGATGCCTTGCCGTCCCGGTCGACCCGGCGACCGTACTCCGCGCGCAGGCCGGCGACGAGGTCGTCGAACTGCTGCCTGCTGAGGGTGCCTTGCGGCGTCTGCCCGCTGTCCGGTGCCTGCCGCGCCGGTTCGGCACCGTCGTCGTGTCGCGGCCGGGTCATCACGTTCGCGTGGTGGTAGGCGCCGACCGCGTCGACCAGCGGCGCGTCCTGCGCGCTCGCGCCAGGCGCGGCCGCCCCCAGCCCGATCATGCCTGCCGCCAGCCACAGCGGATGGCGTCCGATCGCCATGCTGCCGCACCTCCCCCGAAGTCCGTCGGCAAGGATGGCCCCGACGGCGTGAACAGCGCATCGCCATCGCAGCCACCGTCCCCCCTCCCACGACACACCCCGTAGGAGCGGCTTCAGCCGCGACCCCCCCCCCCCCCCCCCCCCCCC
>Ga0207873_1001726_pt1 | contig 19900 bp, 18 predicted proteins | sample BGWIniCompost_FD_187373 | JGI IMG/M metagenome (GOLD analysis project Ga0207873, IMG submission 187373) | Cellulose adapted compost microbial communities from Newby Island Compost Facility, Milpitas, CA, USA - BGW Initial Compost (SPAdes)... ...
CTTGATCGCATCAGTCGCTATATGTGACCGTGTCTTGCCACCTCAGAGGTGGAACACCAGGAGCCATCGGGAGGGCCAGTGAACGCGGATGAGAAACCCAGCCTGGCTTCCCAGCTGCGGGCCGCGCTCAACCACCAGCGCTTCGACGAGCTGATCGACACCGAGCCACCCGGGGGTGGGGAGCCGAGGGTCGTGGCCTACATGCCCAATGTGGATCTGGCGGTGATCGAGCTGGATGAGCAGGGGCGTCCGCGTGAGGCGGCCAATGTGCTGCTGAGCACCCACTACCCGCAGGGGGTGGTGGTGCCGATCGACGAGAACATGTCGACCACCGCTGTTCGGTGGCGCCGCTGGAACGTCGACGAGTGGAATGAGGGGTTAGCCGGGTCAGAGGACATTCTGCCGGGGCGAGAGAGCGCTCCCCTGGAGTACATGACGGCCCGACCCGCGTCGGTGCTCAAGCTCATGGTCGGCTTCGGGGTGCTTCGCCTGGTCGACCGAGGCGTGATCGGACTGGATGACATGCTGGTGTACGCCCCGGCGGATACCAGCTGCGGCACACCTGGAAGCAACACCATCCGGACCTGGTTCGACCTGATGATCACGGTGTCGGACAACCGGGCCACCTGTGCGTTGATCAAGATGCTGCACGACCTGGGCGAGATGGACGCGCTGAACGCGACGTTCCGCGAGCTTGGGTTGTCCATGCTCCAGCTGACAGGGACCAACCCCACCACCGGCGGCGTCTTCATCCACTCCGTGATGAGTGCGCTGGACACCGCACGGCTGTTGCTGATCATTAACGGGAGTCCAGGGACACTGTGGCACGCCCCGGACGGTCGACCAGTCACGGCCGACGTGCTGTCGGGCTCCTCCCGGCGGTTCTTCTACAGGCTGCTCGCCGAGCAAGGGCTGAACATCGCGCTATCGACAGTCAACTGGGGGGAGCGTCAGTACCCAGCCGCCGGGATCCCCCAGAGGGTCCCGGAACGGTGGATCAATCCGGTCGACGGCACCGTGACCGTGGCGGGACGGGTGTTCGGTCAGGACGTACGCCCGTGCAACGCCAAAGCCGAGGTGGTGTTCGCTCACAAGACCGGATGGACGAACGTCTCTGGGGGAGACGCCGGCATCGTCACGTCGCTGCCGGGAGCGCCCCGGCGGCACTACATCGTGGCGATGCTGTCCATTCTCGGGAAACGTTTCGTTGACCCCAACCGTCCGCCTGACCCGCCAGGGGTGTATCCGGTCGGGTTCACCGAACGGCTCGCCCTCCTAGGACGCGAGATCGACAGCATCATGACGGCTCGCGCCGCACAGCGGCGCTGAACCGCTGCCGTGCAGTGCCGAAACCGGGGCGCTGTCCTCAGCAGGTGATCCAGCCAGGAGGCGCGCAGAGACGCGCCAGGGTCAGAGTCGAGCCAGGGCCCGCTGCAGCGGATCCAGCCCGATCGATCCCAGATCCAGGGCCGCCCGGTGGAAGCTCTTCAGGTCGAACGCCGCACCCTGCCGCCGCTGGGCGTCGGCCCGTGCCTGCCGCCAGATCCGTTCGCCGACCTTGTAGGACGGCGCCTGCCCCGGCCACCCCAGGTACCGGTCCAACTCAAACCGCAGCTGCTTCTCCTCGAGCCGGCAGTGGGCTCGCAGGAACTCCCAGCCCAGCTCGGGGGTCCACCGCTCCCCTTCGTGGAAACCGGTGCCGGTGGGGATCTCCAACTCCAGGTGCATCCCGATGTCGACGATGACCCGAGCGGCCCGGAACGCCTGCATGTCGAGCATGCCCAGCCGGTCACCTGGGTCTTCCAGATACCCCAGCTCATCCATGAGCCGCTCGGCGTACAGGGCCCAACCTTCGCCGTGCCCGGACACCCAGCACAGGGTGCGTTGCCAACGGTTGAGCAGATCGGAGCGGTAGGCCGTCTGCCCCACCTGCAGATGATGCCCAGGCACACCCTCGTGGTAGACGGTGGTGACCTCCCGCCAGGTGGAGAACTCGTCGATCCCCTTGGGAACCGCCCACCACATCCGACCTGGCCGGGAGAAATCTTCGCTGGGTCCGGTGTAGTAGATCCCGCCCTCACTGGTCGGCGCGATCATGCACTCGATCCGGCGTACCGGCTCGGGGATATCGAAGTGCACCCCATGCAGCTCACTGATCGCGCGGTCGGCCAGCTGCTGCATCCATTCGCGGAACGCCTCCTTCCCCGCGATCTTGCGGTTGGGGTCAGCGTCCAAAGCGGCGACCGCGTCGTCCACACTTCCCTCGGAGACGATCTGGCGCGCGACCGTGCTCATCTCTGACTCGATACGCGCCAGCTCTTCCCAACCCCAGGCGTAGGTCTCCTCCAGGTCCACGGTGGCGCCGAGGAAGTACCGCGACGCCCGGGAGTACCGCTCTCGACCCACCGCATCCTTCTTGGGGGCTCGGGGCGCCAGCTCTGTACGCAGGAACCGCGCGAACTCCGCGGTCGCTTCCCGAGCGGCCTCGCTGGCCTGTTCCAGAGCGCGGGCGAGTTCTCCCTCAGCGGCCACACGGGCGACCAGGCCCTGGTAGAAGTCGTCCCCCGCCGGATCGACCCAGGACTCGTACTGCGCCGCCACCGCCTCCACCTGACGGAGAGCCGCGATGTGTCCAGCCTCGGCGGCCTGTAGCAGAGATTGGCGGTAACCAGCGAGCGCCTCGGGCACCTTCTGCAGCCGCGCCACGATGTTCTCAACGGCTCCTTCGCCCTCGGTCGGCATCAGGTCAAAGACCTGACGTACCGCCTGTGCTGGGCTAGCAATCACATTGAGCTCGCTGGCGGCTTCCCCGGCCTCGTACTTTTCCACGGCCAGCGACAAGCGTTCGGTCATCGCCTCGACCGCCACCCGTTCCCGTTCGTTGGCGGGTTCAACGCGGGCTAGGCGAGCCAAGGTACGCCGGTCCAGCTCGGCGAGCGCCTCAAAGCCCTCCGGAGACAGGTCGGTCATCTGGTGGTCGTGACCGGCGATCCCGGCGTACGTTGCCCCGAGTGGATCCAGTGATGCCCACTCGTCAATGTAGGCATCAGCGATGGTGTCGATGCTCTCCACGCTCGAACCTTACGTGAACCGACGGCCCTTGGAGTGGCGGGCCACGACTCTCGCTCGATACTGACCTGCAGCCGTGTGCGTTGTGTTTCGGTCGGGTGGGATTGCGCCTGTTTCAAAGTTCTCGTTATCTTCGCGCGGAGCTTATCGCCGTTCGCGGCCACCCGGGGGGGAGGACGGAGCATGGCGAGGATCCGGGCCGCCGTGGCTCTGGCACTACTGGGAGCGTTGATTCCGGGGTCCTGGTTGTGCGCGGTCGTTGTGGCGGTTATGGCGGCATGGTGGTGGGCCACGTCGGCCGGGATGATCGCCGCGTCGTGGACGGCGTTGAGCATCGTCATAGCGGTGCTGGCGTTCTTGCTTTCCCGACTAATCCAACGGGAACAGGAGGTGCCAGGGGACGGAGTGGTGTTGCTCCCCCGCTCTGATGTCCCGCTGTGGAAGATGGTCCGGGAGCTGGCCGCCACCGTGGACAGCAAGCCGCCAGACGAGATTCGTATCGTGCCAGGGCCGTATCTCCGGCTCACGGAGCGTACTCGGCGCCTCGGGTTGGTATCGGGGCCTCGCCGGTTGGATATCGGCTTGGCGCTGCTGGTCGGGCTGACCGTCGGTCAACTGCGCTCCATCCTGGTGCATGAACTGGCCCACCATTCCCAGCGGGACGGCTTGCTTCCCGTGATCAGCCACCGTGCCCGCGACGCGGTGCTGCGGGTATTGGGCGCCAGTAGCCGGCGCTCCCTGGCGGGGTGGATTTTTCGGATGTACGCCGGGCTGGTCCTGACCTTGGAGGCCCCGCTGAGCCGGCGTCAGGAACTCAACGCCGACCAAGCGGCGGTGCGTGTCTGTGGCCGGATCGACACTCGCGAAGCGCTGCGGGAGATGAGTGTGCTCCGCACGGTGTGGCAGTGTTACGTCGAGGAGTACATCAAGCCCGCCGCCAAGGCGGGGTATGCCCCGGTCGACGTGTTCGACGGTTTCCGGCGGCTGTTGTTGCAGCACCGCCAGGAGACAGCCGAGCTGCGGGGGGTGGTGTCCGAGGAGCAGCCTGCGTGGTGGGATCCGCACCCTCCGCTTCTGGAGCGGTTGGCCGCTATCGACCGGGCATCGGACAGCGCCAGTCCGACCGATCGGCGTCCGGCGAGCATGTTCCTGCCCGCTTTGGCCTCTGCGCAGCGGGAGGTCGAGCAGCGGATCCTTGGCCTGGCCGACCGGGTGGCGGTGCCGTGGGAGGAGTTTTCCGCGATCGGCGCCAGTGAGAAGCTCCGGCAGGAGGCCGCCCAGCTTTTCGACGCCGCCAGCCGGTTGCGGGGCCAACCCTCCACGTTGGAGCACGTGCTGGATCTGCTGGCCCAGGGCCGGATCTGGGAGTTGGCCGCGCTGGCCAGCGATCCACGGGCTGGCCGCACCGAGGGCACCCCTGGTAAGGCGCTCCGCTTGGCGGCTCCTACACCACGCCAGATGGCCTTGGTACGCCGGCTGCTCAGCTCCGCGTTCGCTGTGGCGGCGGTGGACAGCGGGATCGCCCGTTGGCGCCGCTCCTGGTCCGGTGCGGTACAGGCGATCAGCGCCGAGGGGGTTCCGCTGCCGGTGGACGAGTTGGTGGCGCAGGTGATCGCCGACCCCGCCACGGTGCCGTTGGTGCGGGACGCGTTGCGGCGTGCGAGCCGTGCGGCACGGGTGAGGTGACCACCCGCCGGCATCGTCCGGACCGTGACGGCCGGACGATGAGCATGACGGGCGGATAAGACCGGGCGCGGCAGGCAGACCGGGAGGCGTCGGACGGCTCAGGCGGCGGGACGCTGGGCCGTGACGGCACGCCGGTCAGCGGCCACCTTCGTGATCCATCCTCCGGCCTGACCCAGCGCGAGCAGCTCGGTGCGGGTCGCGGGGAGCGTCGACTCTGGCCCTGGCTGTGAGGGCCAGGAGCGCCGCATCGCGTACCCCGGCTCCAGCCAGCGGGTGAACTCCTCAGGCGATTCCAGCAGCTCGCGTGCGGTCCGCAGATCGTCCAGGAGCGCGTCGAGGGCCTCTCGGACGGCGGCTGCGTTTCCGCTGCACATCGCGGTTACCAACGCTGGTGGACTGGCCGCGACCCGAGTACCGTCCCGGAAGGAACCGGCGGCCAGGCCAGCCGCTAACGGATCGGTGCTGGCTCGGGCCAGGGCGGTGGCCAGCAGGTGGGGAACGTGGCTGATGCGTGCCACGGCGGCGTCATGGGCCGTCGCCGTGGTGGGGACAACGCGGGCGCCGATGGTGGTGAGCAGATCCGCCAGGGCCAGCCACTCCTCCAACGGGGTGTCCGGCTCCAGGCACAGGGCCCAGGGGCGCCCCGAAAACAACTCAGGATCGCTGGCCTCAAAGCCGGCGTGTTCCCGGCCCGCCATGGGGTGTCCTCCCACGTACCTCAAGGCCGGATGACGGGCCACCAGGGTCGCGACAGGCCCCTTCACCGAGGTGACATCGGTCAGAAGGCCCTGGTAGCCGATGGCGTCTAGCTCGTCCAGGACGGCGGGGAGCGCGGGGAGCGGCACGGCCAGCACCACCAGGTCGGCTCCGAAGTCTCGGACCGCGCCGGGGAGCGAGTCGGCGATGTGCCAGCGAGGCTGACCGGGCGCCTGCGGGAGAGCGGCTGAGCGGGAGACAGCGCTGTGCCCCGGCTCCTCGTGTCCAGCGCGCCGAACCTGGGCGCGGGTCGCTGGGTCGGCGTCATAGCCACTGACCGGTAGGCCGGTCGTCGCGAGGGCTCGCAGCAGGGAGCCGCCGATGAGACCGGTCCCGATGATCGCGACACGGGTTCCGGAAGACGTCATGTGGTGCAGCCTGCCATCTACGGGTTTCACATGTGACCTCCCGGCCCGGAGCGTCCGGTGAGGGACGGAGATAGGCCAGGTGGGCTTGAGGTGATCAGCAGATTACGGAAGGAAACGGCGAGCGAGGCGTGGGTAGGCTCGAACCGTGAGTCATGTGGGCTATCACGTCCGTGGCGATGAGGCTGGTTGGGACGGGGGATGGGACCCGGCGGAGCAGCCCTGGCAGCGTACCGATCGCGACAGGGCACGCTCAGCCTATCTCTACGGCCCGCGTCGATCAGCGATGAGGCGGCCGACCTATCGGGAACCCCACCCGGTCCGCCCCAGCGCGGTGGGGGTGGGGATGGTCGCGGCGACCGGCTGGTACCTGCTGTTCACCTTGGTTTCGTGGAGCCGGATGTCGTACGCGTGGGCAACCGTCATCGCCGGTGTCCTGGCCACGCTGGCCGCGTGGGTACTCATCCGCTACGGGGACCGGGGTGTGGGGATCGGAGTAGCGGTGGTCAGCGCCTTCGGGGTCGGGATCGCCGGTTTGGTGGTTGGATTGCCCTACTTCCTCGACGGTCAGTGGATCTTGTGGTAGCTGTCGGTCAGCTTCAGTGGTCGAGTACCCATCGGCGCCGTCGAGATGTTAACGAACATTTAACTATGGGTTATTATCCGGTTCACTAACAGTTTCTCAGCTCCCTTGTTTCGTGTGGCGAAAGGGACAAAAGCTGAACCGGCCTTGACGTTCGGCCAGGTGCCGTGCACATTCGGCTCATGGTTTTCGCCCCCCTGCAGCGTCTGGATCCAGATCGGCGTCGTCGCCGACTCCAACTGCTCGCTGAGCTGGCCGACGCCAAAGCCATGCGGGACCGGATCACACCTCGTCGCGTGCGTACCGACCGGATTCGGGAACTGATCGCTATGCGTCGTCGCTTGGCTACCTGAACCGGTCAATCTTTGACGATCTGAACCGGTTAAAGCTAAGTGACTTTCTCGGCCCTCGTGGTGCTGTTGTTCGCTGTATGTCCGAATCTCTGGATGATCGAACTGAGTGAGTCAACCGCACCCTCACCTTTCGATCGCGCGGACCCCACGACCCGATCGCCGCTCTAAGCATTCGTTGCGCCTTACCGGCCCGGTCGGCCGTCACATCGGTCACGTGACCTGTGGGCGACCAGCTAACGTTCTAGGTCCTAATGTGTCCACGGTCGGACGGGTGACCGTCCACGCGGGAAGGCAACCCGGCCGGCTACGCTTTTCGCTGCTAACGCTCTTGACCTGGATGACGTCGGAGGGGTGCCGACCAGGCCGGGTCGGAGCTTGACCACAAGGACCACTGATCGTGAGGTGTCCGGTGCTGTCGTGCCCGTACCCGACGACCTGACCGGGGGGACCGTGTCGTACTTCGCTGCCGCTGTGGTTCGTGGGCCCAAGGGATGGTCCGCGAGTTCCCTGGAGTTGCGCGGCGTCACCGACGTCGAGGATGTCGCCGATCGGCTCCGCGACGTCGATCCTGACGCTGAGGTATCGCTGCTGTTCATCGAAGCCGACGACGAATACTTCGCGATCCTCCGCCTCGACGAGGGCACGGATCTGAGGGTGTTCGCCTCCGACGCCGCGTTCGCCGAGGAGTCCCGCCTTGGGAGCGTGCTCCTGGCCGACCTGGAGGACGCGGTGGTCCGGCCCCCGATACCGGATGACGACGATGATTTCGACGCCGAGTTCTCCGACCCAGCTGAGCTGGACATCGAGCCGGTGGGAGACGCCGACCTGCTCAGCGACTTGGGGATCTCAGCCCGTCGACTGATCGCCTTGTGCGCCCAGGATGCGCACCTGCCCTCCGACATCACCGCTGAGATCTGCCAGATCCTGGGCTGCCTGGACGAGGTAGAGGAGCTACGCGAAGCGTGACCGTCAGGGGACCGGCAGGGCGATACGAGGCATGGATGCGTCGTGCCCTGTCGGTCGCCTCGACGGCGTCGGTCAGCGGTGACGTCCCGATCGGCGCGGTGATCTACGCGCCCGACGGATCCGAGCTGGCCACCGGCGTCAACGAACGGGAACTGACCGCTGACCCCACCGCGCACGCCGAGGTGGTAGCGATCCGGCGCGCGGCCGCACAGTTGGGCAGTTGGCGCCTGTCAGGCTGCACCCTGGTGGTGACGCTGGAGCCGTGCACCATGTGTGCCGGGGCGATCGTGCTGGCCAGGATCTCAGCCGTGGTGTTCGGCGCATGGGATCCCAAAGCGGGCGCGGTCGGGTCGCTGTGGGACGTGGTCCGCGATCGTCGCCTCAACCACCGACCAGAGGTGTACGCGGGGGTGCTCGAGGACGAATGCGGTGCCCTGATCCGGGACTTTTTCGCCGAACACCGCGACGGGGCACCGACCACGCCCTCCTAGGCCGCCCGTGAGCCCGCCGGGGCACATCCCGCGAACGTCAGCGGGTTAAATCGCCAGGCGACCGCCAAGGCGATCACTGGGGGGAGCATCGAGCGATCGCCAAGCGGCGAATCAGGGAACTAGGCACGTACCTCCCACGACCGACCGGAGCGGGGCGAGGCGGCTGCGGCCTTTGAGGAAGCCACCGACTTCGCAGCGGGATCGGCTGCCAACGGCAGCGACACCGTGATTATCAAACCACCCTCCTCACGTGGAATCGCTCGCACGGTCCCGCCGTGTACCCGTGCCACCGATCGCACGATCGACAGCCCCAGGCCGACCCCCCGTGATGATCTCGTCCGCTCTTTGCCGAGGCGTTGGAACGGCTCGAATATCCGCTCAGTTTCGTAGGAGGCCACCACCGGTCCGGTGTTGGCGACCACCAGCTCAGCGCGTCGCGCAGTGGCGCCGCCCGCCGCGTCGGCCTCACCATCGGTGCGTATATGGGTCTTGACCGTCACCCACCCGTCCCGCTGGTTGTATCGGATCGCGTTCTGCACCAGGTTCTGCGCCGCCTGTTCTAGCAACACCGGATCTCCCATGACGGGAGCCTCAGCCAGGTCAAGGCGCAGCGAGACCCCTGCCTGCTCCGCCTCAGCCGTGAACTGCTCCACAGCGACCCCAGCGACCTCTGCGAGGTCCAACCGCACCGGATCGGTGAGCGCGTTCTCGCTCTGCGCCAACGTGAGCAAACCATCGAGCAGGCGTTCATTACGCGCGTTGACGGTGAGCAGGTTTTCGCACAGGACGCGGGTCTCCGGCGGTAGTTCCGGTTGCCCCAGCGCTACCTCGATGAGTGTTCGGTTGATCGCCAACGGTGTACGCAGTTCATGTGAGGCGTTTGAGACGAAGTGGCGCTGGCCATCGAAGGAGCGGTCCAGCCTTTCCAACATCTCATCGAAGGTGTCCGCCAGATCCTTGATCTCGTCCTGGGGTCCGTCCAGCGCGATCCGTTCCCGCAGGTTGTGGTCGGAGGCGGCGACCCGACGCGCGGTGGCGGTGATCTCATGGAGTGGGGCGAGGGCGCGACGCGCCACCAGCCACCCAAACCCGACCGCGACGACCGTGGCGATGCCTAACGCCACCACCGACTGAACAAGGAGGCGGTCGAGGATGCGGTCGTGGGTGTCCTCCTGAGCCTGGCGGAACCGTTGGCTCACGACCGTGTCCGGGGCGGGTTCGGAATCGAGATCCGCACGCGGCTCCTGGGCCGGATCGTGGGTGCCATCCGGGGCGGAGGGCGAAGCGTCGACCTCCGCCCCGGTCGCTTCAGGCTCGGCGGACGAGTCCGGGTAGGTCTGGGAGGTCACCATGACCGGTTGTTCCAGAAACTGAGCGAGCGCACTCTGAACGAGCAGGTACGTCAGCCCGATCAACACCACCCCGCTGGCGAGGAACAACCCGCCGTAGATGAGTGTGAGTCGTGCCCGGATGGTCAATGGTGGGAGCCTGCGCCGCGACAGAATCATGCGCCACCACCTTGGGGAGTCATGGGATGCGGTACCCCACGCCGTGGACGGTCTCGATCACCGGGGGCGGGCCGAGCTTGCGCCGCAGCGTCATGAGGGTGACGCGTACCACGTTGGTGAACGGATCGATGTGCTCATCCCATGCCCGTTCCAGTAACTGCTCACTCGTCACCACGGCACCCTCTGCACGGAGCAGCTCTTCGAGAACCGCGAACTCCTTTCGGGATAGCCGCACGAAGTGCCCGTCGCGTTGTACCTCCCGCCGGTTGGGGTCCAAGCGGATGCCGGCACGTTCGAGGATGGGAGGCGACGCGGTGCGGGACCGGCGGCCCAGCGCGCGTACCCGCGCCACGAGTTCGGCGAAGGCGAACGGCTTCGGCAGGTAGTCGTCGGCGCCGAGAGCGAGGCCGGACACCCGATCGCTTACCTGGACGGCGGCGGTGAGCATGAGTACGCGCGTGCCGGAGCGGCTCTCCACCACGCTTCGACACACCTCGTCCCCGTGGATGGTGGGTAGATCCCGGTCCAGGATCAGCACGTCGTACTCGTTCACCCCGAGGCGCTCCAGCGCCGCGTCTCCGTCATAGGCCACGTCAACCGCCAGGGAGTGGCGGCGCAGCCCTTCGGCGATGGTGTCGGCGAGTATCCGCTCGTCCTCCACAACCAACACCCGCACGCGTACCCCTCCTGGATCCAGCCCTGATCTCCCATCCTCCTCCGTGATCCGTAAGGAATCCGTAAGCGAAAACGCTGACGACAGGTTTATGCCCCGGTGGCTGGACTGACCGGCATGCTGACACGAATCGCGAGAGTCGTCACCGTGCCGTTGCTGGCGTTGACGCTGGCGTCCTGCGGTGGCGGTGAGAACAACGGCAGTGAAGTGGTGACGGCTGATGACCCGAGCGCGGCGGTGAGCCCAGGGGAAGCGGAGGAGAGTCTCGACTCTGTCGAGCAGTCCCGCCGGTACGTCGAGTGCATGCGGGAGCAAGGTATCGATATGCCTGATCCGGGGCCCAATGGCGAAATAATGCAGACCCACGGCCCGGGGTTTGACCAGGAGGCGTACGAGGAGGCCCAGGAGATCTGCCATGAGCTAGCGCCCGAAGGCGGCAGATACTACCGGGATCCAGAACACGACGAGCGGCAGCGGGAGTACGCCCAGTGCATGCGGGAGCACGGCGTGGACATGCAGGACCCGGAGCCGGGCGGACCGATCGTGGTGTCTCAAGGGCCCGATACCGATCCGGGGGAGATTGAGGAAGCCCAAGAGGCCTGCCAACACATCCTGGAGGGCGGCGCATGAGGGCTCGGCGTTGGTTCGCAGGTGGCGGTGCGGCGCTGGGGATACTTGCGATCGGAGCCGCCATCTGGGGGTTTGGTAGCTCCGGGGGTGCGCCGACGACCAGCGATGCTCCGTCGGTCGCCACCGCCGAAGTGACTCGGCGAACGCTGGTGGAGCAAACCGAACTGGACGGCACCCTCGGGTACGGGGATGAGGTGCCGCTGCGGGGCACCGTGTCCGGCATCGTCACCTGGCTTCCGGAGATCGGTGCGGTGGTCTCGCCCGGGCAGACCCTCTATCGGGTAGACGATCAGCCCGTCTTCCTGATGGCGGGGATGATGCCGATGTACCGCGAGCTCGGCCCGGGCAGCGATGGCGAGGACGTCGAACAGCTCGAGAACGGATTGGCTGCCCTCGGGTACGACGGCTTCACGGTGGATGGCGAGTACACCGCGCGTACCGCCGCCGCGGTCCGGGAATGGCAGGAGGACCACGGCTTGGAGGTGACCGGCGTGGTCGATCTCGGGCGGGTGGTGTTCCTGCCAGCCGCCATCCGGGTCGCTGAGGTACAGGTCCGCACCGGGGATCAGCTCACCCCGGGGACAACGGTGTACGACTACACGGCGACCAGTCGGGTAGTGATCGGCGAGATCGCGGCCTCCCGACAGGAGCTGGTACCGGAGGGCACCGCCGTGGAGGTCGAGTTGCCCGACGGTACCCGGGTGGCGGGGACCGTGAGCCGCGTGGCCTCGGTGGCGGAGGCCTCCGGGGACGAGCAGGGGCAGAGTGACCCCAGCGCGGCGACGCTGCGGGTGACGGTGACCATCGAGGATCAGGACGCGCTCGGCGAACTGGATGGCGCACCCGTGGTGGTGTGGGTTGAGGCGGAACGCCGCGAGAACGTGCTCACAGTGCCGGTGACCGCGTTGCTTGCGCTTCGGGAAGGCGGCTACGGCGTCGAAGTGATCACCGAAACCGGTAGCGAGATCGTGGCGGTCGACACCGGGATGTTCGCTGACGGCTACGTAGAGATCAGCGGTGAGGGCATCACTGAAGGCACCGTGGTCGGAGTGGCGGAATGATCGTCCGTCTGGAGAGTGTGTGGCGGGAGTATCCGGGCGGGGTCACGGCGGTACGTGGGGTCTCGCTTGAGGTGGCCGCAGGCACGATGGCGGCGATTGTCGGGCCGTCGGGCTCGGGGAAATCCACGCTGCTCAACCTGATCGGCACCCTGGATCGGCCGACGTCGGGCCTGGTCGAGGTGGACGGCTACGACGTGTCGACGCTGTCGGACCGCCAGTTGTCGGCACTGCGGGCGCGACGGATCGGGTTCGTGTTCCAGCAATTCCACCTCGCCCCGGGGGTATCGGCGCTGGACAACGTGGCGAACGGCCTGCTGTACGCAGGCGTACCGCTGAGCCGCCGCCGGGAGCTGGCCGCGACGGCGCTGGAGCGGGTCGGACTGGGACACCGGTTGACGCACCGGCCGCACCAACTGTCGGGTGGGGAACGGCAACGAGTCGCGATCGCGCGTGCGGTGGTGGGGGAACCAGCGCTGCTGCTGGCGGATGAACCGACGGGGAATCTGGACAGCACGGCGGGGGCGGAGGTGATGGCGCTGCTGCGGGAGCTGCACGACGGGGGGACGACGATCCTGGTGATCACCCACGATCAGAAGATCGCGGCGAGTCTGCCGCGGCAGATCCGGATTCAGGATGGCCGGATCGTTGCCGACAGCTCTGTCTCCGACACCGTCTCTGACGCCCCCGCTTCTGCCCCTGCCCTGGCCCCGGACTCCGTTTCAGCCCGCGTCCCCGACGACCTCGGCTCCGAGGGGGGTACGCGATGAGAGTCCTCCGTCCGGCGCCGCTGCGACCGATGGACCTGTTGCGAGTCGGTAGCGCCGGTTTGCGTACCCGTCCGCTACGGGTGTTACTGTCCGCCTTGGGGATCTCTATCGGTATCGCCGCCATGGTGGCGGTGGTGGGGATCTCCAGCTCCAGTCGCGCCGACCTGGACCGGTTCCTCGAGCAGCTGGGCACCAATCTGCTGACGGTCAGTCCAGGACAGAGCATCCTGGGTGAACAGGCCGTCCTCCCTCAAGAGGCGCCGGATATGGTGGCGCGGATCGGCCCGGTCACGGCGGTGGCCGCCACGGGGGATGTGCCTGACACCTACGTCTACCGCAATGAGCACATCAATCCCAATCGCACCAATGGGATCGCGGTGCTCGCCAGCGAGCTTGACCTGCTCGACACCGTGAGCGGCACGGTGGCCGAAGGGTCCTGGCTGGATGCCGCGACCGCCCGATACCCAACCGTGGTGCTGGGCTCCGATAGTGCGCGGTATCTGGGCATCACCCGGCCGGGCGTTCAGGTGTGGCTGGGGGAGCAGTGGTTCACCGTCATCGGGATCCTCAACCCGGTGCCCCTCGCCCCGGAGTTGGATACCGCGGCGTTGGTGGGTTGGGAGGCCGCTGAAGAGTACCTGGGGTTCGACGGGCACCCGACGACGATCTACGAGCGTTCAACGGAGGACGCCGTCGAGCAGGTGCGGGGGGTGCTCGCGCGTACCGCTAATCCCGAACACCCCGAGGAGGTGGAGGTGAGCCGACCCTCCGACGCCTTAGCTGCCCAGCACGCTGTGGACACCACGTTCACCGGGCTGCTGCTGGGGTTGGGTGCGGTGGCGCTCCTGGTCGGCGGAGTAGGAGTAGCCAACACCATGATCATCTCGGTTTTAGAGCGGCGCTCTGAGATCGGGCTGCGGCGGGCCTTGGGAGCCACCCAGGGGCACATCCGGCTGCAGTTCCTTGTCGAGTCGCTGCTGCTGTCAGGGCTGGGAGGCGGCGCGGGCGTGATCCTCGGTGTCGCGGTGACGATGGGGTACGCCCTCACGCAGGACTGGCCGATCCTGGTGCCTCCGTGGGTGATCGGGGGAGCCTTAGGCGCCGCCTTGCTCATCGGTGGGTTAGCGGGCATCTATCCGGCGGTGCGGGCCGCCCGGCTGTCCCCGACCGAGGCCCTGACCACGCCCTGACCCCTCTGGTTCACCCCTTTCCTTAAGTTCCGTCTCAATGTCCCGCGATCCAGGGGAACATCGGAACAACACATCCCCTGGATCGCGGGCTTGAGGGCTGAAGAGAGAAGCTCAAAAAGAGATGACCGTATCGAGGGCGATCCGGACCATGTCGGCGAAAGAACGCTCCCGGTCCTCGGCGGGGAGCCGCTCACCCCGTACGATGTGGTCGCTGATGGTCACGATCGCCAAAGCCCGGGCGCGGAACCGGGCCGCCAGGGCGTACAGGCCGGCCGCTTCCATCTCCACCGCCAGCACACCGTAGTTGGCCAGCTTGTGGTAGAGGTCTTCCCGGTCGGTGTAGAACGCGTCCGCTGACAGGATCTGCCCGACCCGCAGCCCTATACCCTGCTCCGCCGCGACGTCGACCGCCCGGCGCAGCAGGTCGAAGTCCGCCACCGCCGCGTAGTCCACCAGCCCGTCGAAACGCTGCCGGTTCATCGCTGAGTCGGTGCTCGCGCCGATCGCGGCCACCACGTCACGCAGCTGAAGATCATCGGCCAGCGCTCCCGCGCTGCCCACCCGCACCAGGGTCTTCACCCCGTACTCCGCGAACAGTTCATGCGCGTAGATGGAGGCCGAGGGCATCCCCATGCCTGAACCCTGCACGGACACCGGAACTCCTCGGTAGGTGCCGGTGAAGCCGAGCATGTTACGCACCGTGGTGTAGCACTGTGCGTTCTCCAGGAAGGTCTCGGCGATCCACTTGGCCCGGAGCGGATCACCGGGGAGTAGGACCCGTTCAGCGATCTCACCGGGCTTCGCCGCGATGTGCGTACTCATGTCCGTCGATCCTGCCAGCGGGCGTGCGGGCCGCTGGATCCACCCCGGAGGATCGTTTCCCCATGTTTTTGTCGGTCAGCTCCTTACAGTGGCGTCAGGAACACAGCAGTCGATGAGTACTTCAACCGTGTAATCACAGACAGTGAGGGAGGGGCGCGATGGCGCTCCAGTTGGACTTCTTTGCCCTGACGGTGTCCGACATGGCACGGTCGCTGGCGTTCTACCGGCGCCTCGGCTTGGATCTGCCGTCCGAGGCCGACCAGGAGCCGCACGTGGAGGTGACGTTGCCGGGTGGGGTGCGGCTGGCCTGGGACACGGTGGAGGTGGCGCGGAGCATCGACCCGAACTGGCAGGAGCCGTCCGGTAGCCCACGGATAGCGCTCGCCTTCCGATGCGACAGCCCGAGCGAAGTGGATGCCACGTACCGTGGCCTCACCGAGCTGGGGTACCAGGGAATCCATGAGCCATGGGACGCCCCATGGGGGCAGCGTTACGCCACCGTGCTGGACCCCGACGGCAACGCCGTGGACCTCTACTGTCCGCTGCCTGCCAGCGATTCCTGATTGGCCTGGACACGGCCCAGACACGCAGGGGTACGCCGGGTAGCTCGTGCGGTGGCGCGCTATGCGCACTCGATCGGCGTACCCCAGTTCACGAACCGGATACGGGGCCGGGCGTGCCGACCGAGCCGGCAGGGCACCCTAGACGCCCGCGGCCCCGCACCCGGTATCGGTTCGTTGGGTACCGGTGTGTGGTGTCAGCGGACGGGAGCTTTGTTGCGCAGCACCTCCATGAACGCCCGCATCCAGGCGGGGTGGTCGGGCCAGGCCCGGGCGGTCACCCAGGTGCCATCCACCACCGCGTCCCCGTCGACGTACTCGCCTCCCGCTGCCCGGACATCGCAGGCGAGTTGGGGGTACGCGGAGGTACGCCGACCGGCCAGCACACCCGCCGCAGCCAGGACCTGGGAGGCATGGCAGATCGCCGCTATCGGCTTGTCGTGCTCCGCGAAGTGCTTGACGATCCGCTGGCAGTCCCCGTTGTTGCGGATGTATTCCGGGGCCCGGCCTCCCGGGATCACCAACGCGACATATCGTTCGGGGCGGACCTCCGCGAACGCGAGATCGGCGGGCCAGGTGTACCCCGGCTTCTCGGTGTAGGTGTCGAAGCCGTCCACGAAGTCGTGGACCACGAACTGGAGTCGCTTCCTGCTGGGTGCCGCGATGTGGACCTCGTACCCCTCCTCCAGCAGACGCTGGTACGGGTACATCACCTCCAAGGATTCCGCGGCGTCCCCCGTGATGATCAGTACCGATGAACGGTTGGTGTCAGCCATGAGCACTCCTCGGCTCGGGGTGGCTTGATTTCTTCGACGGTAGAGGGCTGGGTGAGGGGAGGGAAGCCGATCGCAGGAACTCTTTTCAGGAGCTGACGGGCGCGTCGCTTCACCGGCTAGCCGGCGTGAGGGAACAGCCGTGACAGAGGGGGAGCGGGGGCCGAATCGACTCAGAGACGTCGAGGCTTGGTACGTCGTCGCTTGATGTGTCGAGGCGTGTTGACTGAAGCGGCCAGCCACCCTGGTAACTCGCTAGGACTCATCCGGTAGGCTAAGCCCCGGTGGTGTGTCCGAGCGGCCTAAGGAGCACGCCTCGAAAGCGTGTGAGGGTTCACGCCCTCCGCGGGTTCAAATCCCGCCGCCACCGCTGCTGAGAAGGCGAAACGCCCGGCGGATCCCCAGGGATGAACCGGGCGTTTCGTTTTCCTGGCCTCACGCTCCAACCGCACATGTCGCGCCGCTAACGCGAGATTCTTTCGGAACACCGTTGAGTTCAGCCGCACTTTTCGGTATTTCCTGGGATGTCATCACCTGCTCCGCCCGCATAGCTGGAGAGAAGACAAAGCTGGGGCGGCGTTGAAGTGATGAGCGGAACCTGGATTCTTTCACCGCGTGACGGCAGGTGGGATCCCAGGCGCTGAGTGCACCACTTGCGCCTGATCACTGATAGTGATCCCCTCCACGCTCTCGGTGTCATGTTTCGAAATGGTCACTGCGCCTGAAGACGGAATCACGAGCGCCTGACATACGTGTGAAACGTGGGTGATGATCCATCACGTAGCGGTCAGGCGTGCTCCGACGCCGTATTGACCCGGTAGCGACCCGTTCATGGGGGTGTCTGTCGTGACGCTCCGTGCATGTGGTTCTCGCATCCGGGTACCGGTCCGGGGCATGGATTGTCGAGTCGGAACCGGGAGCAGACGATGGCCGAGGTTGTCCTCGAAGGCGTCGGCAAGGTTTATGCGGACGGTACGCGGGCGGTCAACAACCTGAATTTGCATATCGCCGATGGTGAGTTCCTCGTCCTCGTCGGGCCGTCCGGATGCGGTAAGACCACGGCACTACGGATGATCGCCGGTCTGGAGGAGATCAGCGAGGGAACGCTACGGATCGGGGATCGCGTCGTTAACCAGGTGCCTGCGCGGGACCGCGACGTGGCGATGGTCTTCCAGAGCTACGCGCTGTACCCCCACCTGGATGTGTACGAGAACATCGCGTTCGGGTTGCGGCTCCGCAAGCTCAACAAGGATGAGATCGACCGCCGCGTCAAGCAGGCGGCTCGCACGTTGGGGTTGGAGGAGTACCTCCACCGTAAGCCCCGCGCCCTGTCAGGTGGTCAGCGGCAGCGGGTGGCGATGGGACGAGCGATCGTCCGAGAGCCTGCGGCGTTCTTGATGGACGAGCCACTGTCCAACCTGGACGCCAAACTGCGTGTACAGATGCGGGCTGAGATTGCCCGAATTCAGCGGGATCTGCAGGTCACCACGATCTACGTCACCCACGACCAGACCGAGGCGATGACACTCGGGGACCGGGTCGCGGTGATGCGTAAGGGTGTTTTGCAGCAGGTCGCGCCCCCTCAGGTGCTCTACGACCGGCCTGCGAACCTGTTCGTGGCGGGCTTCATCGGGTCGCCGGCGATGAACCTGGTTCAGGGTGTGTTCAGCCGGAACGGGGACGATCTGACCCTCACCCTCGGTGACCAGAGCATTCCCGTCCCAGGGAAGCTCCTGGAAGAGCGGCCGGCGCTGCGGGGATACCTGGATCGGCCCGTGGCGGTTGGGATCCGGCCTGAGGACATGGAGGACGCCTCGATCAGCTCCAACAAGTCGGCGATCCTGCAGTCCACCGCGGACCTGGTGGAGGCACTGGGATCGGATCTGTTGGTGCACTTCTCTCTCAACGTTCCTCAAGTCGTCACCGAGGACACCCGCGAACTCGCCGCGGATATCGGCGCGGACGAGGTGCCCAGCGGCTCGACCTCACGCGGCACGGATCTGGTTGCCCGGTTCAACCCCCGGTCGCGGGTACGCGAGGGCGACACGATCAGCGTGGCGGTGGACACCGAACGGATCCACGTGTTCGACGCCGAGACCGGTGTGTCGATCTGGGGGGATTCCGATCGGTGATGCGACGACTTCACGAGCAACCTCTGAACCCCGAATGAAACAGGAGGAGATGGATGAGCCGCAGAGGAGTGCGCATTGGGGCGGCCTTTGCGTCGGTCGCCCTATTCGCCGCCGCGTGCGGTGGCGATGACGGCGGGTCGAGCAACGGCGGTGGGCCCGCGGAAGGATCGCTGGAAGGCCAGACCATTGAGGTAGCAGCGGTCTGGACCGGTGCCGAGCAGGAGTCGTTCCGGCTGGTGCTGGACGCCTTCGAGGAGCGGACGGGCGCGGAGGTGCAGTACACCTCCACCGGTGACGACATCGCCACCGTGCTCAACACCCGCCTGCAGGGTGGCTCGCCGCCGGACGTGGCGATTCTGCCTCAGCCGGGTCTGCTCCGTGACCTGGCGGAGCAGGACGCCCTGGTGCCGGTCAACGACGCGGTGAGCGCCGCCGTTGACGAGAACTTCGCTGGTATCTGGCGTGAGCTGGGAAGCGTCGACGGCGAGCTGTACGGCGTTTACTGGAAGGCGGCCAACAAGTCCCTGGTCTGGTACAACACCGAAGCCTTCGATGACGCGGGGGTGGAGGCGCCCGAGACCTGGGAGGACTTCACCACCGTGGTGTCGACGCTGTCCGACGCGGGTATCACGCCCCTGTCGATAGCCGGTGGTGACGGCTGGACCCTCACCGACTGGTTCGAGAACGTCTACCTGCGGGTGGCCGGTCCCGAGGCCTACGACCAGCTGGCCAGTCACGAGATCCCGTGGACCGACCAGACCGTGATCGACACGCTGACGATCCTCAGCGAGCTGTGGAGCATGCCTAACGCCGTCTCGGGAGGCCCCGAGGGCGCTTTGCAGATCACCTTCCAGCAGTCGGTCGCGGACGTGTTCAGCGATGACCCGCAGGCCGCGATCGTCTTCGAGGGTGACTTCGTCGCTTCCGTGATCAACGCGGAGACCAGCGCGACGGTGGGTGAGAACGCCCAGTTCTTCACCTTCCCCTCCATCAACGGCTCGCCGACCAGCGTGGTGGCCGGTGGTGACGTGGCGGTCGCTCTGCAGGACAACGAGGGCGCGCACGGCCTGCTGGAGTTCCTGGCCAGCCCCGAGGCGGCCGAGATCTGGGCGGCCCAGGGTGGTTTCCTCTCGCCCAACCAGAACGTCGACCTCTCCGTGTACCCGGACGAGAGCACCCAGCAGATCGCGCAGGCGCTGATCGACGCTGGTGACAACGTTCGGTACGACATGTCTGACCTGCAGCCCGCTGCCTTCGGCGCGACGCCTAGCGCGGGAATGTGGGGAATCCTGCAGGACTTCCTGGCCAACCCCACAGACATTCAGGGCACCGCGCAAGCGCTTGAGGAACAGGCAACCGCGGCATACGGAGGCTGAAGGAGATGACGAACCCGGGATCGACCGCCGCCGACGCTCAGTCCACTCCTGAGCGCTCGGAGCAGGTCGGAACATCGGCTGATACGGCAACAGACGGCGGTCGCTCCCGGGCTGTGGCGGCCGCCGGCCAGGCGGCGGG
>Ga0207873_1001727_pt1 | contig 19886 bp, 18 predicted proteins | sample BGWIniCompost_FD_187373 | JGI IMG/M metagenome (GOLD analysis project Ga0207873, IMG submission 187373) | Cellulose adapted compost microbial communities from Newby Island Compost Facility, Milpitas, CA, USA - BGW Initial Compost (SPAdes)... ...
GGATCGGCCGGAGTTGGCGCAGATCGGGGCTAAGTACGGTAAGACGCCGGCGCAGGTGACGCTGCGGTGGCACCTGCAGCTGGGCAACATCGTGATCCCTAAGTCGGTACGGGCTGAACGTATCGCGGAGAACTTCCAGGTCTTTGACTTCACGCTCGATGACGAGGACATGGCCCGGATCAACGCTCTCGATTCGGGGCGACGTTTGGGGAACGATCCCGCCACTTTCGGCTGACGTGTCTTTAGCGCCTTAAGTCTTTAGCGCCTTAAGTCAACCCGTACTCGGTGCTGTCCCCACACCGCTTCACCCTGGCGGCGGTGCCGAGGCGGGAGGGCACCCAACCCGCTTGCTCATACCCCCGCCCGCTCACGAGCGGACGAGGCCTCCTGCGGTGTGCGTCCGGCCTGCATCGGGCGGCCGGACGCACCTTCATGACGTTCAGGACGCCTCAAGGTGAGAGGTACGCAGGAGAGATACGTAGAAGCGTCCGTTACGTCGTCTTTCCGTCTTCGCTGAGTACGCAGTGTGGTGGCGTCGCGCGCTCTGCGCGCCTCTTCATGCTCCTCGAGCGCCGTCAATCCAGTGAGTCTGTCGGATCTTCTGTTCGTTCTGACAAAAGTTTGGTTTCGCCGCCTAGAAGATATGGACTAAGCGGCGGGAAGCTCGTAAAGTCCGATGACAAGGAGTGGCACTGGTCACATCTGTTGCCTATCCCTGTCCCCAGCAGGAGTCCGCATGAGTACGACCACACGGTCGGATTCGCTCCAGGCGCGTCTGTTGCGTCTGCTTCGTGACGAGGGGCCGCGTTCCCGAGCCGAGCTCGCCGATCGGCTCGCTGTCCCGCGTCCCCGTCTGCTCACTGAGTTGAACCGTCTGCTTCAGGTTGGCCGGATACGCGAAGCCGGCCCCGCTGCTTCTCGGGGTGGTCGTCGCTCCACCCTGGTCGAACTCGACCCGGACCTGCGGTTCGCCGCTATCGATCTCGGCGCCACCTCCATTGATGTGGAGATCACCAACGGGCGTTTGGAGACGGTGGCGGCCCGGAGCGAGCCCTTCGATATCCGCTCCGGGCCGATTCCGGTGCTCACCCGGGTCAACGAGATGCTCGCCAAATGCGCCACGGAAGGTTCGCACCAGCGGCTGGCTGCGATCGGGATTGGGGTACCGGGGCCGGTCAGTTACCGGGAGGGGATGCCGGTCTCGCCACCCATCATGCCCGGCTGGGACCGCTTCCCGGTTCGGGACGCGCTCGCTCAGGAGCACGGTTGCCCCGTGGTGGTCGACAACGACGTCAACATCATGGCGGTGGGGGAGCGGTACGGCGGAGTTGCGCGCTCCGTCGACGACTTTCTCTTCGTCAAGATCGGTACGGGTATCGGATGCGGGATCTTCCTCAACGGGGAGGTCTACCGGGGCAACGATGGATGCGCCGGCGACATCGGGCATATCCAAGTCGACGCTCACGGCCCGGTCTGCGCGTGCGGCAACGTCGGGTGTCTAGAAGCCGCCTTCGGGGGCGCGGCGCTGGCCCGGGACGCGTTGGCCGCGGCGCGAAGCGGAGCGTCCGCCGCGCTGGCCGAGCGTCTCCAGCTCAACGGCACCCTCACCGCCCGGGATGTGGGCGCGGCCGCCGCAGCCGGTGACGTGACCTGCATCCAGTTGATCCGGGACGGTGGGCGACGGGTCGGCTCCGTCCTGGCCGGGCTGGTGAGCTTCATCAACCCGTCGATGATCGTGATCGGGGGCGGCCTGGCCGAGCTGGGACACATCCTGCTCGCCGAGATTCGCAGCGTGGTGTATCGGCGCTCCCTGCCCCTGGCCACCGGAAACCTGCCGGTTGTCCTCTCCGAGTTGGGCAGCCGCGCGGGCGTGGTGGGGGCCGCGGTTCTGGCCAGTGAACTCGCGTACGGACAACCGTCATGACCAGCCTGCCTGCCCACGACCCCGCCGGCCAGGCGGCGACGCACGTCGCGCCGCTGCTGCGCCTGAGCGGCATCGTCAAAACCTTCCCGGGGGTACGCGCCCTCGACGGCGTCGAGCTGGAGGTCCTCCCCGGTGAGGTGCACTGTCTGCTGGGGCAGAACGGAGCCGGCAAGTCGACGCTGATCAAGATCCTTTCCGGGGTGCATCAGCCGGACGCCGGACGGCTGGAGTGGGACGGTCAACAGGTCCGTTTCACCAGCCCGCAGGCCGCGATGAAGGCCGGGATCGCCACCATCTACCAGGAACTGGATCTGGTTGACGGACTGTCGGTCGCCGAGAACATCTTCCTGGGGCATGAGCCGCGCACCCTCGGCTTCGTCAAGCGCGGAGTGATGCGGCAACACGCCCGGGAGCTGCTGGGACGGCTCGGCCACGCCGAAATCCCTGTGCATTGGGAGGTGGGGCGGCTGCCCGCCGCCGCCAAGCAGATCGTGAGCATGGCGCGGGCACTGTCCCGGCAGGCGCGGTTGATGATCATGGACGAGCCCAGCGCCGTCCTCGCACATGATGAGGTCGCCAATCTGTTCCGGGTGATCCGGGAGCTGACCAGTCAGCAGATCGCCGTCATCTACATCTCCCACCGCCTGGAGGAGATCCGGGAAATCGGCGACCGGGTCACGGTGCTCAAAGACGGCCGGACCTCGGCGGTCGGGCTGCCGGCGCGTACCACTCCCACCTCTGAGCTGGTCGCCAAGATGACCGGGCGCGCGATCGAGTACGTCTTCCCGCCACGCCGCTCCGCCACCCCAGCGACCACCGGAACCCACGAGCAGGCGGCGTCCGCCACCGCCTCAGCCCGGCAAAGCAGCGGTACGCCGAAGCGTGACGTTCCCCTGCTGCGGGTGGTCGGGCTGTCCCGGGCCGGGGAGTTCCACGACATCTCCTTTGACGTCTCCAGCGGAGAGATCGTGGGGATCGCGGGCCTGGTCGGGTCGGGGCGTTCGGAGCTGCTGGAGACCATCTACGGAGCCCGCCGTCCCGACACCGGGCAGGTTTTCGTGGAGGGGCGCCGGCTACGCCCTGGAGATGTCCGCGCGGCGGTCCGGGCCGGGGTGGGGATGGCACCGGAGGAACGCAAAAGCCAGGCCCTTCTGCTGGACGAACCGGTCTATCGCAACATCACGCTGGCCACGTTTCCCCGGTACGCCGCAGGCGGCTTCACCAGGTCTGGGCGGGAGATCACCGCCGCTACCACGATCGCTCACACGCTGCAGCTGCGCCCACCAGACGTGAGGCGGATAACGCGCACCCTCTCCGGCGGCAATCAGCAGAAAGTCGTGGTCGGGCGGTGGCTCGTCCACGCCGGAACCCGTCTGTTGCTGCTGGATGAGCCCACCCGAGGGGTGGATGTGGGGGCCCGTGCCGAGCTGTACCAGGTGATCCGTCGACTCGCCGATGAGGGGATGGGGGTCCTGCTGGTCTCCAGCGAGGTGCCCGAGGTACTGGGGCTGGCTGATCGGGTGCTGGTGATGCGGGAGGGCCGCCTGATCCACACCGCCGCGGCGACGGAGTTGGACGAACACGCGGTCTTGGACCTGGTCATGGCCGGATCGCTACTGGAACAGACCGAGGGGAGCCCGGTGTGATCAAGCTGGCTCAACGGCAATCGGTGCCGTGGTGGCGTACGGAAGCAGCTGACGCGGTACGCCGTAACAGCGGCCTGATAGGCGTACTCCTCATCTTGGCGCTGGTCGGGGTGGTGACCCGTCCGGAGCAGTTCCCGACGTGGTCAAACGTCTCCACCGTGTTGACGCTGGCTTCGGCCATCGGGGTCATCACCATCGGCATGACCTTCGTGATGATCGGCGGTGGTATCGACCTGTCGGTGGGTGGCCTGGTCGCATTGGCTGGGGTGTGGTGCACCACCCTGGAGACCCAGTCCTACGGGCCGGCGGGCATGATCTTCTGCGCGCTCACCGTCGGTCTGGGCGCCGGCCTGATCAACGGGATCCTGATCGCCTACGGCCGACTGGTGCCGTTCATCGCCACCCTGGCGATGCTGGTGGCCGCCCGCGGGCTGGCCGCGCAGATTTCGGACCGCCGTACCCAGATCGTGGAAGTCGACGCGATCAACGACATCGCCGCCACCGACGTATTCGGGATCCCGCTCCTGGTCCTGATCTTGGTCGCTGTAGCCGTACTGGCCTGGATCTTGCTCAACCGGACCACGTTCGGACGTCGCACCGTCGCGGTGGGCGGCAACCCCGAGGCAGCCCGACTCGCCGGCATCAACGTCCGTTTCCACACCGTCCTGTTGTACGCCCTGTCCGGGCTGTGCTGCGGAATCGCCGCCGTTATGGTGGTGGCACAGGCCAATGCCGGCTCGTCGGGGCAGGGCAACCTGTATGAGCTGGACGCGATCGCCGCCGCGATCATCGGTGGAACCGCGCTGTCTGGTGGTCGTGGCACTATCGTCGGATCTCTGCTCGGTGTTCTCGTCTTCACTGTCATCACAAACCTATTCATTCTCAACAATTTGCCAACTGAGGTACAAAACATCATTAAAGGCGCCATCATTGTCGGCGCTGTGCTGATTCAGCAGATCCGTTGGCGAGACGTGCGGTTGGCCGCACGTCGCCGACCCGGCGAACCCCCCATCGCCGAACCGTCCCCCTCACAGCCCACAGGAGACCGCCATGACTCTCCACATTCCGTCACGCCGCAGATTTCTCGGTAGCGTCGCCCTCGGAGGCGCGGCGCTCGGGCTGGTGGCCTGCACCTCCAACGAGACCGGTGGCGACGGGAGCGAGAACACCCAGGTCAGCGTCGGCGGGGACAACGCCTCGCCAGGGGCTCCGGTCACGATCGGTTTCTCGGCTCCGGCCGCCGACCACGGGTGGATCGCGGCCATCACCCGCAACGCCCAGGCCCAGGCCGAGCTGTATGAGGAGGTGACGTTCCTTCCCGTCGAAGCCGGTGAAGATGTCACCGCTCAACGGGCCGCGCTGGAGGCGTTGATCCAACAGGAGCCCGACGTCATCGTGGTCCTCCCACACGACGGGGCGCAGTTGACCGCGACCGCGCAGCAGGCCATGGAAGCCGGAATCCCGGTGGTCAACCTCGACCGCATCTTCTCCTCGCCCCTGGCGTACCGGTTGTGGATCGGCGGCGACAACTACGGTATGGGGGTCGCGGCCGGGCACTACATCGGAACCCGGCTGCGTGAGGCGGGGATCGAGGACCCCGTCATCGCTGAGATCACCGGAATCAGCAATCTGCCGCTGACCCAGGAACGGAGTCAGGGCTTCGCCGACGCGTTGTCCACCTACGGATTCCGGGTCACCAACCAGGTGTCGGCGGAATTCACCGTCGACTCCGGGCAGGAAGCCACCGCGAACCTTCTCCAGGCCGCGCCGCACATCGACGCGATCTGGAACCATGACGACGATCAGGGCATCGGGGTGCTCGCCGCGATCGAGCAAGCCGGCCGGGATGAGTTCTTCATGGTCGGCGGCGCGGGTTCCCGGGACATGATGGAACACATCCAGGCGCAGGACTCGGTCATCGAGGCGACCGTCACCTACAGCCCGAGCATGGCCTCGTCAGCGATCAGCCTGGCCCGACTCATCGCGCAGAACCGCGGCATGAGTGATCTGGTGGAGTTGGGTGTTCCGAAGTCGATCACCCTCGCCTCCGAAACCATCACCCGCGACAACGTCGAGGACTACCTGCCTCTGGGCTTCGCGTCCTGACCGTCGCTCAATCACCGCCTGTCGTTTGAGTGGTCACGAAATCGGTATAGGGCCAGTGCTGTCTTCGAGTCGGACCGATTTGCCGGTTTCGTGACCACAAGACGGGCGATCTTCTGACATTACGCGTACGGGAGGTCACACAGTGTCCACAACGCAGCTTCGAATCGGCATGGTCGGGTATGCCTTCATGGGCGCCGCGCACTCCCAGGCGTGGCGTACCGTGAACCGCTTCTTCGACCTGCCGCTGCGCGCCCGGATGGAGGTGGTCTGCGGTCGGGATTCCGTCAAAGTCGCCGCCGCGGCGGAGCGGCTCGGCTGGGCCGAGTATGAGACCGATTGGCGTCGCCTTGTCGAACGCGACGACGTGGACCTCATCGATGTGTGTACCCCGGGCGACAGCCACGCCGAGATCGCCATCGCCGCTTTAGAAGCGGGCAAACACGTGCTGTGTGAAAAACCCTTAGCCAACACCGTCGCGGAGGCGACCGCTATGGTGGCGGCGGCCCGCAGGGCGCAGGCACGCGGCCAGGTGGCGATGTGCGGCTTCAATTACCGGAGGGTTCCGGCGGCCGCCCTGATGCGGCACCTGGTGGCCGAGGGACGCATCGGCACCATCCGCCACGTCCGCGCGGTCTACCTGCAGGACTGGCTGGTCGACCCCCAGTTCCCGTTGGCGTGGCGGTTACGCGCCGACCGGGCCGGCTCGGGCGCGTTAGGCGACATCGGAGCCCACATCATCGACCTCACCCAGTACCTCACCGGGCAGCGCATCACCGGCGTGGCTGCCCTCACCGAAACCTTCATCCGGGAACGCCCGCTGCCCGCCGAGGACGTTCAAGGCTTGAGCGGGACGGCCAGCACGGACGCTATGGGCGAGGTCACCGTGGATGACGCCGCGGTGTTCCTGGCCCGGTTCGACGGGGGCGCGCTGGCCACCTTCGAAGCGAGCCGGTTCGCCACCGGCCGCAAGAACGCGCTGCGGATCGAACTCAACGGCTCCGAGGGGACGTTGGCGTTCGACCTGGAGCGCCTCAACGAGCTGGAGTTCTACGACGGCACCCGACCGGCGGATGAGGGCGGGTTCACCCGAATCCTGGTGACCGAACCCACCCACCCGTATGTCGGGGCCTGGTGGCCGCCGGGGCACCTGCTCGGCTATGAGCACAGCTTCACGCACCAGGCGCGGGATCTGATCGAGGCGATCGCTACCGGCACCACGCCTCAGCCGTCCTTTGAGGACGCCTTAGGGGTGCAGCTGGTCCTCGACGCCGTGCAGCGCAGCGCCGCGGCGGGGGCCGCCTGGACCGACGTGCCCACCGTTGAACACAGCATGCGTGATGAGCACAACGCGCTCACGGAGCGCAGTGAGCAGCCAGATCTAGCCACGGGAAGCACAGGCGGGACCGAGCACTGAGGGAGGCACAACATGGCGCGACCGATCACCCTGTTCACCGGGCAGTGGGCCGACCTGCCGTTTGAGGAGGTCTGCCGACTGGCATCCGAATGGGGGTATGACGGCCTGGAGATCGCCTGCTGGGGCGACCATTTCGAGGTCGACAAGGCGCTCGCGGACGACAACTACGTCGCGCGTAAACGCGAAACGCTCGACAAGTACGGCCTGAAGGTCTTCGCGATCTCCAACCACCTCGTGGGGCAGGCCGTCTGTGATCACCCCATCGACGAGCGGCACAAGGGGATCCTGCCGGCCCGGATCTGGGGGGACGGGGACCCTGAAGGAGTCCGGCAGCGCGCCGCCGCCGAGATGGCCGACACCGCCCGGGCCGCCGCCAAGCTCGGAGTGGACACCGTCATCGGCTTCACCGGGTCATCGATCTGGCACACGGTCGCTATGTTCCCGCCGGTTCCGCCGTCGATGATTGAGGCGGGGTACGCGGATTTCGCCGCGCGCTGGAACCCCATCCTGGATGTGTTCGACGAGGTCGGCGTGCGGTTCGCGCATGAGGTGCACCCCAGCGAGATCGCATACGACTACTGGACCACGGTGCGCACGTTGGAGGCGATCGGGCGGCGGCCGGCGTTTGGTCTCAACTTTGACCCGTCCCACTTCGTGTGGCAGGACCTTGACCCGGTGGGTTTCCTGTTCGACTTCGCCGACCGGATCTACCACGTCGACTGCAAGGACGCCAAGAAGCGCCTCAACGGGCGTAACGGGCGGCTCAGCTCCCACCTGCCGTGGGCCGACATGCGCCGTGGCTGGGACTTCATCTCGACCGGACACGGTGACGTGCCCTGGGAAGACGTGTTCCGGGCGCTGAACGCGATCGGGTACTCCGGGCCAATCTCCATCGAGTGGGAGGACGCCGGTATGGACCGCTTGCTGGGTGCTCCTGAGGCGCTGGAGTTCGTCCGCAGGCTGGCCGCGATCGAACCGCCTGCGGCGGCTTTTGACGCCGCCTTCAGTTCCGGTAACGCTGACGACTGACGAGGCGCGGGCCGTCGTGCCCGGTGCGCCCTGACGGGGCGCGAAGGCCCTTGATGATCTTGATGCTCGCGGTAGCCCGGTGGAGACGGAGCCGGTGACTCCCGGGCTCACCGACGCCCGGGGCCGCGGTAACCAGGACCGCGACGCCCCGGGCGCGACGGTCGCGGTCGGGGCGGCCAAGGACGACGATGCGTGATCATGGGACCGGTTCTCCGCGGTCCTCAGCTGGAGCCGAACCCATGATCATCACGGTGTCAGTGGCCGCCGGCGCCGTTGGGGCCAGGGTGTGCTTCATTCAAGGCGGAGTCAGCCAGCGAGGAGACGTATGGCTCCGTCTCCTGCCCACCACCCCACAGCCGCTCACCCAGCCGGGTGTGGCTGAGCCGGTCGGCGAGCCTGCCTGTGACCCGTGTGGTGCCGACCGCGACGGCGTTCCGGCCGGTCGAGACCAGTCGAAGCGCCTGGGCCTGGATGACCCCCGTCGCTTCCTGCACGGTCGGGTTGTCACGGAGCCGCCTGGCTGTTCGGGTGATCTGCTCGTAGCGTTCTCGTCCAGCCCGGGCCCCCAGCACATACCCGACAGCCAGGCCGGCGAGGAACGTGAGCTTGCCACGCATGGGTCCCTCCACTCTCCCACGGCAGCGCCGGACGGCTGCCTAAAGGCATATTCGTCCGGCGGCGTGACTCCTTGTCACCGCCGCGGTACCCCAGCCACCGCGGCTGCTAACCATCCTGCCGTGCATCTCGCTTCTGCGCCGGGAAACCCGGATGCCAACTCCCCCGAAGCATCATGTACTCTTGTTGCCGTACCGCGCAGCGGGTCTTTCCCCCGTAGCTCAATTGGCAGAGCATTCGGCTGTTAACCGAAGGGTTATTGGTTCGAGTCCAATCGGGGGAGCAGGCGTCAGGGGCCCCACCCGGGGTTTGGGTGGGGCCCCTGACTTATGCCTGGAGTCGTATGTCCAGCTGAGCTTTAGCTGCCGGATGAGCTACGGCGGCAGCGCTGTCAGGCGGCGCCTCCCGCAGCTCCATAAGTCAGCTCCATAAGCCCTGGGCCTGCTGTGCAAGGGCGGCTGGGTGCGCCGTGCGGGGTCCATACCCGTGAATCAGCTGTGACCTGCGTAACATGCGTCGGTTATCGGCCATCCTGAAGGCGGCACTGGACGGCGGTGCGCTGGGGCGACAATGCCCAGAAGGCGGTGCCTGTCAGGGTTCAGCTGACGAGAGCGCGACTGGACGGTGGGGTGGCCGTAACCGTCGCGTCGTGTCACGGGTCAGCGCGGAACAACGCGGGATAACCGGTCCGAAGGCCAGATCGGGGTGAAGTCGGCCACGTCCCTCCCCACTACCCGGGGCCGGCGGCGGCTTGTTAGAACGAGCCGGTGCGGGAACTGCGAACCCATACCGACCTCAAGGCAGCAGCTGGCGGTGACCTGCTCATCGTGTGGGCAGCACAGGGAATGCGACCAGGGGTACGCGCGTGGGCCAGCGGTGACAGTGTCGTGGTCGCCTGCCCCGACCTGTCCCGCCGTCACCGGATCGCTGTCCGCGGCGACGCCCCCACCGTCGCCACCCTGGTGCGGGAGGCCCTCAGGCATGTCGGCCCGGCGTACCGCCCGTTCGGGGACATTGACCTGATCAAGGATGTGGTGGCGCGGTTACCGGAGCTGGAATTCAGCGCGCAATTCGGCTGGATGGACACCGGGGAAGCCCTGCCCTCAGGAGCAGCCCTAGAGGAGAAGCAGACGACGGAATCCCATGGCGACAGCGCCCACGGTGACAGCGCCCACGGCGACCTCGCCTCCCCGGACCCCTCCCCAGGCGTCGAGTGGCTCAAACCCGACATGGACCCGGAGGTCACCGCGCTCTTGGAGGTCGCGGCGCCGAAGTCCTACGCCTGGCCCGGCGTCCCCTGGATTCGACGTTGGGCGGGCGTACGCGACCCTGCGGGCCAGCTGGTCGCGGTGGCGGCCGACGCCTGGCCCGCCCCGGAGGTCGGTTTCATCGCCGGGGTCGCCACACATCCTCAGGCGCGGGGACGCGGGTACGCCCGGGCCGTCTGTCGCATGGTCCGTGACAGCCTGCTCGCCGACCACGGCCGCGTCGCGCTCATGGTCGACGATGACAACGCCCCAGCGATCGCCCTCTACCGCTCCCTCGGCATGCGGTGGCGCCCCGTCGCCGCCGCCCAGGTGAGGCACTCAGCCTGAGCGGGCTTTCTGCTCCCGCGGCCTCACCCTTGGAGCTCCATCAGCGCCGCTACCACACGGTCGACATCCTCGTCGGTGGAGTAGAGGTGGAACGACACCCGGACCCGCCCGGCCCGGACCGCGGCGCGGATACCCGCCGCCTCCAACCGCGCCGCCACCTGGTGGGTGTCGCCGGGGACATCCACCGCCACGATCGCGCTGTCACCCGGGGGATGCCCCAGCCCAGCAAGGAACTTGTTGGCAAGCCCGACATTGTGCGCGCGGATCCGCTCCACCCCGATCTGGTTCACCAGCTCTAGGGCCGGGGCCGCGGCCACGTAGCAGAACCACGCCGGTGACAGGTCGTACGCTCGGGCGTCCGGGGCCAGGCGCAGCGGCGGCCCGTAGTAGGAGTTCCGTCGATCCGCCCCCGCGAACCAGTTGGCCGCTAAGGGACGCAGCCGCTCCCGGAGCGAGGGAGCCAGGTAGCAGTAGGCCACCCCGCGGGGTGCCATCAACCACTTGTAGCCGCTGGCCACCACCACATCAGCCACAGAAGCATCGAACGGTAGCCACCCCGCCGCCTGTGTGGCGTCGACGATCACCAACGCGCCGTGGGCCCGGGCCGCCGCCACGATCTCCTGGTACGCCGCGATTTCACCGGTCGCCGACTGCACCAGGCTGAAAGCCACAGCCGTGGTCCGCGTGTCGATCGCGTTCGCCAACTGCTCCGGTGGGACCGTGGTGACGGTTATCCCACGCCCCTCATGGACCAGCCAGGGGAACAAGGTGGAGGTGAACTCGATATCCGGGGCCACCACATGGGCACCGTCAGGTAGGGCGGCGGCGACCGGGGCCAGAAGGCCCGATGTGGTGCTGCCGATCGCCACATCCGCCGCCGGCACCCCCACCAGGCGCGCGAAGGCCTCCCGAGCCCGGTCCACCGCCGGCTCCCACTGCGGCGCGCTGACGCGGCCGTGTCGCCACTCGGTCAGCGCCTCCTGAAGCGCCTCCCAGGCGGGGCGGGGAGGCAGACCGTAGCTGGCGGTGTTCAACCAGCCCGGCTCCGGGGTCCACAACTGCTGGATCTCAGAGAACTCCATCCCCACAGTCCAACGCACCCTGCCGTGAAGAGCACCGATCTGTGGGCTATCCCACCCACTGAGTTCAGTCGTCCGTGTCTTGACCGGCTGGGGCCACACCGTGGTTTGGCCGGTTCCGCACCACGACTGGTCGATGCGGGACTGGCCTGTCGGGAGGGAACCGGATGGCGGCGGGGATGACGCGAGAGGCGCATAAGGGGGTGGCCCCACCAGGATCGACGGTGGGGCTACCCATGTTCAATGAAGCGTCATTCTCGATGGATTGTGAGTGCGACGGGTGTCAGATCGATGTGATGGTGTCGGTCGTGGGGTAGTTGCAGGATGCGGCGGTGAATCCGATGCCGCCTGCGGTGGCTTTCCGTGTGATTTATCGGTGTCATGGGGCGGCGCCAGGTGGGTCACCAACCGGTGAGGGCCCACGTCGCCGGCGTGACGATTCCCCGCATGACTCTTCGTTCCACGTGTTCCACCGCGGTGTCCTCGACGGCCCACAGCCGGCGTACCGGATCCCAGGTGCCCGATGTGACGCTGCCGTCAAGGATCGGATTCAGACATGCCCCCACGTACGCCAGCGCGTTGTCGAGGTGATGCAAATCCGCGTCGAGCGCGCTTCGGCGCGCCTCCATGGGGTAGCCCCGATACCAGATCGCCCCTGGGGGGCGGCAGAAGGAGGGGAGAACTAGCCTGTCGCGGGACCACCGCTCCCGCGCTCGCAGCGCGGCCACCAAACGCGTCGCGTCTAACCGCTCCATGCCGACCAGGAACACCAAATCCACCAGATCCCGGTAACGGCTGGAGACCACGCCCTCCGTGCCGTGTCTCTCATAGATCGCGGCCACTTTGTCAGCGACCTGTTCGGCCGCCGGGTACAACCGGAACCGGGGTGGCTCCGCAACCCCACCGAGCCGGATCACCGGCTCCGGGCGTATCAGCCGGAAATCGTCGACGAACTCTCGTTCACACGAGATCCCGACATCGAAGTGATCCCACAGCGCTGTGCCGACATGGACCGCCATCTTCACTTTCCGAAGGGCCGGCTCCGTCTGCGGCATCACGCGTGTGACCACGAAACGCAGATGGTCCCCCAAGTCAACGCTTCCCGCCTCACGCAGCTCAGCTTCGGCGATCGACGGACACGCGACCAGGTGGACCAGGTTGACATCGCGGGTGTCGCGGGCACCCGGCCGAAGGAGAGTCAGGCTGACTCCGCCTTTGAGCGCCCACGGCGAATCCGGGTGCTGGAAGACCCGGGCAAGTAACCGCTGGTGAAGAAACTCCCGACGTACCTGGGTGACCGGTCTGCCGGTCCGGTACGCCAACATCCGCAGCCGGGTATCCGCCGCTTTTCGGAACGCGCCTGGTGTCGCGTAACCACGGCTGTCAGTCATCATCCGCTCCCGATGTATTTCCCGGGCCCCCAGGGAACCTGGGAGCGGGATCACACCCGGGCACCGTCCGGGTCTGACCGGCCCCACCCTGGTGCGACCCTGTTCAGTTACTCCCACTTGGGAACAACTACCCGAAGTCGCCGTTGGTTTCGGGTGAAATCGGCCAAATGTGGCAAGTTGATCTCCTGGTGGTGCCGCCACGGCGTGACGGCAGCCGTGACATCACGGGTGGACGGCCGTCTGCGGCGGCGCCTGACCCGGCGTTTCAGGGCGTGCCGGATACGCCCAGCCGCCATGCGCTGCCCGCCCACACCCCCTTCGTTCGCCCGGTCCGTCGTCGCTTCGACACCCGGACATAGCGCCCTGTGTGGTATTGGGGGTCCCGTGTCCTCAATCGTGTAGACAGCTTGGGTACGCTGTCGGAGGTTGGGGCGGTAGCTCAGCCGGTTAGAGCAGTGGACTCATAATCCATCGGTCGCGGGTTCGAGTCCCGCCCGCCCCACACGTAGCCCCTGACCTGCGAAAACGGGCAGGGGTTTCGTGCTTGAGAAGCCAACGGAGGACGCGCCACTGGCACGCCGGTGTCAAACGTGCAACGACCAATGACCTGAGCCGGGTGCTGAGGCACCTGCGAGGGCAGCCCAGTGGGTCAGGCGTACCTCGGCGCGGTCAACACACGCGTGTTCAGTCTCGACTGGCACCGTCCGGCCACACGACGATCACCGGTACGCCCTGTGTACGGGCGTACGCCACCACGTCGGCGGTGCCGCCGTAGCCGCGAGCTGGTTTCCCATCCCAGACAGCGAGAAGCCGATCTGCGTGATTGACCATGTATTCGCTTGCGGCCATGTGCGCCTCGGCGGTGGATTCGATGAAGTCCATCCGGTGGATCGCTGTGGCGGCCGCGAGAAGCTCGTCGTAGTCGCGATGGTGATCAGCAGGAAGACCATCGCGGTACTGCTGGGCGGGGATGATGACTTCCAGCCGCCCGCCAAGATCCAGGACGGCCCGGGCGAACAGCGTGTCGGCGCCGTCGGCGAGGCAACTTAAACCCACAAGGTCCGGGCCAAGGGTGGACAGTTCGGCGCGGAGGGCCGCGTCCACTAAAGCAACGGTGGTTGCGGGGAGGCCGCGGTGTCCGCTGATGGCGATTCTCATGGGTCTTCCTCGTAGAGGGCATTGAGGCGGTTGTCCAGATTGGGTACGCCGATGGAGCCAAGTTCAGAACGCCAGCGGGTAACCGTGCGTACCCCTCGTTCGGAGCCGATCTGACGCGCGATGTCGTAAGCCATCGTGGCGTGGTGGCACGCGGCGTCGATCTGACCGGCTTTCGCAAGAGCACGGGCGTGTTCGATCGTGGCGAGTATCCGCTGCTTCGGCGATTGTGGGATATCAGCGGTCACCTGGAAGGCCGCTTCGGCGGTGCGGATCAGGCCGAGTCGGGAGGCGGCGAGCGCACGGTACGCGGTCACCCGCGCCTCATCAAAGCGGAACACCCAAGGCCACACGGTGTCGTGCCAGCCAGACAGCCGCCGCTCCGCCTGATCGAGCAGGGGCATCGCTGACCGGTCAGCCATCCAGGCCAAAGCCACCGCCTCCATCGTGTCCAGCCACGCCAACGCCACCGAGGGCGCGCCTTTAGGGAGGGAGGCCCGGGCCTGGCGGATCAACCGCAACCCCGGGGCGGCATCACCGATGGAGACCGCGTACTGTCCCATACTGGCAATCATGTACGCGGGAAGCAGCGGATGTCCTGACCGCTGGGCCGCGGTGACGGCGAGCCGGTAACAACGGCGCGCATTGGCCGTGTCATCCAAGTCGGCATAGATCCACGCGGCCAGCCCGGCGGTCTCCGACACGACACTGTGGAGAGAACGTTCGGCGGCTTGAGAGCGGGCCGCGAGCTGACGCACCAACGACAGATGCGCGGCGACCGCCCCGATCAGCGGGCGCGACGGGGTGGATTGCTCCATACGGCGGTACGCCGTCGTGGTGACCGTGAGCAGTTGCGTGTCGACAGGCGCCTCGCGGCCTGCCGCAGCGGTAGCGCCGGCCACAGCGGCACCGAGCGCACCACCCAAAAGAGTGCGGCGTTTCGTGGTGTCCTCCTCTGGTCGGGCATCGGCTAATCCAGCCATCCACCGCGGGATACCCAGCCCATCGCACAGTGCCCGAATAGTGGCGATTGTCGGGGTGCGGCTTCGGCCACTGGCCAGACGCGATATGTGGGCTTGGGAAAGGCCAGTCCGGGCAGCGATTTCGGTTTGGGTCAGCCCGGCCGCGATGAGCATGGACAGGACCGTGGACCACGCCCCGGCCGCTAACGGCTCCCGGAGAGAGCCCAGCAGCTCGGGGGGAATCTCCTTAAGGCATCCCTTGTGGCGTCGGCGGCCCTGCGTTTGGCAGGGAACACACTGCTGTTCAGGGTTGTAACGGCTGAGCGGCGTCTGACAGGTGGTACAGCGTCGCGCGCTCATCATGCTCCCCGACTGTTCGGATATGCCGCCTCGTATAACGACGCTGCCGCCTATACGGAACTGTGTAGCGCGTAAAGACAGAACGCAGAAACTGTGTCAGTAACGGCAAGGGGGATCACGTCAACGAGCGCCCCTCACTGCCCGCCGCAGAACCCGAAGGGGAGACATGACCAGCTGCTATCGGGGTCACCGCTGGTCGTCTACCCGGCCAGGGAACGGAACCGCGGGGAGGAGCCCAACCCGCGGGCCCACTACCAGGCGGGGCGGGACTCAAGTGAGGGGCAAACGCCGAGGGCCCTCGGCTCCCTCACTCCCCGGCGTCGTGCTGCTCCCAGGACCACGACGACCGGGTGGGCCGCAATGGCCCCACCGGCCAGGACACAAAGAGAGTGTCCTGGCCGGTGGAGACCCACGAGCTGAATAGGAGCACCGTCATGCCTGACCCGGTCCAGACCTCCCGCAGCCTCAGCCACATCATCTGCCGCCACCACGACTCACTAAACCGCGGCCGAAAAACGCGGCGACGCACCCCATCGGTCGGAGAAAAACCGACGCGGACACCTTCCGATCAGGCCAGTCAGTCGGATGGTGCTCCACTGAGTGAACTGGTTACCGGGCCACCACCACCGGCCTTACCAGACAAGCCGCTCGTGCCCGATGAATACCCCTGGGCCCGAGAAGTCAGACGCATCCGCTACCACCACCAGGAAGTCATCCGCCGTCACTGGCGCATGAGCGACGGCGAGCGCTGCTACACCTGCAAAACCCCCTACCCCTGCTCGGAAGTGGAGCAGTCCGAGCAGCAGATGCTCCGCGCCGGCCTGATCGACCCAGGTCCACCCTGGCCCCCTACGGGGAGCTAATAGAGCGGGACACCCATCTCGTCCCCTGAAGGGTAGTGGCTGTCCGTGTCAACAGCAGGCGCGTACGTTGCCGACAGGCACGCCTACGCCGTCCGGGCACTAGTACGACCACTAGATGGACTGGATGGGCAAGCCAGCGACCGAAGTTGATCATCCAGATTTAACGCTCTGACCAGCACAGATGCATAACCGCCGGATTGCTACAAAAATCAGCCCAACCGAAGCTCAAAAAGCGGGCTTGACCTGCGATTTGAGGTTGGGGTTGCTTCATCACCCCTAGAGGGAGCGCGCACGATGCGGCACCTGGAGAGTGAAACGTTGAGCAGGGCTGTCGCGGTAAAGGCGCGAGCGCACAGGTAGGAGGCGTGAGGCAGGGCTGCAGGGATCGAGGCAACGGGGCGGGAACACGGAGCCGGTCTCCTTGGAGACGGTGCTGTTCTTGCCCGTAGAGCAGGTCACTGAAGCCGACGGAGCACCAGTTGCGGGACCGGTAGCCGCGGCAGCGCCTCCGGTCTTTCGTTGGTTTCCCACACCACCAGCCCCACCCTGGTGGTCGGGTCCTTCAACAGGTGGGTCAGGACTGCCATCTGCCCGGGACGGAGGAATCGGAATTCCGGTGGGTACGCGCTTTCCGCTGCCATCGCCGCTCGTTCGCGCGGCCCTGCGGGGCGCGCAATCGACGGAGCTTGCCGTCCGCGTACCGGAGCCGCTGGTGGTGCGGGTGGACTGTCCGGAAGGGACGGACCGGAACTGATCCACACCGTGTCTCCCGGGGTGCACAGGCCGGCCAATAGGCCCGTAGAGGTCAGGCCCGCACCGGGTGGGAATTCCGTGACGTGGTCACGGCCGGCGGCCACGGCCGCCACCGCGGCACGTTGCGCTGGCCAGGCTTCGGCGTACCCCAGAAGGGCCAGCGCCGCAGGGAGTGGCAGCACGTCGAGATGGCCGCGCCGCACCGGCCAGCGGGGGAAGATTGGTCGGGGCCAGACGTAGGGTAGGTCGTCGGGGAGGCCACCGAAGCGCGGCCGGTAGTACGCCGGGTCTTTGCGGAGCAGCGCTGACCGGTGGCTTAAGTGCAGGACTTCGTGCCCCAACCAGGGAGGCAGGTACCCGTTGTCGCGCAGCTCGTCGAAGTGCGGCACCTGCCCCGCCGTGAACTCCAGAATCTGCCCGCGCACCGTATCCGCGCACCCGTACGCCGCCCACTGATCACACACCGCCACGCCGTAGCAGACCAGGGCGGCGGTGAATCCGCGCCACATGGCAACCGCCGGGTGGCGTTTCCAGCCGTACTCCGGCCATACCAGGGCCCGCAGGATCTGGAGCGTCTCCACCCGCTGCTTTCCCAAGCGTCGGGGGTCCAGCGCGGCGGCGCTGGCTCGGAACTCGGGGTAGGGCAGGAAGGTCTGCATGGTGTCCGCACCGGTACCCGGCCCTGTGGGGGCCATGCCGACGGAATACAGCCACCCGATGACCGTTTCGCGGCGCGATGTCAGGGGTATCGATCGCGAGAGAGGAAATGCGGACGAACTCGTCGTTTTGGAACGGAGCGGCGGGGAACCACGAAGGTCACTGACGGACGGTGCTCGGTAGCGCGGCCGACCGGTTGATCGCCGGACGGTGAGTGATGCCTGAAGCGCAGCGGCCGGCCGCGGTGTCACTGACCGGTGGGGAGCCCGTGACGAGGAGGGCGATATGAGCAGCGTGATCGAGAGCGTCGATGTCGCGGTGCCGGTCCGTACCGCCTACAACCAGTGGACTCAGTTTGAGCAGTTCCCCCGCTTTATGGAGGGGGTACGCGAGATCCGGCAGATCGGTGACCGCAACACCCACTGGGTGGTCGAGATCGGTGGGGTTACCCGCGAGTTCGACGCCGCCATCACCGAGCAGCTACCCGATGAGCGGGTGGCTTGGAAGTCGGTCAACGGCCCGCACCACGCCGGTGTTATCACCTTCCACCGGCTCGACGCGAACCACTGCCGGGTGACCGCTCAGATGGACATCGAACCGGAAGGCTTCGTGGAGAACGTCGCCGACAAATTCGGTGTCCTCCGTCGCCGGATCAAAGGCGACATGGAGCGGTTTAAGGAGTTCATTGAAAACCGTGGCCAGGAGACCGGCGAGTGGCGTGGCCATATCGACCGGCCACAGCCGTGAGCGCCCCGCCTCCCATCGACCCGGCCCATGCCCGCCCACCGGGGGTTGATGACCGGGTCGTGAAGGCCGTCGGTCAGCTCACCGAGGCGCTGGAGAAGATCGAGCGGGCTCGGGGCCGGCTGTATGACTTCCATCAGCTGGTGGGCGCCGCCGACTGCCTCCTCGACCATGTCGTGGCCGGCCTGCGGGAGACCGGCCACCACGAACTGGCCGATCACATTGAACAGGAGCTGATTGGGCGCAACGTGCTGCCCGGCCGGTGGACCTTCCAGATCGTGGAGGAGTTCGACGAGGGCTACTACGCCGTGTTCCGAGCAGAAGAGGAGCGGGTACGGAACGCGCTTTTAGCGGGGCACCGCCATGTCTGGGAGGCCGAGTTGAAACAGCGGCGCCGTACCTGGGGGCGTCCGGGGCACGAGGCGCGACCGGAACCGGAGCCCAGCGGGGACGGAGCCAGGTCCCGGCGGTGACGGAGCCGGCTCAGCTGCGGGGCGGAGCCACGACAGACACGGCCCCGCGTACCCCCGTAAAGAAAAAAGGGGGGAGGGGTACGCGGGGCCACCTGCGGTCAGAATGGCCAGTCGGCGTTCTGTCCGCGTTCCAGCAGCGGGATCATCTGGAAGCACTGATCGGTCAGGCCACCGAAGGTGTGCCGGTTCCCCGCCCCGGATGGGGCGTGCCTGTACCGGTGTCCGGTGAGGTTCCAGGTGTATACCGGTCGGTTGGCAGGGGCCGTCGCGGTCACCTCCCATCCCTCGTGGTAGTGGGCCTGCTCGTCGGTGAGGATCACCACCCGGTCATGACCGGCGTAGTGTTCCTTCACCGCGGCCGCGGTGTTGGTGCCGGTTCCCAGGAAGTAGCCGTCCTTCTGCCACCGTTTCACCGCCCGCAGCAGCGACTCACCCCGCCGTTGCGTGAACACCCGGGTGGTGGTGGCGAACGACACCACGTCGGCGCTCTGGCACCGGGCCGCCAAGGCAAGCCCAAACAGGGTGGCGGCATCCCACCGCCGCAGGACACTGGCCATGCTGAACCGGGAGTTCATCGACCCTGAGGTGTCGATCAGGATCAGGGTGCGGCCCGTTAGCTGGGGGATGTTCGCCAGGGAATGCTGAAGCGCCTTCTCCAAAGCGTCGTTCTACCGCAGCGACGGCACGGACCAGTACGCCACCCAAAACCGCATCGGGAATTGGCGGGCGCGGGCCACCTGCTCCGGGGCAGCGAGTCGGGCGGCTACCTGTTCGGCAACCTCATCTGGAACCCCGGCCTCATCGAAGTTCCGCAGGTTCCGCAACAGGGCCATGTACCCCATGGAGGGGATCACCGCGCACCAGGCGTTCGCGTCCATCGGCCCCTGCAGACACCTCGCCAGCGCCTCCCACGTCATGCCGACCTCGGCGAGCACCCGCGACGCCTCGGGGCGCTACAGCAGGGCGCGACGCTCGGCTACGGGCAGCCGCATCAGCCGCTTACGGGCGATGACGGTGCGGAGTGACCCGGGGACCGACTTGGCCCGGTTATGGCGCCGGTCTAGGGCGTACCGGAACAGGTCTCCCTGCCAGGGTGTGACCGGGTCCGGTGACGGGTGCG
>Ga0207873_1001732_pt1 | contig 19826 bp, 21 predicted proteins | sample BGWIniCompost_FD_187373 | JGI IMG/M metagenome (GOLD analysis project Ga0207873, IMG submission 187373) | Cellulose adapted compost microbial communities from Newby Island Compost Facility, Milpitas, CA, USA - BGW Initial Compost (SPAdes)... ...
GCGGCCGCCCGTGCCACGGACGCGATCCTCCACGACACGCTCCACGGCCCCGCGCGCGGTGTCGTCGTCGACTCCCCGCCCGGCGCCGGCAAGTCCACGCTGGTGGTGCGCGCGGCGCTGGAGCTGGCGGAGGCGGGCCGCCCGCTGATGGTGGTCGCGCAGACGAACGCGCAGGTGGACGACCTGGTGCTGCGTCTCGCCGAGAAGAACCCCGACCTGCCGGTGGGCCGCCTGCACAGCAGCGACTCGGACCCCTACGACAAGGCGCTCGACGAGCTGGCGAACGTCCGCACCTCGGCGAAGGCGGCGGACCTGGCCGGCCTGGACGTGGTGCTGTCCACGGCGGCGAAGTGGGCGCACGTCAAGGGCGTCGAGCCCTGGCGGCACGCGATCGTCGACGAGGCGTACCAGATGCGCTCGGACGCGCTGCTCGCCGTGGCGGGGCTGTTCGAGCGGGCGCTGTTCGTCGGCGACCCGGGCCAGCTGGACCCGTTCTCGATCGTCGGCAGCGAGCAGTGGGCGGGCCTGTCCTACGACCCGTCGGCCTCCGCCGTCACCACGCTGCTGGCGCACAACCCCGGCCTGCCGCAGCACCGGCTGCCGGTCTCCTGGCGGCTTCCGGCCTCGGCGGCCCCGCTGGTGTCCGACGCGTTCTACCCGTACACGCCGTTCCGCAGCGGCACCGGCCCCGGCGACCGCCGGCTCGCCTTCGCCGTCCCGTCCGACGGTTCGGCCCCCGACCGGGTGATCGACGAGGCCGCGGCCACCGGCTGGGGTCTGCTGCAGCTGCCCGCCGCCCACACCCCGCGCACCGACCCGGAGGCGGTCGGGGCGGTGGCCGCGGTGGTCCGCCGGCTGCTCGACCGCGAGGGAGCGGCCGTCTCCGAACGCTCCCCGGACGCCGCCCCGTTGACCGCCGACCGCATCGCCGTCGGCACCGCCCACCGCGACCAGGCGGCAGCGGTGCGCGCGGCGCTGGCCCGTCTTGGCGTCACCGAGGTCACCGTCGACACGGCGAACCGGCTCCAGGGCCGCGAGTACGACGTCACGGTCGTCCTGCACCCGCTGTCGGGCCGCCCCGACGCCACCGCCTTCCACCTGGAGACCGGCCGCCTGTGCGTGCTGGCCTCCCGCCACCGGCACGCCTGCATCGTGGTCTGCCGTGACGGGGTCACCGACCTCCTCGACGACTACCCGTCCACCGAACCGGTCCAGCTCGGCACCGTGGTGAAGTTCCCGGACGGCTGGGAGGCCAACCACGCGGTCCTGGCCCACCTCTCCGCCCACCGTGTGACCTGGACGCCGTAGCTCCCGTCCGGCGGCCCGGATCCCACGACCAAAGTCGCACCCCCGTAGACCATCGGCCGATGCCCCGGCCGGCCGCCCCGGCGCACACTCACCAGGCCGGACGTCACACCCACGGGGACACGAGTGAACCTGCACAAGAAGCCGCTGACCGCGACCCGCGAGGAGTCCTCGCGGAGTCACCCCTGATCGTCGTCGTCGCCTGCACCCTGCTCGGCGCGGCCCTCGGCGGCCTCCTCCCCCTCCTCGCCGGACTGCTCCTGAAACTCAAGTGGGCCCCGTTCAAGGGCCCCGCCGAGCTGCTCACCTCCGTCCCGGAGCCCTGCCTCACCCTCGGCGCGGTCGGCCTCGGCACCCTGCTCGGCCTGCTGCTCGCCTTCCTCGCCCTCCACGAGTCCCTGTCCGTCCGCATCACCGACGACCTGCTCGTCCTCACCGTCCGCGACACCACGCACGAGATCCCGCGCCAGGACGTCGCCTCCGCACACCGCGACGGCAAACAGCTCGTCCTCCTCGCCCACGACGGCACCGAACTGGCCCGCGAGGACAGCGACCTGCCCTGGAACCGTCTCTCCACCGCCCTCACCGCCCACGGCTACCGCTGGGCCCCGCAGGATCCGCACCGCGACGCGTGGCGCCGCTGGGTCCCCGGCACCCCCGGCCTGCCCGCCGGCGCCGACGCCCTGCTCAAGGCCCGCGCCGGCGCCAGCAGGCGCGACGACGCCGACGAGGCCCGCGAACTCCGCGAGGAACTCCGGCGCCTCGGCGTGACCGTCCGCGACGAGAAGAACCGCCAGTACTGGCGATCGACCGTCCCGCAGTCCTGAGTCAGCCGGCACACCCGTGGTGCAAAATATGACAAGTTGAGGCCAAACCGGCCATCTGCTACAAGAGAGCGACCTCACACAGCAGATGCACACTTCGGGGGACCCATGCCCGCCTCTCCGCCTCCGCCGACGCCACCCGGCGAGGAGACTCCGTTATGGAAGCGGATCAACAAGTCGCTGGCCGTCATCGGCGGTGCCGCCGCCCTGGCCGGGATCGTGTTCGGGGCGGTCACGCTCCACCAGCAGGAGCGCAGCACTGACGCCGCCGTCGAGTCCGAGGACCGCGAGCGGCAGAAGGACGAGGAGGAGAAGAACAAGGAGGCCGGCCCCCCTGTCGAACAGGCCATCGGCGCCCCGGCCTTCTACGGAAGCCGCTTCGCCTTCCCCGACCGGACCACGTCCCTGGACGCGGGGGGCCAGTCCGCGTACGGGACACCGGAGTACGCGGACTGGTTCCGCAGGAATCACGCACGCCCCGTGGGCGTCGACGCGCACCGGGTGACGCTGTCACCCCTCCACAAGGGGACCGTGGTGATCCAGAGCATGCGCATCACGGACCGCACGTGTCGTCCGACGCGATACACGGGGACTGCTGTGGTGCCGCCCCCCATCGGGGACGGCGGCGAGGACGTCACGCCCACAACGGTCGCGTTCGACCTGACGGAGAGGACCCCCGTGCCCAGGGCTCTCGAACGTCCGGATCCGTCGAGGTCCACCGGCGTGGAGACATGGCAGCTGGCGGGCAACGCGTTCTCGAAGGCCGTCTACCTGGACGGCGGGGAGGAAAGAGACGCGCGCACCTTTGATCTCTATTTCTTCACCGGCGGCCATGACTGCGAGTTCAAGGTCGAAGCGAACATCACCAGCGGTTCGAAGGACGCCTGGTACCCCCTGAAGATCGGCGACAAGGGCACCGTCGAGATCGCCGGTCAGACCGATCGCTACGAGTCCGTCGTGATGCCGCGGCACGTCGACTACTGGGACCCCGTGCAGCACGAACTCCGCGGTCCGGGAAACCCGTTCGACACGGTGAAGGTGGACAAGGAGAGCCGCTGATCCGCGGCCGCCGCACAGGCCCGGCCATCCGCGACTCGCGGGAATCCGGGCCCGGACACCCCGCACGGAATAACCGGAGACCGTCTCCTGTTAGGGCTCAGCGCGGTACCGCACCGCACGGTCGAGCACGGCCCAGTACGACAGGAGGCACCCCACCGTGACCGCAGACGACGAGACAGGCGACGAGATCCGGGGCACCGCACGCGGCAGCGCCCCCGTGCCCCTCTCCGTTCTCGACCTGGTCACGGTCGGCGCAGGGCGCACCGCGAGCGACGCGCTGCGCACCAGTGTGGCCCTGGCCCGACTCACCGAGGCCCGCGGCTTTCACCGGTACTGGGTCGCCGAGCACCACTCCATGCCGGGCGTCGCCTCCTCGTCCCCGGCCGTGATCCTCGCCCACCTCGCCGCCCACACCGACCGCATCCGGCTCGGCTCGGGCGGCGTGATGCTGCCCAATCACGCTCCCCTGGTGATCGCCGAGCAGTTCGGCACGCTCGAGGCGATGGCGCCGGGCCGGATCGATCTGGGGCTCGGCCGCGCTCCGGGGACGGACGGGGCGACCGCGGCGGCCCTGCGCCGCACCGACCGTCTGAACGAGGGGGCGGACGACTTCCCCGAGCAGCTCGCGGAGCTGACCCGGTTCCTGGACGACGACTTCCCCGACGGGCACCCCTACCGGCGCATCCACGCCGTGCCGGGGCCCGTCCAGGGCACCGCCCCGGGCGGTGTGCAGTCGCCGCACCGGCCGCCGATCTGGCTGCTCGGCTCCTCCGGCTTCAGTGCCCGCCTGGCCGGGATGCTGGGGCTGCCCTTCGCCTTCGCGCACCACTTCTCCGCACGGAACACCATCCCCGCGCTCGACCTCTACCGCGAGTCCTTCCGGCCCAGCACGGTCCTGGACCGGCCGTACGCCCTCATCGGGGTCGCCGCGCTCGCCGCCGACGAGGAGAAGGAGGCCCGCCGGCAGGTGCTGGCCGCCGCGCTGAACATGGTGCGGCTGCGGACCGGGCGGCCCGGCCTGGTGCCGACCCCGGAGGAGGCGGAGGCGTATCGCTTCTCACCGATGGAGCGGGAGTTCGTCGACTCCTGGAACGCCAATGTGGTGCACGGCACCCCGGACGAGGTCCGGGCCGGTCTGGACGACCTGCAGAAGCGCACCGGCGCCGACGAGTTGATGCTCACCGCCAACGCCCACAGCGGCCAGGCGCGGCTGCGCAGCTATGAGCTGATCGCGGACGCGTACGGCCTGCCCCGCGGCTGATCGGCCGTCAACCGGCAGACAGCGGCTAGGACTTGGCCGCACCCGCCTGGACCCCGGCCTCGGGGCTGTCCAGCAGCTCGGAGATGCGGTCCGGCGGCACCGGCCGGGAGTAGAGCCAGCCCTGGCCGGTGTCGCAGCCGATGCGGCGCAGGCGGGTGGCCTGGGCCGAGGTCTCCACGCACTCGGCGGTGACCGTCAGGCCCAGCCGGTGGGCGAGCTGGACCATCGCCTCGACGATGACCTCGTCGGCCGGGTTGGGCGGGGCCGCGGCCCGCTCCTCGTACTGGAAGCCGCGGACGAAGGAGCCGTCGAGCTTGAGGACGGACACCGGCAGGCGGCTGAGGTAGGCCAGGTTGGAGTAGCCGGTGCCGAAGTCGTCGATGGCGATGCGCACGCCCATGTCGCTGAGCGCCTTGAGCGCCTGCAGCGGGCGGCCCGCCGAGCCCATCACGGCGGACTCGGTGAGTTCGAGCTGGAGCAGATGGGGCGGGAGCCCCGTCTCGGTGAGGGTCTCGGCCACGTCCGTCACCAGGTCCGAGTCCCAGACCTGGCGCACCGCCACATTGACGCTGACGAAGATCGGCGGCTCGTCGGGGTGCTCCACCTGCCAGCGTCGGGCCTGGCGGCAGGCGGTGCGCAGCACCCAGCGGCCCAGCGGGACGATCGAGCCGTCCTCCTCCGCCAGTCCGATGAACCGATTCGGCGTCAGGGTGCCGAACTGCGGGTGGTTCCAGCGGATCAGCGCCTCCACGCCGTGCACCCGGTCGTCCTCCATGCCGACCAGCGGCTGGTACTCCAGCGCGAACTCGCCCCGCTCGATCGCCGGCCGGAGGGTGGAGGCGAGGGCCTGCCGGGTCATGCGGTGGGCGTTGCGCTCGGGGTCGAACAGCGTCCAGCGGGCCTTTCCGTCGGCCTTGGCCCAGTACAGCGTGGTGTCGGCGGCCTGCATCAGCGCGGTGGGCGTGGTGCCTGCCGCGTGCCGTTCGACCACGCCGATGGACGCCGACACCGACAGCCGCTGCCCGGCCAGGTCGTACGGCTCCTGGATGGCGGCGAGCAGCGATTCGGCGAGGTCGGCGACCTGCTCGGTGCCGGTGGTGTCCTCCACCAGCAGCGCGAACTCGTCGCCGCCGAGCCGCGCCACCAGCGGGGTGCCGGCCCTGGTCGCCCGGGCCCGCCCGGCCTCCTCCGCGCAGCGGACCAGGCGTTCGGCGACGGCGGACAGGAGCCGGTCGCCGACGCGGTGGCCGAGGGTGTCGTTGACGGCTTTGAAACCGTCGAGGTCGAGGTAGCACAGGCCGATCCGGCCGGTGCCGCTCTGCTCGTAGGACTCGGCCTCCAGCGCGGCGGTGAGGCGTTCGAAGAACAGGGTGCGGTTGGGCAGCCGGGTCACCGGATCGTGCATCTGCAAGTGCCGCAGCCTGGCCTGGAGTTCGCGGCGTGAGCTGATGTCGGTGACCGAGAGCAGGACGGGACCGTCCGCCTCGGGCAGCGGGGTGACCGTGACCTGCACCCACAGCGAGTGGCCCTCGGGGTGCTTCAGCCGGCGGGTGCAGCGCAGCTTCGCCTGCCGGCCGCGCAGCACCTCGAGGTAGGCGTGCCAGGTGCGGGCGTCGGAGGACAGGTCCACCAGGTCGGCGGCGACGGCCCCGCTGAGGCTGTCCGGGTCGCTGCCCAGCAGGGCGGCGAGGGTGCCGTTGGCGCTGACCACCATGCCCTCGCGGTCGACGACGGCCATGGCGAGCGGGGCGGCCGTGAAGACGGACTGGTAGGGCGGCTGGGGCGGCGCCCCCTCCGGCCCGCCGCCCGGACCGGCCTCGGGGTCCGGCCCGTGCAGCGGGTCGGAGGGGGCGGCCAGGGCGGTCGGCTGCGGTGTGGATTCGGTACCGGGAGACGTGACAATCTCACTCTCTGTGACGACCGGCCGGTCGAGATGTGCGGGCGCCGGCCCTTCGGACGTTCCGCTCACCGCTCGCTCCCGCAGTGCACTCGATCGCTGTCCGTGCAGGAAGGTCTCAGGAAAGTGTGCCGATCATAGAGGCTGGCCCAGGGGCCTTCCAGCCACTGTCCAGTCTCAGGGACGGTCCCGCATCTCTGCCAGATCGTTTCTGCCCGCAGGTGGAGGCATTCTTCGACCCTCCGACCAGTTGTGACGTTCCGTGAGTGGTTCGGGGGTGTCGGACCCGCTCGGTCGGACGCACTCCTCACCCGGGCGGCGTAGCCGAACAGGGCGCAGTACGACAAATCCTCTCAATCTGGGTGCGGTGTCCCGTGAGCCGTCCCCCGGAGGTCCCCGTGCCGCGTCAGCTCCCCCTGAGAGGACTCGGCCGCGAGGCTCTCCGGGGATTGGGCCGACTGGGTGTACGGGCCCGGCCGGCCGGGCGGCTGACGGCCACCACCCGGCCCCGGCTGCGCACCACGGCCGCGATGTGCACCACGATGTCCGCGCTCGCGGCGACCTCGCTGGTCACCGCGCCCTCGGCCGACGACGAGCCGTTCTCCACCGCCTCCTGCGCCCTGGCCAGGACCGAGGCGCACCACTCGGAGGGCCTGGACACCTGGAACGCCGCCTACCCACGGCCCAGCCGCGTGCTGGACGCCGTGATGGTGTTCCTGTCGTTCCCGGACTCCCACCCGCTCACCACGCCCGCCGAGCTGGCCGCCGACCACTTCCCCGCCACCAGCGACTTCTTCCGGCGCTCGTCCTACGGCCGCTTCACCCTGCGCCCGCACCCGCTGCGCCAGTGGATCCGCATGCCGCGCCCGTCCACCGCGTACGCCATACAGCGCGACTGGACGGTCGCGCACCGGGCGGCCTATCTGCGGGACGCGCTCGCGGCGTCCGACGCGCACGTGGACTTCTCGCGGTACGACATCGTGTACTTCGTCGCCGACCCGGACGCGCCCGGTGTGGACTCCGACGCCACCAAGGTCGTCAATCTGGATTCCCCACTGCGGGCCGACGGCCGTGACATCCGCCGCTTCGTCACCGTGTTCGAGAACCATCCCCCGGACCGGCTGGTCCTCGCCCACGAGACCGGCCACGTCTTCGACCTGCCCGACCTCTACAACCGGCCGGTGGACGGCAAGGGCGACTGGGACACCCATGTGGGCGACTGGGATCTGATGGGCAGCCAGTTCGCTCTCGCCCCGGACCTGTTCGCCTGGCACAAGTGGAAGCTGGGCTGGCTGGATCCGCGCCAGGTGCGGTGCGTGCGCGGCGGCGGTCCGGTGCGGCTGACCCTCGAGCCGCTGGGCGCGGGGCCCGGGGTACCGGTGACGGGCGCCGCGGGGGCGCCGTCCTTCGGCCTGGGGCACGGGGTGAAGCTCGCGGTGGTGCGCACCGGCCCGCAGAGCGTGCTGGCCCTCGAGGCGCGCGGCCCGGTCGGCAACGACGCGGCGGCCTGCCGGGAGGGGGTGCTGGTCTACCGGGTGACCAGCGGCACCCAGTCCGGCAGCGGCCCCATCGAGGTGATCGACGCCCACCCGGAGACGGAGGCCTGCTGGGAGAACTCGGTCTACCCGCCGCTGGCGGACGCCCCGGTCGCCCTCGGCGAGACCTTCACGGTGCCGGACGAGAACGTGCGGGTGGAGGTGGAGGGGCGCACGGCCTCGGGGGCCTGGACGGTGAAGATCACCACCGGCTGATCAGGAACGAGGAAGGCCCTCCGCTCGCGCGGAGGGCCTTCCTCGTGTCGTGCGCCGCCAGGGACTCGAACCCCGGACCCGCTGATTAAGAGTCAGCTGCTCTAACCAACTGAGCTAGCGGCGCCTGCTGACGTCGTAGACATTAGCACCCTGATCCTGGGGAGGAAAAATCGATATCCGCACCGCCGCGCGGGCCGCCCGGACGGCCGCCCAGAGCAGCACCTCCGGGCCCGGCAGCCAGGGGTGACGCGTGTCCGGGGCCACCAGCCAGCGCGACCCGGAGCGCTCCCCGGGCACCGCGCCGACCGGGGCCGGGACGGTCACCGCGTCACCGGCGCCGTGGCACAGCAGCGGAGGCACGGCGTCGGCGCGCCCCCGGGACCGGCCGCCGGCACCCCACTCCTCCCACTCGAGCAGCGCCGGGAGCCGCCGGGCGGTGCCGACCACGGCGAAGAGCAGCATGCGCCCGCGGAACTGCGCGACCGGGCCGGAGCCCGGCCCCTCCTCCCACATCCGGTCCAGCATCCGGCGCCCGAAGATCGCGGGGGTGCTGACCACGTCGAAGGCGACCCCGCAGGGCAGCACCGCCGGAGCGTCCGGCCGCTCCCGCCAGTAGGAGAGCGTGCTGCGGGGATACGTTCCTGCCGAGGCCAGCCAGGCGGCGCCGTCCGGGGTGACACCGCTGACGTCGGGGGCGTTCGGTGCGCTGCTCATGACGTCCACATCTACCGGTGGTGAGCGCATGGTCGCCGGTGGTTGCCGGAAATCGGGACAGCAGGGGCGGGCGGGGAGTATCGTGCCCGCCCGGCATATGCCACGCGCGTTCGACAAGAGGCCTCCCCGCACCCGGCGTGCGGAGCCGCTCCACGCGGTCCGTGCGGGCCGCTACACGGGGTCGGCGAAACCGCGCCCCTCGCCGCCGCGCAGCAGATCCCGGCCGAACTCGACCATCCGCCGCGCGTAGTCCTCGGTCCACTCGGCGCGTTCGGCGATGTCCGCCGTGGTCAGCCGGTCGAAGCGGCGGGGGTCGGCGAGCTGGGCGGCCGCCATCGCCTGGAACTCCGCCGCCCGGTCCGCCGCCGCCCGGAACGCGAGCGTCAGCTCCGTGGCCCGCTCCAGCAGCAGGCGCGGGTCGTCGATCGACTCCAGGTCGAAGAAGTGCTCCGGATCGGAGGCCGCCTCCGCGGGCTCGAAGAGCAGGGGCGCGGGGCGTAGCCGCGGCTGGTCCCGACGCGGCGCGTGCTCCGCCATGTCTTCTCCTTCTCGTGCGTCGCGATCGACCCTCTGGCACATGGGCCACCGTCCATTGTCCCGCGCCCGCGCAAGAGGGCCTCGGCCCGGCCCCGGCCACGGCACCGGCCTCCGGCTCGGGTGCCGGCTCGGGCCTCGGTTCCGGCCTCGGTTCCAGCTCCGGCTCCGGCTCCGGCTCCGGTGAGCCTCCCCAGCGGCGACGGGAACCATCCCTCCCCCTGACAGGCAAGTCGTTACTTGCATATCCTGTCCGGCATGGCGGAGGATGTGTTCAAGGCGCTGGCCGATCCCACCCGTCGGCGCATTCTCGACGAGCTGGTGGAGCGCGACGGGCAGACGCTGTTCGAGATCTGCACGCGGCTGGCGACCAAGCACGGACTGAGCCTGTCCCGCCAGGCGATCAGCCAGCACCTGGCCGTCCTGGAGGCCGCGGATCTGGTCCGCACCCGCCGCCAGGGCCGCTACAAGTTCCACGACCTGAACACCGCACCCCTGGAGCACATCGTCACCCGATGGCTCCGGCCCGATCCCCCTGAGGGCAGACCATGAGGATCCACCTGACCAGCGTCTTCGTCGACGACCAGGAGAAGGCGCTGCGCTTCTACACCGATGTGCTGGGCTTCGTGAAGAAGCACGACGTGCCGATGGGCGACCACCGCTGGCTGACCGTGGTCTCCCCGGAGGAGCCGGACGGCACCGAGCTGCTTCTGGAGCCGTCCGTCCACCCGGCGGTGGCCCCGTACAAGTCCGCCCTGGTGCAGGACGGCATCCCGGCCGCCTCCTTCGCGGTGGACGACGTACGGGCCGAGCACGAGCGGCTGCGCTCCCTCGGGGTGACCTTCACCCAGGAGCCCCTGGAGATGGGCCAGATCACCACCGCCGTCCTGGACGACACCTGCGGCAACCTGATCCAGATCATCCACGCCGCGTGAGCGGCGCGCATCCGGGCCGGGCGGTCCCCGCCGGCCTCACACCTGGACGATCGGCTCCCTGGTGAACAGCGAGCCGAGGGACGGCGCGTTGACCCGGCGGTCGGCCAGCCGCAGGCCTTCCCAGACGGTGACCTGGTTGGCGGTGAGCACCGGCTTGCCGAGCTCCTTCTCCAGGGCCGGGATGTGGGCGGCGGTGTGCAGGGCGGTGTCCGGCAGCAGCAGCGCCTCGGCGTCCGGCCGGTCGGCGGCGCGGGCCAGCGCGAACACCTCCTCCTCGCCCCAGGTGCCGACCTCGGCGGCGGTGATGATCCCGGAGCTGCGCACACCGGTCACCTCCAGGCCGCCCGCCCGCAGGAAGCCGGCGAACAGCTCGGCCACGTCGTCGGGATAGGTGGCGCCGACGGCGACCCGGCGCACCTCGATCTCCCGGGCCGCGTTGACGAAGGCGAAGGACGTGGAGGAGGCCGGCATCCCCGCCGCCAGGGCGAGTGAGCGGACCTGCTGGTGCGCTCCCTCCCAGCCGAGCACGAAGCTGCCGGAGGTGCAGGCCCACACCACCGCGTCGGCGCCCGCGTGCCGCAGTTCCGCCGCCCCGGCCGCCAGCCGCTCGGCCGAGCCCATCTCCCGCAGCGCGTCCACCCGGTGCGCGTCCTCGCCGATGTCGGTGTGCACGACGTCCACCCGTACGTCGCTGCCCAGCAGCTGCTCGATGCGCGGATAGTCGTCCTCGGCGGAGTGGCCCGGGTAGAGGATGCCCAGTGCGGTCATGTCCAGCCTTCCTGCTGCTTCTCGTCCGACCTGTCGGTGATGCCCTGCGCGGGTCGCGCGTCCTGCACGTTCTGTGCGTTCTGCACCACGGAGCCGGGCCGCGGGTCCGGCAGTGCGGGTTTGGAGCGCGCCGACTCGTCGATCAGCGCCTGATACGGTCCCACCGCGCGGGTACCCAGCCGGCGCAGCGCCGCCCACATGGTCACCTGGTTGGCCGAGATGACCGGTATGCGAAGTTCCGCCTCGAGCTGCGGGATCACGTCGTAGGTGGGCAGGTTGGTGCAGGACAGGAAGAGGGCGTCGGCCGCGCCGAGCCGGCCGCGCACCGCCGCCCGCCGGGCCATGTCGACCACCTCGCGATAGGTGACCTTCCAGATGTGGCGGGTCAGGCTCATATAGGCGCAGCCGGTGACCGTGACGCCCGCCTGCGCGACATAGCTCTCCAGCGCCCTGGTCACCGAGACGGTGTACGGGGTCACCAGCGCCACCCGGCGCACGTCCAGCTCCACCAGCGCCTCGAGGAGCGCGCCCGAGGTGGTGATCGCGGGGACGGAGCCGGCCCTGCTCATCGCCTCGCACATGGCCCGCTCGCCCGCCACGCCGCCGACGAAGCTGCCGGAGGTGCAGGCGTAGGCGACGACCTCGGGCGCCACCGCGGTGAGGGTGCGCACCGCGTCGCCGAGGGTCTCGTGCTCGCTGATCATCCGCGCCAGGTCCAGGCTCACCTCGACCGGCACATAAGGGGTGCGGGTCAGATGGAGGGACACCTCGTCGGGCACCCAGCGCCACAGCTCGCGGTCCAGCGCGAAGTCGAAGGGGGCGACCACCCCGACCCCACGCTGCGGGCCCGGTCCACCGAGAAAGGAGACGTCCATGACAGCACCGGCCTCACGCTGGGAGGAGAGCACGCGAAGAGCCATACAACGGTTCGCCGAAACGCCCGTGTTGACGACGGTAGGTTCGGGTGCGAGCGTGGTCAATCCGCGCATCTCAGACGCCCGGAACAACCCGGGAAGGAACCGGTCCACGCGGAGGAACGGCGGCCCATGACCACCCCCACACTGCTCGTCCTGGACGCCGAGCCACCGCCCCGGCTCGGCCGGCTCACCGGCCGGGTGCGGATCGAGCACGCCGACGAGTCCACGCTCGCCGAGCGGCTGCCGCACGCCGATGTGCTGCTGGTGTGGGACTTCACCTCGCACGCCGTGCGCAAGGCCTGGCCCGGCGCCGGGCCCCGCCCCCGCTGGGTGCACACCGCCAGCGCCGGCGTGGACCATCTGATGTGCCCGGAGCTGGCCGCCTCCGACACGGTGGTCACCAATGCGCGCGGCGTGTTCGACCAGCCGATCGCCGAGTACGTCGCCGCCCTGGTGCTCGCGCTCGCCAAGGACCTGCCGCGCACCCTGGAGTTCCAGCGGGAGCGGACCTGGCGGCACCGGGAGACCCGCAAGGTGGCCGGGACCCGGGCGGTGGTGGTCGGCTCGGGGCCGATCGGGCGGGCGATCGACCGGACGCTGGGGGCGCTGGACGTCACCACCGCGCTGGTCGGCCGCACCCGGCGGGACGGGGTGCACGGCCCGGAGGACCTGGACCGGCTGATCGCCCGCGCCGACTGGGTGATCGCCGCCGCGCCGCTGACCGAGCAGACCCGCGGCATGTTCGACTCCCGCCGCTTCGGCGTGATGCAGCCCTCGGCCTGCTTCATCAACGTCGGCCGCGGTCCCCTGGTGGTCGAGGAGGCGCTCGCCGAGGCGCTGCGCCGGCGCTGGATCACGGCCGCCGCCCTCGATGTCTTCGCCTCCGAGCCGCTGGACCCGGCGAGCCCGCTGTGGGAGGTGCCCGGTCTGATCGTGTCCCCGCACATGAGCGGGGACACCGTCGGCTGGCGGGACGAACTGGCACAGCAGTTCATCCAGTTGTACGAACGCTGGGAGGCCGGGCAGCCCCTGGTGAACGTGGTCGACAAACAACGTGGGTATGTACCCGGACACTGACGTTCCCTGGAGGGTGGATGACCGAGCTCACCGAGCTGACCGCCGTGGAACTGCTCGACGGCTACCGCCGGGGCGAGTTCGGCCCCGTGGAGGCCACCCGGGCCGCGCTGCGCCGGGCCGAGGAGATCCAGCCGGAGCTGAACGCGTTCGTCCGCATCACCGCCGACGAGGCCCTGGAGCAGGCCCGGGCCGCGGAGGAGCGGTGGCGGCGCGGCGAGCCGGACGGCCTGCTCGACGGGGTGCCGGTGACGGTGAAGGACATCCTGCTGCTGGCCGGCCACCCCACCCTGAAGGGCTCGCTGACCGTCGACCCAGAGGGCCGCTGGGACGAGGACGCCCCGTCGGTGGCCCGGCTGCGGGAGCACAACGCGGTCTTCCTCGGCAAGACCACCACCCCCGAGTTCGGCTGGAAGGGCGTCACCGACTCCCCGCTCAGCGGGATCACCCGCAATCCGCACGATCCGGCGCGCACCCCGGGCGGCTCCAGCGGGGGCGCCGCGGCCGCCGTGGTCCGGGGCGCGGGGCCGCTGGCGCTCGGCACCGACGGCGGCGGCAGCGTCCGCATCCCGGCCGCCTTCTGCGGGATCTTCGCGCTGAAGCCGACGTACGGGAGGGTGCCGCTGTATCCGGCGAGCGCCTTCGGCACGCTCGCCCATGTCGGGCCGATGACCCTGGACGCGGCGGACGCCGCGCTCCTGATGGACGTGATCGGCCACCCCGACTCGCGGGACTGGTCGGCGCTGGGCCCGGCGCCGGGTTCCTTCACCGAGCAGCTGTCCGGCGGGGTGCGCGGGCTGCGGGTGGCGTACTCGCCGTCGCTGGGCGGACAGGTGGCGGTGCAGCCGGCCGTGGCGACGGTGGTGCGGAAGGCGGTGGAGCGGCTGGCGCAGCTCGGCGCCTACGTCGAGGAGACCGACCCGGACTTCACCGAGCCGGTGGAGGCCTTCCACACCCTGTGGTTCGCGGGGGCCGCCCGGGTGGTGCAGCGCCTCACCCGCTACCAGCGGGAGCTGCTCGACCCCGGGCTGCGGGAGATCTGTGCGGAGGGGGCGCGGTACTCGGCGCTGGACTACCTGGCCGCGGTGGACGTCCGGATGGACCTGGGCCGGCGGATGGGCCGCTTCCACGACACCTACGACCTGCTGGTCACGCCGACCCTGCCGGTCACGGCGTTCGAGGCGGGCGTGGAGGCGCCGAAGGGCTCGGGGCACCGGCGCTGGACCGGCTGGACCCCGTTCACCTACCCGTTCAACATGACGCAGCAGCCCGCGGCGAGCGTGCCGGTCGGCACGGACGCCGACGGCCTGCCCATCGGGCTCCAGCTGGTGGCCGCCCGCCACCAGGACGCCCTGGTGCTGCGGGCCGCCCATGCGCTGTACGAGGCGGGGGTGGCCGCCCCGGTCAGGCCCGGCGGGACGGCGGGAGGAACGGTCAGGCCCGGCGGAAGCTGAGCGTCTCCCCCGCCGCGCCGGTGCGCCACAGGTCGTTGCAGGCCTCGGCCAGCTCCGGCAGCCCCTCCACCACCTGCCCCCAGACAATCCCCGGCACCCAGCCCACGTCGCCGTTGAGCAGCAGGTTGTTCCGCTCGTAGAAGAGTGCCAGGTCCACCACCGTCGTCCCCGGCCGGACCTCCCGGTCGTAGCCGTAGGCCCGGGTGCCCAGCTCGGTACCCGCGAAGGAGAAATAACAGAGATCTCCCGGGATAGGGGTGACTGTCGGGTTTTCCAGTGGTGGCTCCGATTCCGCGAACGGCGGGAAAAGGGCGTAGATCTCGTTGCGTGCGTACTTGGCGTGGTAGACGTCGCCGCTGAGCGGGAGCGCGTCCCATACCGCGGAGCAGGTCAGCGGCGCCCTGTCGTCGAGCAACCGCGCCACGCCGCGCACACCACGCCGAGTGAGGGCGACTTCGACACAGCGTTCCGTCATTCCGCCTCCTCGGATGCTTTCGGGAGGGTTACCCGGCAGGCCCGCCTCCCATGCCCGGCCGCGACATTGCCCTTCGGGCCACCTCACCAAAGGACAATTGTTGCCGCCCTCAAAGCGTCGGCAGAATTTCGGCTGCAGCGAATTGCACAGCCGAGAGGAACTCTGAAATGACGAAGAAGCGCACTGCGCTCGGATTTCTGGCCGTGGCCCTGAGTGCGGGCGTGACACTCGGCACCGCTTCCTCCGCTCAGGCGGCAGCGCACGACGCGAAGGCCGTGAAGTACAGCAAGAAGTGCGGCGGGGGCCCGGGAAACTGCAAGCTCACGAAGCACCACCCGAAGAAGGGCACGGTCAAGGTCACGGTCGACAACAGCGGGAACAGCCCGATGCGCTACGGCTGGGACATCCGGCACAAGGGAAAGATCGTGTGCTGGGGCGAAATCCGTGAGAACTGGAAGAAGCCCAAGACGTTCACCTGCAAGAACATGCCCAAGGGTCTGCTGACGCTCACCATGCCCTATCGGAAGAGCACCAGCATCAGCCTGAAGTGGTGACCGTCCGCCACCTCGGGAGCGAGGACCAGGACCGACTCGCCGTATCACACAATTCCGATTCTTGGAGTGCACACATGCCACTCGGCACCGCATCCGTCTCGAAGCGTCGTGGGCTGGGAATCACGGGAGCGCTGACCGCCGTCGGCCTCGCCCTGGGCGCCCTCACCATGACCCCCGTACACGCCGCCGAGACGGCCGGAGCATCCGCGCAGGCGTCCAAGGTCGCCGCCGCCAAGGGCAAGGTCGTCAACATCAGCGGCAAGATGCCCGGCTGCCGGGTCCACGCCGTCGTCAGTGCCAGCAAGAAGACCGCGTCCGGGTACCTGAGGAGCTCGTGCAAGTACGGATCCGCTCACGTCCTGGCCGGCATGCTCACCATCGACAATCAGAAGACCAAGACCGTCACGAAGCGGCAGCGGACCGGAAAGATGGCCGAGACGAAGACGATCAAACTGTCCAACCCGAAGGGCACCCAGAAGATCTGCATGGTGGGCAGCTGGAACCACCCGCTCGGCCCGGCGCCGCAGCAGCGCAGCGAAGCCCGCGCCTGCGTCAAGTACTGAACCTCTGCGCCTGAAGTACCGCACCCCCTGTGCCCGGCGCGCGACCACGGCGCCGGGCACAGACACGACCTCTCCACGAACGAGAGGGAATACTCAGCAGCAACCTGGGTAGCGGCGCGCCCATGGTTCCAGAACAGGCAGTCGACAACGGCTCACGGCCCAGAGGCCGCCCCGCCATCTCCCGCCGCCTGCTGCTCACCGGCACCGCTGCTCTGGCCACCACCGGCGTGGTCGGCGCGGCGAGCGGCTGCAGCCGAGTGGCCACCGCGGACACCGGAGACGGCGGGCATCTGCTGCAGCAACTACGCGCGAGGGGCACCGTGCGCCTGGGCATCGCCGGCGAGCAGCCCTACGGATACATAGGCAAGGACGGAGAGATCACCGGTTCCGCTCCGGCCATCGCCACCCGCATCTTCCAGCGGCTGGGCGTCGAGCGGGTGGAGCCGTTCCCCACAGAGTTCGGCTCGCTGATCTTCGGGCTCAACTCTCTGCAGTTCGATGTGGTCGCGGCCGGCATGTACATCAACCCCGAACGCTGCGAGCAGGTCCTCTTCGCCGATCCCGAGTACCAGATGAAGGATGCCTTCATCGTACGCAAGGGCAATCCGATGAATCTGCGAACCTACGAGGACATCGCCCGCACCGGCGCTCGCATGGCCACCGGTATCGGCTACGCGGAGATCGACTACGCCAAGGAGGCTGGTGTCAAGAAGATCGACACCCTTCCCGACCAGTTGGCCGGTCTCCTCGCCGTCGAACAGGGCCGCGTAGACGTCTTCGCGGGGACCGCGGTCACCGTGCGCAATGTGGTCGAGCAGTCCGGCAGCAACAAGGTGGAGGCCACTGACGAGGTCACGCCCATCGTGGACGGCAAACCGGTCATCGACGTCGGCGGGTTCGCGTTCCGCTCGACGGAGCGCAATCTGCGTGACGCGTTCAACCGGGAGCTGCACAAGATGAAGCGCAGCGGCGAACTGCTCGAAGTCATGCGCCCCTTCGGCTTCACCGAGGACCAGATGACGTCCCTCACGGCCGAGGAGAAGTGCCGCCCATGACAGACTTCAGCGCAGGCCTCTGGGAACTGCTGCTCAGGGGTGTATGGATCACGGTCCAGCTCACCGTGTACAGCGCCGCTCTCGGCGCGGCCGTCGCTTTCGTCGTGGGTCTGGCGAGGACCCACCGGCTGTGGATCGTCCGCTTCATCTCCGGGGCCTATTTCGAGATCTTTCGGGGCACTTCGGCCCTGGTACTGATGATCTGGGTCTTCTTCGTGGTGCCGCTGACCCTGGGCTGGCAACTCGTACCGATGTGGGCAGCCGTCCTCACCCTGGGGTGCACCTACGGCGCCTACGGCTCCGAGATCGTCCGCGGAGCGGTGGCAGCGGTGCCGCCGGCCCAGACGGAGGCAGGTATCGCACTGGGCTTCACCCCCGCTCAGCGGCTGAGGAAGATCGTCCTGCCCCAGGCCTGGCCCGAGATGGTGCCACCTTTCAACAACCTGCTCATCGAGCTGCTGAAGGGCACCGCCCTGGTTTCGGTGCTGGGCGTCGGCGACATCACCTTCGCGGCCCAGCTGGTGCGCAACGCCACCGGTGACAGCGCCCCGGTGTACACCGTCATCCTCGTCATGTACTTCGTGCTCGCCTTCCTGCTCACCCGTGTCATGCGCCTGGTCGAGCGCAGGGCGAAGGCGGGAGTCGGACGGTCCGCGCCCTCTGGTCGTACCGTGATCCGCAAGGCTGGTCCTGGTCCACGGAAGGACCTCGTCGCCGACTCGTCGGCCACCGGAGGTGCCGCATGAACTGGAACTGGACCACACTGAAGGACTTCCTGCCGTCCTTCTGGGACGGACTGCTGGTCACTCTGCAGGCCTTGCTGCTGGGCTCGTTGATCGCCTTCGCTCTCGGACTCTTCTGGGCCCTGGCCCAGCGTTCCCGGCTGAAGGTGGTGAGCTGGCCGGTCACCGCGTTCACGGAGTTCATACGCAACACCCCGCTGCTCGTGCAGCTCTTCTTCATCTTCTACGTGCTGCCCGAGTGGGGTCTGACCCTCTCCGCGCTGACCACCGGGGTCGTCGGCCTGGGTCTGCACTACTCGACGTACACGGCCGAGGTGTACCGCGCCGGCATCGACGGTGTGCCCGCGGGGCAGTGGGAGGCCGCCACGGCCCTCAGCCTTCCCCGTTCACGCACCTGGACCGCGGTGATCCTTCCGCAGGCCCTGCGGCGTGTCGTGCCCGCCCTCGGCAACTACGTCATCGCGATGCTGAAGGACTCGCCGATGCTGATGACCATCGGCGTCCTGGAGATGCTGGGCGAGGCCCGCCAGTTCGGGTCGCAGACCTTCCACATGAACGAGCCGATCGTGCTCGTGGGCATCGCCTTCATCCTCATCGCCTACCCCGCCTCTCTCCTTCTCCGAGCCCTGGAGCGCCGCCTTGTCCGCTGAGACCGAACCCACACCCCAGATTCCTCGTGACACCGGGACGACCCGCGAAGTCATCCGCCTCGACCAGGTCACCAAGCGCTTCGGTGACAACACCGTCCTCGATCAGCTCAACTTCACGGTGGACGCCGGAAAGCACGTCACGCTGATCGGCCCTTCGGGGTCCGGCAAGACGACCATCCTGCGGCTGCTGATGACGCTGGTGCAGCCCGACGAGGGCATCATCACCGTGGACGGGGAGCAGCTCTACCCCGCCCCCGAGAAGCAGGTCCGGGAGGTGCGCAAGAAGATTGGAATGGTCTTCCAGCAGTTCAACCTCTTCCCCAACATGAAGGTGCTGCGGAATGTCACCGAGGCTCCCGTCACCGTCCTCGGGATGTCGAAGGACGAGGCGGAGGCCAGGGCGCGGGAGCTGCTGGAGCTGGTCGGTCTCGCCGACAAGTGCGACGCCTATCCGACGCACCTGTCCGGCGGGCAGCAGCAGCGGGTCGCGATCGCCCGGGCGCTGGCGATGCGGCCGCAGGTGCTGCTGCTCGACGAGGTGACCTCGGCGCTCGACCCGGAGCTGGTCGCGGGTGTCCTCGACGTGCTGCGGGACATCGCCCACAGCACCGACATCACGATGCTCTGTGTGACCCACGAGATGAGCTTCGCCCGGGACATCTCCGACCAGGTGCTCATGTTCGACTCGGGCCGGGTCATCGAATCCGGCTCGCCGGAGAAGCTGTTCGGAGACCCCGATCACGAGCGCACGCGCGAATTCCTGAGCACCATCCTGTGACGAAGAGGTTCCGTTCATAATCGCAAAGAAGGTGAATGTTCACGCGCTGACCACACTGCGCGCTTCACGCCATGGAGGGTGATTTCAGAAGTGGCCAATAAGGGATTCCTGCAGTCCACTTCGTGATCTAGAGTGGGCGTTGCCAGTGAGACAGTCAACGGGGAAACGGGGAATTCCGTGTCCACTGCAACGACCACTCAGCCCGCATGTTCCGCCGCATGCTCGTGCCGGATCATCCTCCGGGCCGCCGACGGAGCGCCACCCATAAAGGAGTTAACCGATCGCGAACGGGAAGTACTGGCCCTGCTCGGGGGAGGCATGGCCAACCGTGCTCTGGCCCGGCGGCTGGGCATTGCGGAGCGCACCGTCAAGGCCCATGTCGCACACATCATCGAAAAGCTAGGACTGAACACCAGACTCGAAGCGGCGGTCGTCGCGGCGGTACACCATGGGCTGATCTGCCCGGAGAGGCATTCCGCCGTCGGATAGACCGCCCACGGAACGGCCGGTGCGGG
>Ga0207873_1001733_pt1 | contig 19821 bp, 20 predicted proteins | sample BGWIniCompost_FD_187373 | JGI IMG/M metagenome (GOLD analysis project Ga0207873, IMG submission 187373) | Cellulose adapted compost microbial communities from Newby Island Compost Facility, Milpitas, CA, USA - BGW Initial Compost (SPAdes)... ...
CCGCCTCAATACCAGCGTCCTCGAAGGCATCAACAACCGCATCAAGGTCATCAAGCGCATGGCCTACGGCTACCGCGACTCCAACTACTTCTTCCTCAAAATCAGAGCCGCGTTCCCCGGTAAAACGTGAAGAACCATTTTTTTGCCCGCATCTCTCGTCATCCCTTTCCCGCCGACCATGCGCATGAGCTGCCGTGTTTCATCACGGAAGGAGATTCTCATGGCAGAGATGACGCAGGAACGGCTGCTCGCCGCCCTCGAGACCCTGCACTCGGATTATCGCGACCAGGTCGCGAAGCTCGGCAACAACGAAGTCTACGCGCTCATGGACGAGCTCGACGATGACCGCTTCCGGGAATTCCTCGGCCTCGACGTGCCCGCCCTCATGGCGTGGTGCGCGCGCAATCCGCTGCCCGCCGGCGCTTCCTTCGGCGCGCGCTTCATCCACACGAAGCTCGCCAGCCAGGAACGCCTGATCGATTACTTCCGCGACGCCGCCGAGCAATGCCGGAGCGTGCTGGCGAAACCCGGCTGGAAGATCCGCCGGCCGGACGAGCTGGAGAAAGCGGACAAGGTGCGCGCGCGCATGCATGAGTTCCTGGCGCAGATGGAGGCCACCGGCGCCTTCCCGCCCGAGCTCACCCGCGCCGCGCTGTTCGAATCGCAGATGCTGGCGTGACGCTCAGCGGCGGAAGATGAAGTACACCGCGCCCATCAGGCACAGCCCCGCCCAGAGATAGTCCAGCTTCAGCGGCTGACGCATGTAGAAGATCGCGAAGGGCACGAACACTGCCAGCGTGATCACCTCCTGCAGGACCTTGAGCTGCGGCAGGCTCATGACCGTGTAGCCGATGCGGTTCGCGGGCACCTGCAGGAGGTACTCGAACAGCGCGATGCCCCAGCTCAGCAGCGCCGCGATGATCCACGGCTTGTGCGCGAGGTTCCTGAGATGCGCATACCAGGCGAAGGTCATGAAGACGTTCGACGCGGTCAGCAGGGCAATGGTCAGCACGGCGGGTTTCATCGGCGGCTCCATGGATGATCCGCGCGCAATCTAAGGAGTTCGCCGCCGTCCGGCAATGGATTTCATGCCGGCGGAAGGCAATAATTCCCGCTTCCACGACGAGGGGGCGAGGGATGACCAAGGAAACCTGCAAGCTGCACCCGGCAAGGCCGTCGGTGTGGCATTGCGATCATTGCCGCCATGGACTGTGCACGGAATGCGTGCCCGGTTCGCGCGAGAACCACGACGGCAACCTGCCGCGCTGCGCCATCTGCAATACCGAGCTGCGCTACCTGGGCGCCGCCAACCTCGCCGAACCCTTCTGGACGCAGGCGCATCGCCTGTTCGGCTACCCCCTGCAGGCCAACGGGCTCATCGTGCTTGTGATGATGGGGGTGGTCGCTGCGCTGCTGCCGGCAAGCTTCATCGGCCTGATCGGCCTGATCATGCTGTTCGCCTTCTCCGTGCACTACGGGCTCAACGTCATCGAGCAGGTGCGCAACGGTGACATGACCCCGCCCTCGCTGAGCGAAATCCTGAAGCAGCAGGGCGAGTGGCTGTTCTTCAAGCAGATCGGCGTGTTCGCGGTGCTCGGCGCCTTCGTCTACGCCGGCATGCGGGTCAGCCCCGGCCTCGGCGTGCTCGTGCTGCTGCTGGTGCTGCTGGCCGCGCCTGCCGCCACCATGATGCTCGCCATGACACGCTCGGTGACCGAGTCCGTGCATCCCGTCAAGCTCGCGGCGCTGATGATCGGCATCGGCCCTTCCTACCTGCTGCTGTGGGTCTGCCTTGCCACCGTCGGCGCCGCGCCCATGCTGGTCGGTCCGCTGCTGCAGGAAATGCTGCCGGAGCAGGTGCTGTTCCCGGCGGGCATGGTGGTGTCGTCGTACTTCACCTTCGTCACCTACGCGATGATGGGCTACATCCTGTACGAGAAGCAGGCGGCGCTGGGCTTTGCCAGCAACGACGAGTTCGGCGAGACCCTGGAAGGCCGCACCTTCCTGGTCCGCAAGGGAATCGCGGATGCGCGCCAGCTTGCCGCGGTCGGCCGCCACGAAGCCGCGCTGGAAACGCTGGTGAAGGCGATCAATATCGACCAGAGCAATGCCGAGCTGCGCGAGTTCTACTACCGCGTGGTCTCGGCCATGGATGACGAGGAAGCCCTGCGCCGCAACACCAACAGCATCTGCGATTTCTTCGTCGGCAGGCAATTGCCGTACAAGGCGGCGCAGTACTGCCAGGAAACCCGCAAGCGCTTCCCGGATTTCGTCCCCGCCGAGGCGCGCACCTGCCACCTGGTGGCGGAACGCTTCTTCGAGGAAGGCCGCTACAAGGACGCCGCGCAATTGCTGATGAGCCTGCACAGGATGGCGCCGAAGTATCCCGACATGTTCGCGGTGCTGCTGCTGATGGCGCGCATCTTCTTCGAGGGCATGAACGCGCCGGAGAAGGCCAGCGCGCTGCTGAAGCAGATCCGCACGCGCTACCCGGACCATCCCGAGCTGCCGAAGGTGGAACGGCTGCTGGAAGTGATCAGCTACAGGCCGGCAACCGCATGACAAAAGGCCCGCGAATCGCGGGCCTTTTCATTTCATGACTGGGCCGCTGCGGCCATTCCCGCCAGGTAGCCTCGATAGCGCTCGGCGCGGCGGCGATCGTTGTTGCGTTCCGCGAAGGAGATCAGCCGGTCCAGCAGCTCGCGGTACTCGCCATCGATGCGCTGCCGCCGCGAGGCGGTCTCGAGCAGATGATCCACGTCGCGCTGGCTGCCTTCACGGAAGAAGCGCCTGGCGAGCGTCGCGCCGGCGCGGCCGGCGAGCGCGGGGACATCGGCGTGCCGCTCGATGTATTCCGTGAGCAGCTCGCGCAGGAACTCCATGCTGATCGCCTTGTTGAGCGCGTTCGCGAACACGGTGCCGTAGACGCGGTGCTGGCGCGCGCGCGGCAGGTGCGCGGCGCATTCCACGTAGATCTGCCAGTACGCCGCCTCGTCGGCGTGGTTCATGATGGCGTGCTCGGCGCTGCGCAGCGCCTCATCCACCCTCAGGTCGGTGAGCAGCTGGCGGATGCGCGCGGTCTTCTCCTCGCGCTCGCGCTCCCTGGCACGCGTCGCTTCGTCCTTGCCGATCACCTGCTCGGACTGCTTCCTCAGAAGCAGCGCGATCACCAGGCCGCCGAGCAGGCCGCCGGCATGCGCCATGTACGCCACCGGGCCATCGACGAAGAAATGTCCGTACAGCTCGTTGAGCAGCCAGAGCGGAAACAGCAGCAGCGCGGGCGCGGTGAAGCGGCCGAACCAGAAGCCGATGATGTAGAAGAACTGGATCCTGCGAAAACCGTAGGCACCGAGATACGCGCCCATGAGGCCGGAGATCGCGCCGGAGGCACCGACCAGCGGCACGTGGCTGCCCGCATGCGTGACGATGAAAAGCCCCGCGGCGACGAGACCGGCAAGCAGATAGATTCCCAGCAACAGCGCCGGCCCCAGCACGCGCTCCAGCGCGAAGCCGAACAGCAGCAGGAAGATCATGTTGCCGATGAGGTGATCGAGGCCGCCGTGCATGAACATGTGCGCAAGCAGCTGGCGGGCATCGAAATCCGCGGGCGCGAGCCCGAAGCGCACCCAGCTGAGTTCATCGCGCAGCGCCTCGAACTCCTCGCGCGCGGCGCGCCATTCCGCGTCCGGCGGCGAAATCGTCCAGTGCTCGCGCACCGCGACGTCGAACCCGGGGCTCAGCAGTTCGCCGAAATGCCAGAACCACGATTCGCTGTCGTATTCGCCTCCCTGCGCCTGCACGAAGGCCTCGAGCAGCGGCTCTTCCCATTCGAGCAGCCCGGATTCGATGTAATGCGAGTAAACGGCCTCGGTGCGTTCGCCGTCGCCCGCCTGGTAGCCGACGAAGACGAGAATGCACGCGAGCGCGAGCGCCAGCGTGACCCACGGCGGACGCCGGAAATCCGGTTTCTGTTCGGCCGGAACGATGAGCATGCCCTTCCCCCTGGTACTGAAAGCGCCGGCTGCGACGGCAGCGGCATTCTAAGGGATAAAGGGGAAAACGCGGACTTTCACTCCGCCGCGGCGACAAGGCGCAGGCGCACGTCGATCTCGTCCGCCACGCTCAGTCCGCCGCCGAGCACGCTGAACCGGCGCATGCCGAAATCCGATTGCAGGATGCGGAACGCGGCATTCACGATGAACCGCCCATCCGCCTCCACGACCTCGGCAGGAAAACGCACATCGCGCCGCTCGCCGCGAAGCACGACGCGGGCGGTCACTTCCGGACTCTGCCGCGAGCCTTCGATGCGCATCGCATCGATGATGATGCGGGGGTGTGAAGCGGCATCCAGCACCTCCGCGCCGAGCAGGTTGCGGCGCGTACCGGCGCGCGCCTCGGCGGAAAGCACGCCGGCGAAGGGCTCGCCTTCCGCTGCGCGTGCAGCAGGATCATCCACCGTGAGCGTTTCCACGGGGATCTCGAGATGAAAGGCGGAATCCTGCACGCCGCTGCCTGCGCGGATTTCACCGTGCACGGGTCCGGTGATGACGTGATTGTGACCGAAGCGCGCCAGCGGCCCGGCGCGGTAAACGCGCAGGATGAGCCGGGATTCCTCGGGATCAACGGCAAGCGCGACAGCGTCCGACATCAGAGGCGCGCCGGGAAGCAGCTCCGGCAGCACCGCGCCTTGCTGCACCGGCGCTTCACGCACCACGCAGGAGACGGCGAGCAGCATGAATGCCAGCAGCAGGGTGCCGCGCATCTGGTAGGCTGCTCGCATCAGGGGCAGGTTGGCATGCACACGCATTCCGAAAACTCCGCCGCTCGTTACGGCATCGTCGCGCAGCTGTTGCACTGGCTGGTCGCTGCCATGGTGTTCGTGCAGCTCGGTCTTGGAATATACGCCGGCAACCTGCCGGTGTCGCTGGCGCGGCTGAAGTGGCTTTCCTGGCACAAGGCGCTCGGCATCATCCTGCTCGCGCTCGTGCTGCTGCGGCTCGCCTGGCGTGCTTTCCATTCGCCGCCCGCCCTGCCCGCCTTCCTGCCGCGGCATGAACGATTGCTCGCCCTGGTGGTGCACGCCCTGCTGTATGCGATGCTTGTGCTCGCGCCGTTGAGCGGCTGGCTGTACGCATCCGCTGCGGGCCTGTCCGTCACCGTGCGCGGGCTGCGCATTCGGAATCTTGTCGAAAGGAATCCCGGGCTCGCCGCGGCGTTTCACGACACGCATGTCATCTTCGTCGTGGTGCTCGCATCACTCATCGTCCTGCATGTCGCAGGCGCCTTGCGTCATGCGCTACGCCATGACGGCATCATGTCGCGCATGCTGCCCTGGAGGCGAACATGACCGGAAGCTTCATGACCCTTGCCATGCTCCTCCTGGCAAATCCAGCAATGGCACAGCAGTGCATGCACGTGAGCGGTGCAAGAATCGCCTTCGAGATCATCCAGGATGGCGCGCCCTTCAGCGGCGAATTCGCCGAAGGCGGCGGGAGGGTCTGCATGGATGGCGAGCGCATCATCAGCATCGAGGCCTGGCTTGCGCCGGCCTCCGTCAACACCGGGCTGCCGGAACTCGACGCCGCCCTGCAGGAAGCGGAGTTCTTCGACACGAGGAAATTTCCGCGCGTGGCGTTCACGAGCAAGGACATCGAAACGGCCGCGCAAGCTTACATCGCGCACGGCGAACTGCAGGTGAAGGAGAGGACCGTACCGACCAGCGTGCCGTTCGCCCTGGAAACGGCGAACGGCACGACACGCATCAGCGGCAGCCTCACGCTCGACCGCCTGGCGCTCGGCATAGGCAGCGGCGAGTGGGCGGACACGCGCTGGCTGGGCGCGGAAGTGAAAGTGAGTTTCTCGGCAATGCTGGAACAGTGAGCGCCTACAGCTCCAGCATGATCTCGCGCTCTTCCTGCGAGGGTTCGAAGCCGCGCGAACCGTAGTGATCGAAGATCACCCGCACGACTTCGTCGGGTTCCTCGACGACCGTGATCAGGTCCATGTCCTCGGCGTTGATCATGCCGGTACCGACCAGCTTGTCCTGGAACCAGTCCAGCATGCCCTTCCAGAACTCGCCGCGCACCAGGATGATCGGAATGTGGCGGCTCTTGCCGGTCTGCACCAGGGTGAGGATTTCGCAGAGCTCATCCAGCGTGCCGAAGCCGCCGGGCATGACGACGTACGCCGAGGCGTACTTCACGAACATCACCTTGCGCGAGAAGAAGTGCCGGAAGTACAGCTCGATGTCCTGGTAGGCGTTCGCCGCCTGCTCGCGCGGCAGCTGGATGTTGAGGCCGATGGACGGCGAACGCCCCTGGCGTGCGCCCTTGTTGGCGGCTTCCATCAGGCCAGGTCCGCCGCCGGTGACCACCGAGAAGCCGGCGTCCGAGAGCGCCTTGCCGATGCGCACGGTGAGCTCGTAGTCGGGATGGTCAGGCGCGATGCGCGCGGAACCGAACACGCTCACCGAAGGCTTGATGGTGACGAGCTTCTCGAAGCCTTCGACGAACTCCGCCATGATCTGGAAGATTTTCCAGGATTCGCGGGTCAGTGATCTCTCGTGCTCCTGCGTGCGGCGCAGGCGTTCCTGGAAGTTGTCGTCATCACGAATCATTGCGTTTTTCCCTGCTGTTTTTCGACACGGCGCAGGAAGACGGCCATTTCCTTTTCCGCCTGCCTGTCGCCCTTCTGCCTGGCGGCCTCGATGCCCTTGCGGAAGGTTTCCGCGGCGCGTTCGAGCTCGCCTGCGCGCTCCAGCGCGCGACCCAGCCATTTCCATGCGGCGGAATACTGCGCATCCTGCCGCACCGCTTCTTCAAGATGCATCACGGCCTTGGCGTATTGTTCAAGATCGAAGCAGGCCTTGCCGAGGGTGAAGCGCAGCATGGCGTTGTCGGCGCCGCCGGCAAGCATCTTCTCCAGTGCCTCGATGTCCATGATCTCTCCCGGTTGAGTCCTACTTTCGCCAGAAAGCGGGCGTGAAGAGTATGAGCAGCGTGAAGATCTCCAGCCGTCCCAGCAGCATCGCGGTCATCAGCACCCACTTGGCCGCCGCGGGCACGGTGGCGTAGTTGGACGTGACTTCGCCAAGCCCGGGACCGAGATTGTTGAGACAGGCCGCCACGGCGGAGAACGCGGTCACCTGGTCGAGACCGAGCGCCATGGTGAGAATCATCAGCAAGGCGAACACCATGACATAGACGGAGAAGAAACCCCAGACCGCGCGCACAATCTTCTCCGGCACCGCGCGTCCGCCCATGCGCGTCGCGAACTGCGCGTGCGGGTGCAGCAGGCGCTTGAGTTCGCGCGCGCCCTGCCGCGCAAGCAGCAGCCAGCGGATCACCTTCATGCCGCCGCCCGTGGAGTACGCGCAGGCGCCGATGAAGCTGGACAGCATCAGCAACACCGGCAGCATGCCCGGCCAGGCGGCGTAATCGTCCGATGCAAACCCGCTGGTCGTCATGATGGCCACGGCATGAAACACCGCCTGGCGCACGCTGGTGCCGACGTCGGCGTAGTAATCGCGCGCGAGCAGGTAGAGCGAGACGAAGCTCGCCAGCGCGATCAGCCCGAACAGGTAGGCGCGGAACTCCGGGTCCTGCCAGTAGGCCATCACACGCCCGTGGCGCATGGCCTGGAAGTGCAGCGCGAAGTTGATGCCGCCGATGAACATGAAGGCCACCGCGACCATCTCGATAAGCACGTCATCGAAGTAGCCGATGTTGAGATCGTGCGTGGAGAAGCCGCCGATGCTGATGGTGGAAAAGCCGTGACCGATGGCATCGAACCAGTGCATGCCGGCGAGGCGATAGGCGACGATGCATGCCACGGTCAGCGCCGCATAGATCACCCATAGCGTCTTGGCGGTTTCCGCGAGCCGCGGCGTGAGCTTGGTGTCCTTGGAAGGCCCGGGCGTCTCGGCGCGATACAGCTGCATGCCGCCGACGCCCAGCAAGGGCAGCACCGCCACCGCGAGCACGACGATGCCCATGCCGCCCAGCCACTGCAGCTGGTGACGGTAATAGAGAATGGAACGCGGCAGCGTATCGAGACCGATGATCACGGTCGCACCGGTGGTGGTGAGCCCGGACACCGCCTCGAAGGCCGCGTCCGTGAAGCTCATCTCTATGCCTTCGTTCAGCAGCAGCGGCAGCGCGCCGGCAAGGCCGAGCACGATCCAGAACAGCGCGACGATGAGCGCGCCATCGCGCCGCCGCAGATCGCGATGCTCGCGGTGCACGGGCCACCACAGCGCGACGCCGCCGATGGCGAGCAACAGGAAACTGGCGAGAAAGGAGGTCGCCTCGCCGTCGCGGTACAGCAGCGACACCGCGGCCGGCGGCAGCATGGTGAGGCTGAAGGCCATCAGCAGCACACCGAAGACGCGTTGCACGGCCGCGAAGTTCATCGACTAGTGCCTCCAGAACTCTGCCGTGAACAGCACCGCCACCACGAAGATCTCCACGCGCCCGAGAATCATCGCGATGATGCCCACCCACTTGGCGGCGACAGGTACCGCGGCGAAATTGCTCGCGACCTCGCCAAGACCAGGGCCAAGGTTGTTGAGCGTTGCCGCCACCGCCGAGAACGCCGAGACCTGGTCCAGCCCCGAGGACATGAACAGCAGCATCAGCAGGGTGTAGAGCAAGGTGTAGGCGGCGAAGAAGCCCCACACCGCCTCCACCACCGAGGCATTCGCGAGGCGCCCCGCGAACTTCACCGGCGCTTCCGAGGCCGGATGCACCAGCAGCCTGAGTTCGCGCAAGCCCTGCAGCCATACTAGCGCCACGCGAAACACCTTCATGCCGCCGCCCGCCGAACCTGCACAGGCGCCCATGATGCCGATGAAGATCAGCAGCACCGGCAGGAAGCCCGGCCAGTCGGCGTAATGCTCGGTGCGAAAGCCCGAGGTGGTCATGATGGACACGACCTGGAACACCGCATTGAGCGTCACGTCGAAGACGGACGCGGTGTGATGGTGCGAGAGGAGATACGCCGCGGCGAGCAGCGACATCCACAGCACCAGCACGATGAACAGCCGCGTCTCGGCATGCTTCCAGTAAATGCCTGGATCGAGCCTGCGCAGCGCGAACAGATGCACCGCAAAGCTGATGCCGCCGGCGAGCATGAAGAAGATCGCCACCATCTCCACCGCATCGTTCTGGAACCAGGCGAGGTTGCTGTCATGGGTGGAGAAGCCGCCGGTGGACACCGTGGTGAGCGCATGCGCGATGGCGTCGAACGGCTGCATGCCCGCGAACCAGTACGCGCTCGCGCAGGCCATCGTGAGCAGCAGGTAGACGATGATGAAGGCGCGGGCGATGTCGCGCGCCCGCGGCAGGATGCGGTCCTGGCGCGTGGGATTGAGCGGGTCGCCGCGATAGAGCTGCATGCCGCCGACATTCAGCACCGGCAACGCGGCGAGCGCGATCACCGCCACCGCGAAGCCGCCCAGCCATTGAAGCTGCGCGCGATACCAGAGAATCGCGCGCGGCAGCGCATCCAGCCCGGTGATCACCGTCGCGCCGGTGCCGGTCAATCCCGAGACCGCCTCGAAGAACGCCGACACGAACGGCAGATGCAGCGCGCCGGTGAACAGCAGCGGCAGGGTTGCCGCCAGGGAAAGCACGCACCAGAACAGGGTGATGAACAGAAAGCCTTCGCGCAGGCGCATCGCGCCCGCGGCCTTCCGCGCCGCAAACCACGCCAGCAGGCCGGCAAGTGCAACGATGGCGCCGGCGTCGATGAACGGCCGGAACAGCCGGACTTCGCCATGCAGCGCGGCCACGACCAGCGGCGTCAGCATGAACGGCGCGAACCCGAGCAGTGAAAGCCCGAGGCGCCGCAGGACGATGGCGAAGTTCACGATGCGGCTCCGCTAATCGAGCGCCGCATCCACCTGGAACAGGCGCTCGACATCCCTGACATGCTTGCGGTCCACCAGGAACAGGATGACGTGATCGTCCGCCTCGATGCGCGTGTCGTGATGCGCGATCATCACTTCGTCGCCGCGCACGATGGCACCGATGGTCGCGCCCGGCGGCAGCGGAATCTCCTCCACCGTGCGACCGACGACGCGCGAGCTTTCGGGCGTGCCGTGCGCGATCGCCTCGATGGCCTCGGCCGCGCCACGGCGCAGCGAATGCACCACCACCACGTCGCCGCGGCGGATGTGGGTGAGCAGCGCGCCGATGGTGATCTGCTGCGGCGAGATGGCGATGTCGATGTCGCCGCTCTGCACGAGGTCCACGTAGGACGGCCGGTTGATCAGCGCCAGCACCTTGCGCGCCCCCAGGCGCTTGGCGAGCATCGAGGAAAGAATGTTCGCCTCCTCGTCGTTGGTCACGGCGCAGAACACGTCGGTGGCCTCGATGTTCTCCTCGACCAGCAATTCCTCGTCGGCGGCATCGCCCGACAGCACCACGGTCTTGTCGAGCTGCTCGGAGATCGCGCGGGCGCGCTCGCGGTTGCGCTCGATCAGCTTCACCTGGTGGGTGGACTCCAGCGCGCTCGCGAGCCGCACGCCGATGTTGCCGCCGCCGGCGATGATGATCCGCCGCACCGGGCGATCCAGCTTGCGCAGCTCGTTGATCACCGCGCGGATATCGGCGCGCGGCGCGATGAAGAACACCTCGTCGTCCGCCTCGATGATGGTGTCGCCGCGCGGCATGATCGGCTGGCCACGGCGGTAGATTGCCGCCACACGGGTGTGCACGTCCGGAATATGCGAGCGCAGCGTGCGCAGCTCCTGGCCGACCAGCGCGCCGCCGTAGAACGCCTGCACCGCCACCAGCCGCACCCGTCCGCCGGCGAAATCCAGCACCTGCAGCGCGCCCGGGTACTGGATCAGGCGGCGGATGTAATCCACCACCAGCTGCTCGGGCGAGATCAGCATGTCGATGGGCAGCGCGTCCTGGGAGAACAGCTGCGGCGTGTTGAGGTACTCTGCGGCGCGGACGCGGGCGATCTTGGTGGGCGTGCGGTAGAGCGTGTAGCAGACCTGGCAGGCGATCATGTTGGTCTCGTCACTGTCGGTGACGGCAACCACCATGTCGGCGTTCTGCGCGCCTGCCTCGTGGAGCACGGCGGGGTGGGCGGCGTGGCCGTGCACGGTGCGGATGTCCAGCCGCTCCTGCAGGTCCTGCAGGAGCTCGGCGTTGCGGTCCACCACCGTGATGTCGTTGGCCTCCTCGCGGGCGAGGCTGTACGCCACGGTAGACCCGACCTGCCCCGCACCGAGGATGAGAATCTTCATGGGGCGCGCACCTTACGGACTCGAGCTGTCGCTTGCAAGCCTCGCCTCGTCTCAAGCGTCGACCGCCGACACCTTATTATAGAAAGCGCTCCGGCAACAGCCGTGACCTGCCACCCCCGGCCCTTCCGCATGAGAACCGTCCCGACGAGAAAAGGAGGTTTACATGCGATTCGGACCAATCACCGGCCTGCTGGCCACCGCCATGGCCGCTGTGCTGCTCGCCGCCTGCGGTGGCGGTGGCGGCAAGGACACCACCCCGGACGCCTTCGACTTCGGCGTGCTGGACAATGCCGCGCCAGGCATCTTCCATCTTTCCCAGGCAATCACCGTCAGCGGCGTGAGCGCAGGCGTGGACATTCCGATCACCATCGAGGGCGAAGGCTGCGCCTACTCCACCGGCGACGGCTTCTCGACGGAAACCGGCAACGTCCGCAACGGCGACATCGTTCGCGTACTCCTGAAGGCGCCTGCCGCTCCCGAGACCGAGGCCGCCTGCACCGTGGACATCGGCGGTATCACCGGCAGCTTCACACTCACCACCGGCACGAACGCGTTCGCGATGAACGTCATTCCCGGCCACCTCGTCTTCACCTGGGCCGGATTCAATGGCGTGGGCAACTATCAGCTCCTGCGCGTCAACAACGCCAGCGGCGAGACCGAGATGGTCGCCAACATCCTCGGCAACGTGAACAGCTACAAGCTCGGCATTCCCGTGCATCTCACCGACTGGCACAACGACCGCTTCCGTCTGGTGGCCTGCAATGCCCCCGGGTGCAACACCGTGCCGGAGCACGAAGCCGCGCTGGAACAGCCGCTCTCGACCAGTGCCCTTCACTACCTCAAGGCCTCTGACGCCGCGACGAGTGGTTACTTCGGCTACAGCGTGGCGCTGGATGGCGACCGCTTGGCGGTAGGCGCCCCCGGCGCCAGGGAAGGCCGCGGCGCGGTCTACATCTTCCGGCGCGAGAATGGCGAGTGGAAACAGGAGGCTTTTCTGGAGTCGGACTCCTCCCAGGTCGGGACCTCTTTCGGCGGCAAGCTGGCATTGAAAGGGGACCTGCTCGCGATAGGCGCGCCACTGGAAAACGTGACCATGGCTGGCAACCAGACCGCAGAGCGTGCCGGCGCGGTACACATCTACCGATATCAGCAGGAGTGGCAGAAGATCGACCACCTGACAGGTAACGAAGCCGGCGCCCAGTTCGGAAGCGCTATTGCAATCCATGGCGACATCATCGCCATCGGCGCGCCATACGAAGACGGCGACGAAGCCAGTCAACCCGGGAACAACAATCTTCAGGACAGCGGCGCCGTGTACGTCTACCGGTACGCGAGCGAGACCGAGACCTGGCAACCCGAGGCGTTCATCGAGCGGTCTCAACCCGCCCAGGACGAGCTTTTTGGTTATGCGCTGGCCGCCAGCGAGGGCCTGGTCGTGATCGGCGCGCCGCTTGTCGACGCTGCTACCGGCTCGGGCGCCGTGCAGAACAGCGGCGCGGTGTTCGTCTTCCGGTACGAGGACGGCGAGTGGCGCGAAGCACAGCTACTGGCAGCGGAGACGCCCTAGGCAAATGCCTATTTCGGCACCAGCCTGGCCCTGGATGGCGGTCTGCTCGCCGTCGGCGCCCCCCGCGACGTGGGCACCGATGCCTACGAAGGTGCGGTATACGTGTATGCCTTGGGCGAAGACGGCTTCGAACCTGGGTTGCGTCTCGCCCCACCGCTACCGAAGTCGAACTATGACTTCGGAATGCAGGTCGCCCTTTCCGGCCACCGCCTCGCGGTCAGCGCGCCTTATGAAGCGAGCAACGCCACCGGCGTGGGCGGCGACATGGACAATGAAGACGCCACGGACGCAGGCGCGGTGCATGTCTTCGAGCTGCGCGACAACGAATGGCGGCACGTCAGCTACGTGAAGGCCGGCAACACGGGCGCCGGAGACTATTTCGGCGATACGGCGCTCGCCATGGACGGCGAGACGCTGGCGGTAGGCGCCTGGGGCGAGGACGGCGAGAATGACGCCCTCCAATACAGCGGCGCCATATACGTCTACTGATCCTGCCCGTGATCACATCACTGCGCTCACCTTCGGGTGAGCGCAGTTTTTTTGACGCTTTCTCTCAGACGACTTCGAGGTTGGCGAAGCCAAGCACCAGCCACTTGGTGCCGGCGGCGTCGAAGTTCACCTGCACGCGCGCCTGCTGGCCTGCGCCTTCGCAGTTGAGCACGATGCCTTCACCAAACTTCGGATGACGCACGCGCGCACCAAGGCCGATGCCCTTGGGCAGGGTGTCGGCGACTTCAATGCGCGCCCGCGGGTGGCGGGAGACGTAGGCCGGGCGCGCGACCTTCACGCGCGGGCGGATCTCGTAGAGAAGTTCGTCGGGAATCTCGCGCAGGAAGCGCGACGGCACGCCCATCTGTTCCACGCCCCACAGGCGGCGCTGCTCGGCGTATGTCATGTAGAGATGCTTCATGGCGCGGGTCATGCCCACGTAGCAGAGCCGGCGTTCTTCCTCGATGCCTTCGCCATCCATCAGCGAGCGCTGGTGCGGGAACAGGCCGTCTTCCATGCCGCACATGAACACCAGCGGAAACTCCAGGCCCTTCACCGAGTGCAGCGTCATCAGCTGCACGCAGTCTTCCCATTCGGCCGCCTGGCCTTCGCCCGCTTCCAGCGCGGCGTGGCTGAGGAAGGCGGCAAGCGGCGGCAGCGCGGCTTCTTCCTCGGAAAGGTCCTGCGGGTTGAAGCTGCGGCCGGCGCTGACCAGTTCCTCGAGGTTCTCGATGCGCGCCTCGCCGCGCTCGCCCCTCTCCTTCGAGTAATGGTCGATCAGCCCCGAGCCCTGCACGACGTGGTCGATCTGCTCGTGCAGCTCCAGGCCGCGCACGGCGGCGTCGATTTCGTCGATGAGATCGAGGAAGGCCTGCAATGCGGCGGCCGCGCGCGCCGGCAGCGCCTTGTCGTCGATCAGGCCGCGCGCCGCGTTCCACAGCGATTCGCCGCGCTCGCGGGCGCGTTCGCGCACCGTGTCCATGGTCTTGGCGCCAATGCCGCGCGTCGGCAGGTTGACGACGCGCTCGAAGGAGGCGTCATCGTTGCGGTTCTCGAGCAGGCGCAGGTAGGCGAGCGCGTCCTTGATTTCCTGGCGCTCGAAGAAGCGCAGGCCGCCGTAGACGCGGTACGGCACGCCGGCGTGGATGAGCGCCTCTTCAAACACGCGTGATTGCGCGTTGGAGCGATACAGCACCGCGCATTCGGCGCGGTTGCCGCCCTCGCGCACCCATTCGCGGATGCGCTCGACCACGAACTGCGCCTCGTCCTGCTCGTTGAAGGCGGCGTAGAGGCGGATGGGATCGCCTTCCTCGTCGCTGGTCCAGAGGTTCTTGCCGAGCCGCTCGCGGTTGTGGGCGATGACCGCGTTCGCCGCTTTCAGGATGTTGCCGGTGGAGCGGTAGTTCTGTTCCAGGCGCACCACCTGCGTGCCGGGATGATCGCTCTGGAAGCGGTGGATGTTCTCGACGCGCGCGCCGCGCCAGCCGTAGATGGACTGGTCGTCGTCGCCGACCACGAACGGCCGGCCGCTGTCGCCGATCAGCAGTCGTATCCAGGCGTACTGGATGACGTTGGTGTCCTGGAACTCGTCCACCAGCACGTGGCGGAAGCGGTTGCGGTAATGCGCGAGCAGCGACGGGTTGTCGCGCCACAGCTCATGCGCGCGCAGCAGCAGCTCGGCGAAATCCACGAGACCGGCGCGATCGCAGGCTTCCTGGTAGGCGGCATAGAGCTGCACCATCTGGTTGTGCACCGGGTCGTGCCCGCCGGCAAGATGATGCGGTCGCAGGCCCTCGTCCTTCTTGGCGTTGATGAACCATTGCACCTGCTTCGCCGGCCAGCGCGATTCGTCGAGGTCCAGCGACTTGATGACGCGGCGGATCTGCCGCTGCTGGTCCTCGGAATCGAGGATGCTGAAGGACTGCGGCAGGCCGGCCTCGCGCCAGTGCATGCGCAGCAGCCGGTGCGCGATGGAGTGGAAGGTGCCGATCCACATCGCGCCGCCGGGCGAGCCCAGCAACTGCTCGATGCGCTGGCGCATTTCCGCGGCGGCCTTGTTGGTGAAGGTGACGGCAAGAATCGAGAACGGCGAGACGTCCTCGACGGCGGCGAGCCAGGCTACCCGGTGGGTGAGCACGCGCGTCTTGCCGGAGCCGGCGCCGGCCAGCACCAGCACCGAAGGTGCAGTGGCGGTGACCGCTTCGCGCTGCGCGTCGTTGAGAGGTTCGAGAATCGGCGTGACATCCATCGGGGCATTCTATCAGAGCAGCCCTGCCGCTCCCTGCTCCCGCGCCACTGCGTGCACGATTTCCTGTATATCGCGCACTGCAGTGTGGATTCCGGGAAAACTGCTATTATTCAAGAGCGTCGCGAGTTCGACGCCGCGCGATCTTTCCGTCAGGTGCCATTGATGAAGATTGCCGTCTTGTTCTCAATGGCACGCGTGATGGATGGTTCTTTCTATGAATATCTATGTGGGCAATCTGCCGTATCGCATGAGCGACGACGAGCTGCGCGACCTGTTCACGCCGTTCGGCGAGGTCACTTCGGCGAAGATCATCATCGACAAGATGACGGATCGCTCCAAGGGCTTCGGTTTTGTCGAAATGCCGGACAATGCCGCCGCCGAGAACGCGATCCGCGAAATCAATGGCAAGGACGTCGGCGGTCGCCCGCTGCGCGTCAACGAAGCCAAGCCGCGGGAAAATTCCCCGCGTCCGCGCTTCCGCAACGCCTGAATCGCAACACTCCCGAAACGGCGCCGCAATGGCGCCGTTTTTTATTGCCTCGGTGGACGCTGCATGCGCGCTGGGCGATGATGCGCCTCCGCGCGGAGTGATGATGCTCGACCAGACCCTCAACGCGACGCATTTCGACGGCCGCACCGAGATCCGCCACGGCAACACCGTGTTGCATGCCGGCTGCGCGCCCGGTGAAGCCGGCGCCAGCGCGCTGCTGCTGGCCGCACTGGCCGCCTGCATCGGTGCAAGCCTCGAGCCCCTGCTCGCGCGGCACGGCCTGCGCGAGCGCCTGCACATTGCCATCAGCGCGGATGAAACCATCCGCGTCACCATCATCCTGCCGTCCGCGGCCCGGCCGCTGCTGTCACGCTGCGAGCGTGCCGCCGAGCGCTGCCCGGTGCGGCGCGCGCTCGCCGTGCCCGTCGCCTTTGACTGGAAGTTCGAGGAGCCATGGAAAAATCCCGCCTGAACATCTTCGGCCGCCCCTTCGCCGACCGGCGCACCATCGAGCGCGCCAGCGACGAATGGATCGCCATGCAGCGCGATGCGCCCGACGCGCGCTTCCTGCCCATGCACCAGGGCACGGCGCTGCTCGAACAGAAGACGCTGGCCTGGCTGCCGCACGAGGCGCTGCCGCCCGGCTGGCCGCAATGGCAGGGCGTGTTCCTCGGCATCCACGAGGACATTCCGCGCTTCGCGCTGGAAGTGCCCGGGGACGAGAAAAGCCATTTCGCACGGCACGGCGAGTTCACCGAGCTCCGGCCGGCCGCCTTCCTGCTGGAGGATGCGGAGCTCGCGCTGTTCGCGCACGGCCGCGCGGTGCTGCACTGGCATCGCCTGAACCGCTTCTGCGGCGGCTGCGGCGAGCCCATGCAGACGGCCGCGGGCGGCCACGCGCGCCGCTGCCTGAACGAGGCTTGCGCGATGGGCGAGACCTATCCGCGCATCGATCCCGCCATCATCGTGCTGGTGACGCATGGCGAGCGCTGCCTGCTCGGCCGCCAGCATGCCTGGCCGAAGGGCCGGTATTCCTGTCTTGCCGGTTTCGCCGAGGCGGGCGAGACACTGGAGGAAACCGTGCGCCGCGAGGTGTACGAGGAAGCGGGCATTCCGGTCACCGGGATCGTTTACCACTCCTCGCAACCCTGGCCCTTCCCGCAATCGCTGATGATCGGCTTCCATGCGCGCGCCGAGCACGACGCCATTCGCCTGCTGGACGACGAGCTGGAAGATGCACGCTGGTTCTCGGCGACAGAGCTGCGCGACGAGGTCGCCGCCGGACGCGTGCTGATGCCCTCGCCGATTTCCGTGGCCTGGAACCTGATCCGCGACTGGTATGCCGGCTTCGGCGATCCGCGGGAATTGCAGCGTGAAACGGAGCTTTCACGATGACGGTGAACAAGGGCGCGCGCAACGCCTTCATCGCGCTGCTGCTGGTGGCGCTGATCTGGGGCTACAACTGGGTGGTGATGAAGATCGCGCTGGCGAACAGCGGCCCGATCGACTTCTCCCTGCTGCGCAACCTGTTCGGTGCGGTGACGCTGTTCATCCTGATGGCGATCCGCGGCGATTCGCTGGACCTGCCCGCGGCGCGCGGCAAGGTGGCAATGCTCGGCCTGCTGCAGACCACCGGCTTCGTCGGCCTGATCGCGCTCGCGCTGGTGGAAGGCGGCGCCGGCAAGAGCGCCATCCTCGCCTACACCATGCCGTTCTGGGCGCTGCTGTTCGGCTGGTGGCACCTGCACGAGAAAATCCGCGGCACGCAGTGGATCGCGGTGGCGCTCGCCGGCCTTGGCGTGCTGCTGCTGGTCTCGCCCTGGCACACCGATTACCCCTTCGAGAGCAGCGTGTACTCACTGCTCGCCGGGCTGGTGTGGGGCATCAGCATCATCATCGCCAAGCTGATCCCGCAGGACCGGCCCGCGGCACTGCTCTCCATCACCTCCTGGCAGATGCTGATCGGCTCCCTGCCGCTGGCGATCCTCGCCCTGCTGGTGCCGGAAATGCCGGTGAACTGGACGCCGGGCTTCGTGGTGGCGCTCGCCTACAACGCCGTGCTCGGCAGCGCCGTGGCCTGGCTGCTGTGGCTGTACGCCGTGCAGAAACTGCCCGCGGGCGTTGCCGGTCTCGCCTCGCTGGGCGCGCCCGCGGTGAGCGTACTCACCGCCTGGCTGCAACTCGGCGAGGTGCCCAGCGTGCCCGACGCCATCGGCATGCTGCTCATTCTCGGCGCCATTGGTCTTCTGACGCTGCGGGCGTTGCGGGGGCGGCGGTCGTGAGGGTAAGAGGAGGTAGAAGAGTGTGGCGTGAAGGTCTTCCCTCCCTCTCCGCTGCACCTGCGATTTCCTGACAGGCAGGCCATAATGGACGCATGTGCCTGCTCGCCATCGCCTGGAAGGTTCATCCGCGCTATCCGCTGATCTTTGCCGGTAACCGCGACGAGTTCCATGAGCGCCCTGCCCGCGCCGCGCACTGGTGGGCGGATGCGCCGCAGGTGTTCGGCGGGCGCGACCTGGAAGCGGGCGGCGCCTGGCTGGGCGTGCGCCGGGACGGCCGCTTCGCGGTGGTGACCAATTTCCGCGAACCGGACCGCCGCCCCGAGGACCTGCGCTCCCGCGGCGAGCTGCCGCTCAGGTTCCTGGCCGAGCCGATCAGCGCGAGTGAATACCGCGATCTCCTCCAGCGCGAACGCGACCAGTACGCCGGCTTCAACCTGCTGTTCGGCGATCCGCTCCGGGATGCCATGTACTACTTTTCCAACCGCGCGAAACAGGCCGTCTCGCTCGCGCCCGGCGTGCACGCGCTTTCCAATCACCTGCTGGACACGCCCTGGCCGAAGGTGCGCCGCCTGCGCGAGCGCTTCGACCTGGAAGTGGCGCGTGGGGCGCCGTCGGCGGAACGGCTGCTGGAGATGCTCGCCGACACCACGCCCGCGGCAGAACATGAATTGCCAAACAGCGGCGTCAGCCACGACTGGGAGCGGCTGCTGTCGCCTGCAAGGATCGTGAGTTCCGTTTATGGCACGCGCGCCAGCACCGTGGTCATGATCGATGCTTCCGGGCAGATCCTGTTCCATGAACGCAGCTTCGCGCCGGACGGAAGCGTGTCCGGCGAAGTCACACAACGTTTCGGTGGTCCCGTTGATGAATGAATCCCTGACCCGAACCCTGCCCTTCGGCGGCTGGCCCTCGCCCGTCTCCGCGGAGCTCGTTGCGGGCAAGTCGCTGCGTCTCGGCCAGCCGCAGGTTTATGGCGAGGCCATCTACTGGACGGAAACCCGCCCGCAGGAAGGCGGCCGCAACACCGTGGTGCGCTGGCGCGCGGATGAAGGTTTCCGCGACCTGCTGCCGGCGTCGTACAGCGCGGCGAGCCGCGTGAACGGCTACGGCGGCGGCGTGTTCGCCACCGATGGCGAGCGGCTGTGGTTCGTGGACAAGAACGACCAGTGCATCCACGAGACTCGCAGCGGCGTCACGCGCCGGGTGTGCGATGAAAGCGCCTTTGCCGATCTCGTCTTCGACCGCCACCGCGAGCGGCTGCTCGCGGTGCGCGAGCAGGGTGACGGCCCGGATGCGGTGACCACGCTGGTCGCGATCGACATCGCCGACGGCAGGCTCGCCACGCTGCGCGAAGGCAGCGATTTCTATTCCTCGCCGCGCATCTCCCCGGACGGACGCCGGCTCGCCTGGCTGGAGTGGCGCCATCCCGACATGCCCTGGGACCGCACCGAGCTGTGGCTCGCGGAGTTCGACGACAACGGCAGGCTG
>Ga0207873_1001734_pt1 | contig 19796 bp, 16 predicted proteins | sample BGWIniCompost_FD_187373 | JGI IMG/M metagenome (GOLD analysis project Ga0207873, IMG submission 187373) | Cellulose adapted compost microbial communities from Newby Island Compost Facility, Milpitas, CA, USA - BGW Initial Compost (SPAdes)... ...
GGGATCGTGACCACTTCCTCCCAGATGACAGGAAGCCGGGACTTCGCCGCGTAGACCAGCGCCGCAAGCCGGGCAGCACGCCTCTCCGACGGCAGCCTCACTCGCAGCTCGCCGGGTCGAAGCCTCCCAGGTCGGTCGGCCCGACGACGAGGGTGCCCCCGATCGACTTCTCGCTGAACGCCATCCCCGCTTCGCAGATGAGCTCCTCGTCTACCAGAAGGAAGACGTCTCCGCCCACCGACTCGAGGTTGTCGAAGACCCCGATCTGGTCAGCGCTGGTCAATCGCACCTTCATGGACCCGCTGATGCGGCGCACGTTCTCCAGCCCCCTGAGGTCTTCTAGGCTCTCGGCTTCGAGCGTCTCCAAGGAGCCGTCGATTACCTCCACCGAGGACAGGGCGCGAATCGACGTCAAGTGGGGGGCCGTGACGCGCAGGGTACCCAAGCGCCGGAGGTTTTCGAGGCCGTCGAGGGTCTCAATCTCCCCGCCAAGGACGTCGAGGCGCCGCCTGACGGTGTGTAGCGACTCGAGCCCGCGCACCCGGCTCTCTCTTACCGCCAAGCTGAGCCAATGCGTCTCCTGAAGGTTGTCTAGCCCGATTGCGTCGGAGAAGATCTCAACCACGACCGCTCCTCGGAGCCCCCTCGGAGCCCAGGAAGGGCAGGAAATTTCGGGTGTCCTGCACGTTTCGTGGGCGGCCCCCAAGACCAGCGGACCTGCGATCCTCCGGAGCCAGCGCCGACCGGTCATGCTCGATGTTATCCCCGGAATCGACGTGGTCAATCGACGCCTCCACATGCCCCGATCAGCAGCTCCTCGCCCGACGACGCCCGAGAGCGAGCCCGCCCAGCAGGAACAACACGACGCCCCCCCAGCTCCCCGCTGCCCTTCCTCGGGAAGCTTGCCGTAGAACCGACCTCGGAACACCTGACCGTGGTTGCCGCCCAGCACGAGCGTCCCCGCCGGGGCGAACACGGAGCCGGCGTAGGGCGCTTCCACCAGGATGGTGTGGGATCCGCGATACTGCAGGACCAGCCGCGTGCGCGCCCCCAGCCGGAGTTCTGAATAACACCCTGGCGGGAGTTCGTGCTGACCCGTGTCCGCATTGTACTGGGCCACAGAACCACACTGGCTCGGAAACACACCTGAGGCGACGGGCGAGCGCATCTTAAACTTCGGGAAATCCCGCAGTTAGGACGGTGAGGAAGTAGACGTCGCGTGCGGCTCTATGACGGCACCATGCAGGCACACCTAGTGTCTTACATCCCCAAGCGCTTGGGGTACGTGCTTCGGCGCCTGCCCAACATCTGGCGCAGGCCCCCCGAGCGTGAACGCTTATGGTTGCCTGCATGATGACGGCACCTGCCAGCGCGTTCCGCCTCGAGGTCGTGCGGCGTTGCCGGCTTCCACCAAAGGTCGGGCGGGAACAGGATCTTTCAGCTGCGGAGCAGGACACGTTGTGAGCCCGATAGCATGAACGTACCCTTTACCGGCCCATCCCTCTCCTGTAGGTTCCCTTACATCACGACGACCGGCGGGTGATCGTCTGACTGGAACGGGACTGGACACATGAATACGTTACGTCGTTTGTGGGGGCTCGGACCGGTGGCGATTGCTCTTACCACGATCCAAGGTTGTTCGGCGGAGGGCTCCACGCACGAGGGGCCCGGAGAGGCTCGGCAAATCGCCGACGGGCTGCACACCGAGAGGGCGGACGCCGAGGGGTTGCGAGGGAGCTTCACCCAGAATGGCACGACCATCTACTTCGAGGCCATCCGGGGCGAGGACAACCCCGCCGAGGTGACGGCCGATCCGAGCGCTCCGGCCTATGCCGTCGACGCCCGATTTTTCGACGAGGACGGGACCAGCTTCCTGGTGAGCACGGGGGGACACGAACTCAAAGAGGCGGCCTGGCATCAAGAGAGCTCGGCGTTCAATCCGGAGCAGCGGATCGCGGCGCTGACGGTCGTGTCGCCGCTGGTCGCGGCGCTGCAGAACGCGGAGATGCCGTTTAACCTCGCGCTCGAACGTGAGCGGCTCGTCGATCTGGGAAAGTCGATCGGCGACGTCGAGTTCGTGCAAGAGCCAGAGAGTGAGACCCCGTACGCCTGCACCGATGCCTTCGTGCACCAGATGTACGTGAGGGAGAAGGCGGCCTTCGACCTGCCCATCGGCAACCACACGGCCGTCTACGTCGACTCTTGGTTCCTCGACACGTCGTGCACGTGGTTGTACGTCGGGCGGCAGGAGTCGTGCAATCACGGCACTTGCGCCACGCACGCCAGCATGTCCCACCATTGCTCTTGGGAGAGCGGCTATCGTTCCTACTCCTTCCCGGCGTTTCAGGTCTACAGTGCTTACGGAAACGGCGCTTGCTCCACCTTCTACAATCCTTTGTCGAACCTCGGTGGGCACAACTGTAACGACGATACTTACTTCCAGATCCACAACATCAAGAACGACACGTACTATCCCGCCGCCACCGGACCGAGCAACATCTGCACGGATTCCATAGGGCATTCTTACGCGCCGAGCTGCAGTGGAGCGCGCGGAGCCCCATGATGCCCTCGCGCTTGCTCCCTGGCGCGCTCAGCGCCTTGCTTCTTCTGGGTTGTAATCAAGAAACGCCGGACGCCGAGGGCACGGCGGACCGAAAGCTGGAGGTGACGGAGGGGCTGGTCTTGCAGGAGGCTAGCCCCTCTGGAGGGCTCGTCGGACGGCTGCAGAGCCAAGGAGGCCTCATCTCGTTCGAGGCTCGCCGCCCGGACCTTTCGGATCCCATGCTCCGCAGGGACCCCGACGCGAAAAGCTCCGCGATCGTCCGCATCCGCGATAGCCGCGGCACGACGATCTGGGGCGTCGCTGGCCAGGCGGTGCCCGCTCCGAACGAAGGCGACGACAGGACGTCCCGCACCGCGCCCCCGTCGACCGCCGATTTGGAGCTCGTCAAGATGCTCCCGGAGGTCCTGCGGAAGAGCGGCCTGGACGAGAAGGCCTTGGACCTGGAGCTGAAGGCCCTGGACGACGCAGCCGCGGCTTTTCGGGGCACCGGCGGCCGCAGGGACGTCATGCCTAGGATGCCGACCGTGCCTCCCCAACAGGCGCAGTGAGCGGCGGTGTTCGCGGGATTCGAATGCAGGCGCCGATGGGCGGACCTATGTCGACGAGCACCGAAAACCGCGTCTAACTGGGTGAAGACGCCCAGAGCAGCCGGCAGGTCTTCACCCACCCGAAGTTGGCCCGGGCTGGGAACGGGTTCGTAGGGACGGGGAGGCGCCTCCATGGCCCGAGCGCAGTGCGTATCTCGGCCATCGTGATCAGCCGTCTCGGGCGTCCGGATCACCGCGGCAGCCGTATGAGGAGCAGGAGTCACCGTCGACGGAGGGGCAACAGCCGTCGGACGAGCAAGGACCGTCGTCGAAGGAGCAACGTCGTTCCGAAAATCTGCAAACGGCGCGAGGGTCCCCTCGAGCGTTCGCTCCCGTCCCCTCCTGCGTGATCTGACGTCCCCTCGAAAGGAAGCCGCGGTCCCTTCGAACACGCCCTGAGGTCCCCTCGTGCGAGGGCTCTCCTCTCCTCGAACCAGACGAAGGTAGGGTCGAAGGGAGTCTCGGGTCCCCTCGTGTCATGCCAGAGATCCCCTCGTGCCGACCCTTTGGTCCCCTCGAACGGAATGGAGGTCCCCGAGGGGACTGCAGCTGTTTTTGACGGGGACGGGAGGTTCCGCTCGGGGGGACGGCTGGGTGCGTTGGAGGGGACGGAAGGTTCTGCTCGCGGGGACGAGGACCCCAGCACGACGGGAACCCCTAGATTTTCGCGGGGACTAGCGCCTCGTTCGAGGGGACGTGAGCTTCTGCTCGAGGGGACGTCGTGTCTCGTTCGAGGGGACTAAAGCTTTGCTCGCGGGGAGGTGAGCCCCGTCAGCGAATGGTTCCGCGACTTTCGCGAAAATGACCGCCCGGCCACCGCCGCAGAACGAAGAGGCAGCGCCGTGTGGTGCCCGCACTCCTCGCGCCCGCAGGGCTGCGCTGTCGTGGGGCCGCGCCGCCGGGCTCACGTTCAGGGTGAGCTGCGGGGACGGAAACAGGGGAGGGTTCTCCACGCTGCGCGGCGTCGAGCGTCCGCTACCGCGGGGCGGCGACGCGCGGCGCTGCGCGGGGCAGGGAGAGGCGGGCTGGTGTTTTTCCTACTGGCGCCCCTCGCGGTTCCGAGCGAGCACGAAGCCGCGGGCCTCCTCGATAGTGAACGGCGGCGATCTGCGGTGGATCACCACGTGGCAGTTCGGGCAGGCGGGGCGAAGATCGCGCACAGGGTCAACCCTGTACTCGGCGCCTCGGGCGGTGGAGACCGGTTGCAGGTGGTGCACGTGGATGACGCCGGCGCCCACGGGGCCGTAGGTCGCCTCGAAGTCGAAGCCGCAGACGACGCAGACTGAGCCGTAGTGGGCGATGCAGAGGCGTCGCGCGAGAGCGTTGCGTTCGTAGGCGTTGACCGTGACTCGGGTGCGGCTGCCTTCGAGCAACGGTCCAGCGTCCTCATTCATCACGTCGGGATAGAGCCCGACCTGGGTCTCGAAGTAGCCGCCGTCGGCAAGCGCTTCGCGAAGGGCGGGACGGAGAGTCCAGTAGAAGCGATGCTCACGACGCCTGCCGTTGGCAATCACGTGCCACCAGCGGCGAGAGCCGTCTGCGCGCCTCGGTGCATCTACACCTGCTGCTCGAGCGAGCCTTTTGCCGAGCCCCGAAATGGCAAGATTGATGCGCCCGTGATGCTCGAGCCCGAGCAGTGGAGCCAACAGCCCAGCGGATACCTCGTGTTCAACATACAGGGCCTCCAAGAGTACCTTCTGAAAATCTGTGAACTTCGGGAAAGCGAGCTTCAGCGCTTCGCGGTAATCAAGGTCGAGGTCGACGTTCATGGGAGTGCTCCTTCCACCTCGGCGCGCTATCTGCCGATGCCGAGAGTCGGGCGTGACCAAGACGCCCGCCCATCCCGGGCTTTGACTTCGCCCCGTCTTCGGGAAGGGGGCGCGGCACTCCGGTGCTCAAGTACCTAGCGCTCCGCCGCCAGAAGCGAGGGCCGTAGGCCTCCGTGCACTTCGTCCAGCGTGCTGGACTTCCTGCACTCGGGTTCCGCTTCGGTGCTCGTGAATTTCGCCGCCAGCTACTCTGACGGCCGGCGCCCGTAGGTACTGGGAGATGGCCCTGAGCTTCTAGTCGCTCGCTCCGCCGTTCCCTCGCGGCGGCGACGTCACATCTGACTGACGGCGCTAGGGAGGCCAGCCTTCGCCCCCCCTCAGCGCCGACGTCGCTTCTTCCGTCCGCGGGCGCCGTTGGCCTCGCCTTCGCCGAGGGCGGCGTGGCGGATGTCGAGCACCTGGAGGGCCAGGGGGTAGAGCGCGCTGCGTGACAGGCGGGATCCCTTGCCGCCCTCGATCTTCGGCAGCATCGCGACGATGCGGCGCACCATGTCGGCGATGCGGCGAGGCACGTTGAGCCGATCGACGATCGGCTCGAGGAACTCGTGGGCGGCAGTCACCCGATCTTGCACTCCGGCGCAGGCCTCGCTGAGGGGCTCGAGCAGGAGCACGGACCAGAGGATGGCGTCGTCGAGGGGGCCCTGCTCCTCCGTGCGCCGGTCCACCTCCGTGAGCAATCTCCAGACGTTGCCCTCGTCCGTGTCCACGTCGGAGACGTACGCAGCCAGCTCCGGGAGCAGCATGTCGAGCACGCCCGTCTCCCAGGCGAGCCACATGGACCGATGAGCGGCGCCGCCGCGCATCAGCCGCAGGATCTCCTCGAAGAGCCGGGGTCGCGCCGCCATCGCCAAGGCGCCGCGACACTGCACGATGGCGTCGTAGACGGCGGGGGACATCCCGAAATCCAGCCGCGCCGCGAACTTGATGGCGCGCAGGATGCGCACGGGATCCTCGAGGAACCGCGTCACCGGGTCGCCGATGGTGTGCACCGTCCGCGCGCGGATGTGCTCCATGCCGCCGACCCAATCGATCACGCGCTTCCGATCGATGTCGTAGAAGAGGCCATTGATCGTGAAGTCGCGCCGCGCGGCGTCCTCGTGGGCGGCCCCGAACACGTTGTCGTGGCGGATGAGGAGATCGTCGGAGGCGCGCTCGTCGTCGGGCTGCGGGTTGCGCCGGAACGTCGCGGTCTCGATGATGCGGCCGCCGCTGAACAGGATGTGCACGAGGCGGAAGCGTCTCCCGATGATGCGCGAGTTGCGGAACAGGGAGCGCACGTCGTCGGGCAGCGCGTTCGTGGCGACGTCGAAGTCCTTGGGGCGACGGTCCACGAGCAGATCGCGCACGCAGCCGCCGACGAGGTAGGCCTCATAGCCGTGGCGGGTGAGGCGCCGCACGACCTTGGCCGCGTCCGGATCGATGCGCTCCTCCTGCAGCTCGATGCTGATGAGCTCGGGGGGCGGCGCTGCGTCCGGCCAGGTGGGCTCGGGGCCGATCGAGTCGGGGGCCTCCGAGTCGCGCCCCGCGTCGGGGGGCAGCTCCGAACGGGAGACACCGGAGCGCCCACGTCGCCGACTGGGTCGGGACGACCGCTTCGGCGCGGGGCGGGAGCTATCGGTTTCTGTGGCCATAGGCAGCGGACGAAGCGCTCGACCAACCGAAAAAGCGGGCCAACGCACGGGCGCCCTGGAACGCCTTGGGCCGGGACGCTAGAGGCAACGGGGAGCACCTTCAAGCGCCCCTCCCCCTTTTCGCTGCCAGCCAACTGGTCCTTGGTCCACCCTACCGTCTACCCTGCCACGCGTGTCACGGCCCCCTCCGGCGGCCCCAGCGCTGATCCGCCCGACCTCCGCCCCGTCGAGGCCCTCGTCGTGCTCGGCTGCAGGGTGCGGCTCGACGGCGCCCCGACCGCGTCCCTGCGTCGGCGCATCGAACGGGCGGCGGAGCTCTTCCGCGCCGGGGTCGCCGAGCGCGTGGTGATGAGCGGTGGCCGACGCTGGGGTGGTATCATGGAAGCAGAGGCCATGCGGCGGCACTGGCTGGCCCTGGGCCTCGACGATCGCGCCGTGTGGCTCGAGCGCCGCTCCCTCACGACCCGAGGCAACGCCCGCTGCTGCGTGGAGCTCCTCCGGCGGGAAGGGGTGACCCGAGTGGGGGTCGTCACCTGCGACTTCCACCTGCCGCGTGCCCTGCGCCACTTCGAGGCCGAGGGGGTCGTCGCCGCGGGCTTCTCCGCCCCCGCCCACCGGCCCCCGGTGACCCGCCTGTGGCTGTGGACCCGAGAGCTGGGCGCCCGCCTCCTCGAGCCCCTCGCCCCCGGGAGCTCCGCCCACTGGATCCCGGAGCCCCCCGAGGAAGCCACCGAGCACGAGCCGCCCACCCGGGGGGAGCCATGAAGCCCGCTCCCCCCACGGACACGCCGCCCGACGACCCGTTGCGCGCGGACACCCCCCCCGCAGGCGCTCCGCCTTCCAAGGATGCGCCCTCGAACGGCGCGCCATCGAAGGGCGCGCCGTCGCGAGGTCCTTCCCGGCCGTGGATCGCCGGGATCGCCGGACTCACCGGAGTCCTCGGGGTCCTGGCGGTGGGCTGGAGCTTCCTGCGCGGGGAGGCTCCGCCAGCGACGGCGGGCCAGGTGTCCGCGGCGGAGACCTCGGAGAGTCCGGCGTCGCGCGCCGCGGTGCCCTGGCACGAGCTCGAGCAGCGCCGGGACCTCACGGGGACCCTGGAAGCCCTGGAGAAGTATCTCTCCACCGCCGATCGGATCGCGGGCGCGCGTGCCCTGGCGCGCATCGGTGGCCCCGCCGCCGCCGAGCGGCTCCAGGAGCTGCTCCGGGACGAAGCGCTCCAGGTGGTGCGCTGGGCCGCCTTCGGCGTCGGCCAGAACTGCGCGCCCGCGGGGCCCCGGGTGCAGGCCCTGTCGACGCGCGCCGCGACCCTCTACGCCCTCGCGCAGCCGGGGGAGACGCGAAGAGAGACCCTCCGCGCGCTGGCAGAAGCCCTGGGGCGCTGCGGCACCGACGCGGCGGAGGACGTCCTGCGCGGCTGGCTCGGCCAACCGGGAGAGCTCCCGGAGCACGCCCTGGAAGGCCTCGCCCAGCTGGCGGCCCGCCACGGTCACCTCGCCGAGCGCACCCAGGTGGCCCTGCTCGCCGCGGCGAGCCAGGGCGCCGCTCCCCTGGCCTTGTTTCCCTTCACCCGCCTCACCCAGCTCTCCGCCGCCGTGCAGACCCGGCTGATCGAGGTGGCGGGCGAGGCCCTCACCGGCGAACCCGGTCCCCAGCGCAGCTTCGCCGTGCGCGCCCTCGGCCAGGCGGGTCCAGCGGCGGTGGCTCCCCTGAGCCGCATCGTCCCCAACGACGCCTTCGGCCCCGGCGAGCGGGCGATGGCGGCCCAGGCGCTCGGGCGCATGGGCGCCCCGGGCCAGCAGGCCCTGGCCGCCGTGGTCGAGACCCTGCCTTTCCCGTCCTTCGACGCCCTGAAGCCCCTCCGCAGCTCCCAGCCGACGACGCTGCCGACGACGCTGCCCGACGACGCGCGCCGGGCCCTGGAGGCCTTCACCGTCTGGTCCGCCGTTCTCGGTGCCCTGGAGGCTCCGGGGTCCGGACGAGCCCGCCTCCGCGACCTCGCGGCCCTCCCGCTGCCGACCCCCGAGCTCCCCGTCGCTCGACGCCGGGCCATCGCCCTGCGCTGCGCCGCCGCCGACCTGGTGGCGGGTCCCCACCCCGGCGAGCCGCTCCTCCACGGCTGCGATCCGGACGACTCGGGCGTGGGAGCGCTCGCCCTCCTCCGGGCCCTGGATCGCGGTCCCCTCAGGGAGCAGCGCCTCGCCACCTGGCGCAAGCTCGTCGAGGACCCTCGCCCCGCCGTACGTCAGGCGGCGCTGCGCCTCCTCGGGGGCCACCCCGAGGTCCCGGAGACCCCGATCCTGCTGCGGCAGGCCATCGAGAGCGATCAGCTGGGGACCGTCGTCACCGCCCTGCAGCTCGTCACCGCCTACCCGGCGCGCGCAGCGACGGCGGCGGAGAGCGACTCGAAGGGCGGGGACGGCGCGATCGATCCCGCCCTCGCCCAGGCGGTGGAGCACACGCTGCGCCGGGAGGACTGGCAGCACGCCCTCGAGGCCCGCGCGAGCGCCCTCGACGCGGTCGGAGCCCTCGGCCTCCTGAACCTGAAGGGGCTCGTCGAGGAGCACTGTCGTGGCCCCCATCCGGAGCTCCGAGAGCACGCGGCGCGCGCCCTCGGCCTGCTCGGGGACCCGAAGCGCCGCTGCGCCGACGTGGCCGCCCATGCTCAACTGGCCCCACCGGCGGCGACGTCGGTGGCCTTCGCGAGATCCGTGCGTCTCGAGCTGACGACGGACATCGGCCCCCTCACCCTCGCCCTCGACGGCGCGGCCGCACCCGCCGCCGTCGAGCGCCTCACCCGGCTCGCCGAGGCGGGGTACTACGACGGGCTCGCCGTGCACCGGGTGGTGGAGGGGTTCGTGGTCCAGTTCGGGGACGCCCCCGGGGACGGCTTCGGGGAGCCGGACCAACCCCCGCTGCCCTGCGAGCGGAGCCCCCTGACCTTCGAGCCCTTCGACGTCGGGATGGCCATCGCAGGGCGGGACACGGCGACCACCCAGTGGTTCGTCGCCCTCGATCGATACCCGCAGCTCGACGGCGTCTACACGCGCATCGGGCGCGCCGAAGGGCCCTGGGACCTGCTCGCGGCGGGCGATCGCGTCCACCGCGTACGGCTGGCGCAAAAGTAGCTCGGTGTTACCGTCGCGCCAATGCTGCTCGCCGTCGACATCGGCAACACGAACATCGTCCTCGGGCTGTACGACGGAGCTCACCTCCGCCACACCCTGCGCATCGCCACGATGCGCACGCGCACCGCGGACGAGCACTCCGTCCTGCTCCGCCAGATGCTCGATCTGCGCGGCGTCGACCCGCGCTCGATCCACGCCGCCATCGTCGCCAGCGTGGTGCCGCCCCTCACGGACGTGGTGGCCGCCGCGGTCCGGCAAGCCTGCGGACGGGAGCCGTTGGTGGTGGGCGGCCCCGGCCTGAAGACGGGCATCCGCATTCGCTACGACAATCCCCGCGACGTGGGCGCCGATCGTGTCGTCAACGCGGTCGCCGCCCACGATCGGGTGAAGGGCGCCGCCATCGTGGTGGACTTCGGCACCGCCACCACCTTCGACTGCGTCTCCGCCGACGGCGAGTACCTCGGCGGCGTGATCGTGCCGGGAGTGCAGGTGAGCCTCGATGGGCTGCTCGGGCGCGCCGCGAAGCTCACGCGGATCGAGATCGCCGAGCCGCCCCAGGTCGTGGGCCGCAACACGCCGCACGCGATGCAGTCGGGCATCGTCTACGGCTACGCGTCCCTCGTCGACGGCCTCGTCGACAAGATCGAGGCGGAGCTCGGCGTGTCCTGCCGGGTGATCGCGACGGGAGGTCTCGCGACCTTGATCGGCCGCCACGCCCGGCGCGTCGACGAGATCTGCCTCGACCTCACCCTCGCCGGCCTGCGCCTCATCTACGAGCGGAACGCGCGCGCCTCCCGCGAGCGATGAGTAGCAGCGATGAGTGAAGACCGCGCAGGGGCCTCGCGGTGGATCGTCCTCGCCGGCGTGGCCGCGCTGCTCCTGGCCTTCGTGATCGCGCGCTGGCCAGCCTCCGAGGGTGCGGCCGTGGATTCGCCCGGCGCCGAAGCGACGCAGCGCGGCCCCGCAGCCGCCGCGGGCGATCCGCTCCCAGGCGGCGCGCAGGGCCCGTCTCCCGAGGCTCCCTCTCCCCCGGGCGCTCCCCGGGTCGTGTCCTTGGCCCCCGCGGTGACGGAGACCCTCGTCGCCCTCGGCGCCGCCGAGCACCTGGTCGGGGTGAGCCAATACTGCCGCGGCCCCCTGGGCGACTTGCCCCGGGTCGGCAGCGCCATCACGCCGCACCTGGAGGCCATCGCGCGCCTCCGCCCCACGCTCATCGTCACCACGCTGGTCGCGGGCGACCAGCTGCAACCCCTCTCCCGCCTGGCCCCCACCCGAGAGCTGCCGTGGCTCCACCTCCACGAGGTCGTCGCCAGCATCCGCGAGCTCGGCGCCCTGGTGGGCCGTGAGCGGGAGGGCGCACGGCTCGCCGATCGCGTCGCTCGGACGCTCTCCGCGGCTCCGCCCGAGGGCGCGCCGCGGGTCCTCCTCGTGATGAGCTACGGCGACACGGGCAGCAACGACGTCTGGTTCATCCGCCGCAACTCCCTGCACGGCGCGCTGCTGCACGCCGCCGGCGGACGCAACGCCGTCGCCAAGGACGTCTCTGGCCAGCCACGGATGTCCGTCGAGGAGCTCTTGCGGGTCGATCCCGAGCTGATCGTGTTCGTGGTGGACTCGGAGCAGGTGAGCGAGGCGGAGGCCCAGCGCCGGCTCCGCAGCGTGCGCGCCCTCGAGCCCCTCCGCGCCGTGCGGGAAGGCAAGATCGGCCTGCTGCGCGCCCCGAACCCCCTGTCCGTCGGCCCCAGCGTCCTCGAGCTGGTCGAGCCCCTGCGCCAGGAGCTCGAGCGCCTCTCCGGCCCCCGATGACCCGAACGGAGCTCCTCGAACCCGCGCAGGATCCTTGGTCCCCGAGCGTCGCCGCGAGATAAGGCGCCCTGCATGGAGCGTGAGCACCCAGCGACCGGCCTCCGCCTCCAGGGGGTCACCCTCGGCGAGCGCTTGCAGGACGTGAGCCTGGAGCTGCGCACCGGGGACTGCTGCGTGGTGGTGGGCCCGAACGGCGCCGGGAAATCGACGCTGCTGCGCACCCTGCTCGGCCTCGAGCGCCCCGAGCGCGGCGCGGTCCTGCTCGACGATCGGCCCATCGAGGAGCTCACCCCGGGCCAGCGCGCCGCCCACGTCGCCTGGCTCCCCCAACGCCCCGCGCTGGGGGAAGCGCTCAGCGTGGTCGAGCTCGTGGCGAGCGCCCGCTATCGCTTCGGCGAAGCCCACGGCGAGGCCCTCGCCCACGCCCGCCGCGCCCTGGCCGCCGTGGGGGCCGCCGGGCTGGCGGATCGTCGCTCGGATCGCGTCAGCGGCGGAGAGCTCCAGCGGGCCCTGCTCGCCACGCTGCTCGCCCAGGAGGCCCCGCTGCTCCTCGTCGACGAGCCCGCCAACCACCTCGACCTCGCCTATCAGGCCGCCATCTACCGCCGGCTGGGGGAGCTCTGGAGCCGCGGCCTGGGGCTCATGGTGGTCACCCACGACGTCAACCTCGCCTGGCTGCTCGGCGCCCCGGAGCGGGTGCGCGTGCTCGGTCTGGAGAAGGGGCGCGTCGTCCAGGACACGACCCTCGCCGCCCCGGATCTCGCCGAGCGCTTGAGCGCGCTGTACGCCGTGCCCCTGCGCGCGGTGGAGGTCGGCGGGGTGCGGCAGCTCCTCGTCGATCGATCCGTCCTCCCGACTCCTGCTCCCGGAGACGAGCCGTGAAGGACCTGCTGCTCGTGCTCGTCGTGGTGCTGCTCGTGGCGACCGCGTCCGTGTTCCTGGGAGCGCCCCTCGTCGGCGCCGAGGGGCAGTTCGTGCTCTGGCAGTTACGGATCCCGCGCGCGTTGGCTGGTTTGTTGGTGGGGGCCACCCTGGGGCTCGTCGGGGCGGCCTTCCAGTTGTTGTTCCACAACCCCTTGGCGGAACCGAGCACGGTGGGCACGACGGCGGGCGCGGCGCTGGGAGCGCTCGGTGCCCTCGTCTTCGACCTCGGAGGTGCCTGGCAGCTCTCCGCGGTCACCCTGTTCGCCTTCGCGGGAGCCCTCGCCGCCAGCCTGGTGGTCGCGCTCACCGCGAGCTCCGGGCGCGCGCGGGTGAACGACGTGCTCCTCGCGGGCATCGCCGTCACCCTCGCCGCCGGCGCGGTCTCCCAGGCAGTGCACTCCATCGCGGAGATGCCAGCGCTGTTCGCCGCCGCGATGTGGGGGCTCGGACAGCTGCCCCAGGTGGGCTACGAGCGGGTGCTGGTGCTGGCGCCCTTCGTGCTGGGCTCGTCGGTGGTGCTGCTGTTCCGGGCGCGGGCGCTGGCGGCCCTCGCCCTGAGCGAGGACTGGGCGGCGACCCAGGGAGTCCCCGTGCGTCGGGTGCGCCTGGAGGTGCTGACGGCCGGCTCCCTGGGGGTGGCCGCCTGCGTCGCCCTGTGCGGGCCCATCACCTTCGTGGGGCTGCTGGTGCCCCATCTGGTGCGACGCCTGCTGAATCCGCCGGCCCGGCAGCTCCTCGGTTTATCCTGGCTCGCGGGGGCGGCGTTCCTCGTCGTCTGCGACGGGATCGCGCGGGTGCTCGTGCCCGGACGCGAGCTGCCCGTGGGCGTGCTCACCGCGGCCCTCGGCGCGCCGGCGCTGTTCGCCCTGGTGCTCCGCCGCTGAGCCGCGATCCGCCGGGCCAGAACGAGCGGCGGCCGAGCGCGGGCCGACCGCGGGGGCAACCTGCGGCCCGTTCCGCCAGTGAACCCCGCCGGCGCGGGGCCGTTCCCCTCCGCAGCCGCCGCGCCTCCCTCATGGCCCACGAGCCGCCCGCCCATGCACCCTCCTCCCGACGCCGCCGTCCGCCCGCTCCGCGCGCTCGCCGCGTCGCGGGCGGGCGCTGCTCCCCGGCGGAGAGGCGCCCGGGTCCCCCGGCGCGCGCTGGGTCTCCACAGGGCTCCCCACACGGGCCCCCACACGGGCCCCCATACGGTGCGCGCCTGGACGCTGGGCGTCTGCGCGGCGCTGTGTGGCCTGGCGCTGTGCGGAGCGGCCCAGGCGAACGACGCCGTGGCCGCCGCCGAGGCGCTCTTCCTCGAGGGCCGCCGCGCGATGGATGGTGGGCGCTACGAGGCCGCCTGCACCAAGTTCCGCGAGAGCCACCGGCTGGAGCCCGCCGTGGGCACGGTGATGAACCTCGCCGCCTGTGAGGAGCAGCTGGGCCGCCTCGCGAGCGCCTGGCAGCGCTGGCACGAGGCCCTCCAGCTCCTCGAGCCGACGGACGACCGCGTGGCCTTCGCCCGGGCCCGGATCACGGCCCTGGAGGGCCAGGTCCCCTCCCTCACGGTGCGCCTCGCCGGCGGCGCGCCCGCGCGATCGTTTTTCCTGCGCAACGGGGTGCGCTACGAGCGAGGCGCCTTCGACACGGCCCTGCCCGTCGATCCCGGAGAGCAGGTGATCGTGGTGGGCGCGCCCCACCACGTGCCCCGGGTGTATCGCGTCGAGGTCCGACGCGGCGAGCAGCGCGCCGTCGAGGTGCGCCCTGGGCCCGTGCGGCGACCACGACTCGACGAGGAGCCGGCGGAGCAGGGCTCCTCCCGGCGCACCTGGGCGCTCTTGTGCGGGAGCGCGGGGCTGCTCGGGGCCAGCACGGCCGTCGTCGCGGGACTGCTCATCCCTCAACGCCGCGCCACCATCGACGCCCACTGCAGCGGCGCCACCTGCGACGCCCTCGGGAGCGCGGCCCTCGAGGAGCGGCGCCAGCTGGAGGTCGCCCGCGTCATCGGCTGGATCGTCGCGGGGGCGGGCGTCGGCGCCGGGACTTTCCTGTTCTTCAGTGAGCCGGAGCCCGCCCCTGCCCTGGGAGCCTTCTGGGGCCCGGGGCGCGGCGGGGTCACCTACACGGGCGCCTTCTGAGCCCTTCCGGGGCCCCTCGAATCCCCTCGGCACTCGGTGCTAGCATCGGTCGGGCCCCCTCCGCCCGTGACTCCCGACGAATTCGATCAGTACCTGGACGACCTCGAGACCCGCCTCGAGCGTCTCCGGTCCTTGTACGAGCAGTATTTCATGGGCATGGAGCGGATCGAGCCCTCCGTCGCCCGCAAGGACGTGGATCGTCGCTTCTGGGTGCTCCGCCGGGAGAAGGTCCGCAACACGGCGCGGCGCTTCAAGCTGCAGACCCTCGTGCAGCGTTACAACACGCTGCAGCAATACTGGCACCGCACCTGTCGCGAGATCGAGCAAGGCACGTACCGCCGCCACAAGCTCAAGGCAGAGCGCGCCTTCGCCACCCGCGCCCCGGAAGCGCCGACGCAAACCTCCGCGCCGCCTCCGGACCCCTCCGACGTCGTCGAACGCTCTCGGCAGGCGACCCGCTCCGCGGAGGAGGACCTGCGGGCGCTGCTCGCCAGCGACTTCGATCCCGCCGCGGAGGTGGACGCCGCCCTCGACGCCATCTTCAACCTGGGGCCCGCGCCCTCCTCACCCGCCCCTGTCCCGCGCCCGGTCACGGGCCCTCCCACGGGTTCCCCCTCCACGGGAATCGGCACGGCGCGGACGAGCACGGCCCCGCGACCACCGACCAGCGCCCCGCGGCCGCCGAGCCCTGCTCCACGGACGCCTGGCCTCACCCCTCGGACAGCCCCCCCGAGCGCCGTCCCACGCGCCCCGGAGCCACGCCTCCGCCCTCCCACGGCGCCGCCACGGCCCGCCTCCACCGCGCCGCGGCCCGACGTCCCTGCGGGGAGCCCCTCCCGAGGCCCCGCTCCGCCGTCGAGGGCTCCCGCCCAGCAGTCGAGGGGCCCCGCTCCCCCGTCGAGGGGCCCCGTGCCGCCGCCGAGAACCCCGGCGCCGCCGCCACGGCCACTGGGCCCGCCGTCCCGCGGCCCCACGCCGCCGCCGGCCCAGGCTCCGCCGCGGCCCGCGCCCGCGCGGGCGGACGCCGGCTCCCTCAGCGACGCGCGGATCCGGGAGCTCCACCGACGCTACCTCGCGGCCCGGACGGGCGCGGCGCCACCCATGAGCCTCGACAAACTCGCGCAGAGCCTCCGGGCGACGGAGCAGAAGCTCCGCCAGCAGCACCGGGGCCGCCGGATCGACTTCGACATCGTCGTGCGCGACGGCAAGCCGGTGATCAAACCCAAGCTCACCTGAGGGCCCTGAGAGCGGACGAAGCTCCCGGCTACCGTCTCGCGGGCCCTCGCCCGTCCGTGGCTCGTCTCTGGAGGTGCCCGCTCGGGGCACGGCAGGGCTTCTCTTCCCCGGGGCGAGCCGGCCCGGGGCGCCCGGCTCTCAGCCCTGGAGGCGCTCTGCTTCCCGGGGCGCGGCGGTCTGGATGAAGACGTCCTCCTCGCAGAAGAGGATGGTGCAGGCGCAGCGGCCCATCTCGCGCATGCGCGCGCAGAGCTCCGACAGCTCCTCGTCGAAGTCCACGACGTCGCCTTCGATCGGCTGACGGGTCGTCTGGTCGTAGCGACAGTTGTCGAGGGCGACCCACATCCCCGTGTACTTTTCCGAGCGGCACAGCTCGGACCACGACATACGAGTGGTCATGGCATCTCCTGCGCGGGCAGCCCTGAGGGTGCCGGCGCTCCTAGAGGGGTTCTTGAACCGAAGCATTTTGAGCTCTCAGCGAAGCATCAGAATGAATCGACGCGGATTCCTGGGCGGGCGAAGGGGGACATCGCGGGAACCATCAGGAGGGTAAGACAGAACATACGGCGGGCGCTCGGAACCAGTCAAGCAAACGGTGTTGCAGAATTGATACACCCGGCGTCGTCGGGGCGGCTTGCCTACGACGCGACCGGGGCTCGGTCAAGCGCGCAGGTGGGATGGCTCCCTACGGCTTCCCCCGTGAAAACAGCTGCGTCGGAACGACTCTGCGGGCCCTCCGGGGGCCGCGCCCCCTGGGCGGTTCGTGGACGCGCACCCCGAGGATCCGTCCCCAAGCGGGAAGCCCCGTTCGCCCCCGGGCACGCGGCCACCCTCGCCACGCCAGGGCGCCTCGAAGACCGCCGGGCGGCCGGGACCCCGAGTCGGAGCGCCCGGATCCCGCGCTGCGCTGACGTGTCGGCGCACGGGGCTCTTTGGAGGTAGCTCGGCCGAACCGCGCACGCTGACGCGCGCGGGGGTCGGTGGTTCGAGCCGATGGCGAGCGGCGAGAGGGCCGGGGGCCGAGCGCCCGCACGCGGGCGCGGGCGCGGCTTACTTGCAGTTGTCCGCGATGGCCTTGTTCGCCCTGGCGATCCCGCTGGTCATGCCCGCTGCGTTGGCCGCGGCGACGATCTGCTTGGCCTCGGCGCAGCGTCCCGCGGCGGCTGCGCTCGCCGCCGAAGCGGAAGCCTGCCGCCCCGCGGCCGCCTTGCACTGAGCCTGCCCGGCTGCATCACAGCTGGACAGGGCCGCCACGGCCCCCTGAATGTTGCCCGCCGCCGCCGCGGACAGGCACGCGCTGCAGTCCTTGGGTGCCGGCGCTGGGGGCGGTGTGGTCGTCTGGGGCGGAGGAGGCGTCGGGGTCGAGCCCGAGGTGCCCCCGGTGCTCGGCGCCGGGGTGGACGGCGTCGAGGGCGTGGACGGCTTGGAGGTCGACGGCGTCGCCGGAGTCGAAGGCTTCGACGGCGCGGGATCCGACGCCGGCTCACTCCCGGAGGGTTCGTCGAGGGGATCGTCGGCGGTGACGTCTGGAGGCACCTCCACCTCCGGCGCGACGGACGCAGGCTCGGCGGCGTTCTCGAAGGCGAGCGGCGCGGGCACGTCGTCGTCCCCATCACCACGCATCGCCACGACGCCGATGGCCACGAGCAGGCCCGCACCGAGCAAGCCGAGGGCCACCACGAGCCCCTTGCCGCCTCCCCCCTTCTCCACACGCGGTGGCGGAGGAGGCGCGGCCATCGCCGCAGGAGTCACGGCGGGCCCCATGGACCCAGGGAGCGGAGCCCCGGGAGCAGCCGCCGCCTGAAGAGGCACCGTGCGGCCCACCGCCCCGACGGGCGCAGCCGGCATCGCCTCGGTGCCCGTCGACGAGCGCTGGGGCTCGCTGGACTCCGCCGCGCCGTTCAGCCCGGCTGCGATCTCCCGATAGAAGGCGCCGGCCGTCTCTTGCCGATCCTCCGGGAGCTTCGCCAGCGCGCGCATCACCGCCTGCCGCATGGGCGCGGGCACGTTCGAGCCCACGGGGGTCTGCTCCAGCGGGAACGGCTGCGCCGTCATGTGCTCCGTCGCCCACTGCCACGCGGTGGCCGCGCTGAACGGCAGCCGCCCAGTGAGCATTTGATACGTCATGATGCCGAGGGAGTAGATGTCGCTCCGGCGATCCAGCGCCTGACCGGTGAACTGCTCCGGGCTCATGTAGGGCGGCGTGCCCAGGACCATGCCCTGCTGGGTGAGCTTCTGTTCCTTGGCGGCGTCCGCCGACTCGCTGCGGGACGCGATGCCGAAATCGAGGACCTTGACGAAGTCCTTCTGCCCGAGGCGCTCCGACAGGATGATGTTCTCGGGCTTCAGATCGCGGTGGATGATGCCCTGGCCGTGGGCCTCGTCGAGGGCGCCACACACCTGCTCGATGATGTGCGCCACGCGCTCCGGATCGAGGGCCCCCTCCTCCTCGATCGCGCGATCGAGGGAGCGCCCGTCCACGTACTCCATCGCGATGTAGAGGGTGCCGTCCTCCTCCGCGCCGAAGTCGTAGACCTTGATCGTGTTCGGATGTTCGAGCTGCGCGACCGTGCCGCACTCCCTGTGGAAGCGCGCGAGCACCGAAGGATCCTGGGAGAGGTGCGGGTGCAACGTCTTGATGGCGACCCGACGCACCGTGGAGCCCATCTGCTGCTCCCCGGAGTACACGACGCCCATGCCCCCCTCGCCGAGCACGCTGGTCACGCGGAAGCGGCCACCGATGAGGCGCCCCACCCACGGGTGTTCGTTCATGCCCGGGGTCGGAAGCATGATCCCGCAGGAGGCGCAGAACCGCGCTTCGTCCAGGTTCGCGTGCCCGCAGCTTTCACAGTTCATCGGAGGGCTAGTGTGCCGAATCGTGACAGGGCAGCAACCCTACTATTTCTATTCCGCGACATCGTCCGCGGGAGCGTCCGTCGATTCGACGGGTGGCCAGGGCAGTTCGATCTCCTCACCCGTCGCTCGATCGACCAGCAGCGCTCGTGTGGGTCGATCGGTGGCAGGAACGAGCACCTTCTGCGACGTCACCAGACCCCGCTCGAGGCCCCCGTCTTTGGACTCCTCGGCCCCCAGGAGGGGGAAATCGAAGCGCACCCGGTCCACCAGCTCGAGCCCGATCCAGAGCTCGATCGCGAAGCGACCCATCCGCCGCGCCGTCGTGCGGGGGCGCTCGAAGGTCCGCTCCACGGCGCTCACGAGCTCCACGCGGCCCCGGGTGTAGCGAAGCTCGAGCTCGTACTGCCGCCTCGAGCTCAGGGCGGGCGGATCCGGCGCGCGACCGTGGGGACCCTGACCCGGCCCCGAACGCCCCGCGGGCGCCGTCGCCGCTGGCCCGGATCCGTCACCCGCGTCCGGTCGTCCCGGCGCGCCCGCCGCGCCCATGGCCTGCTCCACCTCTCGCTCCCGCTTCTCCGCCGCCGGGGTCAGCTCGAGGGGCACGCTCACCTCGGGGAGCCGCGCGAGGGGGCTCCGCGAGCAGGCGAACCCCAGGAGCACCGCGACGATCAGGGTCGCCCAGAGCAGGTGACGGGCCCTCGATGACGCTGCGGGACCCCCGCTGCCGCGCGCCCGATCCCGCGGCCCCGCGTCGAGCCGCCTCGTTCGTTCTCCTCGCTCACTGTCCGCCAACGGTCTCCCTTTCGTGAGCGGTCTGCCGCGACGCCGCGCCCGTGGTGGGGGCGCCGCCGTGGTCCGCCGTCGATGCTCGAAGCTCCGCCCCCGAGGTGGAGGCGAACGGGACGCCCAGGGCCCGCGCCAGGACCGCGACCGAGTCTCCCCGATGGGCCCACCGGGTCAGGATCCCGGGGACGTAAGCCACGCGCAACAGCCAGAGCCCATCGAGGCTCTCGACGCGGACGGGGCTCTCCGCGCGGCGCTCGACCTGACCTTCGGCCTGACCTTCGACGGGGCCCTCGGTGCCCGTCGAGCGGCTCGGCCGCACCGCTGCGCGGCCCCGAT
>Ga0207873_1001735_pt1 | contig 19795 bp, 16 predicted proteins | sample BGWIniCompost_FD_187373 | JGI IMG/M metagenome (GOLD analysis project Ga0207873, IMG submission 187373) | Cellulose adapted compost microbial communities from Newby Island Compost Facility, Milpitas, CA, USA - BGW Initial Compost (SPAdes)... ...
CTTTCTTCCGCATAAGAAAGGCCGGAAGACGCGAATCCAGAGCCTAGCCAACGAGCCGAGAACAATCGTGCTGTACGAATCGCCTTACCGACTTGTAAAAACCCTGGAGCAACTGTCAGAAGCATTCGGACCGGATCGAAAGGCTTCGGTATCGAGGGAGCTGACAAAAGTACACGAGGAGACCATAGGCGGGACGTTGGAATCGATTGCTGCACACTTTCGCGAACATGAACCACGTGGTGAATTTGTCATCGTCGTTGCAGGCGCCGGCAGGAAAGAGGATTTTTGATGTAAATTAGAAACCGGAATCCATGGAACTTCAATCAATCGAACAGGAGACGATCAGGGTCTGCAAGGAAGTAGGAGAATTTATCCTGAAAGAAAGCCACTCCTTTGACCGTTCGCGCATAGAACAAAAGACCGACTTTAACAATTTGGTCTCCTATGTCGACAAAGAAGCCGAACGCATGCTGGTACAGCGCCTGCAGGAAATTCTTCCCGGCTCAGGCTTTATCACTGAAGAAGGGACGGTAGCACGATCGTACGACAAGAAGTACCACTGGATTATCGACCCGCTCGACGGTACCACCAACTTCCTTCACAGCTTACCCATCTTCGCCATAAGCGTAGGCCTCGCTGAAGGCGATCGGCTCGTTCTGGGCGTCGTGTATGAAATGAGTCACGACGAATGCTATCACGCCACCATCGAGGGTCCGGCACGCTGCAACGGAAAAGAAATCAAAGTATCTACCGTTTCCACGCTTCGTGAATCTCTGCTCGCAACCGGATTTCCTTACTATCACCTCGATAAAAATGACGAGTACCTCGACATTATCAAGGTTTTCCTCTCACAAACCCACGGTATACGGAGATTGGGCAGCGCGGCTGTCGACCTCGCCTATGTGGCCTGTGGGCGCATGGAGGGTTTCTTTGAATACAGCCTCAACCCCTGGGACGTGGCTGCCGGCGCGCTGATCGTTCAGCAGGCAGGGGGCATCGTTACCGATTTCAGGGGCGGAAACAATTTCCTTCACGGGGGCGAATTGTGCGCCAGCAATGGCCTCGTTCACGAGGAAATGCTGAAAGTCGTGCAGGAACGCTGGTATGTATAAAAACGGCAGTCGGCGAATTTTTTTGCTCTAAAAGGGATTATTCAGATACCGGGTGGTAATTTTGAGCCTATGGTACAGCAAATTCTCGTAATCCTCATCTTCGTAGCCGCCGTGGGCTATCTGGTGACTCTGGTTGTCAGGCAGTTCCGGGCCAAATCCGGGTGTGCCACCGGGTGCGGGAAGTGTGGCGCCTTGAACCTCAAGGAAATCGAAGCCCGCATCGCTGCTTCTGCACCTGCATCTCTCGACAAACGTAACGATAGAAACCTACGCCAGTAGACTATCACCTACACTTGACGACAGGCTCTTACGCCCAAACTCTCATTCCTTCAGTACAGTTCGTGCAGATGTCTATTTCGCGTCGTGATTTCAAAAGCGACGCACGAAAGGCCTGGTAACGTTCGCCATTCCAGATTGCAGCAAACGGCTCTTCCTTCACATTGCCAAGTTCGTGTTGCGCATCTTTATCGAAACAGCATGGTACAACACGGCCGTCCCAGGTAATCACACAACTGTGCCACATCTTCCAGCAGTGATTTGACATCTCGTTCTTGATCCTCCAGGTACCATCGGAGTTTTTGGCGTAACGGCTGTACTTGTCGTTCTTCGGGATCAAAGGTGATCCTTGCTCGTAGTCATAGATCTGGGCTGTTTTCAATTTTACCTCGTCAACGCCGAGCTCGGCAGCCATGCGCTTGAGTTCCGGAATCTGGTGCTCATTCTGACGCACGACGAGAAACTGAAATATGATATGGGGCGTTGCTGAAGCGTAATACTTCTTCCAACGAACAACGTTCCGGGTTCCCTCCAGCACGCGCGTCAGTATGCCACCACGGCGATAGGATGAATATGCTTCCTGCGTCGTTCCATCAATGGATATGATAAGCCGATCGAGTCCGGACTCTACCGTCGCACGCGCAGTTTCATCATCGAGGTAATGACCATTTGTAGATGTTGACGTGTAAACTCCGGCCGATGCCGCTTTGTTCACCATCGTCAGCAGATCGCGGTGCAAATACGGTTCGCCCTGAAAGTAAAATGTGAGCCAAAACAACGTCGGTCCCAACTGCTGTAACAGGCTGTCCATAAGTGCGGCGTCCATCATGCCTGTGGGGCGCGTAAATGAACGAAGCCCGCTTGGACACTCTGGACAACGGAGGTTGCACGAGGTGGTAGGCTCTACGGAAATACTGATCGGCATGCCAGCTATACGCGGCGTGCCCGTCATGCGCGAATACTGATAGCTGGACCATATTGCTGCCGCATTTCGCCACCGTTCCATCGATGACCTTGACAACAAGTGAAGCGTATCGCGCATACGGGCTATCAGTTTTCAAACAAAAGTACGCCGTTATGCCGGAATAGCAACCGGCATAGTATCTTGCGCCATGCGTGTCTTTGTGCGACTGACCCTGGCGGTCGTCCTGCTGGTCGCAGGCGAAACCCTCCACGCCCAGCGCAGGCTTTCGCCTGACGCCACAATCTCTGTCATTACATGTGGTCCCGGCCAGGAGGAATTGTATTCAGCATTCGGCCACAGCGCACTCCGGGTGTATGATCCGCAGCAGGGAATTGACGAGGCGTACAACTATGGTGTATTCGACTTCGATCAACCGTACTTCTATCTCAACTTCGCGAGGGGATACTTGTACTATCAGCTTGCTGTATGGGATTATCCTGCGTTCGCCAGCATCTATAAGTATCATAATCGATTTATTCACGAACAGGTTCTTAACCTGACACCCCAGCAAAAACAACGGGTGTACGACTTCCTCCAATGGAATGCTTTGCCTGAAAACAAATTTTACCGATACGACTACTTCTACGACAACTGCGCCACGCGCATCCGCGATGTATTCGTTCACGTGTTTAAAGACTCTGTGGAATTCGACGGATCATACATCGAAACGAAACACACGATCCGCGAACTGACAGATCTATACCTGGATCAGCAACCCTGGGGTGATCTGGGTATCGATATATGTCTTGGTCTGCCCATGGACAAGGTTGCGGACCCATATGAGTACATGTTCCTGCCCGATTACATCGAGTCGGGCTTTGATCATGCAACGATCTACCAGAATGGTGAACCCGTCCCGCTGGTGGCCAGGAAAGTTGTCGTGTATAAACCGCGCGAAGAAGACCCGCCGCGGGGATTGCCGCATCCCTTGTTTGTGTTTAGCATTGCTGCGGTTGTGATAGCAGGGATCAGCATTCTTGACCTTCGTCGGCGCAGGCTGTCCAATTGGCTCGATGCCCTGTTGTTCGGCGCTGCGGGTCTGATTGGCGTGCTGTTGCTGTTCCTTTGGCTCTTCACGGATCACGCCGCTGCAGCACGAAATCTCAACATCCTCTGGGCTTTACCCACACACATTGCGGTGGTGTTCATGTTGAAGCGGCACACCAAACGCATCAGGACCTACTTCCTGACAACTGCCATCCTATGTGCAGCATTATTGTTGTCCTGGAATCTTCTTCCGCAGATGCTTAATTATTCGCTGGTACCGATAGTGATTGTGTTGGGGATTCGGGGGGGAGTGAGATGGAAATTAATGTGTTGATGTGTTGATGTGTTGGTGTGTTGATGTTGGGTAACATCAACGCCTACGGCTCGTGGTTCAACTATGAATAAATTGAACTTGCACGTTCTTGATAAGTTGACCGCTAAGACGCGAAGGCGCAAGGATGCCCAAAGATTGAAAGTGTTATCACCCGCGTCGGACGTGACCAAAATGGGTCGACTACAAAAATATTTCGAACGAAGGGTACACCAACTTCAACACTTCAGCACATCAACACTTCAACACTTCACATATGAATCGGTCTGTTCGCCGTTGCAGCCAGGCAGGCTTCCTTCACAGCCTCCATATACGTCGGGTGTGCATGTGACATCCGGGCGACGTCTTCAGCGGCGGCACGGAATTCCATGGCCGTGACGCCAGCTGCAATCATGTCGGCGGCACGGGCGCCGATGATGTGTACGCCGAGGATTTCGTCTGTGTTCTTGTCGGCAAGAATTTTTACAAAGCCCTCCGTGTCCATGCTCGCGCGTGCCCTGCCAAGCGCTTTGTATGGGAATTTTCCCGTTTTGTAAGCGCGGCCTGCTTCTTTAAGTTGTTCTTCGGTGTAGCCTACGCTGGCAACCTCCGGCCACGTGTATACAACGCCTGGTATCAGCAGGTAGTTGATGTGCGGCTTCTGACCGGCAAGTCGTTCAGCAACAAAGACACCCTCCTCTTCCGCCTTGTGGGCAAGCATAGGGCCACGGATCACATCACCAATGGCGTAGATGTTATCGACACTGGTTCGCAGGTGCTCATCAACTGGTATACGTCCTTTGTCGAGGCTGATGCCGACAGCAGAAAGATTCAGCCCTTCCGTATAGGGCTGACGTCCAATGCTGACGAGGCAATAGTCGCCTTTTAACTCCAGTTCCTTTCCCTGTTTGTCCTCCGCTTTCACGGTGACTTCCTTTCCCTTCACATTGACTGAAGTAACCTTGTGACCGAGATAGATGTCCATGCCCATCTTCTTTGCCACCTTCTGCAGCTCTTTGCCGAGGGCGCCATCCATTGTGGGGATGAGGTTATCAAGGAACTCCACAACCGTGACCTTCGAACCGATGCGCGCATACACGGAGCCGAGCTCCATGCCGATCACGCCTCCACCAATGACGATGAGGTGCTTGGGTATTTCCTTCAGTTCGAGTGCCTCAGTGCTGGAAATGATGCGTTTCTTGTCGAAAGGTGCAAAAGGAAGCGGTGTTGGCTTGGAGCCCGTAGCGATGATCACGTATTCAGTGGTGATCTTCTTCTCGCTACCGTCCTTAGCCAGAATCTTGATGGTATTCTTGTCAACAAACGAGCCCAAACCATGATGAACATCGACTTTGTTTTTTTTCATGAGAAAAGCGATGCCATCGACATTCTGCTTGACAACATCCGCCTTGCGTGCAACCATCGTCGCGAAGTCGACCTTGAGCGCCTGTATGTTGATGCCGTGTGCCTTGAAGTTCTCTTTTGCGTTGGCGTAATGCTCGCTGGAATCGAGCATGGCCTTGGACGGGATGCAACCGACATTGAGACACGTTCCGCCCAGCGTGTCATATTTTTCTATGAGGGCAGTTTTAAAACCAAGTTGTGCGCACCGGATGGCTGCTACATATCCACCGGGACCTGAGCCTATGACTGTGACATTGTAATCCATTGCGAAAAGTTAGAACGAGAAAAAGGTGACAATAACGGAAAGCATCAAACGCCGAGGATAAGCCGCCCGGGATCTTCCAGCAGTTCTTTGACACGATACAGGAAACTTACGGACTCACGACCGTCGATGATGCGGTGATCGTATGACAACGCCACAAACATAACCGGTCGGATAACGATCTCTCCGTTTTTCGCCACGGGCCGCTCGACAATGTTGTGCATACCGAGAATGGCCGATTGTGGCGGATTCAGAATGGGCGTCGACAACATCGATCCGAATACGCCGCCGTTGGTAATCGAGAACGTTCCGCCCTGCATCTCATCGATGGAGAGCTTGCCCTCGCGGGCTTTCGCAGCGAGACGTGCGATTTCGGATTCGATCTGATCGAAAGTCAGCAGGTCGGCATTTCGCACAACCGGCACAACGAGTCCGCGTGGTGTAGAAACCGCGATGGAAATGTCGCAGTAGTCGTGATAAACGATGTCATCACCATCAATCTGTGCATTGACGGCGGGCCATTCTTTCAACGCGACGCACACGGCTTTCGTGAAGAAAGACATGAAGCCGAGACCTATACCGTATTTCTCTTTGAACTTGTCCTTATACTGCTTGCGGAGATCCATGATCGCCTTCATGTCGACCTCGTTGAAGGTCGTGAGCATGGCGGTCTCATTTCTCACCGATACCAATCTGCGTGCAATTGTCTTACGCAGCGACGACATTTTTTCTCTCCGCACATTGCGTGAGCCCACCGATGCGGGTGCAGCTGCAGGCTGAGGCGCTGGGGCCTTTTCCTTTTCAGAGGGCTTAGGAGCTGGCTGAGCCTGCATGGCATCCTCTTTCGTAATGCGACCATCGCGGCCAGTACCTTTTACATCGTCAGCCTTGATGCCCCTTTCTTCGAGAATCTTGGCTGCAGCTGGTGACGGATGACCGGCAGCATAGGTACGTGCCTCACTGGTGGCAGATGATTCCGCGGCTGGCGCTGCTTCAGCCTTCGCCGGTGCGCTGTCCGCCACTTCATCGATCGTACAGATCAGACCGCCAACGGGAATCGTCTCTTTTTCTTTCGCGACAATGTGCAGAATTCCGGCCGCCTCGGCGGGAAGCTCGAAGGTGGCCTTGTCGGATTCTACTTCAGCAATGATTTCGTCGAGCGCGACGCGGTCACCGTCCTTCTTCAACCAGGTAGACAGTGTCACCTCAGTTATGGATTCACCTACAGCAGGAACACGCATTTCGCGCACCTTGCCACTCTTTTTCGCTCCATCAGCTGATGGCTTCGGCTCCTCAGCCGTTGCCTCTGCTTTCTCTTCCTTTTTGGGAGCTTCCTTTTTCGGAGATTCTCCGGAGCTCTTTGCAGCAGCACCAGAAGGGTCAATCTCACAGATCAGTTCACCCACCGGAACGGTCTCACCTTCCTGCTTGACAATTTTCAGCACACCTGCTTCGGGCGCTCTGAGTTCGAACGTTGCTTTGTCGGACTCAAGATCGGCAATCACTTCATCCATCTGGACGGTGTCACCATCCTTGCGATGCCAACTTCCGATAGTTACTTCTGTTATGGACTCTCCTACTGTTGGAACTTTAACCTGAACGGCCATGGATAAGGGTTTCGGTGTAAAAAATTAGTTTTCAAACGCCTTGGCGACGATCTTCTCTTGTTCGACGCGGTGAACCTTGGTAAAACCTGTAGCCGGCGAGGCACTCGCCTTTCGGGAAACAATCTTCAGCTTGTCGTCAGGCATCATCCGATGAATGTATGATACGTATCCCATGTTCGCAGGTTCTTCCTGAACCCACATCCGATCATCGGTCTTATATTTTGCAAGGATCGAACGCAGCATTTTTTCCGGGAATGGATACAGCTGTTCGAGACGTATCAGCGCCACATCATTTATCTTCTTCTTTTGCCGGTATTCAAGCAGATCATAAAAGACTTTGCCGGTGCAAAGCACTACGCGTCTGACTTTCTTCGCATCGATGGCATTGTCATCAATCACTTCCTGGAAGCGTCCGTTGGTAAAGTCATCAACAGGAGACGCGACGAGTGGATGACGCAACAGCGATTTAGGTGAAAGCACTACGCACGGCTTGCGGAACTCCCAGGCAACCTGGCGCCGCAGGAGGTGAAAGAAATTAGCGGCCTTCGTAAGGTTCGCTACAATCATGTTGTACTCAGCACAAAGCTGGAGGAATCGCTCAGGCTTTGCACTGCTGTGTTCAGGCCCCTGACCTTCATATCCGTGCGGCAGCAGCATGACGAGTCCGTTCATACGATTCCATTTCGACTCTGCGCTGGAAACAAACTGATCGATCATCACCTGCGCTCCGTTGGCGAAGTCGCCAAACTGGGCTTCCCACAACACAAGCGCCCTGGGAGAAGCCATCGCGTACCCGTATTCAAATCCGAGTACGCCGTATTCCGACAGGAGCGAGTTGTAGATGTGGAATTTCGCCTGATTCTTATCGAGATGGTTTAGTGCACAGTAAGACTCATTCGTATTCGCATCCCAAATGTAGGCGTGACGGTGCGAGAACGTGCCCCGCTTTACATCCTGTCCCGACATCCGCACGGGCGTGTTCTGCAGGAGCAGTGATCCATATGCCAGCAATTCAGCTTCAGCCCATCCCAGTTCGCGGTGTTCGAAAAAGGCAGCCTTGCGGTCGCGCAAAAGTTTCTCAACCTGCTTCAACGGCTTGAATCCTTCCGGGATGGTGATGAGCGCTTGTCCGACTTTCTCTACAATTTCAGGGCTGATAGCCGTGTTGGGAGATGATTCGAAATCTTCCGGTCGCGCCCAGCGCATTTGCTCCCATTCTTCTTCGACCTTTTGAGTCTTGTAGGGAAGAGGCTTTTGTTTGACTTCATTGAGGCGGTCCTGAAGCTGGTCGCGAAATTTTTTGTCCATTGCGTCGGCAAGGGCGGAATCCAGGTCACCACCTTCCACGAGTTTCCGCACATACACCTCGCGCGGATTGGGATGGCGCGCTATGATGTCATACAGTTTCGGCTGCGTAAACTTCGGTTCGTCACTTTCGTTGTGGCCGTGGCGGCGATAGCACAGCAGGTCGATGAAGATGTCCTTTTGAAAACGCTGACGGTACTCTACAGCGAGGTTAGCGGCAAAGGACACAGCTTCCGCATCATCACCGTTGACGTGGAGTACAGGCGCATCCACAATCTTGGCAATGTCGGTGCAGTATATGCTCGTACGCGCATCGTCGTAGTCTGTGGTGAAGCCCACCTGGTTGTTAATCACGAAGTGGATGGTTCCCCCGGTGAAGTATCCGGGCAGACCGGACATTTGCACTACTTCATAAACAACACCCTGGCCGGCAACAGATGCATCACCGTGAATGAGGACAGCCATTGCCTTTGACGTATCGCCTTCGTACTCATCGTCGATCTGTCCCCGTGTATACCCAAGCACCAGCGGATCCACCGCTTCCAGGTGCGAAGGATTCGGCGTAAGCTTGACATAGATCTTCTTCTTCGAAGGCGTCAAAATGTGGCTGGCATAACCCAGGTGATATTTGACATCGCCGTCGCCCATCGTAAGGTCAGGGCTGACGTTGCCCTCGAATTCGGTAAAGATTTGCTCGTACGTTTTTCCAAGAATGTTGGAAAGAACGTTGAGCCGGCCGCGGTGCGCCATGCCGATTACGACTTCCTTGACTTCCAGCTCAGCCGCGCGGTTAATGATCGTTTGCAGTGCAGGGATGGTGTTCTCGCCACCTTCCAGTGAGAATCGCTTTTGTCCGAGGAATTTCGTGTGAAGAAAATTCTCGAATACGACCGCCTCATTTAGCTTGGCGAGAATCATCTTCTTGACCTCGATGCTGGGATTGTAGGCATAGTACTCGCGCTCGATCTTGTCGAGAAGCCACTGCCGGATTTCTTCATTGCGGATGAAGTTGACCTCAAAGCCTATCGGGCCGAGGTACACTGCCTCCAGCTTGGCGATGATGTCCCGCAGCTTGGCGCGTCCCATTTTGATTTCGGCACCAACATCGAACTCCGTGTCGAGGTCCGCTTCACTGAGGCCGACGTCCGAAAGGGCGAGGTGCACCTTGTGATCGCGGCGGGGCCGGACCGGGTTCGTCTTCGACTTAAGGTGCCCGAAGGAACGGTAGGCAAAGATCAGGTTCCGGACCTGTGCCTCTTTGAGGGTGTGACTTTCTTCCCGGGTCGTGACATGGCCATTGTCGCCGTATCGCTGTTGGGAAAATTCATAACCCTCAAAAAATTTCTGCCAGGTTACGTCTACAGAGGAGGGATCTTGCTTGTAATTTTGATAGAGCCTGTCAAGGTATCCAACGTCCGCGTTGGAGATATAAGAATATTTGTCCATCACATTTGGCCGTACGCCATCATTATCACTTAACAAAGTTAGCCAACACGTTTACGATAAAAAAATCGCATAATCGTTTAAGCGAATATACTTGATAATCATTTATTTACAGGAACTGGTTAAATGGCTCTTGTCTTACTTGAATTTTGATTTATCTTTGCGGTCTTTTACATGCGAATTCTGGACGAGATCCAAAAGAAAACAACTTAAATGGCAGTAAAGATCAGATTGGCCCGCAGGGGCCGCAAGAAACTGGCATTGTACGACGTGGTGGTCGCCGATGCCAGAGCGCCACGGGATGGCCGCTTCATTGAAAAGCTGGGAACGTACAATCCGCTGACTAACCCGGCGACTGTCGAAATCAACGACGAGAGGGCCTTTCACTGGATTATGAAGGGCGCCCAACCCACCGACACGGTAAAGTCTATGTTGTCTTACCGCGGTGTTCTGCTCAGAAAGCACCTCCAGGTAGGCGTGTTGAAAGGCGCCTTAACCCAGGAACAGGCTGATGCGAAGCTGGCTGAATGGCTCCGGGAAAAGGAAGCCAAGATGAAGAAGAAGGCCGAAAAACTCGCCGAGTCCAAAGCCGCCGAAAGCAAGGCCCGGAAGGAAGCCGAGACCAAGATCAGAGAGGCTCGCGCGGAAGCCATCAGGAAGAAGCAGGTTGTGGCCGAAGAGGCTGCAGCGCCCGCCGAAGAACAGGCAGCAGCGTCAGAAGCTTCCGGAGCACCGGAGGCAGGCAGCGCCGAATCCTGATCCGACGAACCGCTGTTCCGATAATATTCTCAACACGCCGGGCCGGCATGCCCCGGCGTTTTTGTTTTTCACCATACCATGAGCCACTCCGAATACTTTCTCATCGGTAAGGTGACCCGTCCCCACGGACTTAAAGGGGCGGTCACGATCTCCCTTCGACCCGAGGCACCGGACCCTGAGTCGCTGGAAGTGGTGTATCTTGAGCAAAAGGGGTCGCTCGTCCCCTATTTCGTCGATTCCGTTTCCTCGAAGGGTTCCCGTGCCTATGTCAAGTTTCAGGATATCGACAACCACGAGCGCGCCTCCTCCGTATCAGGGCTGAACGTGTTCCTCCCCCTTACGGAGCGGCCAGACGCCGGAGAACGCGGCTTCTACAGCGATGAAATCGCAGGATTCTCCGTCTCCACGGCGGATGGTACCCTGATCGGCATTGTGCGCGAAGTGGCCGACGCCGGGCACGGCCGTCTGGTGGTCGTAGAACACGGCGATCGCGAAGTGCTCATCCCCGTAAACGGCCCGTTTATTCAACTCGTGGATGCCAATGAAAAAACCATGGTGGTGGACCTCCCGGACGGGTTTCTCGACCTCAACACCTGATCTGACATGCGCATCGATATCATAACCTGCCTGCCCAGGCTTCTCGAAAGCCCCTTTAGTGACTCGATCGTAAAGAGGGCCATCAATAAAGGGCTCGTCGAGATCAATGTTATCGACCTGAGGGCTTATGCCATTGACCGTCATCGTTCGGTCGACGACTATGCCTATGGGGGCGGGGCTGGCATGGTGCTTATGATAGAGCCCATCGACAGATGTATCACCGACCTTAAGTCAAAGCGTTCGTACGACGAGATCATTTATATGAGTCCCGATGGGGAGCCCTTCTGCCAGTCGCTCGCCAATGCCCTGAGCCTGACACAAAACCTGATTATCCTTTGCGGACATTATAAAGGAGTCGACGAGCGTGTCCGGGAGCATCTTGTGACCCGTGAAATCAGCATTGGAGACTACGTTCTGTCCGGAGGGGAACTGGCTGCTGCCGTCGTCACTGACGCTGTGGTGCGGTTAATTCCCGGTGTCCTCTCAGACGAGACTTCAGCCCTTAGCGACTCCTTCCAGGATAATCTCGTAGCCCCCCCGGTATACACGCGTCCGGCGGACTACAAGGGCTGGAAGGTCCCTGACGTTCTTCTGAGCGGCCACGAGGCCAAAATCGAGGCCTGGAGGCATGAAAAGGCTCTGGAAAGGACCCGTCAGCGGCGCCCCGAGCTGCTTTCTGACAGCCCCGACGAACCGGGCAACATTCCAGCCGGGGAACGCTGAAATCCCGATACTTTGTCTAAATTTGCAGTCCGTTTCAGAAAACATACCATCATGGCTGATTTGGTCAAACTAGTGGAGGAAAAAGAGGGGGGCGACCGTTCAAAAACCCCTTCGTTCAAGGCAGGCGATACCGTCAATGTGCACGTCAAGATACGGGAAGGTAACAAGGAGCGCGTTCAGCAGTTCCAGGGCGTCGTAATTCAGCGCCGCGGTAAAGGCACCAACGGCGAGACGTTCACCGTCCGCAAGATTTCCAATGGGGTAGGCGTAGAACGCATATTTCCCATCCTCGCTCCCAGCATCAGCAAGATCGAAGTGCTGAAGGTCGGCAAGGTACGCCGTGCGAAACTCTACTACATGCGCGGACGTCAGGGTAAAGCCGCCCGCATTAAGGAAAAACTGTAAGATTTGAGATTAGCGATTTGCGATTGGCGATTTGCGATTTAGGCGCAGATCGCAAATTGCTAGTCACTAATCGCAAATCGCAAATCGGAACTCCCCAATTATGGCGTGGTTTAAACGCAGCGATAAAGGGATCCTCACCCCCACTGAGTCCAAGAGGGAGGTACCTGACGGGCTTTGGTTCAAGTCGCCAGGCGGCAAAATCGTACACACTCGCGAACTCAAGCACAACGCCTTCGTAGTACCCGACGAAGACTACCACGTCCGGATCGGATCGAAGGAATATTTCGAGCTCCTCTTTGACCACAACGAATTCACGGAACTCGATCCGGACATGGAGTCGGCCGACCCGCTTAATTTCACCGATACAAAACCTTACCTCGACCGCATCCGCGAATCTCAGGAAAAGACCGAGCTGAAAGATGCGATTCGCACGGCAGTCGGGAAACTCAATGGCATCGACATCGTCATCGGCTGCATGGACTTCAGCTTTATCGGTGGCTCTATGGGCTCCGTTGTCGGCGAAAAAATATCACGTGCCATCGATCACTGCCTGAAACACCGCGTTCCGCTGTTGCTCATCTCACGATCAGGTGGTGCGCGCATGATGGAAGCCGGACTTTCCCTTATGCAGATGGCCAAAACGTCGGCCAAACTCGCCCTCCTCGATGAGGCGGGTATTCCCTTCATCTCATTGCTTACCGATCCCACTACGGGCGGCGTTACTGCTTCCTTCGCCATGCTCGGCGACTTCAATATTGCCGAGCCCGGCGCGCTGATCGGCTTCGCCGGTCCCCGCGTCATCCGCGAAACCATTGGCAAGGACCTTCCCAAAGGCTTTCAAAGCGCCGAATTCGTCCTGGATCACGGCTTCCTGGATTTCATCGTAGACAGAAGGAACTTGAAGAACAGGCTCACGGTGTTGTTGAAAATGCTTGCCCAGTAGAACAGTGGGCAGCCTCTACATGGAAACTTCACCGATTACCGATCAGCCTCCCAACCCTGAACAGTATCGATAAAGCACTTCACACTATCAACCTCCGTATCCGGATAAAGTCCGTGCCCAAGATTGGCGATGTGTTTTTCCGGGCCGAAGGCTTCGAGCATTTTGATGGTTTCTTTTCGGATGTCGTCGCGGGTGCCGTAGAGGGCGCAGGGATCGAGGTTGCCTTGCAGGACTTTGTTGGGCATGAGTTGGCGGGATTCGCGGATGTCCATGTTCCAGTCGAGACCGACTGCTTCACAATTCACATCGTTTAGTGCCTGCCGCGCGAAGAAGGCGCCTTTAGGGAAGACGATCCGCGGGACGCCAACAACTTCTTCACACATCCGACGGATGTACTTCAATGAAAATTCATCGTACTGTTCCGGTCCGAGTACACCTGCCCACGAGTCGAATATCTGGATCAGGTCTGCTCCGGCTTTCACCTGACCTTTGAGGTAGTTAATAGTACTCTCGGTGATCATGTTCAGCAGGCGGTGTGCCAGATCAGGTTCGCGGTACAGCATGCGGCGGGCGCGACTGAAGGTCTTGCTGCCATTGCCTTCCACCATGTAGGCAAAGATTGTCCACGGTGCCCCCGCAAAGCCAATCAGCGGTACGCGTCCGTTGAGTTCACGTTTGGTCAGGGCGATGGCGTCCATTACGTAGCCAAGTTCTTCCGCCTGTGCTACGTGCAGGTTGCGCAGATCGTTGGCGGACTCAATGCGTCGCGGAAAGACCGGCCCCCGGTTCTCCTCCATTTCATAGAGAAGCCCCATGGCTTCGGGGACGACCAGGATATCTGAGAAAATAATTGCGGCGTCTACTCCGAGAATGTCGACAGGCTGAATCGTCACTTCACAGGCGAGCTCGGGTGTCGTAACCATCTTCTTGAAGCTGCCGGCGCTTTCCCTGACCTTCCGATACTCGGGAAGAACGCGGCCTGCCTGGCGCATGAGCCATACCGGCGTGCGGTTCGGTTTCTTTCCTGTCAGTACACTCAGCAGAACGTCGTTGAGGAGTTGCATAGTCCGCAAAGATGTGAATTATGATTCACTTGGAGACAAAAAAAGAGGCCGCCATCCGGGCAGCCTCTTCCTTATGAAGAATTTTCGTACTCCTCTTATTGGGGCACCTGTGTGAGCTCTACACTGAAATCGTAGCCAGCATCCCACGTGGTGGTGAAGACGATCTTCTTGGCCCCAGGGTTCACGGTGAACGTCAACATTTCGTTTGATCCTCCGAATGCACCAACCGGAACCGGGTCGCCAAACGAGAAGTCGTTGGCCGCGATGTTATTTGCCGTGATGATCATTCCCGTAGAGGCGTAGCCAGCGCCATAAGCGCGGCCATAGTCGTAGTAACCGCCGATAGCATCCGACAACGCGTATTGGTTGTTGCCCAGATCGCGAATTATGATCGGACCGATACCCATATATTCCGCGCTGATCACACCGTTTCTCGTAACATTCGCTGTGTATACACCCGCGATGCTATTGACGAGGTCGCCATTGCATTCAGGCCAGAATACTTCACGGAAAGCTACTCCGGGGATACCGTCTTCGTTTTCCTTTGAGTAAACGATGTCATAGAAATCCGGCCCATCTACCGCGTTACCACCAAAATAGCGGCCCGCGACGGTCGTGTTATACTCGACTTCTTCGCCTGCCATGATTGCAGTAGCTCCTTCATCGTCGTAGCTATCTGCATCGCAGTCCAGTTCTATGTAAGAGTCGCCGTTGACCTCCACCTTAGGAAGGTACGTTATCCTCGAGGGTTCGGCGCTATTTTCCCATTCGTCGCAACGGGTGAATGCGAGCAAAACGAATAGCAGAATTATATTTCGCTTCATATTAATATTCATTATTAGTCGTCCCAGAAAATTTTGTCGGTTAGAGACCGCTGTGCCGGGGCATTAGGATTCAGCGCTCTTTCAGTAGCCGGAATCAGCCACGCGTGCGGGAATTGACGGCCTGGAAGCACTGACTTCGGCGGCACCTGCCAAATCCCACCCTCTTTTGTAAATATGCGGTTCTCGTCGCCGGGTCCTCTGTCGAAGCGACGTGCTTCAATCCAGCCTTCGTCCTCTTGTGTACCGTTGAGGGAGATCCATTTCTGAATACCGATGGTGTTTATCTTCTCATCCTCGTCAGCCAGGGCGTCGAATCCCAGCGAGGTGAGGTAATTGTCAGCATCAGTGTCGCTGAGCCCAAGGAATTCAAAGTTGCTTCTCACAGCGTTTTCGAACGCCTCTACCTCATCGTCTGCGGTGCCATAGCGCACAGCAGCTTCAGCGCGAAGGAACCACACTTCCCAGGGGCTCATCAGGATAACGGGGTTGTCGATCGCGTACGCGATGTCCGACGATCCGCTATAGTCTGAAGCAGGGGCTGTGAACGGTTCAGATTCAATAGTTCCCTGATCAATGCCCCACAATTGTCCCGCATGCGCTCCTGTCGTAGCCACATCGTAGAATTTCGTCCCGCGAGGGTCACCCAGTGCTTGAAGTACGTTCAGCGTTGCGTTGCTGGCAAAGTAGAAGTCGCCAACACCCCACTCCATACGAGCGTACATCGGGTTCTGGCTGCCGGCGTTCGGTGAGGACTCGATCTGCGGCATGTCAGCCTCAGTTTCGATAAAAGTACCGTTGGCAATCAGCGCCTGTACAGCCGATCCCTGGGGCGACACCTCAGAAGTCCGCATCAGCAGCCGCAGTTTCAGCGAGTTCGCGAACTTAGTCCACTTGGAAAGATTACCGCCATACAGGAGGTCATCACTTCCAATGTCGTTCTGAGCAACGTCAAATTCCTCCAGAGCGAGGTCTATCGACTCAACCAGGGAAGCGTAGATCGTAGCTGCATTGTCATATGCAGGCGTCAGAATTCCGCCCTCTTCAATTTCTCCGGAAACCGCCTGGGAGTAAGGAACATCACCGAAGTGGTCTACCAGTCCCTGGTAAACGTACGCCTCAAGGATGCGCGCGACACCTCGGTATGCGGCGCTTTCGCTTTTCTTCAGGCGCTTGAGGTCAATCAGCACGTCGGCGTAAGCACGTTCCCAATAGTTACTGAAGTCGTCCGGTTGGGCTACAAAGCGTTCCTGGTTACCCAGCGCCACGCCAATACCCCACGTATAGTACTGCGCCCACAGGAAGGACGCCATGTTGAGGTCCACATCGATCATGTAGGACATGAATCCCAGCGCGCTCGAGAGGACCGTAGCGTCATCGGCCGAAGGGAACGTATCCGGATCTACATTGATCTCATCGAACTTCTCCTGACAAGAAGAAGAAGAAATGAAGATCAGAAGTATTGCAATTAATGATTTATATGTTGCTTTCATTTGTTTGCGCTTTGTTTAGTCCCATCAAAACGTAAGCTGCAGGTTCACGCCAAAGCTCTTTGACGGCGGCACTTGGGTTGTTTCGATCCCTTGTGAGTTGCCAATCAAGTCGGGTCCATTGACTTCAGGATCCGCAAAGATGTTTTCGCTAGGCAACCAGAACTTCAGGTTCTTGGCGAACAGTGCGATCCTTGCGCGAGTGAACGGCGTAGCGTCGAGCAGCGTATTCGGCAGCGTGTAGCTCAATCCAATTTCACGCAGCTTTACGAAGCTGGCGTCAACGAGGAATGTTGCTGCTGAGGGATTATAGCTTGTGAAGTAGTCTTGTTCGGTGATTTCAATATCGTTCGGTCTGAACGTTCCGTCACCATTGTCGATCACAGCGTTAGGGAAAATGAACGGCTCGCGGTTGTATTGTACCGTGTGAAGCGCGGTTCCGTTAAATTCTGTGAAGAACTTGGTTTGCGACACGAACTTGCCACCCTGACGTACGTCGAACAGGATGTTGAAGCCAATGCCCTTGTAGTTGATGTTCGTTCCGAAACCAGCGAGGTAGTCAGGCTGATAAGAACCAAGGAACACTTCGTCGTCCGTGTACAGCGGATATCCCGTGTTCGGGTCCACGATAACCTGTCCCTGAGCATTTGTCTTGGGAGCAAGTCCTTTATATGTACCGAAGGGCAATCCCTTTCTGGCGATGACGGTAATGTCTGTGGTGTAAGGACCACCAACGCCGAGCTCGTCGATACCATCGGCGATCTTAACAACTTCGTTTTCGTTCTTGGAGAACGTTCCGAACAACTCCCATTCGAGTCCATCGATCATACCGTCGATCGGCCTCAGGCTGAGGGTAACTTCATGACCCTTGTTTATCATCGATCCGATGTTGCTGACCGTGTTCGTGAAACCGGATGACCTGGGCAAGCTTATTTGCACAATCTGATCGGAGTGATCGGAATGGTAGTAAGTATAGGACAGGTTGACGCGTTCATCGAACAATCCAATATCAGCACCTACTTCATAGGTGGTTGTGAGCTCAGGCTTCAAACCAGGATTCCCAATGCGATCACCCGTTGTGAACCCAGGGCGCCCGTTGAACGGGAAGAACAGGGTGTAGTCACCCAAATCCTGGATCGTAGGGTTACCTACGTAGTAGGAATTCAGCAGGTACAAGCCAGCATCCTTACCCGTTGTACCGTAGCTGGTACGAACCTTCAGGTAGCTGAGTATATTATTCTGAATAGAAGGAATCAGGTCGGTCAGGATTGCTGATACCCCTGCTGCACTATAGAAGAAGGAGTTGTCGCTAACTGGAAGTGTAGACGACCAGTCGTTCCGTGCCGACAATTCAAGGAATACAGCATCCTTGAAGCCGAGACGAGCATTACCCAGAACACCAAATATTCTGTATTTCTCTCTCTCAGCGTCAGACCTTGCTGCCTGGACACTGTTAGAAAGGTTATATACACCGCTGACGACCAAACCACCCGAAGTTGTACCGGTGAGGGTCTCAAGCTGAGTCTGGAACCAGTTGTAACCGGCAGACACATTCAGCGTGAAGAGCTCGTTCAGTTGCTTCGTGTAGTTCGCCATGAAGCTCAGGTCGAGGTTGGAGTTCTGCTTAAAGTAGCTTTCATACTCACCCACCGAGCTGTGCTTTGTATTACGCGGAGTCTGGCTCAAGTCGTCACCCCAGATGATTTGTTGCTTTGGTGTAAACCGGGGTGTCCAGGTATCGACATGCGTGTTAACCACGTTTGCGCCGAAACGACCAACGAGGTCGAGTCCGTCGATTACCGTATAGGTAACTGAAGCATTACCGAGGAAGTTGTTGATCTTACCCTCGTTGCCGTATTCATTCAGGATGTAGTACGGGTTAACAGAGGAGTAAGAACCCCAGTAACCATCGATATCATGGAACGGACTGTTGTAGTCGCGCAATTCACCGAAAGGAATGTTAACAGGTGATTGCACGGCCATTGCCCAGGCGTTGTTTCCTTCAAAAGCACGCGAACCTTCCTGAGCCGTGTTCTGATGGGTGTTAGCGTAGGAAATCTTGAAATCTGATCTCCACTTTTCAGACAGCTTGGCGGTAGCGTTGAAGGTTACCGTATTTCTCTTATACCAGGTATTGTCGAGGATACCTTTCTGATCGAGGTTTGAATATGACGCATAGTACGTAAAGGCGTCATTCGCACCGGAAAGGCTAACGCTGTTGGTAAATGTGTTCCCAAAGTTGAAGAACTCTTGCAACTGATCCGGAACAGCGCGGTAAGGACGGACAAGCGCTTCAAGCGAACCATCACCGTCGGCATCTACCGGGCTGGTCCATGGACGAACTACACCGTCAAATTCAGGTCCCCATGACCAGTTTTCACCAGAGTCGAAGTGTGCGGCGTCGTAGCCCTGACCGAAGCGATCCTGACGTTTCAGAAGAACGTAGGCCTTTTCGCGGGAATACGAGGAGTTGAGCGAAATCTCCATTTTCTTGTCGCCAACCGCGCGACCCTTCTTCGTCGTGATCATCACGACACCAGAGGCACCGCGGGATCCGAAGAGGGAGGTTGCAGACGGCCCCTTAAGAATGGTGACAGATTCAATGTCGTCAGGGTTGATGTCATTGAACCGGTTTCCGTGGTCCGCATAACCTGCCGTTGAAGTACCTTCACCGGCGCGGGTCGACTCATTATTAATAGGAATACCGTCGACCACGATGAGCGCGTTGTTGTTACCGGTCAGCGATCCTTCACCGCGCAACACGATACGCGTTGACGCGCCGACGGAACCTGAGCCAGTCGACAAACGAACGCCGGCTGTCTTACCACGCAGCGCTTCCAGCGTGTTCTTGTTCGGTGTGGTCAGAAGCTTGTCGGCCGAAACCGTCTGATTCGCATACACGATTTCCCGGGCGGCGCGGTCGATACCAAGTGCTGACACAACCACTTCAGTCAGCTGCGTGACATCACTCTCCATTGCGACATTGATGGTCGACTGACTGCCGATCTCAATCTCCTGAGTTTGATATCCGATAAACGTGAAGACTAACGTGCCCCCGGAAGAGGGAGCCAGAATGGAATACGAACCGTTGACGTCGGTTGCGGTTCCGGTCGTTGTACCCTTCAGGAGAACGTTCACACCCGGGAGCGGTGATCCATCCTCTGCAGAAGTTACGGTACCCGTTACCGTTCGCTCCTGTGCCCAACCAGTGAAAACAAGGGACACGAAGAAGCTAACGAGTAGAATCTTCTTCATAAGTTGTTGTTTAGGTTAAAACTAATTTACCCCCAAATTAAGGGGATAAATCGGAATAAAAAATACCG